>JABAHR010000363.1_pt10 | contig 10325 bp, 9 predicted proteins | sample 7062101 | NCBI WGS metagenome assembly JABAHR01 (sample SAMN14534553, study PRJNA622989) | marine sediment metagenome | biome: marine biome [ENVO:00000428]; feature: marine pelagic biome [ENVO:01000023]; material: deep marine sediment [ENVO:00002113] | place: India: Gulf of Kutch | collected...
CAGCAAGGCAAGGTGATGCACTACGCAGGCGACGCGGTGCTCGCCATGTTCGAGGCCGTCGTCGACGCCCTGTCGTGCGCATCGACCATTCAGGCCGAGCTCAAGGAGCGCAATGCCGATCTGCCCGACGCGCGCAAGCTGCAATTCCGCATCGGCGTCAATCTCGGCGACGTCATCGAGGATCGCGGCGACATCTACGGCGACGGCGTGAACATCGCGGCGCGCCTCGAGAGTCTCGCCGAGCCGGGCGGTATCTGCGTCTCGGGAAGCGTCTACGACGCCGTCAGCAGCTCGCTGCCGTTGCGCTACGAGTACGAGGGCGAGCAGAGAGTCAAGAACATCGACAAACCGGTACGTGTGTACCGCGTCGTTCTCACCGACGCCTCGGGCGAGGCCGAGGCGCCACGGCCGGCTCCGCCGGGTCTCGACGAGCAGCAGATTCGATTCTGCACGTCATCGGACGGTGTCGGCATCGCCTACGCGGTCGTCGGCCGGGGTTCACCGCTGGTGAAATCCGCCAACTGGCTGAACCACCTCGAGTTCGACTGGCAGAGCCCTATCTGGCGTCACGTCTTCGCCGAGCTCTCCCGCGACCATCAGCTGGTGCGTTACGACGAGCGCGGCAACGGACTGTCGGATTGGGACGTGGAGGACATCTCCTTCGAGGCGTTCGTACGCGATCTCGAGGCCGTCGTCGACGCGGCGGAGCTCGAGCAATTCGCCCTGCTCGGCATCTCCCAGGGCTGCTCGGTGAGCATTGCCTATGCGGTCCGGCATCCGGAGCGGGTTTCCCGCCTGGTGCTCTACGGCGGCTACGCCGTCGGTTGGGCCAAGCGCAGCGCCGAGGAACGGGAAAAGGGCAACGCCATCGTCGAGCTCATCCGCCAGGGCTGGGGGCAGGACAACCCTGCCTTCCGGCAGATCTTCACCTCGCAGATGATGCCCGGGGCGACGGCCGAGCAGTCGCAGTGGTTCAACGACCTGCAGCGCAACACGACGTCGCCGGAGAACGCGGCCCGGCTGCGCCTCGCCATGGGCGACATCGACGTGGTTTCCCTGCTCCCCCGCGTCACCACACCGACGCTGGTGCTGCACACGCGCGAGGACGCGGTCGCACCGTTTGACGGCGGGCGCAAAATCGCCTCCATGATTCCGGGCGCGCGCTTCGTGCCCTTGGAAAGCGCCAATCATCTCCTGATAGAGAGCGAGCCCGCCTGGCCGCGCTTTCTCGCCGAGGTGAGAGCTTTTCTCGAATAGCGATTCAGAGCGCCGTCAGCGCGGGCCACAGCCCGCCTGCGCCGCCATCAATGGCGATCTTTCCGAGCCGCATGGCCCAGACGCTCTCGGCGCCGAAGTCGTCGCGCCACGCCCACAGCCGGCGCGTGCTCTGATGCAGGCTGTACTCGCGGGTGAAGCCCATGGCGCCGTGCACCTGGTGGGCGATGGCGGCGCCCGCCCCCGCCGCCTCGCCGGCACGGACCTTGGCCGCGGCCACCGCGAAGAGCGTGCGCCGGTCGTCGATGCCATGGCGAATGATGGCCGACGCCGCGGCGTCGGCCGCAGCCCCCGCGGCCGCCACCTCGCCTGCGAGCGAGGCGAGGCTGTGCTGGATCGCCTGAAAGCGGGCGATGGGGCGTCCGAACTGCACGCGCCCGCGGGCGTACTCGAGCGACAGCGCGAGAATTCGCTCGAGCGCGCCGGCGATCTGCTGGCATCGGATTGCCGCACCCATACGCAGCAGTGCGTCGAGCGGATCGGGCCCCTCGATCGTGGCGCGCTCCGAGCAGCGCACGCCTTCGAAGTCGACCGCGCCCTGCGCCTCGCCCGCGAGGCTGACGCCGTCGGCGCGTCTGCACTCGGCTGCCCGCACCAGCGCCAGCATCGGCACATCCCCCTGCTCGACGATCACCGCCAGATGATCGGCGCGGGCGGCAAACGGTACGCCGCTCGCGTGTCCATGCAGCACGCCGTCGGCGTCGCATCGAATGCGCTCGCCGGCCCGCACCGGCGCTACCGTCATCGGTCCGACCGGCACCGGCACGCCGGCTTGCGCGAGCAGCCAGCCGGCGCACAGGGTCTCCGCCACCGGCACCGGCAACGCACCCTGCGCGGCGCTGCGGGCCACGGCGAATCCGTCCGCCAGGGAAGCCCCAGGGCCACCCGACGATTCCGGCACCCAGGCGAGCGACAGCCCGGTGCTCTCGAGCGCGTCCCAAAGCTGCGCCGGCCATTTTCCATCCTCGGCCGCGTTGACGATCTCCGGCGAGCACAGATCGGCGCACACCCGGGCGGTGGTCTCGACGATGAGCGGATCGGGTCTGAGCATGGCTGCCGATCGTGTCGGTTTTGCGTCGGGATTGCTATCCTGCGAAGCGCTCGACATACCGGTTCTACGCGATGACCCAGACTATCAGCTTCGACCCTGTCGATCTGCCGCCGGCCGCCGAGGCCATGCGAACGCGGGTGCGCGACTTCATCCACCGGGAGATCGACGCGGGCACCTTCGAGCCCGGCCTCGGCCCGGGTCTCAATCGGCACTCGCCGGAGTTCAGCCGCAAGTGCGGCGCCGAGGGATTCATCGGCATGACCTGGCCGAAAGCGTTCGGCGGCCACGAGCGTTCCTTCCTGGAGCGCTACGTGGTCACCGAGGAGCTGCTGGCCGTCGGTGCACCGGTGTGGGCGCACTGGGTGGCCGACCGGCAGAGCGGCCCGGTGCTGCTGCGCTACGCGCGCGAGGAGATCCGCCGCGACATTCTGCCGCGCATCGCGCGCGGCGAATGCTATTTCTGCATCGGCATGAGCGAGCCGGACTCGGGTTCGGATCTGTTTGCGGCGCGCTCGACGGCGCACAGGCACGACGGCGGCTGGCGTATTAACGGGCGCAAGATCTGGACCAGCAACGCGCACCGCTCGCACTACATGATCGCGCTGCTGCGCACCTCCCCGGCCACCGAGGAAAACCGACGCCACGGCCTGAGCCAGTTTCTCATCGACATGCAGACACCGGGGATCACGGTCAACCCCATCTACAATATGACCGGCAACCACGACTTCAACGAGGTGGTCTTCGACGACGTGGTGATTCCGGAGAATCATCTCATCGGCGAGCCCGACGTGGCGTGGAAGCAGGCCACCAGCGAGCTCGCCTACGAGCGCAGCGGTCCGGAGCGTTTCCTCGAGACCATCTACGTGCTCTACGATCTCGTCGACCTGGCCGCGGCCGACGCCGGCGAGCGTCTCACCGAGGGCATCGGCCGGCTGGTGGCGCAGCTCGCGACGCTGCGCAACATGTCGCTCTCGGTCGCGGGCATGCTCGAAGCCGGCGCGCTGCCCGAGATCGAGGCGGCGCTGGTAAAGGAGCTCGGCACCAACTGGGAGCAGGCGCTGCCGGCGAAAGCCCGCGATCTCGCACCCGTCGGTCCGTCCGCGCCCGGTAATCGCATGACCTTCGACGAGACCCTCGCCTACGCGACCCTGATCGCGCCGAAGCTCACCATTCAGGGCGGCACGCGCGAGATTCTGCGCGGCATCATCGCCCGCGGTCTGGGTCTTCGCTGATCCCGAGCATGCCCGACCTCGACGCGCTCTTCTGGCCACGTTCCATCGCGCTGGTCGGCGCCTCCCCGGACAAGCACGGCATACGCGGGCGTATCGTCGATGCCGTTCGCCAGCACGGCTTCCATGGCCCGATCTATCCCGTGAGCCGCAGTCACGACGCCATCGACGGACTGCGCACCTGCCCCTGCGCGAGCGCGCTGCCCGAAGGCGTGGATCTCGCCATCGTCACCATCCCCGCCGTCTACGTTGCCGACGCGTTGGAGGCCTGCGGCGAGCGCGGCGTGCGCGCAGCGGTGATCATCAGCTCGGGATTCGCCGAGGAGCGCGGCGAGGAAGGCGCTGCCCGCGAGGCGGCTATCCGCCGGGTCGTCGAGCGCTACGACATGGCGGTGCTCGGTCCCAACGGCGAGGGCTTCATGAACGCGGCGACACCGCTCACCGCCACCTTCAGCCCGACGGTCTTCGACGTCGAAAACGGACTCGTCCCGGAACACTCGACCGGGGGCGGCGTTGCGGTGGTCTCCCAGAGTGGCGGTATCGGCTTTTCGTTCTTCAATCGCGGCCGACCCAAGGAGCTGCGCTTCAGCTTCGTGGTCAGCATGGGCAACGAGGCCGGCCTCGAGAGTCTCGACGTGCTCGACTACCTTCTCGACGACGCGAGCACCCACGTGCTGCTCGGTTTCGTCGAGGGCTTCCGCACACCCGCCAGGTTCGCCGGGGTCGCGTCGAAGGCGGCGACGCTGCAAAAGCCGCTGGTGCTCGCCAAGGTGGGCCGTTCCGAGGCAGGCGCTGCCGCCGCGGCCTCGCACACGGCGTCCCTGGCCGGCTCGCAGCGCGCCTACGAGGCGATGTTCGCGCGCTACGGCATCGTGCCCGGGCGCGACGTCGACGAGATGCTCGACATCGCCGCCGCCTTCTCGTTCTTTCGCGATCGTCTGCCGAAGGGCAAACGCGTTGCCATCCTGACGCCATCGGGCGGCGCCGGCATCTGGCTCGCCGACGTCTGCGAGGCCCACGGTCTCGAGGTGCCGCCGCTCGATGCCGCGACCCGCGCCGCCATCGATGCGCTGCTGCCCGCCTACGGCACGTCGCGCAATCCGGTTGACGTGACCGCCCAGGTCATTTTCCAGCTCGGCTACGCGCCGGTGCTCGAGCGCCTCGCCGCCTCGCCCAGCATCGATGCGGTGCTGGTGGCGGGCTCGCTCGGGCTGCTGCGATACGTCGAGCCGCAGCTCGATGCGCTGACCGCGCTCGGCAAGCGCATCGACATGCCGGTGATCTTCTGCGCCTACACGCTCGCGCGTCCGGAAGCGGTCGCACTGCTCGCGGGCGCCGGCTTTCCATGCCTGACGAGCATGCCGAACGCCGCGCGGGCGATTGCGGCGATGGCGGACTACGCGCGCTTCCTCGACCGCTTCGCGCGCGAGCGCGACGCGTTGCCCGCGCCGATGGCAATCCCCGCCTGCGTTGCCGCGCGACTCGCGAGCTCCCGGGGCGTGCTCTGCGAGCACGAGGCCAAGTCGGTGCTCGCCGAGCTCGGCATTGCCGAGAATCGCGACACGCTTGCCGAGAGCGCCGAGGATGCGGTGTCGGCCGCGGCGCTGCTCGGCCAACCGGTGGCGCTCAAGGTACAGTCGCCGGACATCAGCCACAGGCATCAGGCGGGCGCAGTCGCACTCGGCCTGGATTCCGCCGATGCAATCCGCACCGCCCATCGCGTCATCCTCGACAATGCGCGCAACCATCACCCGGAGGCCGACATTCACGGCGTGCTGGTCTCCCCGATGAGCGCACGCGGCGTGGAGATCATCATCGGCATCAGCCGCGACGCCGATTTCGGTCCCGTCCTCGTGCTCGGCGCCGGCGGCACGCTCGTCGAGGTGCTCGACGAGGTCATCGCCACACCGGCGCCGGCGAGCAGGCTTCAGATTCTCGATCTGTTGGATACATGGAAAGGTAAACGGCTGCTCGACGGCAGCGCCGGTTCCCCTCCCGCGGACATCGACGCGCTCGTCGACCTGGCGGCGCTCGTGTCCAGATTCGCAGCGGCGGCCGATGCCGTGACGTCTCTCGATCTCAACCCGGTCATCGTCCATGAACGCGGTCAGGGAGTGAGCGTGGTCGATGCGTTGATCGTCACCGACAAATGCCAACCCACCCGCGCGCCTTCGGCCGCCGCGGACTGAAAAACGGAATCATTCACTCATGAGCAATGACACGACCCTCACGATTGCCGACTACGTGGCGACGGTCGAGATCCATCGACCGCCGAACAACTTCTTCGACTTCGATCTCATTCGCGAGATCGCCGACACCTACGAACGCCTCGACGACGACGAGCGATGCAGGGCCATCGTGCTGTGCTCGGAGGGCAAGCACTTCTGCGCAGGCGCGAACTTTCAAAGCCGGGAATCGTGGGGGCAAGAGCAGCTCGACGAGCAGGCGCGGCAGCTCTACGTGGAAGCGGTGCGGGTGTTCAGCGGCCGCAAGCCGGTGGTGGCAGCGGTGCACGGCGCGGCCATCGGCGGCGGACTCGGGCTGGCCCTGTCAGCGGATTTTCGCGTGACCTGCCCGGAGGCGCGCTTCTCGGCCAATTTCTCGCGCCTCGGCTTTCATCAGGGGTTCGGCATCAGCATCACGCTGCCGCGGCTGGTCGGGCACGCGAATGCGAGCCTGATGCTGTTCACCGGCCGGCGCGTGAAAGGTGACGAGGCCCACGCCATGGGCCTCGCCGATGAGCTGGTGGCGCAGGCAAGCGTGCGTGAGCGCGCTCAGGCGCTCGCGGGCGAGATCGCGGGCTCGGCGCCGCTCGCCGTGCAGTCCATCCGCGCGACACTGCGCGCCGGGCTTGCCGACGAGATCGCGCGCATCACCGAGCACGAGCTCGCCGAGCAGAGCAAGCTGCGCCTGAGCGAAGACTTCAGAGAAGGCATCGCCGCCATGGCCGAGCGGCGCGCCCCGGATTTCAAGGGCCGCTGACGGCAACGGCGAGCGCTCGCATGGCCCGTTCGACAAGCATCCGTCAGGGTCTGCTGCGCAGTCTGCTACTCATCGTCGTGCTGGTGGGCGGCGGCATCATTGCCGTATCGGTCTACGCAGCGCGCCAAATGCTGGAGTCGCTCGCACGCGAGGTCATCGGCCACAATCTCACAGTCACCGAGGTCGAGCTGAAGCGGTTTTTCGCGCCGGTGGAGGCGGCGCTTCGCACCGCCGCCGACTGGGGCGGCAAGGGACTGCTCGATGACGACCGCCCCGCAAAGCTGAATCCCCTCTTTCAGCCGCTGCTCACGGAGTTTCCCCAGATCTCGACGGTGGTGATCGCCGACGACACGGGGCGAGAGTACATGCTGCTGCGAACCGCATCGGGATGGGAGAACCGTGAGACGCGGCGCTCCGAATGGGGATCGCGCACGCGTTGGCATCTATGGCGCGACGGCGAGAAGAAACCGCAGATCGTGACCCGCGAGCTCGATTACGATCCGCGCCGGCGACCGTGGTATCAAGGCACGCTGCGGGCCCAGGTCAGTCTTGTGCGCGGCGCGCCCGGCGCCGACGCGCCGCGTATCCACTGGACCAAGCCCTACACGTTTTTCACCACCGGTGCGCCGGGAATGACCGTCGCGCTGCCCTTCGGCAACGCAAAGAAACGCCAGCGCATCATCGCATTCGACATATCCCTCGAGGACATTTCCCGCTTCACCAGCAATCTGCAGGTCAGCGGTGGTGGCGGGGTAGCGGTTTTTACCAGCAACGATCGCGTCATTGGTGTTCCGAAGCACCCGCGCTTCACCAGTGCGCAGGCCCAGCGCGAGGCGCTGCTCAAACGTTCCGTCGAATTCGGCTGGGTGCTCTCCGCGCAGGCCCACGACGCGCTCGCCTCGCGCAACGCTGCCAACCGCGCGGTGCGCTTTGCCAACGAAGGTGAAGTTTACTGGGGGCAGCGCCGCCGATTCAGTCTCGGACCGGAGCGTTTCCTCTGGATCGTCGTGCTCGTGCCCGAGGCAGGCATTCTTGGCACGCTCGTGCAGCTGCGCACATGGGCCATATCGATCGTCGTCGTCGTGCTGCTGATTGCACTCGTGCGCGTGCTGCTGCTTTCGAACCGTTACAGCAACCCCATCGAGGCGCTCGCGCGCGATACGGCGCGGATCAGCCAGGGCGACCTGGAAGGCGGCGCTGGTATCAATTCGAACGTCACCGAGATACAGGATCTCGCCGAAGCCCACGAGCGCATGCGGCAGCGCCTGCGCTCACTGGTGCGCATCGAAGACGATCTGAAGGTTGCCCGGCGTATCCAGCAGAGCGCGCTGCCGGACCGCATTCCCTACGTGGCGGGCTTCGACATTGACGCCTTCAGCGACTCCGCCGACGAGACCGGAGGCGATACCTACGACGTCATCGGCTACCGCGTCGATCGGCAGGGTCGGACGATCGCGCTCTCGGTCGACAACGCCGACCGCGCCTTGCTGCTGCTCGCCGATGCCACCGGCCACGGTGTCGGACCGGCGCTCTCCGCCACTCAGATTCGCGCCATGCTCAGGATGGCGGTGAGATGCGGCACGAGCCTCGAGCACATCGTGCAAAACGTCAATCAGCAGCTTTGTGACGATCTCTTTGGCGGTCGATTCATCACCGCATGGCTCGCCATCGTGGATGCGCAAACGGGTGCACTCACGAGCTTCAGCGCCGGCCAGGCGCCGATGCTTCACATTCACGCCGAGGGCAAGCACATCGAGACGCTCGACGCCGACGCCCCACCGTTCGGTATCATGCGCGACCTCGCGGTGCCGCTCGAGCCGGCGCGAGTCATGAAGCCCGGTGACGTTTTCGCCGTGCTCTCCGACGGCATCCTCGAGACGACCAACGCAAACGGCGAGCGGTTCGGGCTCGAGCGCGCCCTCGATGTCATTCTGCGGCACCAGGAAGACACCGCCGGACTCATGGTGACGCGTCTGCGTCAGGCCATCGCCCAGTTCACTCCGGGAATGAGGCCTGTCGACGATCGCACGGCGGTCATCGTCAAGCGCGAGCCCGCCTAGGCGATCAGGTCACCAGCGGCAGCGCCCGCGCGCGCCGCACCCCATGCAGCGCCAGGCCGACGATCGAGCCCAGCAGGATGGCCCCTCCGAGAATCGTCAATGCGCTCGGCTGCTCGGAAAATGCGATCCACACCCACAGCGGTCCGAGGATGACTTCGGTGAGTGAAAAGAGCGTCAGCTCCGCGGCCGGCACGTGCCGCGAGCCGAGGGTGTACAGCAGCAGCCCGCCGCCGATGCCAACCGCGCCGTAGGTGAACGAGAGACCGACGTCGCCCAGCGGCACGAGGAGCCCCTCCCCGGTCGCCACGCACAAGGCCGCCGCCGTGACGCCGCTGATGACGCCCGCGAACAGCACCGCGGGCACCATGTCGACGCCGCGCCCGCGCCGCAGGGCCACCGAGAAGCCGGCAAAACCGAGCGCGGCGCCGAGCGCGGCCAGATCGCCGAACAGATCGCCCTCGGCGATGCCCTCGCCGATCATCACCGCCACGCCCGCAAACGCGCCCAGCATCGCCACCCAGGTGGCGCGTGAGACGCGTTCGCCGAGCGCGATCCAACCGAGCAGCGCTGCGGCGAAAGGCGCAGCGCTCAACAGGAAAAGCGTGTTCGCGACCGTCGTGTGGGTGATCGAGAAGACGAAGCCGACGAAGGCGCAGGCGAGGAAACAGCCTGCCACGAGCCCGTTCCAGCCGGCAGCGCGCAGCGTGGCCAGAAACCGGCCCGGATAGCGCGTGGCGAGCACCAGCGCGAGGACGGCGACGAGCGCGAGCGCCCGGTAGGCGAGGAACTGCCATTCGCTCGCGCTCTCGATGAGCCGAATCAACGGCCCGCCGACGCTCATGAACACGCCGGACAGCAATACCAGTCCCCGGCCCTGCAGGAAGCCCGCATCCCCGATGCTCGTCGTTGCGGCGGTCATGGGCGGGGTTGGAGGTGCGCCGGCGCGCTATTCCTTTTTACAGGGCCAGCTTTCGGAGAATGCGGTCAGGGCGAGACTGGCGGCGCTGAAGTGCAGGTAATCCGGCCGCTCCTTTATCCAATCCAGAAACACCTGGCGCAGGTTGGAGCTGGTCACGCCCTGGGGTATGCAGGCCTTCCTGGCGGCGTCGCCCCACTCGGCGAATGTCGCATCGGTGTCCGCCACGGCCTGCAGGTAGCCGAGACACAGCAGATACTCGGCGGTGCTGGCGTTCGGCTCGCCCGCCGCGGTTCCCTCGCAGGAGGCCTTCAGATCGTCGCCGACCTTGAAGTACGCGGTCGAAGCCGCCCAGCTCGCCGCGAACGGCACCATCAGCATCACGCATAGCAGCGCGCGCGCCAGGTTCAGAGCTCGAATCAAGACCAATCCCCCCCTCGAATCAGCACCCCAGTCGACGCGCGAAAGCATATTGCACTGCCCGGCGCAGCACCAGCGCGACGGCGGAAACAAATGAAACACGTCGACCGCCCGGTGAAATCATCCCGATACGCCGCATCGCTAGGCTCGAGCCCCGGATCATCAACACGGCACCGGAGAAGGGAACATGGCCAGCATCGGCACCGCGCTCGCAGAGCCTGGAGCAAGCCCGCGACCCGCGCGGCCCGCCGCCAAGGCCACGCTTTGCCTGCACTGCAGCACGGGCTCGTCCCGACAATGGGCTTCCCTCGCGGCGGCGCTCGGCGATGGCCGGCGCGTGATCGCGCCGGACCTGCTCGGCTACGGTGACAATCCGCCCTGGCCGCGCGGCC
>JABAHR010002169.1_pt3 | contig 10325 bp, 12 predicted proteins | sample 7062101 | NCBI WGS metagenome assembly JABAHR01 (sample SAMN14534553, study PRJNA622989) | marine sediment metagenome | biome: marine biome [ENVO:00000428]; feature: marine pelagic biome [ENVO:01000023]; material: deep marine sediment [ENVO:00002113] | place: India: Gulf of Kutch | collected...
CAGAGCGGCTATACGACCGTCGTCGAGTTTCACTACCTGCACCGCGACCCGGCCAGGGATGCAGGCGGCAGCCAGATGTTCGAAGCGCTTGCCGCCGCGGCAGGGGATGCCGGAATCCGGCTGACCTACATTCCGGTCCTCTACGAACGCGCCGGCTTCCATGCGTCGGGACCGGAGGGACCGCAAAAGCTGTTCGCGCTGTCGCTTGACGAATTCCTTGATCACTACCAAGCGGCGCAGGCCAGGCAGTCGTCGAAGCTCGATGTCGGCATCGGTGCCCACAGCCTGCGCGCCGTCAGTGCAGCGTCGCTGGCAGCGATCGCGGCGGCAGGGCAAAAAGCGGGCGGTCCGATCCACCTGCATATCGCCGAGCAGCAACGCGAGGTCGACCAGTGCCTGGCGGCCTACGAGCGACGCCCGATTCGCTGGTTGCTCGAGAATGTTGGCGTCGACGAGCAATGGTGCCTCGTGCATGCCACGCACATGGACCCTGACGAATCGAAGAGCCTCGCCGAATCCGGCGCCGTCGTCTGCGTATGCCCGAGCACGGAAGCCAATCTCGGCGATGGCCTGTTCCCGCTGGCGGATTACCTAGCGCACGGTGGCAGGCTGGCCATCGGCTCGGACAGCCACATCACGATCAATCCGTTCGAGGAACTGCGCTGGCTGGAATACGGGCAGCGGCTCGCGACGCAGACCCGCAACATCACCGCGTTCCGCAGCGCTCACGTCGGCCGCGAGCTGTTCGAACGCGCCGTCGAAGGCGGCGCACAGGCGAGCGGTCAGGGGATCGCGGGGATCCGTCGCGGCGCGCCGGCCGATCTCGTCGCGCTCTACGACGACGACCCGATGCTGGTGGGACACGGTGACGAATCGCGTCTCGACGCGCTGGTGTTTTCGGGTTACCGGCTGCCGATCGAGGGCGTCATGGTGCACGGCGAGTGGCTGGTTGCAAACGGCGAGCACGAATCCGGCGAGGACTCGCGGACTGCGTTCCGTGACGCCGTTGCCGCCTTGGGAGCGAGATGATGAGCAATAGCGAGAAACCGCGCTACCAGCAGGTCAAGGACCTGATCATTATGCAGATCTCGTCGGGCGAACTGGGCCCGCACGACCGGGTGCCGTCCGAGAACGAACTCGTCGAGCGCATGCAGGTGTCGCGCATGACGGCGAACCGCGCGCTGCGCGAACTCACCGACGAAGGTTACGTCGAGCGTATCGCGGGCCGCGGCACCTTCGTGTCCGACTTCCGTTCCCGCTCGCACATGCTCGAGGTGCACAACATCGCGGACGAGATCGCGCAGCGGGGTCATCGGCATACCTGCGACGTCCTGCGCAACTCGCGGCAACATGCCCGCGGCGAGATCGCGAAAGCCCTGCACGTCGAACAGGGTACCGACGTGTTTCACCTGCTGCTGGTGCACTTCGAGAACGGCAAGCCGATCCAGGTCGAAGACCGGCACGTGCTGGCCGAATTCGCGCCCTGCTGCGCCGAACAGGATTTCGGCACGGTGACACCCAGCGCCTACCTGACTTCGATCGCGCCCTTGCAGGAAGCCGAGCAGATCGTGCGCGCGCAGCTGCCGAACGCGGCGGTGCGCACACGGCTGCAGATGCCGGAGAACGAACCCTGCCTGGTGGTGATGCGGCGCACCTGGGCGCGCGGCCGCCCGGTGACCTTCGCGCGACTGCACCATCCGGGCAGCCGCTATGAACTGACGGGACACTACACGCCTCCCGGAACAACGAAATCGGCGTCCGGAGACGTCGTGCAACTGGAGAACTTACAGCGATGAACAAACCCCGTGTGATCAAGGCGCCAGTCGGCACGAAGCTGTCCGCGCGGAGCTGGCTCACCGAGGCGCCACTGCGCATGCTCATGAATAACCTGGATCCGGACGTGGCCGAGCGGCCGCAGGACCTCGTGGTGTATGGCGGCATCGGCAAGGCGGCGCGTAACTGGGAATGTTTCGACGCCATCGTCGAATGCCTGAGGGAACTCGGTGAGGACGAAACCCTGCTCGTGCAGTCCGGCAAGCCGGTCGGCGTATTCCGCACCCATGCCGACGCGCCGCGCGTGCTGATCGCGAATTCGAACCTCGTGCCCGCCTGGGCCAACTGGAAGCACTTCCGCGAGCTCGATCGAAAAGGACTGATGATGTACGGCCAGATGACGGCCGGCTCCTGGATCTACATCGGCAGCCAGGGCATCGTCCAGGGCACCTACGAGACCTTCGTCGAAATGGGGCGCCAGCACTACGGCGGCGACCTGTCGGGTCGCTGGATACTGACCGCGGGGCTCGGCGGCATGGGCGGCGCGCAGCCGCTCGCGGCGACGATGGCCGGGGCGTCGATGCTGGCGATCGAGTGTCAGAGCGACCGCATCGACAAGCGCCTCGAGACCGGTTACCTCGACACGCGCGCCGAGACGCTCGACGATGCGCTGGTCATGATCGATAAGTCCGTTGCCGGCAGGAAGCCACTGTCGGTCGGCTTGCTCGGCAATGCGGCCGAGATCCTGCCCGAACTCGTTGAGCGAGGCATCCGTCCGGATGCCGTTACCGACCAGACCTCGGCACACGACCCCGCCAACGGTTACCTGCCGATCGGCTGGACCGTCGAGGAATGGTTCGAGCGCCGCGAGTCGGATCCCGACGCGGTAGTCGCTGCGGCGGTAAAGTCGATGGCGGTGCACGTGCGCGCCATGCTTGCATTCCACGAGGCCGGCGTGCCGACTTTCGATTACGGCAACAACATCCGCCAGGTCGCGCTGGACCAGGGCGTCGACAACGCCTTCGACTTCCCGGGCTTCGTCCCCGCGTACGTGCGCCCGCTGTTCTGCCGCGGCGTCGGCCCGTTCCGCTGGGCGGCGCTGTCGGGCGACCCCGAGGACATCTACCGCACCGACGCAAAGGTGAAGGAGCTGATCCCGGACGACGAGCATCTCCACCAGTGGCTGGATGCCGCCGGCGAGCGGATTCATTTCCAGGGACTGCCGGCGCGTATCTGCTGGGTGGGTCTCGGCGAGCGCGACCGCCTCGGTCTCGCCTTCAACGAAATGGTTCGCAATGGTGAACTCAAGGCGCCCGTCGTCATCGGTCGCGACCATCTCGACAGTGGCTCGGTGGCCAGCCCGAATCGTGAAACCGAGGCCATGCGGGATGGCTCCGACGCCGTATCCGACTGGCCGCTGCTGAATGCGCTGCTCAACACCGCAAGTGGTGCGACCTGGGTGTCGATCCATCACGGTGGCGGGGTCGGCATGGGCTATGCGCAGCACGCGGGTCTCGTCATCGTCTGCGACGGCAGCGAAGAGGCAGATCGGCGCATCGCGCGCGTGCTGTGGAACGATCCGGGCACCGGCGTGATGCGACACGCCGACGCGGGCTACCCGGAAGCGATCGCATGCGCTCAGGCGCATGGCCTGAATCTGCCGATGGTCGGCCGGGGAGAGAAATCGTGAGACTGGTGATCGACAAGCAACTCGTGACCCTCGCAGAACTGCGCAGGGCATGGAGCGGGCACGTTGACGTGTCGCTCGGCATCGATGCGCGCAGCGCAGTCGCGGAGTCTGCCGAGTACATCCGCGACGTGGTGCAGAGCGGCGCCGAGATCTACGGCGTTAATACCGGGTTCGGCCAACTCGCACGCGTGCATATCAGCGACGACGAGCTCGTAAAACTGCAGCAGAACCTGGTGAGTTCACACTCGGTCGGTGTCGGCGAGGACCTCGATGACGACATCGTGCGCCTGATTATGCTCATGAAGGTGATCGCGCTCGCAGAAGGCTTCTCGGGTGTGCGCCTCGAACTGCTCGACGCGCTTTGCGCGCTGATCAACCACGACGTCTATCCGCGGATCCCTGCCAAGGGCTCGGTCGGCGCCTCGGGCGATCTCGCACCACTCGCGCACATGGCCAGCGTGTTGATCGGTGTCGGCGAGGCAAAGGTGAACGGTGAACTCGTCACCGCAGAGGCGGCGCTCGCACACGCGGGTATCGAACCGATCAGGCTGGCGCCTAAAGAAGGGCTCGCACTGCTCAATGGCACACAGGTATCGACGGCGCTTGCCCTGGCCGCGGTGTTCCGTTGCGAAAACGTAATGGCGGCGTCGCTGGTTGCCGGCGCCATGGCGGCCGACGCGGTAAAGGGCAGTGACACGCCCTTCGATCGCCGTATACACAGCGTGCGCGGGCACGTGGGACAGACGGCGGTCGCCGGCGTGCTGCGGCAGCTTATGCAGGACAGCGAGATTCGCGCGTCGCACCTCGAGTGCGAGCACATCCAGGACCCGTACTCGATACGCTGCCAGCCGCAGGTGATCGGTGCGTGCCTCGACGTGCTTCGCCACGTCTGCAAGGTGCTCGAGGTCGAGGCCAACGCAGTCACGGACAACCCGTTGGTATTCTCCGAGTCGCACTCCGTGTTATCTGGCGGGAACTTCCACGCCGAGCCCGTGGCATTCGCCGCCGACTATCTCGCGCTCGCGATCGCGGAAATCGGAGCGCTTGCGGAGCGGCGGATCGCCCTGCTGGTGGATGAGCACATGAGCGGTCTGCCGGCATTCCTCGTCAAGGAGGGCGGTCTGAACAGCGGTTTCATGATGGTGCAGGTTACGGCCGCGGCGCTCGCCTCTGAAAACAAGGCGCTGGCGCATCCGGCCAGCGTCGACAGCATTCCGACATCGGCGAACCAGGAGGACCATGTCAGCATGGCGACCTACGCAGCGCACCGACTCCACGCGATGCTGGAGAACACTGCCGACATCGTTGCGATCGAGCTGCTGGCGGCGGCGCAGGGTATCGAGTTCCACCGTCCGAAGAAGAGTTCACCACCGATCGAAAAAACGATAGCCGCCGTACGCAGCGTATCGCCGAGCTATACCGAGGACCGATCGCTGTCGCGCGATATCGCGCGCTTGTCGGCGATGATCAACTCGGGCGAATTCTGTGAGCATGCTGCATCCGTGCTGCCGAGTCTCGGCGCATGAGCGAGGTCTACCGTTTCATCGAAGGCGACTCGCCGCTGCTCGTCAGCGTGCCGCACGACGGTCGCCTGATCCCGGATGCTCAGCGGCGCCGGATGACCGCTGCGGGTCTCGAAATGCCGGACACCGACTGGCACGTTGCCAAACTCTACGACTTCGCGCGGGAACTCGGCGCCTCACTGCTGGTGGCGCAATACTCACGTTACGTCGTCGACCTAAACCGATCGTCGAATGACGCGTCGCTGTACGACGGCCAGGTTTCGACAGGACTGTGTCCGCAATACACGTTCGCGGGAGAAGCACTGTACCGGGAAGACGCGCCGGTTTCCGCAACGGAGGTGGCCGAACGCATCGAGCGATACTGGCGCCCGTATCACGCGCGGCTCGCACAGGCGCTCGGCGAGCTTCGCGCGCGGCATGGCAGCGCCTATCTCTGGGATGCGCACTCGATTCCCAGCCGGGTGCCGCGGCTCTTCGACGGCGAGCTGCCGGTGCTCAACCTCGGCAACTTCGACGGCCGGAGCTGCGATGCAGGTGTTGCCCGCGAGCTGCAGTCGATCGCCTTCTCGAGTTCCTACGAGTCCGTATTGAACGGCCGTTTCAGGGGCGGCTACATTACACGTCATTACGGCGATCCCGCCAATGGCGTGCACGCGATGCAGCTCGAACTGGCGCAGCGTGCTTACATGGATGAGAAAACACTTGAGTTCGACGCTGTGCGCGCGCGCCGTCTGCGCGTTACGCTGCGGGCATTGCTTGCCGCGTTCATCGAGGCCGGCGTCGTTCAGTGAGAATTCAGCCGCGTGCGGTTAGAATGCTCAGGCAACGTTTCCAGACCATTGCCGCCGATACGCCAGCCGGCGGCCAGACCCAAGGACCACACAGGACGAGAACATGACCAGACTACTCAAGCTCGTATTTGCTTTCGGCCTCGTGAGCGCGATGGTGGCACCGCCGCCGGCGATGGCGGCATCCGCCGCTGAAATCGATGTGCGCGTAAAGGAATCTATCGAGGATTTCAAGAAGAACGTGAATGGCGCAGACGTATTCCTGCAGCAGTCCGCCGGTTACCTCGTATTCCCGAAGGTCTACAAGGTCGGCATCGGGATCGGGGGCGAGACCGGTGAGGGGGCGCTGCTGATCGGCAAGGAGGTGGTCGATTACTATCGTACCTCCAGCGGATCGGTCGGCTTCCAGCTGGGTGCGCAGGCCCGCTCGATCGTCATCGTCTTCATGACAAAGGAATCGTTGAACCAGTTCCGCAACAGCGAGGGCTGGAAGATCGGCATCGATGGTTCGGTCGCACTGATCGATATCGGCGCCGGCAAGACGATCGATTCGAAGAACATCAAGGATCCGGTCGTCGGCTTTATCTTCGGGTCAAAAGGCCTGATGTACAACCTGACGCTCGAAGGCACGAAGATCCACAAACTTGACAAGAGCTGATTCGATGAAGCGGCCGCCGGGGCCCCGCAGGCCACGCAAGCCGCTCGGGCGGCGCGTCGGCGAAAACCTGCGAGCAGCGGGCGAGTTTGGCCGCGACGCCATGACGCGCCCCGGCGGTCTGCCCGACAAAGCCCACGGCTGGTTCCGCGCCTGGTTTCGCAAGGTGTGGGATGTTCGCGGTGGCGGTCTCTACGCGGTGGGTTTCGCTGTCGCTTTCCTGTTCTTCGAGATACGCGAGGCCGTCGTCGAGGACATCCCGCAGATCATTGCGATGAACAACGTCTTGAGTTCGGAGCTCATCGGCTTCGTTATACAGTTCGTCATAGACTCGATGGTGAATTTCGTTCGTGCTTTGCTGTGGCCGATGTATGTCGTCCAGCTGTGGCCGCCCGTAGGCCTGATCGCGCTCGTCGCTGCTTTCGTGCTGTTTCCACGCCACCTGAAGAAACCCATCGAGCGCTGGCTGTTCAGGGAAGCGGACCCGGCGCAGAGGCCGTAGGGACCGGCTCTCGAAGCGCGTCGGCGCAAGGGTCCGGGCCCAATCGTAGGAATGATTATCGTTCTCATTTAACGGCCCGGCTGATCGGTACTTGCCGTTATGCTGAGGTTCAGGTTCGCCCGGTAGAATGCGGCGCTGGATTTGTAAGTGGTTTAGAATGGCACCTGCTGGGCACGTTCCGGCCGAAAACCGAAAAAAATATCGAGGAGAGTCCGTTGAGCAAAATCGCACGCCGTAAGTTCATACAATTATCCGCCGTCGCCGCTGCCGGCGTTCTCGTGCAGCCGGGTCGCCCGGCCCGCGCGGAGGACATGCCGAAACTCTCGGAAGACGATCCGATGGCGATGGGCATGAAATACACCCATGATGCGAGCACGGTCGACCCGTCGTCGCGCGCGAACCCTGCAGAGGTGCAGAACTGTTCGAACTGTGCACTCGCGCAGGGCGAGGCCAAGGATGGTTGGGTCGGTTGCCAGATCTTCCCGGGCAAGCTCGTCAATGCGAACGGATGGTGCAGTGTCTGGGCGCCCAAGTCCTGATCCTGTGCTACCTGGGTAATGAAACGCCGGCTTACTGCCGGCGTTTTTTGTTGCTTCAGGAAAAATGAGGCGATTGCGCTCCGCGTGTGTAAAACTCACGAATCCTGAAGACAGCCCGGAGACGTCTGTTGTTTGAATCGCTGAAACTCCTGCCACCCGACGCCATCATCGGCCTGATCGCCGAATACCGGAATGATTCGCGCGAGACCAAGGTGGATCTTGGGATCGGCGTGTATCGAAACGCGGCAGGGCAAACGCCCGTCCTCGACGTGGTCAAGCATGCCGAGCGGCGTCTCGTCGAATCCCAGGCGTCGAAGACGTATATTGGTTCTGCGGGGTCCGCGGCGTTCAACGAGGCCATGCGTGACCTGACCTTTGCGGGCGCGGCCGCAGGTGAGCGCATCGCCATGCTGCAGACTCCCGGGGGCTCGGGCTCATTGAGGGTCGCCGCCGGCGTCATCCTGCGCGCCCGCAAGAACGCGACGGTGTGGGCGAGTGGCCCCACCTGGGCGAATCACGTCCCGCTGCTGGGCGGGGCGGGTCTCGAACTCAGCACATACCGGTACTACGACGATGAGCGCAAGACGCTCGATCTCGATGCGATGCTCGACGCCCTGCACGACATTCCGAAGGGCGACGTCGTCCTGTTGCACGCCAGCTGTCACAACCCGACGGGCATCGACCCGGACGAGGCGCAGTGGCGCGCCATCGCGGACGTGATCGTCGAACGCGAGTTGCTGCCTTTCGTCGATGTCGCGTACCAGGGTTTCGCAACGGGCCTGGATGCCGATGTGTTCATCGTCCGCGAACTCGCCGCGCGGGTGCCCGAGATGATCGTCTGCACGTCGTGCTCGAAGAACTTCGGCCTTTACCGGGACCGCGTTGGTGCCCTCTTCGTCGTTGCTGCCGACAGCCAGACCCGTGATATCGTGCAGTCGCAGGCAAACAACCTGGTTCGCACGATGTATTCCATGCCGCCGGATCACGGCGCCGCCATTGTCGAGACGATTCTCCATGACGAGGCATTGCGCGCCGACTGGGAGGCGGAACTCGGCGAAATGCGTGAGCGCCTGCAACAGATGCGGCAGTTGCTGGACGACGCCTTGCGCGCCGAAGCGCCGGAACACGATTTTTCCCATGTCGTTCGCGCCAAGGGCATGTTCTGCTTTCTCGGCGTATCGACCGAGCAGGTACAGCGCCTGAAGAAGGACCACGCGGTGTACATGGTGGATTCGAGCCGCATCAATATTGCCGGCATAACGGCCGACAACGTGGGACACATTGCGCGGTCCGTTGCCGCCGTCCTCTGACGGCTATTGCATTGCCGGTTCCCATAGCAAGCGGCTGTCTTCGTCGATGGACAGCGCTCGTGCGGTGCCGGCGTTCAGCTCCAGCACGAACATAGCGGGTTCGCTCGAAACGATGGATTTCTCCGAAAGCGGCACGGTCTCGCGCTCGATGTTCGTGATACTGCCGTCGCGCTTGGCAAACATCATGTCGAGCGGGATGTACGTGTTCCTCATCCACATCGACCGGTAGTTCTCGTCCCTGTATACGAAGAGCATGCCCGTTCGCTCGGGCAGGTCGCGGACAAACATGAGTCCGCGCTGCTGCTGCGGCGGGCTGACGGCCAGGTAGATGTCGAATCGGTAGCAGGCGTGACGCCCGACGATTACGAGCACGTCCGATTGGAACGACTGTTCGAGCGGTTCCTGCGCGCGCAGGCCGAGCGGCATGAGGCAAAGCGCGACCACAAGCGTCCGTACGAGCGTCATCGGGCGCTCCAGTCGAGGTAGCCCCCGAATTCGAGGTCACGCAGCGTCACGCTCGAGTCGCCGTTGACTTCCGCCAGCGGGGCGATGCAGTAGAGTGTACCTGCAACGAAGTAGGCGTCCGCACCGCCTCCCAGTTCTTCCTGTTCCAGCACATCGGTCCAGCAACTCCCGAGGCCGGAGCTGCTGAAGAAGCGCCCGCCGCCTTCCGCAATCACCGTTACGTTGCTGCCGAGTTCGCGCGCTATCGCACCGCGCTCGAGTCCAGGCAAGGCGATGATTATTGCGAGCGATACGTCACCCGACTGCCGGGCGAACCGCAGCCGCGCGCCCTGGCTATCGGGGCGCGGCATTCCCTGGCAATCGAGGTCGCCTGCCGACCAGTCGACCGGGCCGGCGAACTCGCCGAAGAACTCGGTCCTGAGGTAGCCGCGCTCCCCGCAGCCGCCCGATTCCGGGGCCGCCGGCAACAGCGCCGGCAGCGCCGCCGGCTCCGGCGTGTCGCCACAGCCGGCCAGCATCACCAGCGCCGCGGTCGCAACGACGGCGGCGAGACCGGTCTTTACCAGAATTCCCTGCAATGTTTCCTGCCCGACGCTGTCTTACCGCAGGACATTATTACCGAAGTGATCCGGCGATGGACAAAATTCAGGGTGACGAGTTGGCCTCAACAGGCATCCTCTCTACAATGTCACGCCCCAAACCGGCCCGGGAGCCATTGATGAGCGTCGCAGACCAATTCCAGCAACTCGAGGCGCATGCAAGCCGCTTGATCATCGGGCAGTCGCACCTGATCAACCGCATGCTCATTGCGCTTCTGTGCGACGGTCACCTGCTGGTCGAGGGTGCGCCGGGGCTGGCCAAGACCCGCGCCATCAAGGTGCTGGCGGAGAGCATCGAGGGCGATTTCCACCGCCTGCAGTTCACGCCGGACCTGCTGCCGGCCGATCTCACGGGCACCGATATCTACCGGCCCCAGGAGGGCACGTTCGAGTTTCGCAAGGGCCCGCTGTTCCACAACCTGATCCTCGCTGACGAGATCAACCGTGCCCCCGCCAAGGTGCAGTCGGCACTGCTCGAGGC
>JABAHR010018900.1_pt2 | contig 10325 bp, 8 predicted proteins | sample 7062101 | NCBI WGS metagenome assembly JABAHR01 (sample SAMN14534553, study PRJNA622989) | marine sediment metagenome | biome: marine biome [ENVO:00000428]; feature: marine pelagic biome [ENVO:01000023]; material: deep marine sediment [ENVO:00002113] | place: India: Gulf of Kutch | collected...
AGAGAAGCCCCGACGCGAACCCGACCGCCGGATACGACCACCAAGGCGCGGAACCGGCCCAGTGCGTCGCGTCGACGACGATGCCAAGCCCCTGGACCAGCAGGCGCGTGGAGACCAGGAGCACGAGTCCCGCGAACAACAGCAGCAGCCAGCGCGTCGCGAGCCTCGCCAGTATCCCGGTTCCGATTTGGCTGCCCATCACGCCGCAGACGATGACGACGGCGAGCCAGACGGGATCAACGACGAGCCCGCTGGCCGAAGCGTGCACGAGGAGTGCGATCGCGGAGAACACCACCATGGCGGCCAGCGACGAGCCCACCGCCACCTGAGGCGAGGCGCGCCGGTACTCGATCAGACCCGGAACCATCACCACACCACCGCCGATACCGATCAGGCCGTTCAAAAAACCGGCCGTGAAGCCGATCAGACTTACCCGTACCGTAACCACTCGACTGCCAACGCCGGCGATCACGGGACCGACCCTGGCCTGACAGCGAGGCAGCGCATTGCCCGTCAATGGCCGCCGTCGCGACGAGCAGCCGCCCGACCCATCGTTGCGCTCGCCCGCGCGGGTGCCCGCGCGCATCTTCCCGGCTCGGCCGCTCGTGCAGCGGAACGCGTCTCGCGGCGCGCCCGCGACACCGACTCGTGCCGCTCGGGCAGCGCGCGCCCGAGGTTCGAGCGGCAGAATGAATCCATCACCATCTTTGGCGAAGCGCCATCGCCGCATGCCCGGAGCGCGCGAGCTCGCTGAGCATTGCCGCGCTCTCCCATCAACGCCAAGATCAGATTGCCCGCCTTACGTGCAGATCGGGTCGAAACCCCAGCTGAAGAACGGCTCGGCGCCGTCGGCGGTCACCAAAGCGACCTCCTCGAGCCACATGCGGCTGCGCTCACCGCCGGGGTAAAGCAGGTGCAGGGGCACCACCATGCCCGCTTCGAGGACCCAATCCGAATTGGGGCGGCCCTCGGCCGTGAACTGCTCGAGATCCATGTGACTCAGACCCAGTCCGTGGAAAAAGACGAGCACGTCGTCGGCGCCGGCCAGACCCGACCTACGGTAGACCTCGCGGCCCCGCGCCTGCAGCTGGCTGACACGCACGCCCGGCCGCATGGCATCGAGGAGCGCCTCGGCCGCCTCCGCCGTAGCGCGCGCGGAGCGCTTCACCTCGCCCCCGGGCTCGCCGTCGACGATCCACGTCTTACCGCCGTCCCAACAGTAGAGGTTTAGCGTGCCGTGGCAGTCGAACATGACGTGCATGCCCGGCTCGACCTCGAAGTCCTCGAGGCCGGTCTGCAGCATGGCGGCGGCGTCAGCGCCACGGGGGTGCCCCCATACCATGCCGCCGGGATCGCGCACGAAGCCGCCGAGCTCCGTCACTGCCCTGTGATAGCCATGGTTAAGTTCTTTCCAGGTCATGCCCTTACGCCACGAGGCTACCGTTCGCTCGATGGCGGTTTGATTCAGCGTGGTCGCTCCACGGAGCAGATCGATCTCGTCGGCCGTCTTCACCTGACGGGCGTACATCAGCGGATCATAGCCATCGACGATCTCGGCATGCTCGAGTCCCAGCATCTGCCCGAAGCGCAAATCGTCGCACGCCAGCCGGCCGCGATCGAGCCCGAGATCGGCGATGGCGCCGCGACAGCTGTCGACGATGTTGGCCCCGTAGCGGCTGCGTCCCCGTTCCACCCAGCCGACGCCCTCGCCCGCCAGTGGAACGAAGCGGTCGATGTCCCGGGGGTCGGCGGGTCGATCCAGCGGCAGCATGACTGCCCGGAACGGGCGGACATCTTCTATCCACGTTGGCTGGGCGAGAAAGCTGGCCAGATAGTAGTCGGCCACGACCAGCACGGACGCGTCGGGCGCGTGTCGCGAAATCACCACGGCGTAGGGCCGCGGCTCGTCGGATTTGTGGGCGATGGCGTTGAATCCGGTGAGATAGAACACGTTGTAGGGCGTGGACGCCACCACGCCATCGATATCGCGCATGACCATCGCGTCGAGCAATCGCTCGAGGTTACAGAAGCGCGTTGGCAGCAGTGCACGAGAACGCGGCGGCTCGGGTGCGGCAGTCATGGCGTATCTCCGTAGAACGNNTAGAACGATTCGGGGTCCGTGGACGTCTGAGCCGACGCGCCGCGGGTGAGCCGTCACGACGCGCCGCCCCAGAGAGGGTCGCGCTCCGACGCCCCTGGCGACGCGCCGTCGCCGGTCGCGGAGCCGGCGGCGCGGCAGGATACTAAACGGCATTGCGGCTCAGCACCATAGCCCGCACCCTCGAGACCGCCCACGCCNNCAAGCGACTTTCGGGCGCCCACACCCCTCGGCGCGCCCCGAGGGTTAATTTGCCCGAGGTTTCACGATAGACTACGCCGGCAAGGTGCTGCGGCATTTCTCCCCATACCACCGGCGCGCGGATGGAAACGGCTCGGCAACACGCCCGCGTCGGTGAAACTTTGTGCGGCAAGCGACGGTGCGCGGGCGGCGGCAGCTCGCCAACCGGCATCGGTGCTCTACACCCCGCAAATTCGCCACGGGTGATGTTCACACTGATCGCGGCGAAGCAGCGCGATCGCGTCTCGCACGCGTCGCAGGCGCATTATCGTCAGTGAGTCCGAGACAACCAGTGCACAGCAGCAGGGACACACACGAGCAGGCGCCCGCCTCGGGCACGCGCCGCAGCGCATCGGCCGACTCCTTGCGGCTCCGACTCGGGGTTTTCTTCATCTCGCTCGCGATCCTGATGCTGGAGCTGACCCTGGTGCGGGTCATGGAGGTCATACTCGCTCCCAACACCGGCTACATGGTGCTGACCTCGGCCATGTTCGCTCTCGGTCTGGGCGGCATCTATCTCTACCTGTTCCCCGTCCGTGCGAGGCACCGGAACGCCTTGCTGTGGTGGCTCTCACTGGCATTTGCCGCGGCGACGCCCGCGCTGCTGCCCGTGCTCAACGCGCTGCCGTTCACCATCGACTTCGCGGAGACCACTCTCGCAACCCAGGCGCTGGCCTGGGGCGGGATGTACCTGGCCATCATCACCCCGTTCTTCGTCGGCGGCCTGATTCTTTCTCACGTCTTCACCGTCTATTCGAGCGCCATTCACAGGCTGTACCTGTTCGACCTGGTCGGCGCCGCCGTTGCCTGCCTGGTCTTCCTGCCGCTGCTGCCCGACTTTGGCCCCGGAGGACTCCTGTTCGTGGCGTCGGCAGCGGCCTTGCTTGCCGCCCTACAGTTCTCGACGCTCTCCGGGCTGGGGCGCTACGTGCTGGTAGCGGGGACGGTGGCCCTGGCCGTGTTTCCACTGTCGCTGGACGAGTATCTGGAGTTTCACGGTCACGCCAACAAACGCGGGAACGACGAGATGATCGCGGGTGGCCTGCGCGATTTCGTCCAATGGGATCCGGTCTCAAAACTCGAGGTATTCAACGCCGCCCCCAATGCCAAGCTGTTCTCCATCGACGGTGGCCAGCAGGGCTCGTGGATGAGAAATTTCGATGGCGACCATTCGAGCTTCGAGCGGGAGATGGAGCAGGAGCCCGACGGTTACTATTTCGGTCGCAACTCGAAAGTGCACTACCTCTACCGGGGCCGGCAGCCCGAGGTGCTCGTCATCGGCGCCGCCGTCGGCGGAGAAACGCTTGCCGCGCTGGTTTTTGGCGCCAAGCGCGTGGACGCCATCGACCTCGTTGGCTCGATGATCGACGCTGCCAAGACGAGGTACGCGGAGTACAGCGGCGGTGTTTACAATCACCCGCGCGTACGTGCGCTCGTCGGCGAGGGCCGTTCCTTCCTGAGAGCCTCTCCCCAGCAATACGACATCATTCAGATGTTCTCCAATCACACGAGCTCCGCTATCGCTTCCGGCACCATGGCGGCCGGCACGGCCTACCTGCAGACGGTCGAGGCCTACATGGAGTACTTCACACGCCTGAAGGCGGATGGCGCGCTGCAGATCAACCACCACGTCTATCCGCGCATGCTGACCACCGCCGCCCAGGCGTGGCACCGGCTCGGACGCAAGGAGTTCTGGCGCCATGTCGTGGTGCTGGAAGCCTGGCATGCCGACACCCTCCCCACCGTCATCGTCAAGATGCAGCCGTGGACCCAGGACGAACTCGACGATCTCATGGGCTACGCCGATCGCGAGCCCAACCCGGCAGTGCGACGCCCCGTCCCGCACCATCCCTCAAACCACATTTTTGCCGACAACACGCACTCGGCGTCGTTGACGTCGAATCGCGACACGATCGAGGGTCTCGCGCTGCTGCTGGACACCGACGGCCGCCAGGGTTTGCCTTTTGACGTCGTCGTCACGCTGGCCGACGCGAACGGCGACGTCATGCGCTCGGCGCGCATTGCGGGCGACACCGTTAACGACAAGCATGAAGCGGTCGTCGAGTTTGAACCTCTGGCCGCCGGCGACGACCGAGAGTATCAGGTGACGATCGCCGCGCCGGGCGCAACTCGGGAGACCGGCGTTTCGATATGGCTCGACGTTGCGGATCAGCCGCTGATCACGCCCCAGCCGCCGCCCCGCACGCCCAGCTATCTGCTGGCGTTCAATCCGCTCGATCCGAACGCGAACCTGGTTCCCAACGCCCTGCTTCAGACGCCGTTTCCCGCCGACGCAGCGGCATCGCTGCCATGGGACATCACGCCGGTCACCGATGACTCTCCCTACTTTCACATGACCCGCAAGCTGAACAAGCGCGTCGCACCCGGGTCGACCAACGTGCTCGACCGGAACACGGCCTATTTGCTCAATGCCGGTCTCCAGAGGTGGGTGCCCAAGGACTGGCTGCACCTGGCAGTCATCGCGGTTGTCTCGCTGGGATTCGCGGTGCTGTTCATCGCCGTGCCCTTCCTTGTTACCGGCTGGCGTCAGACGCGCTGGGAGGGCATGAGCTACGACATCATCTACTTTTCCTGTCTCGGGCTGGGCTTCATTCTCATCGAGATCTGTTTCATACAGCTGTTCAAGAAGCTGATCGGTTTTCCGACGCACACCTTCACGACCGTCGTATTCTCGATGCTGATCAGCGCCGGCATCGGCAGTGGAGCATCGAAACGACTCTTAAGCGGTCACCGCAGCGGGTGGATGAGCGTGTTTGCCCTGATTCTTCTCTACGGCATCCTGTGCATCGTTATGCTCGAGGACATCTTCTATGCCGCTCTCGGGCTGCCCTTGTACGCGCGCATCGGCGTCGCATTTCTGCTCATAGCTCCGCTGGGCTTTCTCCTCGGCATGCCGTTTCCCATCGGCATCGAGGAGCTGTCGCGACGCGCAAACGTGGCCATCCCCTGGGCCTGGGCTCTGAACGGCTTCTTCACGGTGTTCGGGGGCTACCTGGCCATGGTGCTGTCGATCGACTACGGCTTCGACTTTGTCATGCTGGTGTCGCTGGCGATCTACGCCGTGGCATGGCTGAGCCATCGACAGCTTCGCGCACTCGGCGCACTCGCGCCACGGCGGCTGGCCGCATCGACTTGACGGCCGACGACGGGCCGGCCACCCGTCATGCGAGCTCGTCCGGTCGTGGACACGCGCTCCATCAGCGTGTAGCGAGCCTCACCCTGAGGTCCGGCGCCGCCACCACGGCCAGTACCGCGTCGTGCCTCGGGCCGGCGCCGGCTAGCCGTCGGTCGCTGCCGACGCCGCGCGCCGAGAGCAATCCCTCGCTTGGGGGAGGGTGTCTTTTTCCCTTCCGCCGGTCGCCTTAGAATGGCTGGCGTCGACCCATGCGAGCACCGATATTTGCCATGAACGCTGTCTCCCGCCTTTCGATCCAAGCGCTGCATCCCCACGTCGGGGCCCGTGTGGAGGGCGTTGACCTGCGCGAGCCCCTCGACGACGCCGCGTTCGCACGGATTCGCGACGCGCTTCACGAACACGCGGTGCTAGTGTTTCACGAGCAGCGCATCAGCGACGATCAGCAGGTCGCCTTCGGGCGTCGCTTCGGCGAGCTCGAGCGGACCACCTTCGCCGTTGCCAGCGACAACCCCTGGATTTATCGGCTATCCAACGTCGACGCCAGCGGCAAGGTGCTGGCACCCGACGCCGAGAAGCGACACTTTCTCGCGGTCAATGCGCGGTGGCACACCGACAGCTCATTCAGACCGACCCCGGCCATGGCGTCGATGCTGTCCGCTCGAGTGCTTCCTTTGGCCGAGTCGGGCGACACCGAGTTTGCGTCAATGTGCGTCGGCTACGACACGCTGGCAGAGGATCGCAAGCGCCAGATCGAGGGCATGGTGGCCGTGCACAGCTATGCGTACTCACTGAGCCTGTTTCCCGACGCTGGCGTAACCCGCGAAGAGCTCAGCAGCCTGCCGCCGGTGCAGCATCCGCTGGTGAGCACGCATCCGGCGACGGGCCGCAAATGCCTCTTCGTGAGCGGACACATCGAGCGCATCGTGGGCCTGCCACAGGCGGAAGGCCGGGCGCTGGTCGACGAGCTCATCGACTGGTGCACGCGACCGCAGTACGTCTATCGCCACCGCTGGCGGCAGCACGACCTGGTGATCTGGGACAACCGCTGCACCCTGCACCGGGTGACGTCGATCCCCGCCAATGAGGCACGTCTGATGCACCGCGTCACGATCGCCGGCGATGCGCCGCCCCTCTGGAGCACGGGCGAGCCGGCGCGCTAACGCAACCTGGTCGCCGTGGGCCGGCGTCGATTGGATAAGACGATGGGCCGCCGTGCGATACCGCGTCTGATCGCGCCACTACTGCTTTCGGGAGGTGGGTTGGCGCTGGCCGCAGGGGATCCGCTCGAACCCACCCTCGAGACCCACACGGGCCCGTGGTACGTGCCCGGCGCGCCATTCGTGGGCAGCTTGTGGCAGCCGGGCGATCCCGCCCCACCGCTGCAGCTGAGCGGCCGCGTCCTCAACACGCGGGGAGTGCCCGTCCCCGAGGCGCTCGTAGAGCTCTGGCACACTGATGCAGCGGGCGCCTACCCGCCGCTGCGGGCAAGCCTGCGCAGCGGTGTCGACGGCCGCTTCGGCATCCGCACCGTACTCCCGGGCCACAACCTGGGCTACCGGGCCCGACACATCCACTTCGTGGTGAGCCATCCTCACCACCTCCCACTGGTGACGCGCATTTATTTCATGGGCGATCCGAACATGGCCGAGGCCATCTATCCGCAACTCGCCATCGTCCTCGAGGAGGCCGAGATCGACGGCGCGACGATGCTGTTCGGAGACGTTCAATTCGTCATGCGCCCCCGATGAGCAGGCGGCACGCCGTCGCGGCGCCCCGCCGGCACTGTCTCCACATCAGCGATCGAGCGGCTGGCATCTTGCGCGGACGGCCGATTTCGCCGACGATGCGGCGTGCAGACGCAGTGCTGCTCGGGCGTCGGGTGCGAGTCTGGATGGCATCGCGGCGCGTTGCCGGGCTGGGGCGGCTCTTAATTCCTAAGACGCTGCCCCGGGAGGGCAGGACACGGCAGCGGTCGGCGGTCGACCCCGGGGCGTGCCGGATCTCGTGACGCGGCCGTAGCTCGTTATCGGCCCCGACCTGCGCCGCAACTGCTGCGAAAATCGAACCCTTCTGGAGGTGACCATGGCGGTTTACACGTGCGAGAAATGTGGCATGAGCATTGGCAGCATGACCTGCGGCCGTTGCGGCAAAGAGCTGGAGCATTCCACGCTGTCCCGTGACGACGGGTCGTCCGTTCACATCTCACAGTGCCCCGACGGACACGGCAAGGTGAAGTCGCCCATGTGCTGCGGACAGGACATGGTCTGCGCGACGGCCTGACACTCGCCCGGGCGGCGGCAAGAAAACGCCCGGCGCGTAGCCGGGCGCACAATCACCACCAAAGGAGGAAACGGCAGAGGAGGCGAATGCTCAGATCGCCGCTAGCACGACAAAGATAGCAGCGATCACGCCCCAGCCAGCGGCAATGGCGCCCGCGTCAGCGGTGTGCTGCGAGATGTCGTAAGTCGAATCGGCGGCGGTCATGACGGTATCCTCCTGCTGCTCGTGCTATGCTCCTTATAAGGTGGCGCTCCGTCTGTGAAATTCGTCACAGCGGCGTGCCATCAGCGTGGGCTGGCCGCGTCGAGTGTCGTGGGGCCCGACCGGTGCATCGCAGGCAGGTGGGCGGCGAGAGAAAGGGGATCTAGAGGGTAGCAGTCATGTCGCTAAGCGTCAGTGTTCAGGAGCAAGGACCGACGACCACGACCATTTCGCTGACGGGGCAGCTGGACCGCAACACCGTTACGCAGCTCGATCCGGAGCTCGATGAGGCGCTTGCCGCGCCGATCGCCGTGCTGGTGTTCGATCTGGCCGGTCTCGACTACATCGCGAGCGCGGGCCTGCGCTCGCTGTTCAAGGCCCAAAAGTCGATGCGCGCGCGCGACGGCAAGACGCTGTTCGTCAACGTGCAGCCACCGGTGCGCAAGGTTTTCGATATCGTCCGGGCGGTGGACGTGAAGACTATTTTTCGCAGCGTGCAGGAGCTGGACGACTACCTCGACGCCATGCAGCGGAAAGTCGCCGAAGACGAGCACTAGCGAAGGAACACAACGCTCCTCGGCCCGTGGGCCCGCCCCCGCCGGTCGCCCTCTGCCCTTCTAGATGGAAGCCATATATCCGCCATCGATGTATAGCAGCTGCCCCGTGACGTAGGCAGCGCCGTCCGAGCACAGGAAGACGGTCGCACCGATCAGATCGTCCAGCTGCCCGAAACGACCCATAGGGATCTTCGCGAGCATGGTGCGGCGCCAGTGTTCGTCCTGATAGAACGTCTCGGTCAACGCCGTGCGGAAATAGCCCGGACCGATCGCGTTGACACGAATGTTGCGCGCAGCCCATTCGGCGGCCAGCGTCCGCGTCATGCCGAGCAGCCCCGCCTTGCTCGAACCATAGGGCGCGGCCGTCGGAACCCCTACTTCGGAAGTCAGCGAGCAGACATTGACGATACTGCCGCCGCCGTCGTCGGCCATGATTCGGGCGGCCGCCTGCGCACAGAAGAACGCCCCTTTGAGGTTGGTGTCGACGACACGATCCCAGAGCACTTCGTCGACGTCCAGCGACGGACAGACCTGCTCCACACCGGCATTGTTCACGAGAATGTCGAGGCCGCCGAACCGCTCTCGCGCAGCGGACAGCTGGCGGCGAACGAGATCGAGGTCGGTGACATCGAGCGGCAGACTCACGCTGCGGCGACCGAGGGCGGCGATTGCGGCCGCCGTCTCCGCGAGCTCCCGCTCGCTGCGGGCGGCCACGGCAACGTCGGCGCCGGCCTGGGCGAGTCCCTGAGCGAGGGCCCGGCCGATACCGCGGCCGGCGCCGGTGACCAGTGCAACCCGTCCTTTCAATCCAGCCATGTTCCGTCAGTCCTCCCGGGGACGGGCGCCCGGCTCACTCGCCGACGCGATCCCGCACCCATTGCTCGAATTCATACACATAGTCCTCGACCCCCAGCAGGATGCCGTGCCGATGCGGGGCGCCGCGAATCCCCTGCTGGTTCAGCTCACAGACCCGCCCGTCTTCGGCCACTACCTGCCTAGCAAAGGCCGTGAGTCGCTCGACATCCAGTGCCGGATGCCCGACCACGTCCCGATGCACATACCAGTCGATCGTCAGCCCGGTCTGCTCGGGACCGAGCGGCATCACCTGCACGGTGCGCAGGTAATCCACGTGCGCCACGATGAACAGGGTCGGGAGAAAGGTCGAGAAGGTCATTCCGGTTTCCCGTTCCCTGTCGCCCAGCCCGTCGAACCACGGCAGTTCTGTCGTGCCATCGGCCGACCAGGTCACCGCACCGGGCCTGAGCATCGCATGGGGTCGCCCCTGCTGCGGTTCGAGCCCTGCGTCGGTGTAGTCCATGTACCCGGTCCGATAGACCGGCACCAGCCGGCACAGTTCGGGATGCACGACCGGACAGTGATAGCACTCGAGGTAATTCTCCCAGAAAATCTTCCAGTTGCAGCCGAGGTCCCGGGTCTCCCGGTGGACACGGCTCAACGCCTCGAGCGGCCAGGCCGCGAGTTGCTCGCCCTCGTCGAGCAGGGCGCGGGGCAACCCTTCGCCCGGTTGTGCGGTGAGATTGACGAAGACGAATCCGCGCCAGGTCTGCAGGGCGATCCGGTACAGCGTGAAATCCGAGAGGCGCAGATTATCCGCTGGTGCCGTGCGGGGCGCCTTCTCCAACTCGCCGCTGAGCGCGTAGGTCCAGGCGTGGTACGGACAGACGATGCGCCCGTTTTCGAAGCGGCCTTCTTCCCGTTCGCACAAGGCAGCGCCGCGGTGCCGGCAGGTATTGTGGAAGGCATGCAGCACACGATCCTGAGCACGCGTCAC
>JABAHR010026290.1_pt2 | contig 10316 bp, 8 predicted proteins | sample 7062101 | NCBI WGS metagenome assembly JABAHR01 (sample SAMN14534553, study PRJNA622989) | marine sediment metagenome | biome: marine biome [ENVO:00000428]; feature: marine pelagic biome [ENVO:01000023]; material: deep marine sediment [ENVO:00002113] | place: India: Gulf of Kutch | collected...
GGACCGGATCGACGACGTGCTCGAGTACGCGGGGCTGGGTCGTTCACGTGCTGCTGCGACCGTAAGTGGTGTGTGTGTCAGCAACCGTCCGTCACAGCTCGACTTCGTGATCGAAAACCTCCGCAGACAGACGTACTCCCATGTCGACTACCTGTTCGTCGCCAACAGCGACGGGTTCTCCGATGCCGATCTTCACCGGATCGAGGCCGAGGTCGACTCGTGCCGGGCGATCCGGATGCCCGAGTCGGCGACGCTCGGTGAGTGCTTGAATCGTGCGGTCGGCGAGACCACCGGGCGGTATTTCGCGAAGTTCGACGACGATGACCACTACGGCGCCGACTATCTTACGGACCTCATGTTGACGTTCCCGTACACGGGCGCCGCCGTGGCCGGGAAGCAGAGCTACTACGCCCACCTGGAGGGGTCCGATCGCACCGTGCTCCGCTTCCCGGGGCGGGAGTTCCGCGACGCCCCGCGCGTGGTCGGCGGCACGATCGTGGCCGACCGCGCGCAGGTGGGCGACATCCGGTTCGAAGCGGTGCCCCGAGGAACCGACACGCTCTTCCTCGAGGCGGTGCGGGCCAGAGGTCTGACGGTCTTCAGCGCCGATCGCTTCAATTTCTGCCAGGTCCGTCGGGCCGACCCGCGCGCCCACACGTGGGGCATCGACGATGCCGAGTTCATGAAGGCCGGCGAAGACCAGGGACCTGGCCTGCTCCGCGACCTGATCTTCGTCTGACCCTCTAGCCTGCGTCTTTGTGAAACTCGCGCTGGTGGCGGGGGCCCGACCCAACTTCATGAAGATCGCGCCGGTGCTCTGGGCTGCCGAGGAGCGGGATATCGACGTCCTCCTCGTTCACAGCGGTCAGCACTACGACCCTTCCATGAGTGATGTGTTCTTCGCTGATCTGGGCATCCGTCCGCCGGATGTGAATCTCGAGGTCGGCTCGGCCAGTCACGCCGTGCAGACGGCCCGCATCATGGAGCGCTTCGAAGAGGTGGTAGATCGGGAACGGCCCGATGTGGTCATGGTGCCGGGAGACGTGAACAGCACTGTGGCCTGTGGTCTCGTCGCGGCGAAGGCCGGCTGCGTGCTGGCGCACGTCGAGGCCGGCCTGCGCAGCCGCGACTGGGCCATGCCGGAGGAGATCAACCGGGTGGTCACCGACCGGCTGAGCGACATCCTCCTCGCTCCTTCGCTCGACGCGGTCGAGAATCTTCGCGCCGAGGGCTACCGCGAGGATCAGATCGCGCTGGTCGGCAACGTGATGGTCGACACGCTGTTCCAGAATCTCGAGCGGGCCCGATCCGGTCCCGTGATCGGTGAGTTGGGACTGGAACGTCGCGGGTTCGGACTCGTCACCCTCCATCGGCCCTCGAACGTCGACGATCCCGAGGTTCTGGCCGGGATCATTTCCGCCCTTTCGACGATCGCCGATCGACTGCCCCTGGTCTTCCCGATCCATCCCCGCACCGAGGCGGTGCTCGATCGCGCCTCGCTCCACCCGGCGATCCATCTCATCGGGCCTGCGGGCTACCTCGACTTCATCGCGTTGGAGGACGGCGCACGGCTCGTGCTGACCGATTCCGGCGGCGTGCAGGAGGAGACGACCATGTTGGGCGTCCCCTGCCTGACTCTGCGGGAGAACACCGAACGGCCCATCACGGTCACCGACGGCTCGAACACGGTCGTCGGTACGGATCCGTCCACCATCGTCTCCGCAGCCGATGAGGCCCTGGAGGACGAGCGGGAGTACCCGAGGCCCGAGCTCTGGGACGGAAGGGCAGCCGAACGGATCGTCGACGCGCTGCTGGAACGACCACTGCACGAACGCCGCCGCCCGACCGAAGTCGCCTGAGTCATCCGCACTCCCGCATGACGTGTGCGGGGTAGGCGGCACCGGTTGCGAGCCAGCACGGCAGCTCGGCCACGCCGCCGGCCAGGGCGTCGAGCGCGCTGACGAGCGGCAGGCCGCAGCGGGCGGCGGTGGCGAGGTCGAGGGCCAGCACGAGGGCCTCGAACTCGGCCAGATCCGGCGGTTCGGCGTTGGCGGCGACGAAGCCGTCGACGAGCTGTTCGACCTCGTCCCCGAGGCCCTGCACCGAGAGGGCGAGGCGGTCCAGGTCCTCCACACCGCCCGTCAGGGGGTCGGCCCCCGTGAACAGGGCGAACAGGCCGGCGCATTCGGGCGCGTCCAGCGCCTCGACGAGGGGCACGACGGTGGTGGTGGTCGTCGTGGTCGAAGGCTCCGCGCGTTCGGGCCCGACGATCTCGCGGGGTTCGCCGGCAGCCTCCCACGCGCCGGCGACGAGCTGTACGACCTCACCGGTGTTGCAGTCGATCGGCAGGAACGGTGCGGCCCCGGTGAAGCACGGCAGTGCGGCCGGGAGAGGCTGCGCGCCGCAGCCGTCGGGGANNAGCACGGCAGCGAGGTCGGGAGCGGCTGGGCCCCGCAGCCGTCGGCGAGCAGCGTGAAGCCCGCCACCGGGATCACCAGCTCTCCGTGGCACGAAGGCCACCCGGTCGCGGCGTAGGTGGCGCTGAAGACCGGCACGCCGCACGCCGCGTGGCCGGCTGCGTCGATGCTCTCGCGGGCGACGACGAGGTCGTCGTGGACGTCGCCGTGGCCGCCGCCCGCCGTGAGCGTGTCGATGCTGCGGTTGAGCGCGGGGAGCGCGTCGGCGGCGCCCACGATGGCGCCGATCCGGGCCAGCTCCCCGAGGGTCGGGTCGATCGTCGGGTCGCCGGCNNCGTCGATGCTCCGGTTGAGCGGGGGCAGCGCGTCGGCCGCTCCCACGACGGCCCCGATCCGGGCCAGCTCCCCGAGGGTCGGGTCGAGCGACGCATCGCCGGCCCGCGAACCGAGGGCGAGCGCGCGGATGTCGTCGCACACCGCGGCGTCGGGATCCTCGACCCCGGGGCCCGGCGCCTCGCGAGCCACCGTCCATTCGTCGGGTCGCTCCGGGGCGGCGCACGAGGTGGCGAGCACGACGAGCGCGACCGCCACCGGAGACCACTTCATGGCCCGTCCCGTCGGACGATCGTCTTGCGGATTGAATGCCCGGCCCCTGCGCCGGTGACCCCGCAGCCCGGTCCACTATCGTGACGCGATGAACGACGAGATCTTCGCCGGCGCCGAAGCCCTCACCTTCGACGACCTGCTGGTCGTGCCCGGCTGGAGCGAGGTCCTGCCGTCGGAGGCCGACACGTCGACGTCGCTGGCCGGGATCGAGCTGCGGGTGCCGTTGATGTCGGCCGCGATGGACACCGTGACGGAGGCCCCGCTGGCGATCGCCATGGCCCGGGCCGGCGGTCTCGGCGTGCTCCACCGCAACCTGGGCGTGGCCGAGCAGGCCGACCAGGTCGACCGGGTCAAGCGGGCCCAGGCCGGGATGATCTCGGCCCCGATCAGCCTTCCCCCCACCGCCACGCTCGACGAGGCCGAGGCGCTGATGGCCCGGCACAAGATCAGCGGCGTGCCGATCTGCGATCCCGGTGGCCGCCTGGTGGGCATCCTCACCAACCGCGACGTCCGCTTCTGCACCGCCGACGAGTACTCCCGTCCGGTGACCGACTTCATGACCTCCGAGTCGCTCGTCACCGCGCCCGTCGGCACCGACCTCGAGGAGGCCGTGGCCATCCTCCACCGCCACCGCATCGAGAAGCTGCCGCTGGTCGACGACGACGGCCTGCTCCGAGGGCTCATCACGGTGAAGGACATCACGAAGCGGATCGAGAACCCCGACTCGACCCTCGACGACGACGGTCGCCTGCGGGTGGCCGCCGCGGTCGGCGTCACCGACACCGCCGAGCGGGCCGAGGCGCTCGAGGCCGCCGGTGTCGACATGGTGGTGATCGACACCGCCCACGGCCACACCCAGGGCGTCGTCGACGCGGTGCGCACGATCAAGAAGGGATGGCCCGATCTGCCCGTCGTCGGCGGCAACGTCGTCACCCGGGAGGGTGTCGAGACGCTCGTGGAGGCGGGCGCCGACGTCGTGAAGGTCGGGGTCGGCGCCGGCAGCATCTGCACCACCAGGGTCGTGGCCGGCGCGGGAATGCCCCAGATGAGCGCCATCCACGAGTGTTCGGCCGTGGGTCGCGAGCTGGGCGTCCCGATCATCGCCGACGGTGGTGTGGTCACGTCCGGCGACATCGTGAAGGCGTTCGTGGCGGGGGCCGACTGCGTGATGCTCGGCAACCTCCTGGCCGGGGTCGACGAGGCGCCGGGTGAACTGGAACTGGTCGAGGGCGCGATGTGGAAGACCTACCGGGGGATGGGGTCCGCCGGTGCGATGCGGGGGCGGGCCGGCGACCGCTACGGCACGGGCCAGGCCCCCGGGAAGCACGTCGCCGAGGGGGTCGAGGCCAGGGTCCGCTACGCCGGGCCCATGTCGGAGCTGATCGGTCAGCTCGTCGGCGGGCTCCGGTCCGGGATGGGCTATGCGGGGGCGTCGGACCTCGACGACCTCCGCCATCGCACCCGCCTCGTGCGGATCACCGGTGCCGGCCTCCGGGAGAGCCACCCGCACGACGTCGCGGTCATGCGCGACGAGTGAGCGGCGGTGGCAGGGCCTGATGGTCGACCTCCGCCGGGCCGCGCTGCGAACCACCACGCGTCTGCCCCGGGCGGCGCTGCGGCGGATCGCGGGCGACCCGCTCGAGATCGACGGCAACACCCTCGACCTCCAGATGCAGGTGGTGGCGGCGATGGCCGCCCGCCGGTCCGGCCGCACCGAACCCACGCCGGAAGGCGTCCGCGAGGCGTTCCGTGCGATGACGGCGACGGGTTCGCACCGGCCGGTGGCCACCGTGTCGGTCCACGACCGCACCATCCCGGGCCCCGCCGGCGAGCTTCCGGTGCGGATCTATCACCCGCCCGCCGCCACCGGTCCGGCGCCCGCCGTCGTCTGGTTCCACCAGGGGGGCGCGGTGATCGGCGACCTCGAGACGGATCATTCGCTGTGCACCACGCTCTCTGCCCGGGCCGGCGCGGTCATCGTGTCCGTCGACTACCGGCTCGGCCCCGAGCACCGGTTCCCGGCGGCGGTCGACGACGCGACCGCCGCGCACCAGTGGGTGCTCGACCACGCCGACGGACTCGGCATCGACCCGACCCGCGTCGCGGTCGGGGGCACCTCGGCGGGCGGGACCCTCTCCGCCGTCATCTGCCAGGAGCGCCGGAACCGGGGTGAGCCCCAGCCGGTGGCCCAGATCCTCCTCTACCCCGGCCTCGACCAGACCGCGGAGGGCGGGAGTCGGGAGTCGTGTGCCGACTGCTTCCCGCTCTCGGCCGCCGTGGTGTGGTTCTTCGGTCACCACTACCTCCCCGACCCGTCGGCGGCAGCCGACCTGCGGGCCAGCCCGGGCCTGGCCACCGAGCTCTGGGGTCTCGCCCCGGCGCTCGTGGTCACCGCCGGCTTCGACCCCCTCCGCGACGATGGCGACCGCTACGCCACGGCGCTGCGGGGGGCGGGCGTCGAGGTCCGCCACCGGTGCGAGCACTCCCTCACCCACTCCTTCACCGTGTTCGGTGGCGTGTGCAGGGAGGCCCGTCGGGCCATCGACCGCGTGGCCGACGACGTGGCCGCCTTCCTCCACCCCCGCTGAGGCCCGTGCCCGAGGGCGACACCATCCACGACCTCGCCACCCGGCTGCGTCCGGCACTGTCCGGCCGCGAGCTGCGGGAGGTCTCGGTGCCCCGGGTCCGGGGGATGGAGCGGCTCCGCGTGGGCGACACCGTCGTGGCGGTGGAGAGCCGGGGCAAGTATCTCGAGATCACGGTCGACCGGGGCGTGGTGCTGCGGACCCACCTGAAGATGGTCGGACGTTGGGAGCTCTACCGGCCCGACGAGCGGTGGAGGTCACCCCGCCACCTCGCCCGGGCGGTGCTCCGGGTGGACGGGGCGGTCGCGGTCTGCTTCCGGGCCCCGGTCGTGGAGCTCGGCCGGGTCGGCGACGGCGCGCTCGACCACCTCGGTCCCGACCTGTGCCGACCCCCGGTCGACCTCGATGCGATCCTCGACCGGATCGACGCGCTCGCGGATCCCCACGCCGAGATCGGCGAGGTGCTGCTCGAACAGCGCCTCGCGGCGGGGGTGGGCAACGTCTACAGGAACGAGGTCCTGTTCGCCTGCGGCGTGCATCCGTTCCGGCCCCTCGGTGAGGTCGACACCGAGACCCGCCGCGCCCTCTACGAGACCGCGGCCGCCCAACTGCAGGCCAACCTCGGGCGCCGCCGCCGGCGGACCCTCGGCGACGGCTTGGCCGTCTATGGCCGCGAACATCAGGGATGCCGGGTCTGTGGCACCGGGATCAGGACCGCGACCCGAGATGCACGCGATCGCACGACCTGGTGGTGCCCCCGGTGCCAGCCCGACACGGGCGACGGTCAGTGGGCGGCCCGGAGCCGCTCGGCACCCAGGACGTAACGGTGCAGCTTGGCCACCGCGAACCCGGCGTGCAGGTTCACGAGATGGGATGTCACCGCGTGGGTCGTCGCGATCTCGGCGGGGGTCAGGCCCTCCCCGAGGCGGTGCAGCACCTCCCGCTCGGTGGCCGTCAGGGTGGGCGGCGGGTTGAGCGGATCAGCGGCCCGCCGGGCCCATGCGTCGACGTCGTGGAGCAGCCGGGTCGCCGTCCGGGGAAGCAGGACGCTCTCGCCGCTCGCCGTCTCGGCGGCTGCAGTGGCCAGTTCCTCCGGCCCGCACTCCCGTGAGACCACACCGGCGGCGCCGGCCACGACGGTCGTGTAGGCGAGTTCGTCGTCGTCCGCGGTGAGGGCGAGGACCCGGGTCGCCGGGGCCCACTCCCGGATGCGACGACAGACGGCCCGGCTGTCCGGGTCGCCGATGGCGGTGTCGAGCAGGACGACGTCGGGGATCTCGGCCAGCACCAGATCGACCGTGTCGTGGCCGGTGCGGCTGCGACCGATCACCTCGATCGGGGGCCAACCGGGGGCCGCCGCGGGCATGATCGGGTCGTCACCGGCCAGCAGGGCCGTGACGGTGCGGTCGCTCATCCCCTCCCTGTCGGCACGAGGGGCGCGGTTCTGAGCCCGTTCACTCGCTGGCGATGGCCTCGGGACCCGCTTCCGTTCACTCGCTGGCGATGGCCTCGAGCACGTCGAGACGGGCGGCCCGGCGGGCGGGGACGATGGCCGCACCGATGCCCGCCACCGCCGCCACCACCAGATACTGCACGAGAGAGAGCACCGGGATGTCGAGGGCCCGGATGAAGTCGTCGGGCATGACCCCCACTGCAGCGGCGCCGAACGCCGTGCCGAGCACGATCCCGAGGACCCCGCCGAACGCGGCGATGGACGCCCCCTCGAACAGCACCATCCGCATCATCTGCTGCGCCGTCATGCCCACCGCCCGCACGAGGCCCAGCTCGCGGGTCCGCTCGAACACCGACAGGGCCAGCGTGATGGCGATGCCGAGCAGGGCGATGACGATGGCCACCATCAAGAGCACGTTGATCACGATCAGCGCCTGGTCGATCTGATCGGCCTGGCGGTCCTGGAACTCCTTCCGGGTGTCGACGTTGACGGTGGGGAAGTCGTCGGTGAACTCCTGCAGCGCGCTCCGGGCCGTCTCCTCGTCGACACCGTCGACGGTGGTGACCGACACGAACTGGTCCTGACTGGTGGGGTAGACGTCGCGCCACAGGTCGAGGCTGACGACCCGGTTCCCGTAGATGCTCGAGTCGCCGTAGATGCCCGAGACCCGAACCGTCTCCACCTGGCCGGCCGGGAACTCGATGTCGAAGGTGCTCCCGAGCCCGTAGCCGAGGTCGGCGGCCATGTCCTCGTGGATCCAGATGGCGTTGCGGTCGAGCATCGACTCGTCGAGTTCGACGAAGTCGGGGTCGAGATGGTCGAGCGACGCGACCAGGTCGGTGGCCGACGAGTCACGGACCTTGTCGTCGGCGACCGTCTTGTAGGCGTCGAAGCCGAACCGGAACCGGACCACGGTCTCGACCTCCGGGAGGGTCTCGAGAGCGTCGGCCAGCGAGCTGCTGAACGAGGCTTCGGGGTTGCCCCCGCTCGGGCTGATGAACCAGTCGGAGGTGACCGATTCGTCGAGGATGTCGGCGAACGTGGCCTTGAACGACGCCGCCACGACCGACGCCGTGCTGACCAGCGCCAGTCCGATCATCAGGGCGGCGGCGGCGGAGGCGGTGCGGCGGGGACTGCGGCCGGCGTTCTCCCGGGCCATACGGGCGTTGGCCTTCATCCGCCGGGGCAGACCGGAGTTCGCCACGCGGGCCAGGACCAGGAGGGCGATCCCGATCGGGACGGCGACGAGGTCGGCCGGATCGCCGGTGATCGCACCGAGGATGCCGTTGAGGGCGAGCACCCCGCCGATCAGGCCGAGGAGGAACACGACGACGCCGCCGACGACGCTCGACCAGTGCCACCCCATGATGAAGGAGGCGTCGACGGCCCGCCGTCCCACGAGGGCGATGAGCACGAGGAACGGTGTGGCCAGGATCAGCGGCGCCAGGCCGGCGAGCGGGTCCTTCGCGAACTCGACGAGCAGCAGGAGGAATCCGGCTGCCGGGCCGAGGATCAGGAGCACCCCGATGACCCCCAGCATGATCGCCAGGGGCCAGCGGGCGATCACGTCGCTCACGGGCTTGGCCAGCAGCGGGCTGACGCTGGTGACCCCGAGGAAGGACGTGATGGCGGCCACACCCAGCAGCGCCAGCACCGGGCCCGTGCCGAGGTCGAGCACGAGGCTGCACAGCATCATCACCCCGCCGAAGGCCAGCGTGGCGACCCGGCCGGCCGCGGCGTTGACACGGCGCAGGCCGTAGGCGTTGCCGACGGCGGCGAGCGGGCCGAGCACGATGATCAGCTGCCAGTCCCTCGACAGGAGGGTCACGAGCAGCACGCCCCAGGACACGAGCGTGATCGTCCCTCCCAGTGCCGGGTTGAGGGGCGGGACCCACCGGGTGAGCCGGGCGTCCTCGCGCAGGGCGGCCATCGGGCTGATGCGCCGGGCCCGGAGCGCCGGTGCGATCGCGCTCGACATCGTGACCCCGATGCCCACGATCACCCCCGCCCCGATGGTGGTCGGTTTGATCAGCAGGTCGTTGCCGCTCGGGCCGAAGTCGAGGCTGCCCAGCAGCTCCCGCAGCGACCAACCGAACCCGATCCCGAGACCGGTCCCGACCACCGTGGCGAACACGCCCACCAGCAGCGCTTCGCCGAGCAGGGCCCAGGTCACCTGGGCGCCGCTCGCACCGATCGCCCGGAGCAGCCCCAGCTCCCGGATGCGCTGGCCGATCAGGATGGTGAAGACGTTGAAGATCACGAACGCCGAGACGGCGAGGATGATGAAGGCGAAGACGATCAGGAACGTCCGGAACTGGTCGATGAAGTCGTTGAACTGCGCCTCCCTCTCCTCGACCAGCTGCTCACCGGTGACCAGCTCGAGCGAGTCGGGGAGCACCCCGCCGAGTCGGTTGAGCACGTCGGCCACGTCGGCATCGGGCGCGATCTCGAAGGTGACCCGGGCGTAGCCGATGCCGCCGTTGATGTACTCGAGGGCCGTGGGGGTGTCGAACACCACGATCTTGGCGCCGACCAGGAGGTTCTCGTCCGGGGAGGCGAAGAAGAACGTGCCGACCAGGGTCAGGTCGCTCTTCCGGCCCGTCGGCGTGATCACGTCGTAGCGGTCGCCGACCGCGAACTCGCCGTCGTCGAACGCCTCGCTGTCGAGAACGAACTCGCCGGCGCCCCGTGGTGGCCGCCCCTGGTCGATGAACAGGCGCGGGTTCGAGGTCGTGTCCTCCCAGTTCGCGCCGAGGTTGGGCGGGCCGGTGGTCTCCTGGGCCTCGCCGGTGGCGTCGATCGGTATCGTGCCGGGCCGCAGGATCTGGGGCTGGATCCCGGTGACCCCGTCGACACCCGCCATGGCATCGACGACCGCGGGATCGACGGGGGTGGCCACGAGGTCCTGGTCGCCGAAGTCGACCCTGGTCCGCACCGCGTACTCGATGCTGCCCTCGATGTCCTCGGACAGGTTGCCGAAGGTCGCCCGCAGGCCGTCGGTGAAGACGAACACGCCGACCGTGAACATCACGCCCATGGTCACCGCGGAACAGGTGAGCAGGAACCGGAACGGCTTTCCCCGGATGTTCCTCCGGATCAGCTTGAGGATCATCAGCTGAGCTGTTTCATGTGGTCGAGGACGTGTTCGGCCGTCGGGTCGAGCATCTCGTCGACGACCCGGCCGTCCTCGAGGAACACGACCCGGTCGGCATGGGCCGCCGCGACCGGGTCGTGGGTGACCATCACGATGGTCTG
>JABAHR010020632.1_pt1 | contig 10314 bp, 11 predicted proteins | sample 7062101 | NCBI WGS metagenome assembly JABAHR01 (sample SAMN14534553, study PRJNA622989) | marine sediment metagenome | biome: marine biome [ENVO:00000428]; feature: marine pelagic biome [ENVO:01000023]; material: deep marine sediment [ENVO:00002113] | place: India: Gulf of Kutch | collected...
GTGCGGGTCTCGTGCAGCGCGCAACGCGTGCAGGCGGCAACATGTGCCTCGAGCTCTTCCCAGCCCAGCATGGCAACAGCCTCGTCCACACCGGCACGGCCCGCATCATCAATGGCTGCAGGTCCGCTGCGCCCGACCCAGCGCTGTATCCCCATTGCCTCGAGGTACTGGTTATGCAGACTGTCTCCCATGCGCTTTACACGTCACCCAGTTGCGGGTGGGCCCGCTGTTCAGGCAGGATGATCTTGTTGATGGCGTTGATATAGGCCTTGGCAGAGGCGATGACGATATCGGTATCGGCTCCCTGCCCGTTTACAATACGCCCGCCCTTCTGCAGGCGCACGGTCACCTCGCCCTGCGAATCCGTACCGCTGGTGATATTGTTGACCGAGTAGAGCTGCAACTCGGTACCGCTGTCGATCAACCCCTCGATGGCACGAAAAGCCGCATCGACGGGTCCGCTTCCTTCACTCGCAGCCGCTTTTTCCTCGCCATCCACCCACAGTGTGAGCCGGGCATGCGGAGTCTCGCCGGTCTCTGAACACACCTTGAGCGACACCAGCTTGAGCCAGTCGTTCTCCGACTCAAGACCGGACTCGGTGACCAGTGCCTGCAGGTCCTCGTCGAATATTTCATGCTTCTTGTCCGCCAGGTCCTTGAAACGGGCGAACGCATCGTTGAGATCCTCCTCGGAAGCAAACTCGATACCGAGTTCCTGCAGGCGGGTGCGGAACGCATTGCGCCCGGAATGCTTGCCCAGCACGATACGGTTGGCAGTCCAGCCGACATCCTGGGCCCGCATGATCTCGTAGGTCTCGCGGCTTTTCAGTACGCCGTCCTGGTGAATACCGGATTCATGGGCAAAGGCATTGGCCCCGACGATGGCCTTGTTCGGCTGCACGGCAAATCCGGTGATGCCCGAGACCAGTCGTGAGCAGGTCATGATCTGGGTGGTATCCAGGCCGGTATCACACGGGAACAGATCCTGCCGGGTCCGCACCGCCATGACCACCTCCTCCAGCGAGGCATTACCGGCACGTTCACCGAGGCCGTTGATGGTGCATTCGACCTGCCGCGCACCGTTCAGTACCGCGGACAGTGAATTACCGACCGCAAGGCCGAGGTCATTATGACAGTGCACCGAGAACACGGCCTGGTCGGAGTTGGGGATCCGTTCGATCAGGGTTCTGATCAGTTCACCGAACTGGTGAGGCAGGTTGTAGCCGACCGTGTCGGGTATGTTGATGGTACGGGCACCGGCCTCGATGACTGCCTCGATGACGCGGCACAAAAAGTCAGTCTCGGAACGCCCGGCGTCCTCCGGCGAGAATTCGACGTTGTCGGTAAAACCGCGCGCACGTTTCACGGCATGTACCGCCTGTTCGACGACCTGGTCAGGCGTCATGCGCAGCTTCATCTGCATGTGAATCGGGGAGGTCGCAATGAAGGTGTGAATGCGTGCCGAGGCGGCCGGCTTCAGTGCCTCGCCGGCGCGGTCGATGTCCTTGTCCAGCGCCCGCGCCAGTCCACACACCGTGCTGTCCTTGACGGCACGCGCGACCGCCGCAACGGCCTCGAAATCGCCGGGGCTGGCGATCGGGAAGCCGGCCTCGATCACGTCCACCCGCATGCGTTCCAGTGCCTTGGCGATACGAACCTTTTCATCACGGGTCATCGATGCACCCGGGCTCTGCTCACCGTCACGCAAGGTGGTGTCGAAAATAATCAGTTTTTCCTTGTTACTCATCATCCTGCTCCCATATGGCCAGGCCAGCTGACCGGCCGGAACGGTTTGCGCCAGCATACCAAAATCTGCCTGCAGGCGGCTGGCTGGGGAAAATCATTTGGATGCGTTTGGCCTCGCCAGGCAGGAGTTAACTGCCCGCAGGCAGCAGTCGCAGGAGGGCAAGCAGCAGGGCCGGCGCCTTGCCGAAGGCGGCTGAAGGTGCACCTGAGCTGTGGAATGCGCTGTTCATGATTCAAAGCCTACAGTCGAACCATCGGCCTTGGCAAGCCCCTCTTGAGGTGGAAGCGGTTATTCCGCCCGCCTGCGCGCCATGCGGCGCTGGCGTATCCCGACCAGGGTATAAACAATACCCGACACCGCATAGATCAGGAACCCGGAGAACAAAACCTTGGGCGGGTCGATCGAGGCGAAGGCATAGGCCAGCACCACCGCCAGCAGCGCCACCACCGATACCCGGTTCTTGACATTGAATTCCTTGAAGCTGAAGTAACGGATATTGCTGACCATCAGCATGCCGGTGGCGATGGTCAGCACGAACACCAGGTAAACCAGGTCCTCGCCGGGGATACCCAGGTCGGTAGCCGCCCACACGAGACCTGCCAGCACACCGGCTGCCGACGGGCTGGGCAGGCCGCGGAAGTAGCTCTTCTCGGCCGTGGCCACCTGGGCATTGAAGCGCGCCAGGCGCAGCGCGGTACTGGCGGCATAGATAAAGGCAGCCAGCCAGCCAAGCTTGGCCCAGCCGACACTGACCATGGACTGCAGGGACCATTCATACATGACCAGCGCCGGTGCCAGCCCGAAACACACCATGTCGGAAAGACTGTCATACTGCACCCCGAACTCGCTCTGGGTGTTGGTGAGTCTTGCCACCCGCCCGTCGATACCGTCCATGATCATGGCAACGAAGATTGCAACGGCCGCCGGCTCAAAACGCCCGTTCATGGCCGCAACAATGGAATAAAAACCGGCAAACAGGCCGGCCGTTGTGATCATGTTGGGCAGCAGGTAGATACCGCGCCGCTTTCTGTGAACCCGGCCGGTATCGTCTGGATCGTCGTGGCGCCGGTTCATATCAGTCATGCTTGAGCCTCGCAATGGCATCGGCGCCGGCACGCACCGTCTGGCCGGGGTGGACAACCGCCAGGCTGGTGTCCGGCAGATAGACATCGATGCGGCCTCCCAGGTGCACAAATCCGCAACGCCTGCCCTGGCCGATACGTTCTCCGAAGCGCACGTAACACTGCGGCTTGCTTTGCAGGCGACCCCGGTTCATGACCAGCACGATATCATCACCCTCGTCCGTTTGCAGCCAGACGCCATGCGGATGCCTGGTATCTGCCGGCAGCTTGGGCGGCTCCAGCACCTTGCCCTCGACCGGACTGCGCGTGGTGAACACGCCGTAGCTATGCATGTCGATACTGATGCGTACACACGCGCGGTCGAGGTAGGGATCCAGGGTCTGTTCGACTGCCACGACCCGTCCGTCGGCCGGACTCAGCACACTCATGGGCAGCGACGGAACCTCGCGGTCCGGGTCCCGGAAGATCACCAGCACCAGCAGCGCCAGCACCCAGACCGGAAGTGACTCCGGTACACCGACGAAATGCACGACCAGCACCGCCGCCAGCACCAGCAACAGCAACGGCACCAGGCCCTGGCGTGCAATCAGGGCATGACTGTTCACATCCGCAAACCCGTCTGATCGGCAACAGCCGGCGTCAACCCCGGAATTCAGTTCACGCTCTTGTCGACGATCTTGCCCGCTTTGATCCAGGGCATCATGCCGCGCAGTTTCTCACCGGTCACCTCGATCGGGTGTTCACGGGTCCTGTCGCGCATGGCTTGCAGGTTCTTGCCGCCGGCCCGCATCTCGGCGATGAACTCCTTCGCGAATTCCCCGCTCTGGATCTCCCCCAGAATCTTGCGCATCTCGGCCTTGGTATTCTCGTTAATGATACGCGGACCGCGGGTCACATCGCCGTATTCCGCGGTATTGGAAATCGAGTAGCGCATGTTCGCGATACCGCCCTCGTACATCAGGTCCACGATCAGCTTGAGTTCGTGCAGGCACTCGAAATAGGCCATTTCCGGCGCATAGCCGGCCTCGATCAGCGTCTCGAAGCCGGCCTGCACCAGCGCCGTGGTACCGCCGCACAGCACCGCCTGCTCGCCGAACAGGTCGGTCTCGGTCTCCTCGCGGAAGGTGGTCTCGATGATGCCGGTGCGGCCGCCACCAATACCGGAGGCATAGGAAAGCGCCAGCTCCTTGGCCGTCCCGGTAGCATCCTGGTGTACCGCGATGAGATCGGGGATACCGCCGCCATTTACGAATTCGTTGCGTACGGTATGTCCCGGCGCCTTGGGTGCGATCATGATGACATCCAGATCGCCACGCGGCTTGATCTGGCCAAAATGAATGTTAAATCCGTGGGCGAATGCCAGCGCCGCTCCCTCACGGATATTTGGTTCGATCTGGTTTTCGTAGAGCGCGGCCTGGTGCTCGTCCGGCGCCAGCACCATGACGACATCAGCCCAGGCCACCGCCTCCTCGATCGGCCTGACCGTCAGCCCGGCCTGTTCCGCCTTGGTTGCAGATGACGAGCCTTCGCGCAGTCCGACGGTAACTTCCGCGCCGGTATCTTTCAGGTTATTGGCATGCGCATGCCCCTGGGAACCGTAGCCGATGATGCACACCTTTTTACCCTTGATAATGGATAGATCAGCGTCTTTGTCGTAATAGATATTCATTGTTTTTACCTGTCTTGTTGCCTGTCATCGATGCCAGCGGGTGGCACCGGGATTAATCAAAAACTGTCTGCCCGGCAATCAGATTTTCAGCGACCGCGCACCGCGCCCGATGCCGGACACCCCGGAGCGCACCACCTCCAGGATGACAGCGGGTTCCAGCGTCTGCACGAAGGCATCCAGCTTGTCACCGGCACCGGTCATCTCGATAGTGTAGGTCTCGTCCGTTACGTCGATAATGCGACCCCGGAAGATATCCGATATCCGTTTCAGTTCATTGCGCATCTCGCCCTCGGCCCTGACCTTGATCAGCATCATCTCGCGCTCGATATGCGGGCCCTCGGTCATGTCCATGAGCTTCACCACGTCAATCAGCTTGTTGAGCTGCTTGGTGATCTGCTCGATGATCTCGTCGGTGCCGCTGGTCACCAGCGTCATGCGCGACAGCGACGGATCCTCGGTCGGCGCAACCGTCAGCGACTCGATGTTATAACCGCGCGCCGAGAACAGTCCCGCCACGCGCGACAGCGCTCCGGCCTCGTTTTCCATCAGGATCGAGATGATGTGGCGCATATCAGATAAGTATCATTTCATTCTGGCCGCCGCCGGCCGGAATCATCGGGTAAACATTCTCTTCCCTGTCCGTCATCACATCGACGAACACCAGACGGTCCTTCATCTGCATGGCCTCGGTCAGCGCACCCTCGACATCGGCCGGATTGGTAACCTGTATGCCGACATGCCCGTAACTTTCCGCCAGCTTGACGAAATCGGGCAGTGATTCCATGTAGGACATGGCATAGCGCTTCTGGTAGAAGAACTCCTGCCACTGCCGCACCATGCCGAGATAGCCGTTGTTCAGATTGATGATCTTGATCGGCAGCCCGTACTGCAGGCAGGTGGACAGCTCCTGTATGCACATCTGGATACTGCCCTCTCCGGTTATGCAGGCGACGGTCTCGTTCGGCCAGGCCAGCTGTACGCCCATGGCTGCCGGCAACCCGAAGCCCATGGTGCCCAGCCCGCCCGAATTGATCCAGCGCCGCGGCTTGTCAAACAGGTAATACTGCGCCGCCCACATCTGGTGCTGGCCGACATCCGAGGTGATAAAGGCATCGCCGCCGGTCACCTTGTAGAGGGTTTCGACCACATACTGCGGCTTGATCTTCCCGCTGTCACGGTCATATTTGAGGCAGTCGCGCGAACGCCACTCGTTGATCTGCTCCCACCAGCCGTCCAGCGCGGCCTTGTCCGGCTCCTGCTTGCAGTTACCCAGCTCCGCGAGCATGGCATTCAGCACATTGTCGACACAGCCGACGATGGGAATGTCGACCTTGACGTTCTTGGAAATACTCGCCGGGTCGATATCGATGTGGATGATCCGGGCGTTGGGGCAGAACTTCTCGATGTTACCGGTCACCCGGTCATCGAAACGCGCACCGACAGCCAGCAGCACATCGCAATGGTGCATCGCCATGTTGGCTTCATAGGTGCCGTGCATGCCCAGCATGCCGACAAACTGCGGGTCGGTGGCCGGATAACCGCCCAGCCCCATCAGCGTATTGGTTACCGGATAGTCCAGCGCGCGCACCAGCGCCGTCAGTGACTCGGCTGCATTGCCCAGGATCACGCCGCCGCCGGTGTACACCATGGGACGCCTGGCCTCCAGCAACATCCTGACCGCCCGCTTGATCTGGCCGATGTGGCCGACATGCACCGGGTTGTAGGAACGCATGCTGATCTTGTCCGGATAGTGGTATTCAGCCTTCTGCGCCGTCACATCCTTGGGGATATCCACCACTACCGGCCCCGGCCTGCCCGTGGTGGCAACATAGAATGCCTTCTTGATAGTGAGTGCCAGGTCGGCGACATCCGTCACCAGGAAGTTGTGTTTCACGCACGGGCGCGTGATGCCGATGTGATCCGCCTCCTGGAACGCGTCGTTGCCGATCAGGTGGGTCGGCACCTGGCCGGTGAACACCACCATCGGGATCGAATCCATGTAGGCCGTGGCGATACCGGTCACGGCATTGGTCGCACCCGGACCTGAGGTGACCAGCACCACGCCCGGCTTGCCGGTCGAGCGTGCATAGCCGTCAGCGGCATGGGTGGCGGCCTGCTCATGGCGCACCAGCACATGATTGACCTTGTCCTGCACGTACAGGGCATCATAGATGTGCAGCACGGCACCGCCGGGATAGCCGAACACCAGCTCGACTCCCTCGTCCTGCAGCGCGCGCACAAATATTTCGGCACCGGTCAGTTCCACCTGCTACTCCCGACAGTTGTCTGCGTTATAGGGTGCGTAAAAAAAAGCCCGCTGAACGGGCGATCCGGTCGCAATCGTGAAGCATTGAAAAGTACTGATATTCAAGGTAAAGGTCAAGACATTCGCCCATTGTGCCGGGCCCGGGTACCGATGGCCCGGACGCATCAAAAATTGTGAACGGATGACTTGTTCTGGCTATAAAACAACCATACTATCGCCATAGAATTCTGTTATGGAGGCGGGACAAAGATGATCGGTCATCTCTACTGCACGATACGTAAGCTGATGTTTCCACTCACACTGGCGGGTACCCTGGCGCTGTCAGTCACGCCGGTCCATGCCGAGATCTACAAGTGGGTCGACAGCAGCGGACAGGTTCAGTACACCCAGCAGCCGCCGCCGGAGGGTGTGGAGGCCATGCCGATCAAGACAGCACCCGCTCCCGCAGAGGGGATTGAAGGGGCGGAAGACGGGCTGCAGGAGCGCATCCAGGCCAGCGAGGAACAGCAGCAGAAAAACAACGAAGCCGCTGCCGACGCCGAAAAACAGGCTGAAATCGAGCGCATCAAGCGGCAAAACTGCGTCACGGCCCGCAACAACCTCGAACAGCTGAGCCGCAGCGGACAGATACGTTACCGGACCGGCGAGGGGGAAGTGCTGCGCCTGAGCGAGGAGGACCGCCAGCAGCGCATCGAGGAAGCACGCAGCCAGATCAAGGAATTCTGCCAGGACTGAGGAGACCGGTTCATGCCCTTCCTGAGGATACAGACCAGCACGGGAATTGACACAGACAGGGCACGCGCACTGGCGACTCGTGCCTCCAGGCTGGTCGCGGAACAGCTCGGCAAGCCGGAGCGCTATGTGATGGTCTCGGTCGAACACAACCCCGCCATGCTGTTTGCCGGCAGTGACGCCCCGCTCGCCTACCTGGAACTGAAAAGCATCGGCCTGCCGGAGTCGATCACGGCAGAGGTCTCGGGCGCGCTCTGCGGGCTGCTGACCGATGAGACCGGCATCGAGCCGGAACGCGTCTATATCGAGTTCAGCGACGCGCCGCGCAAGATGTGGGGCTGGAACAGCGGGACATTCTGATGCGCCTGCTCTGGGTGCTGCTGGCAGTGGCACTGGCAGCAGCTGCCTGGCTGTATTTCGATCCCGAAGCAGGCAGGCAATTCAGGGAAGAGCTGCCACGGCCCGAATTCACCCGCAACACCGATCGCCTGTACAAGTGGCGCAACGAACAGGGCGAATGGCAGTACACCGACACGCCCCCCGATCCCCCTGTCGCGTACGAGACCCTCGATTACCGCGATGACGTGAATGTGCTGCCGGTGCCGCCCGGAATCGAGGGCAAACCCTGATCAGCCTGTACTTTGCATGCAGGGCCGCTACAATCAGCAGCCTGTCCAACAAAGGCCCGACACATCGATGCGACTTTCCCGTTTTCCGCTATCCACCCTGAAAGAGACCCCGGCCGATGCCGAAGTCATCAGCCACCAGCTGATGCTGCGGGCCGGCATGCTGCGCAAGCAGGCGGCCGGCGTGTACAGCTGGCTGCCGCTCGGACTGCGCGTGCTGCGCAGGGTCGAGGCTATCGTACGCGAGGAAATGGACCGTGCCGGCGCGCTGGAGCTGCTGATGCCGGCAGTACAGCCCGCCGAGCTGTGGCAGGAGTCCGGACGCTGGGAACAGTACGGGCCGGAACTGCTCAGGCTGCACGACCGGCACCAGCGCGAGTTCTGCGTCGGCCCGACACACGAGGAAGTCATTACCGATATCGCACGGCGTGAATTGCGCAGCTACCGGCAGCTGCCGGTCAACTATTACCAGATCCAGACCAAGTTCCGCGATGAAATCCGTCCGCGTTTCGGCGTGATGCGGGCACGCGAGTTCCTGATGAAGGATGCCTATTCGTTTCATGCAGACCAGGCATCGCTGGAAGAAACCTACCAGGTCATGTACGAGACCTACTCGCGCATCTTCACCCGCACCGGACTGGACTACCGGGCAGTCCGCGCAGACAGCGGTGCCATCGGTGGCAGCATGTCCCAGGAGTTCCACGTACTCGCGGACTCCGGCGAGGATGCCATCGCGTTTTCCACACAGGGCGACTTCGCCGGCAACGTGGAGACCATCCCGGCACCCGTGCCGGCCAGCCCCCGCCCTGCCGCAACGGCCGGCATGGAGCGCGTGGCCACCCCCGGCCGGCACAGCATCGAGGACGTCTGCGCATTCCTGGACACCAGTCCTGAACAGTGCGTCAAGACCCTGGTTGTGCACGGCAGTGAAACCGACGTGGTCGCCCTGGTGCTGCGCGGCGACCACGAGCTGAATGCCATCAAGGCGGAGAAGCATCCCGCCGTACAATCACCGCTGAGCTTCGCTTCCGATGCACAGGTGCAGAAGGCTACCGGCTGCCCGGTCGGCTCGCTCGGACCCGTCGATCTGAAAATTCCCGTCATCGTCGACCATGCGGCCGCCCACCTGGCCGACTTCGTCTGCGGCGCCAACGAGGATGGCAGCCACCTGCGCGGGGTCAACTGGGGGCGCGACCTGCCGGAGCCGGATAGCGCTGACCTGCGCAACGTGGTGGACGGGGATCCCGAACCGGACGGAAACGGTACCCTGACCATTGCCCGCGGCATCGAGGTGGGCCACATCTTCCAGCTCGGCACCAAGTACAGCGAGGCCATGAAGGCCACCGTGCTGGACGAACAGGGCAAGGAAGTCCCCATGGTCATGGGCTGCTACGGCATCGGGGTGTCGCGCATCGTGGCTGCCGCCATCGAGCAGAACCACGATGACCGCGGCATCATCTGGCCTGATGCCATTGCCCCGTTCCAGGTCGCGCTGCTGCCCATGAACATGAAGAAGTCACAACGGGTGCGCGCGGCAACCGAGGCGCTGTACACGGAACTGTGCGCGGCCGGCCTCGAGGTGCTGCTCGACGACCGGCCGGTACGTCCCGGCGTGATGTTCTCCGACATGGAGCTGATCGGCATCCCGCATCGCGTGGTGGTGGGCGAGAAAAATCTCGATGCCGGCCTGCTCGAATACAAGGCCCGGCTTGACCCCGACAGCACGGACGTACCAGAGGCGGAAATCGTCGCCTTCCTGAAGGGTAAATTACAGCCGGATTAGGCCGTTATAGGGGTATGAGTAGCACTCTGCCAGCCGCCTTTTCGTCCCTGTCAGGGCCCCTGCTGGCCGTGCTGCTGCTGTTTGCCGGGCAGGTACCGGCCGCCACCCAGGAACGTCCGGACAGCGAGATGCGCCAGACCCTGCTCGAGGCCATCAATTCCAGTGACAGTTTCGAGGACCGCTTCGACGCCGAGGTCTGGCTGACCGACATGTCCAGCCGCCTGGGCAAGCGCGTCGATGACCCGGAGGAAGGCCTGAAAATCCTCAAGCTGGTGCACTACGAGGCGCGCCGTGCCAACCTGGAGCCGGAACTGGTACTGGCACTGATCAATGTGGAGAGCAACTTCGACCGCTTTGCCATTTCGAGCGCAGGTGCACGCGGCCTGATGCAGATCATGCCGTTCTGGCT
>JABAHR010018786.1_pt1 | contig 10309 bp, 10 predicted proteins | sample 7062101 | NCBI WGS metagenome assembly JABAHR01 (sample SAMN14534553, study PRJNA622989) | marine sediment metagenome | biome: marine biome [ENVO:00000428]; feature: marine pelagic biome [ENVO:01000023]; material: deep marine sediment [ENVO:00002113] | place: India: Gulf of Kutch | collected...
AGCCGATGAACTGGTGCAACGTGCCGTAGGGACAGATCCAGTTGCAGAAAAACCGGCCGAGAACCAGGGTCGGGATGATCAGGACCAGGCTCCAGACCAGGTGCCGGTACACCGTGTGCGTCGCGATCGCCGTCGCCACCGCCACCAGCGGGTCGATCTCCAGGAACAACGAGACCGGGTAGCCTTCCAGCCGACTGAACCAGGTGACATAGACCAGGAACACGAACAACGCGAAAAAGAATGCCTGGGCGATCACCCGCACCCGGGTGATCCTGAAAAACTTCATCCAGCCCGGCGCGGCTTTCCCGGGACCTTCCTTTGGCAGCTTGGCAAAGTAAGCGCCTTTGCCCGGCTCCGGCGCGACCGCGGCGCTGCCGGTCTCGGTTTTCAACCGGCTGAGCAGGTCAAACGCGGCGTCGGCGGAGCCGCTGGTTGCCACGCGCTTTTCGGCTGGAGGGCGAAGCTCCTGCGAACCCGCGGCCCTGGGCTGGTTCTTCCCGCACCCGCATTGTCCGTGGCTACAGCTCATGATTTATGTACGCTGAGTAACCAAGTGCTCCATTCTGCTCCGCTCTGACACCTGACACCTGTAATCTGCCACCTCATCCTCCTACCCCANNCTGACACCTGACACCTGACACCTGACACCTCTAATCTGCCATCTCATCCTGCTACCCCACCTGTTCCTCTTTCCGCGCCACGTTCCGCCAGTCCACCGTGCCGAGCGCGCGCGCCTCGGCGTTGTGCAGGTACTGCGGCAGGTCGCCTTTCCGTCCGAGCAGTTCGGAGTACCCGAACGCATCCGCCGCGATCTGGTCGGTCGCCGCGATCAACGTGTGACCTTCCACCACGTCGGACAGGTCGCCGCCGGTCGGGCCGTTTTTCATCAGGATCCGTGACCCGTCCAGGATCACGAACGTCGGGTTCATCATCAGCGCCAGGTCGGCGACGATATTGTGGATGTCCTGGTGGAACTGGTTGCGCCGGCCGCCGAGCAGCCCGTACCAGTTCTTCGTCGTCATGCTGGCGTGGCAGAGGTTGTGATCCTTGATCGGCGCGATCCCGATCACCTTGGTCACGCCGCGGAACGGACGATAGAAAAACGGCCAGCGCGCGATCAGTTTCGCCCCCGGCACCTCGAGCATCTCGAAACTCGACGGTGTCGGCAGGTAAAGCTTGGCCCCGCTCTCTTCCGCGGCGGCGGCAATGCCGGTTTTATGGAAACAATTCTCCGGCGACTCGATCGGGTTGTCGGCCACCCGCACCTCGGCCGCACCGGCGTCGCGGACCAGCCGGATCAGGGCGCGGAGAATGTCCGGATTGGTGGTGGCCCCGAGTTTCGGTGACCGGTCGAACGCAACGTTTGGTTTGATCAGGACCACGTCGCCCGGACGGATATAATGGTCGATCCCGCCGATCGCCCCGATCGCCATGCGCAGCATCTGTTCGTAGCGATCGCCGCGCGCGATGCCGAGGACGCTGGCGCCGCTCGGCTGGTCCACCCGGTAGTTCGGGAGCCGAAACACCGGTTCGACCGGTTTGCCGCGGTTGCCGGTGACGTCTTTCAACGACAGCGGCCAGTGTTCCGGCGCCAACCAGAGATAACCGGCCCCGCCGGACAACACCGCCGCCGCGCCGAGCCGTTTGAGGAACTCGCGTCGGCTCGGCCACTCGGCGGCTTCACGCCCGCGCGGTTCCTGCGCGTTGCGTTTGCGGGCCTCGGCCTTGAGATGCTGGGGGTCGGGGTGGGATTTGTCTTTGGGTTCGTTCATGTCATCGTGTCTTGAGGACGGCTTCGCGGGAGCTCCGCCTCCCCGCTGTTGCGTGGGACGGGCCAGGAGGTTGGACGGCGGAGCTCCCGCGAAGCCGAGTCAGAGCTGTTTTCATTCTGTCGTCATTTAGTCCAGTTGGTTGCCCAGTCGTTCCAACAAACTTGTCGCTTCGTCCACGGTCGTGGCGCCGCGAATGCCGATGACATACACCTCGACCGGCCGGACAGCCTCGAACGTGTTGAGATACGTGTGTTTCATGAAAACGGCATCCGCACCCGCAGCCGCCGGTGTTGGCACCCGTTCCGCGTACGCCCCGAACCCGTCAGCTAGCTTGCGGGCCAATGCCTCCGCCTCCGCTGCATCTGCCCGGCGCGACACGAACAACTCGGCACCGTCGGCGGAAACTTTCACCCGGTAAAACTCGTTGGCGAACCCGAACGCGAACGCGTTCTCTTTCTCGAACACGATCGCGCCGGGGTTCACTTGCATGCCGCCGACGAACACCTGGTAGACCCAGGGCAGCGTTGCCCCCGGTAACGCGCCGATCAGCGACGTCTGCAATGTCCGGACCTTGTCGTGGATCAACGGATCGTCGTCGGACCCGATCAGCCGCGCATAATACCGGCCGCGGGCGAGAAACCCGCCGTTGCGCGTGGCGTACCAGAGCGATTGGTCCTGCATCGTGACCGGCTGGTCCGGCCGCGAGATCTCGCCGCTGAACGCCCCGACCGCGTTGGCCACGGTGTCCTGGTCGAACAACTCGATATCGATCGTCAGATTCGGGTCCGCGGTCGAGACCAACGACAGGTAATGCAGTTTCTGGAACCCGAGCGCTTTGTAATACGTTTCGCGGCCGTTGATCTTGCTGTAGAGATTGCTTTCGTCAAACATCTCGGCCGGTTCGGCAGCACGCCAGCCGGGCCCGACAACGTCCGATGGGAACGGGGCGAACGGGTTGGCGCCCGTCACTGTGCCACCGACAGCGACCGCGGCGGTGCCGGGCTCGACCCAGGGTTCGACCGGGCGGTCATAAACCGGGATCGTGCCTCCCTTGTTGGTCAGCAGATGGTCCGGCACCTCGAACAACAACAGATCTTCCGGATGGGCCCCGCGCCAGAGCACCCAGGCCAGGGTGGCGGCGAGGATCAGCAGGATCACCAGGCCGAGCTGGAACNNTCTGGTTTGGCTGGTGATACCGGCAAAATCTAACCTCTTCATCCCTCTTCATCCAGACCCGGACACTATGAAACGAGCATACCGCAGATGCCCGCCGCGCGCAACCGAGCGGGAGCTATTCCGGTTCCGGCGGGCGACTGGCGCGGTCGCCTTTCTTGATACGGGCCAGTTGATCGCGGAAATACGGTAGCTGCGGATCCAGCTCGATACATCGCTCCAGCAAACGGATCGCTTCGGCCTGGTCGCCTTGCTGGAACCGGATCTCGGCCAGCGTGTCGAGATACGCCGCTTCCTGCGGGGCCAGCTTGGTGGCTTGCCGGGCGTGTTTCAGCCCGTTCTCCAGTCCGCGGCGGGCAACGGCGCACAACCAGGCGGCGTTGTTCTGCCACATGGCATTTTTCGGGTGGGCCTGGCAGCGTGCCTGTTGCTGGGCATAGGACCGCGCGAAGATCCGATCGCTCCGGTCGCGTTTCTCGATTTCGTCCAGGCGCCGAATCGCGTGCAGGCTGATCGTGATGTCTTCCGGGAACACCTCGACCCAGAACAGGATGTCGGTGACCACCCGATCGATGGTCTCCGCGGCGGTATCCTTCGTGAGCAGTCCGAGGAACGGTTCCTGGTCCTGGAGCAGGTTCAGGAACCGCATCGCGCGGGTCTCGACATCCGGTTCTTGCCGGGCCAAATCGAGCAGGAACTGTCGCCCGGCGGCGCCCGCACCATAGAGTTCAAGAATGATCTGCTGCTGGCCCGACAGGGATGCCCGGTGATATTCCTCGATCAACTCCCGCACTTTCGGCGGGGTGTCCGGGCGGATTCCACGTTCCAGCATGACCAGGACCTGCCGCGCCCGCATCGACACTTCCGGGTCGCGGCTGCGGCTGGCTTCCCGCACCGCCGCCTCGGCATTGGCTTCCCAGAGAAACCGGGTCGCTTGCTCCCGCGTTTGGAAATCGTCCGCACCCAGTTGTTCGATCGCGGCCGTGATCTCGGCCTCGGTCGCTGCTTGGACAATGCCGGCGGTCAGCAGCGCCATGGATGCCAGGAAGGATGTCATGGCACGGAACCGGTTCACACCCAAACCATACCGAACTCCGGCCCGATTGTTCAACTCGCCTTGCGCTGGAGCAGGACGCGGAAGGTGCGGCCCATCAGTTCCGGGTGGATCAGTTGATGGATCGCTTGCCGTTCTTTGCTCGGCTGGCCGGCGTCGCGCTCGACAATCTCGCGGATGACCGGTTCGCCGATCTCGACCAGGTACCGGGATTGGTCGGTGAACCGCACGGTTTCCAGGCCCAGCGCCGTGCCCTGTTCCATCAGGCTGGTGAACTCCACGTGGGCGGTGATGTCCTGCTCGCCGATTTGCCGGTAGGGATCATCGTTTTTCGTGTGTTGATGGTAACAGAGCAACGTCCCGTCACGATGTTCCGGTGCAAAATACCGTTCGCGTTCGTAACCGTAATCGAACGTCAACACGTACCCGCGTTCCAGCCGCGCGGCGATTTGCGCCAGCCAGTCGCCCGCGCGCAGGTTGATCTCGGTGCGGTAGCCTGCCATGAGATCGACCGGCAGGCCGGCCAGGCGTTGTTCCAGGCGCGGATCGGATAACGGTCCGGGTTCCTCGGTGAACCCGGACGTGACGTAGATCTCCTGCCAGGTGCCGTCCCGGACCTCCACCCGGTGAACGGGCAGCGCGTCGAGGAATTCGTTTGAGAACACGCAACCGATGATCCGGTCCGGCAAGTTGTCATCGGTCTCGATCACGCGATAGTCCAGGTCCGGTGCGACGGCCAGCACATCATCGCGCAGCTGGCCGCGGTGGCCCCCGAACTCGAACACCGCGAACTCTGCCGGGTGACCGAGCTTCGCGCGGAATTGGAGGAACTGGTGGGCGAGGATCCGGCCGAACAGGTTGCCGACGCTGACGCTGGTGAAATAATCGCCGGCTTTACCGATTCGCTGTTGGGTGCCGCGGTAGTACCCGTGCTGTGGGTGGTACAGGGCGAGGTCCATGAACCGCTCGAACGTGATCCGTCCGCTGCTGGCCGCGATCTCCGCGCCGATCGCGGTCATCAGGTCCTCGTTACCGCTGGTCATGTCTCTTGTATGGCGGAGGGGGAGGGATCGATTCGCTGCGGCTCCCGCCGCTGCTCACCCTGCGGGTGTCCGCCCGGCGGCGGACATCCTCTCACCCCGACCCCGTCGGGGTTCGAGTCGAACCCCCACGGGTGTTCTCATCCCTCCAACCATGCGTCAGAGGAATGCTTCAATTGGCGGAGGGGGAGGGATTCGAACCCCCGAGACGCTTGCGCGCCTAACGGTTTTCAAGACCGCCGCATTCGACCACTCTGCCACCTCTCCGGTGGATGCATTCTCGATCCGCCATGGGGGTAGATGCAATACCCGTTGCCTGCTTGGGGCTTGCGCATGGCCGAGCGAGTCGTGACTATAGCGATGTGAGGAGGACGGGCATGACGATTTTGGAACGCAGCAGAGACTGCATTGAGCGTTTGTGCTGTTTCACGCTGCTTGCTGCGGCTTGCATGTCCACTGCGACTGCTCAGGTTTCTGGGGGCGCCGACCCCGCGTCGCTCGCGTTCGAGCGAGGGCGGTGGGAAGACGCGATCGACGAGTATCGCGAGATCCTCGACGGCTATCCCGAGGATCGGATCAGCCACTTGCGTATCGCCCAGGCGCAACGCGAGCTCGGCCGCTACGATGAGGCACTGGCCACGCTCGAAGTCGCGAGGGAGGCATCGGCACCGGTCGCCATGGTCGATCTCGAGCGTGCCCGGAATCTGCTGGCACTCGGGCAACGCGACGAGGCGATCGTTGCGCTCATCGATTCCGATCACAACGCGCTACGTGCATACGAGCTGCTCGAGAGCCATTCTGACTTCGAGCCCATACGCGATACTCAACAGTTTCGCGAAGTGCTGCGCAACGTTCGAGGGCGCGTTTATCCATGCGAGGGAATATCCGAATTCTCCGACTTCGACTTCTGGCTAGGCGATTGGGAAGTCAGGACACCCGATGGCGCGCTCGCGGGGCATAACACTATTACGAAGTCCAAGGGCGGTTGCGAGATTCGCGAGGACTGGCGGGGTGCCGGCGGTTCCGCGGGCACCAGCACCAACTTCTACCTTCCGAGCAGAGATCAGTGGCGCCAGGTCTGGGTCGGCTCCAACGGCACGCTCATCGATATGACGGGCGGCCTCGTCTCCGGGGAGATGCAGATGGAGGGTACGATCGAATATCCGCATCAGGATCGCGTCGTCGCGTTTCGCGCGACATGGAGCAAGAGCTCGGATGGCACGGTCGTTCGTCAGAGAATGGAGGAATTCGATCTCGCAACGAGCAGCTGGCAGCTTTGGTTCGACGGTTTCTACCGGCGAATCGGCGATCCGTAGACCGGTGAAACGTTTCCGCTGCTTGACGGCACGCTATTGAGTTAAGTGGCACGACCCACAGTGCGTGGTGAGTTAGAATAAGGGCATGAATCCGCGATTGAATTCGATGCTCAGTTCGCAGAACCCCATCGTGCAGGTTTGCGCCTTTCTGGTCGCGGGGCTGTTACTCGTGGGCGCTTTCGTGATCGGCTCGATCGTGCTGGTAGTTCTGCTCGGCGCGGGCGTGATATTGGCGATCGGGGTATGGCTGAGAATGCTCTGGATTCGGCATAAGCTCAAACGCGCGGGGGCCGACGCGCCTTTCGGCCGCCCCAAAGGAGATCTGAGTGGAGCAGACGCGCAAAGGAAACAGGCGGCGGGACGCGTCATAGAGGTAGAGTACACCGTCGTCGAGAAAGGCGACTCAGGTAACAAANNGCATTCGACCACTCTGCCACCCCTCCGCGGGTGTACGGTTTTTCGCGTGATTCCGCCCGCGGCGGAATACGCGACCACGTTTGCCGTCGCTGGCGACGGCATCACGTGGCAAGACCGCCGCATTCGACCACTCTGCCACCCCTCCTGCAACCGGTCGCTCGGTCCAGCTTATTGGATTCCTTGAAGAAATCAACGTTGCTCAGGCCAACCCGCGTAACAGGTCTTCCAGTTCCTCACGCGGACCGTCATGGTGCTGGTCGATCGCCAGCTGGTGCGCATGCCGGAACAAGCGGACCGCGTCGTCGGTTTGGCCGGCGACCAGGCGGCATTTGCCCAGCAGGATATGGACGACCATCCAATCGTCTTTCTTGGCGCACAACGTTTCCAGCTGATCGGCCGCCGCCGCATGATCTTCGAGATCGAAATACGCCTGGGCCAGGCTGAACCGCGCCAGGTCGTTGTCCGGGTATTTGTCTACCAGGGCCAACGCCTGCTGAATCCGCTCGTTGCTCATCACGGTCTTTGTTACCTTCTGGGTCGGTGAAGAGCAAGTTCTACCAGCCGGGCGAGGAACGGGCGAAGCGGGTGCATGACCTGTTCCGCACCATCGCCCGACGCTACGACCGGCTCAATGATCTCATGAGCCTCGGTCTGCACCGGCGCTGGAAAAACCGGCTCGTGCAGCTGGCCGGCAACCCCGAACGCGTGCTCGATCTCTGCTGTGGGACGGGCGATATCAGCAGCCGGTTCCGTGGTCGGGTGATCGGGTTGGATTTCACCCAGGAAATGCTCCAGGTCGCTCGCACTCGCAACCCCCGGATTCCCTGGGTCCGCGCCGACGCATTGCATCTTCCTTTCCCGGATGCCTCGTTCGATGCTGTGACCGTGGGTTACGGGTTGCGCAACTTGGCGGATCTTAAGATTGGCCTGGGCGAGATCCGGCGGGTGCTCCAGCCCGGGGGACGGTTCCTGTCGCTCGATTTCGGGAAACCACGATCGGCTACCTGGCGCACTTTGTACTTTGCATACCTGCGCCTCACCGTGCCGATCATGGGCAAACTGTTCTGTGGTGATCGGGATGCCTACGCGTACATCCTGCCGTCGCTGGAGAATTACCCGGCCCAGCGTGGCTTGGAACAGGCGATGCAACAGGCCGGGTTTGTTGAAACCGGTTTCGAGGAGTTCTGGGGTGGTGCGATGGCGATCAATTACGGGTCAACGCCGCCGCGTGCGTAACCTTTGCCCGGCTGGAAATGCGCGGGTGCGTTTCGCTCGGCGTGGCTCCTGTCATCTCACCGGCAATCCACGAGAAAGGCGCATGCCTGGCCGCAGCGGCCCCCTGCCGGGTTGGATCTCGAGCATCCAAACACCCCTGTATCTATCGTCGCCTGCCAATCTCGCATTGTCGCCTGCGATCGCAAGAAGCAATGCGAGATAGGTTGGGTGCGGGCGATGAGGTAGGGGAAGTGGTTGGGGGCGGGTCGCGCGGCGCGGCGGGTTTGCCGCGGTAACTGTGTGGCCGGTTCTTCTGCTCTTACCACACTTCGGAAAGTGTGGTCATCGTGTCCTCTGGTCGCTCGCGGCTCTACGGCTGGCAAGAGCCGTTGGCTGGTGGTGTTTGAGTCCTGCCAGGGTGAGAACATCGCGGGTGGGGCGGGCTTTGCCGCCCCTGACCTGCAAGTCCACGAACACCAATTCACCGGGCTAAACAAACGCGCTCGGAGATGGCGTTCCATCCCGCAACCGAGAATCGATAAAGGCAGCCCTGATGAGTGCTGGCCGAACATTCCGCTTGTAATGCAAATCTTTTGCATTAAGCTGTCCGATGGTGAAGGTTGTCCAGGTGATTATTATCGGTTGTGTCGTTGCCGGAGCGGTGATTGACCGTGTTGCGGCCCAGCCGATCCGGGTCCTCGTCTCGGTCCCGCCCCATGCGGCGTTTGTTGAGCAGATCGGCGGTGAGCGGGTGGAGGTGGACGTGCTCGTCCCGGCGGGCCAGAACCCACACATTTATTCTCCCTCCGCGCTGCAAATCGCGCGGCTGACCGACACCCGAGTTTACTTCCGCACCGGCATGCCGTTTGAAATCCTGTTATTGCCCCGTCTGCGGACGGTAACGCCGTGGTTGGAGGTGGTGGATGTGCGGTCAAGCCTCGAACTGCGACCGGCGGAACATCACGAATGCGACGAACCGCACCGGTTCCATGCCGAGGACGAGTTTGACCCGCACATCTGGCTCAGCCCGGTCCTCGCCCAGCAGCAGGCGCAGGTGATGTGTGACAAGCTGGTTGCGCTGGACCCGGCGGGGGCGGATGTGTATCGGAAGAACCTCGACAGGTTGACCGAACAACTCGAGCAGCTTCACCGCGACCTGACCGCGCGCCTGAAACCGTTTCGCGGGCGGAGTTTCCTGGTTTACCACCCGGCCTACGGGTATTTCGCCGACACCTACCACCTGAAACAGGTTGCCGTGGAGAGCGGCGGGAAGCAACCAACGGGCCGGCAACTGGCGCGCGTGGTCAAGGAAGCGAGAAAGGAATCCATCCGCGTCGTCCTGGTCCAGCCGCAATATTCGCGGAGACACGCCGAAACCATTGCCGCTGCGCTCGGGGGCGTGGCGGTGGACGCCGACCCGATGGCCCATGATTACCGGGCCGGCCTGGAACAGATTGCCGCGGCGATCGAGAAAGCAATGCAATGACGGGACCGCGGACCAACGATCGGTCGATGATCGTCGAGTTGGACGACGTTTGTTTCGCCTACGAAACCGAACGGGTACTGCACGACGTGAGCCTGTCGATCGGACCGCGCGAGTTTGTCTGTGCCATCGGCCCGAACGGCGGCGGCAAGACGACGTTGTTGCGCCTGGTGCTGGGTCGGCTGCGACCGCAGCGCGGCGCGGTGCGGGTGTTCGGGGAAGAACCGCGGGCCGTTTCCCAGCGGATCGGTTACGTCCCGCAGTACCTGCGGTTTGACCCACAGTTTCCGGTCAGCGTCAGCGACGTGGTGTTGATGGGCCGGATCGGGTGCCGCCCGGGCGGGTGGTACGATCGTGCCGACCGGGTGGCGGTCCAGGAAGCGTTGGCCGAGGTAGACCTGGCGGGGTCGATGAACCGGTCGTTTGCCGATCTCTCGGGCGGTCAACGCCAGCGGGTATTGATCGCGCGGGCGCTGGCCTGCCAACCGGAATTGTTGTTGCTCGACGAACCGATGGTGAACCTCGACCGCGTCACCGAACAGAAACTTTACGAGTTGTTCCGTCAACTGAGCCAGCGGATGACGGTGGTGCTGGTGTCGCACGATGTCGGGGTGGTGGCGAACATTGCCGACCGGGTGCTTTGCGTGAACCGGAGCGTGGCGGTTCACCCGGTCAGCGAACTAACAGGCGACGTGATCCAGGCGACCTACGGCGAAGAAGTCGCCCTGGTCGATCACGCGCATCATCATGGACATGGGCATTAGGTTTCAGAGCCGAGCCGGAGGCGAGACATGCGAAGCAAATTCAGTGTTCAGGTTTCAGGGGCGGAGCCAGACGCG
>JABAHR010001236.1_pt2 | contig 10296 bp, 10 predicted proteins | sample 7062101 | NCBI WGS metagenome assembly JABAHR01 (sample SAMN14534553, study PRJNA622989) | marine sediment metagenome | biome: marine biome [ENVO:00000428]; feature: marine pelagic biome [ENVO:01000023]; material: deep marine sediment [ENVO:00002113] | place: India: Gulf of Kutch | collected...
ACTAATATTTCATGAAATATTTTAATATACTCTTTATCTCCCATACCTGCAGATAATGGTACGTTCACAGTATATCCTTTACCCTCATCCATCCCATGCTCTGTAATTGCACCCGTACCAGGGTAAAAAGGGAACTGATGAGTTGAAAAGAAAAGTACATTATTTGAGGCTTCGAAAATATGCTGTGTGCCGTTTCCGTGGTGTACATCCCAGTCTATTATAAGAACCTTCTTCAATCCTTTGTTTAAAAGATGCCCGACGCCTACTGCTGCATGGTTAAAGAGGCAAAAGCCCATTGCCCTATCGGCTTCGGCATGGTGTCCGGGCGGGCGCTCAATACAAAATGCCGTATCTATTTCCTTATCCATTATTTCATCTATAGCCTGTAATACCCCTCCGGATGCCCTGACAGCAGCATCATATGAGAACGGATTTGTAGAAGTGTCCTGGTCTAAAAATACTTTTGCTTTGCCCTTGGTAGAGGCGATTCTATTAAAATACTTTTCAGTATGAACGGCGCATATCTCTTGCTTTGTAGCATCTCTGGTCTTTAATATCGTTAAATTATTGATTATTCCGGTCTCATTGAGCATATCATTTATTATATAGACCCTGTCGGGAGATTCCGGATGGTCAAAAGAATTTATATGCTTTACAAAAAGCTCATCTATAGATAGGCCGACTTTTCTCATTGTATTATTATAGATTCATATGATTTTTATTAGATTCTAATAATATCTCTTTTATAGCACCAACCAAATAGATCGATCCTGTAATACAAAGCGGACAGTCTTCTTTGCGTAGTCTGTTAAATGCTGTTTTATAGTTTTTCATGATTTTATGATTTAGGCCGATTTCTTTGCAGATGCTTTCTAGTTTATTGATAGGGGTCTCTTTCTCAGAAAACTGATTTGTTATAAAAATGGTATCAGATACCTTGCTTATGTTATGAACAAAGCCTGTGTGATCCTTGTCATTTAGGATTCCAACAAGAAAGTTAAATTTAATATTAGGATAGAGAGCTTTTAGTGAAACTGCCAATGCTCTTGATGAACCATCGTTATGGGCGCAGTCTAGTATAATTGGTTTTTTGTTGTCGATAATCTCTAATCTGCCTGGCCATCTTGTATTCAATAATCCTGCTCTAATATTATCTTCAGATACATTAAAATTATATTTAGTGTTTAATACATAAATTGATTGAATAGCTACAGAGAGGTTTTCTATTTGGTAGCTACCGGCAAGATTAGATTGCAGATTAGACAATTTGGATGTTTTACTTATATAATCGAAGCTATTTGTACTGCTTCCCTTTGAGCTAAAATCAATTCCATATCTGTACAAAGGAGCAGAACAGTAATTTGCTTTACTTCTTATTGGAGCTGTAGCCTGCTCACTACAGGCTGTTACAACCGGAATCTTATACTTTATTATCTCCGCTTTTTCCTGTGCTATTTCTGCTAGTGTATTTCCCAGATATTCCATGTGGTCAAAGGATATATTGGTTATAATGGATATTAAAGGGGTAACCACATTTGTCGCATCCCACCTGCCCCCCATTCCAACTTCCAGGATTGAAATATCTACCTTTTGTTTGTGAAACCATAAAAATGCCAGGGCAGTTATGAATTCAAAATAGCTGAGTTTAATATTATATTTTTGAGAAACTTCTCTTAGGTTAGTAATAAGTCTAATTAGATCAGAATCTGGAATATCCTTATTATTTACAGAAATTCTTTCATTAACTTTTATAAGATGCGGGGATGTATAAAGCGCAGTTTTATAATTACTATGTATTAAGATTGAAGATATAGCAGCTGCTACTGAACCCTTGCCGTTTGTACCACCGACTATTATGGATTTAAAACTATTCTGAGGGTTTCCGAGTTTGTCCAGGATTTGTAAGATTCTCTTTAACCCGGGCTTTACAGTGTGAAGGCCAAGAGAGTCTAAATAACTAAGCTCATCATTTGCTGGCATTAAGGTAATATCATAAATTATAGAAGTATTTAGCCTGGGGGCCATGACATCTTTCTTCCACCCAAAAGGTGAAAGTGTATATGCCATACCGACTGGCCGGCCTGTAGACCGGAATTGAGTACCAGCCTGAATCCTTTTTTCTCTAAACCTTTCTCTTCTGCTATGTCTCTTGCAACCTGAGTAAGGTGACCTAACAGCTCTGTATCAGACCCTTCACTTTCTACCAGAGACCTTATGTGCTTTTTGGGTATCACAAGTATATGAGTGGGAGCCTGTGGGCTTATATCATGGAATGCAAGGCACTTATCGTCTTCGTATACATTATTTGAAGGGAGTTCTTTATTAACTATTTTACAAAATATGCAGTCTTCCATTTAAGTCTCCTGATTTATTTCTCCAATACTACAACTGCAACAGCATAGTCTCCATCATGGGTAATAGTAACATTTATTCGGCTTATATACTTATGCTGAATTAACTTTAAGGCATTTCCATGTAAATTAATAACAGGCCTGCCGGTATTTTCTCTAACTACCTCAATGTCTCTAAACCTTAGATTGCCCCTGCCGTGTGCCTTAATAAACGCCTCTTTAGCTGCAAATGTAGAAGCGTAGCGAAGATAAGAGTTTTTATGCTTGGCACAGTAAGCAATCTCGGTTTCGGTGAATATTTTGGTTGTAAATTTTTTGTCCCATGTATTTATTATTTCTTTAATGCGTTCTATTTTAACTAAATCGACTCCTAGACCATCAATCATATCTATTTTTAGTTACTGCATATCTCGGCCATTTCTTTTACTGCTCTTTCAATTCCTACTATTATGGACCTGCAAATAATACTATAGCCAATATTCAGCTCTTCAATGTTTTTTATCTCAGCAATTGCATTGGTGTTGGTATAATCAAGGCCATGACCCGCAGCTACTCTCAAGTCCAGATCGTCTGCATGATTTACAGAGCTGATTATATTATTTAATTCAAATAACCGCTGTTCTTCATTTAAGCTGTCAGCGTATTTCCCTGTATGAATTTCTACCATATCTGAGCCGGCCATTTTAGACATTTCAATCTGTTTGTCTTCCGGATCAATAAAAAGACTTGTAAATATACCGCTCTTTTTAAGTTTAGTTACTATAGCCGTAATGTTTTTCTTATTATTAATAACATCCAAACCGCCTTCTGTTGTTAGCTCCTTTCGTTTTTCAGGAACAAGCGTAACCATATCCGGTTTTACCTGCTGGGCTATTTTTAACATTTCCTTTGCAGGTGCCATCTCAAGATTCAGCTTTGTCTTAACGGTTTGCCTGAGGATATTTAAGTCTCTGTCCTGGATGTGTCTTCTATCTTCGCGTAGATGAACTACTATACCGTCTGCACCGGCAAGTTCTGAGATGTAGGCTGCAAAGACAGGATCAGGTACACTGCCTAGTCTTGCCTGTCTTAATGTCGCTACATGGTCTATATTTACATTTAGTCTTGGCATAGTTAGTTAACACCTATATTCCTTTTAATAATACTCGATAATTCCGAAGCAACATCATTTATTACTTTTTCATTCTTTCCTTCAACCATTACCCTTGCCAGCTGCTCAGTCCCTGAATATCTATAATTGATTCTTCCGTTTTCACCAAGAATCTCATTGCATTTACAAAGTGTACTCTTAAAGTCAGAAATGGAATCAAAAGGCGTCTTTTCTTTTACCCTTATACTAACAATCGTCTGAGGATATAAATCTATAATACTGGACAGATCCACCAGTGACTTGGAGCTCTTTTTCATTATTGACAAAATCTGCAGTCCCGAGAGCGTTCCGTCTCCTGTTGTTGAATGGTCCATAAATATATAATGTCCTGACTTTTCTCCGCCAAATCTGGAGTTGGATTTTCTCATTTGTTCTACGACATATTTATCGCCTATATCTGTTAAAATAAACTGAGCATTTTTACTTTCCACATACTTATGAAGCGCCATGTTGCTCATTTCTGTAAATACAAACGTTGAGTTATTTGCGCTATCATTAGTAGATAGTTCATTGATACAAAGAGCCATTATTTTGTCACCGTCTACTATATCTCCATTGCCGTCAACAAACACGGCTCTATCAGCATCTCCGTCCAGAGCAATGCCTATATCAGCTTTTGTCTCTATAACTTTTTTACTTAAGTTATCTGGAAAAAGTGCGCCGCAATTAAGATTGATGTTCTTACCATCAGGTTCATTAGATAGTACAATTACATGTGCGCCAAGTTCGCTAAATACGAGAGGAGAGACCTTATAGCCTGCACCATTAGCACAATCGAGTACTACTTTCATGCCGTGCAGATTAAATTCTTTTGGAAAAGTGTTTTTCAAATATACTACATATCTTCCCGAAGCATCATTAATCCTGTGTACTTTACCTATTTCTGAAGATTTATGCGTCTGATATTTTTTTTCTAAAAGGATGGTTTCGATTTTCTTTTCTGCTTTTTGCTCAAACTTAAAACCATCCGGGCCAAAAAACTTAATCCCATTATCGGTGTACGGGTTATGAGACGCCGAAATTACAACACCCGCATCTGATCTCATATCTGTTGTTAGATAAGATATAGCCGGAGTTGGCAATGGGCCTACAAGGTAAGCATCTGCTCCCATGGACGTGATACCCGAAGAGAGCGCCTGTTCAAACATATATCCTGAAAGCCTTGTGTCTTTGCCAATCAGAATCTTAGGGCTTTGTATACTCAGGGATTCCTGCAGATAGTATACAAGTGACTTACCCAGTTTGAGAACAGTCTCAGGTGTCATGGGTTCGGTATTTGCAAGTCCTCTTACTCCGTCTGTTCCAAATATTTTCATATTTTTTAGTTATTTGATTTCTATAGCTATTGCGTCAGGTGTGATTTTTTCAAGCTTAATATCCGCAGTATAAGGATATTCTACTTTTAGTTTTAAAGTATGTTTCTTCTTTGTTTTTGAAATAATACCTTTTACTGATGCGCTGATTTCAATCTCTTCGCTGGACAGTTCCTTAATCTTGCTGTAAGGCCCTTTAAACAAAAGGTCGACAGTTTGTTTGCCGGTTATTTCTATTGTCTTGTCCCCAGTATCAACAATGCTTATTCCAAGCTCCTTAAATTCCTTTTCTATCATAGTTTCTTTTATATCAACTGTAATTTTTACCACTTCATTATCATTCTCTATAGTAAGCAAAGGGCTGCTTGTTTTAAGCGGTACTTCAATTGTAAAATCAGTTTTTTCTCCTTCGATCTTTATTTCATCTGTATTAATAAATTCCAGATCAGAAAGAATGCTCTTTGGGCCTTTGACTTTTACTGATTTAGGGCTTACTTTTGGTGTTCCTACTACATTAAAACCTATATCCGGAAGTCCTATGTTTGGTTTGATTTTAATGGTTTTGGTTATAAGGTCATCAATTTCAATATCCAGCTCTGATGGGCTTAGACCTAGTATCTGAACACCGGGGATTCTTATCTGCTCTGCTCTTATATTGAATTTTGATATCCCTCTTTTTACATTGCTAAGGGATATAGGATATGAATAGTTATCGGTTTTGAGTGTTGATAATTTTGTTCTCGATCCTCTTATTCTTATATTGAGGGCTTCGGGTGGAGAGTTTTTTATTATAAGCTCAGGTGAGAGATCGTTGTACTGAATATCAATTTCAATGTTCTTTTCAATGTCCTGTTCAAAATTTGCAATAATCCACAGTATGATTGCAAGGGTTATTGCAAGAATCTTTTTGCCTATATTGTTAGTAAAATATTCTTTCATTACTATTTATTTTGCAAGTTCCAGTATCTCTAATAGTTTTTGATTTAATGATGCTGCATCAAGACCTCTTATAAGTTCTCCATGGTAAGCTACTGAAATTTTGGACGTTTCTTCGGATACAATAACCACTACACAGTCTGTTTCCCTCGTTACACCTATTGCTGCCCTGTGTCTTGTACCAAGGTCTTTATCAAGGTCGGGGTCTGTTGCAAGAGGGAAAAATGATCCGGCTGATATTATCTTGTCATTACTTAATATTACTGCACCATCATGAAGCGGCGAAATGGGGTTGAATATACTTATGATGAGTTCTGTTGACAAGATTGCATCTATTTCTGTGCCAATTTCAACAAAATCACCAAGGTTATTATTCCTCTCGATAGCAATTAGGCCGCCAAGCTTATTGTTTGAAAGGTAACTTGCCGACTTAACAATTTCATCTACTATGTTTTTGTTTGATTTTATAGGATTAAAGTGAAGCAGGAACGGGCTTCTGCCTATAGCTGCAAGTACTCTTCTTAGATCGTGCTGGAATAGTATTACTGCTATTAATATTATAAAGCTCAGGAAATTTCCAAGCAGCCAGTTAATGGTAAAAAGATCAAAATTTTGTGATAGAAAGTAAATAATAACAAGCGAAAGTAGCCCGAAGATCATTTGTACGGCTCTTGTGCCTTCAATGAACCTTAAAACAAAATAGATAATAAATGCCACAAAAGCTATATCTAAGGTGTCTTGTATATATCTATAATTTGATATGAATTCAAACATTTAGCTCTTGTTATGTGTTTATAACGCAATCTGCCATATCTACGGCGATTTTCATTTTTTTAACATCGTGAACCCTTACTATATCTGCCCCGTGCAGCACAGAGATTACGGTGGTTGCAAAAGTCCCGTATATTCTTTTGTTAACATCTTCGCTCTGCAGAGTCTTACCGATAAACGATTTCATTGATGTACCAACAACTATTTTTTTCCCTAACTTTTTAAATTTTGAAAGGTGCTTTAATAATAATAAATTATCTTTAGCTGTTTTGCCAAAACCAAAACCAGGATCAATACATATATTATCAGATAATATCCCGTTTTGTTGCGATATATTTATAGAATTTTGCAAATAATTACAAATATCCGAGATAATATCTCCATAAGAGGTCTTCTGCTGCATATCTATTGGCCTGGAAGAGGTATGGCATAAGATTATTTTTGCATCATGCTCTTTTACAGTATTTGCGATTTCAGGATCAAACCCAAGACCGCTTATATCATTTACTATCTCTGCACCGTTTTGCAGCGCAGCGCGGGCAACCTCTGATTTAGTCGTATCAACGGATACAGGTATATTAAACCTTTTTTTGATCTCTGAGATTACGGGTATTACCCTGTGTAGCTCTTCACCCTCACTCACAGACTCAGATCCCGGTCTTGTTGATTCTCCACCCACATCTATAATATCAGCTCCGTCAGCAATTAACCTTTCAACCTGCCCCAGGGCATTTTTTAGAGAATTAAATCTGCCTCCATCATAAAATGAATCAGGCGTGACATTCAATATGCCCATTATAAGGGTCTTGTGTTTTTTATTAACACTCTTCATAAAGACGTAACTATACAGCATTACTATAAGAACTAATACAGAAGAAAAACGAAAAACAAAAGCTTATGATTTAATGTTAGGTGCAAGCCTTAAACCTGCAATTAAAAATCATTATGTGCTAACAGTTTCACCAAACATGTCGTTGCTTGCTTCAAATCCTTTTACAAGGCTGTCAAGCTCTTTACTGTCGACAACCTCCTGCTCGAGGAGCATCTCTGCTAGTTTATGGAGCAGATTTATATTGTCCTTAAGGATTTTAACTGCTTTATCGTAGTTGAGACTTACTATTCTTTTTATCTCTGTATCGATTTGCAGTGCAGTGGATTCACTGTAGTTATTGTGCTTGGACATTTCCTTACCCAAAAACACCTGATCGTCTGTCTTTCCAAGTTTAACGGGTCCAAGCTCATCACTCATTCCCCACTCACAAATCATCTTTCTAGCAATATCCGTTGCTCTTTCCAGATCATTCCCGGCTCCGCTCGTCTGTTCATTAAATATTATTTCTTCTGCGGCTCTTCCGCCGAGAAGCACCATGATGGTTGAATTAAGGTAAGTCTTTGAAAGAGTGTATTTGTCCTCTATAGGAAGCTGCTGTGTTACGCCAAGTGCAAGTCCTCTTGGAATGATTGTAACCTTGTGTATCGGATCAGAACCAGGAGTAAGCTTTGCAACAAGCGCATGACCGCCTTCATGATAAGCTGTGATTTTTTTCTCTTCTTCGCTTATAATCATGCTCCTTCTTTCCACACCCATTAAGACCTTGTCTTTTGCAAACTCGAAATCATCCATAGTTATTTTTGCATTTCCCAGTCTTGCTGCATGAAGCGCCGATTCGTTTACAAGGTTTTCCAAATCTGCTCCTGAGAGCCCGGGGGTTGATCTTGCTATAACCGCAAGGTCTATATCGTCATCTAGCGGATTATTCTTTACATGTACGCCTAATATTTCCTGTCTGCCTTTTACGTCAGGCCTTGGAACTATCACCTGCCTGTCGAACCTTCCGGGCCTTAGCAGCGCCGGATCAAGCACATCCGGTCTGTTTGTAGCTGCCATAACGATAATTCCTTCATTAGATTCAAAACCGTCCATTTCAACAAGTAGCTGGTTTAGTGTCTGCTCTCTTTCATCATGCCCACCGCCAAGACCAGCACCTCTGTGACGGCCCACGGCATCAAGCTCGTCTACGAATATGATGCATGGCGAGTTTTTCTTTGCCTGTATAAACAGGTCTCTTACCCTTGATGCTCCGACCCCTACAAACATCTCTACAAAGTCACTACCGCTGATGATGAAAAACGGAACGCCGGCTTCTCCTGCTATTGCTTTTGCGAGCAGAGTTTTTCCCGTTCCAGGAGGCCCTACAAGGAGTACTCCCTTGGGAATTCTTCCTCCAAGATCAGTAAATTTCTTGGGACTTTTTAGAAAGTCGACAATTTCTTTTACTTCTTCCTTTGCTTCATCTATTCCGGCTACATCTTTAAATGTGATCTTGTTTTTGTCTTCAGTAAGCATTCTGGCGCGGCTTTTACCAAAAGACATAGCCTTGGTACCACCGGACTGTATCTGTCTCATAAAAAGCACCATGATGCCTATGAGCAATAAAAGAGGGGCCCAGTTGAGCAGTATATTGGATAAAGAGTTTTCTCTTTTCTGCGCAAAGCTGAAGCTTATGTTATTTTCTTCTAATAGTTTAATGATATCGTCAGTAGCAGGCCCTGTTGCCTTGAATTTATTAGGTGTGATATTTTTATTTACAAAACTTCCTGTAACTTCAAATTCACTAAATTCAACCTCGTGTATTTCAGCATTTTTGATGTGGTTTACAAACTCGCTAAACTGGATTTCTTTTGCTGCTGACCTAGGGGTCTGTATAAATTGATATAGTGCAATAATTCCTACGAAAATTACAAGCCATAACAAGATATTTTTAAACAGTTGATTATTTATCATATTTTATTATTACCATATTACCGTTTATTTTAGTATTTAAGCTATAAATAACAAAAGATAGCATACGTAACTTTTGTTATCAAATAAAATAACTACTAATAATTATTAATCAACACTTTGTAACTACCTGTAATTATTGAATGTTATTAAACAGATCAGTGCTTAAATATCTTTCACCGGAGTCAGAGAAAATAGTAGCCACGTTTTTTGAACTTCCTAAATCTTTTGCCACCCTTTTAGACGCAAGCCCAACGGCACCCGATGATATTCCAATTAGCAGGCCCTCTTTTCTTGCTATCTCTCTTGTAAACTCTTTAGCTTCTTCACTTTTAATTTTTAAAATATCATCATATATATTCTTATCTAATACATTAGGTATAAACCCTTGTCCAATACCCTGGATCTGATGTTTATGCGGCTTTTCTCCCGAGAGCACCGCACATTCATAGGGCTCAACTGCATATATACTTATATTTGGATACTTTTTTCTAAGCACAGAACCAACTCCTGTTATTGAGCCGCCTGTGCTTACTGATACTACCAGACTGTCTATGCTTCCAGGTATTTGCTCTATTAACTCATTTGCAGTGGTATTGGAATGAGACTCGGGATTGTCTGGGTTATCAAACTGCTTGGGCATGAATGAGTCTGGTATTTGCGCAGCAATTTGCTCGGCTTTTTTAATAGCTCCTTCCATTTTATCCCCGGCAGGGGTTAGAACAAGCTCAGTTCCATAAGCCCTGAGTACCTGTTTTCTTTCATAACTCATGTCTTCAGGCATAACCAGGATAAGCTTATAGCCCTTTATCTTGCATACAAGAGCAAAACCTATGCCTGTATTACCGCTTGTGGCTTCTACAATAGTGTGAGTTCCCGGATCAATAAGCCCCTTTTTCTCTGCTTTATTTAATATGTTTACACATATCCTGTCTTTTATGCTTCCGCCCGGATTAAAATGTTCGAGTTTTGCCCATACCGTGGCATGGTCTT
>JABAHR010005799.1_pt4 | contig 10296 bp, 14 predicted proteins | sample 7062101 | NCBI WGS metagenome assembly JABAHR01 (sample SAMN14534553, study PRJNA622989) | marine sediment metagenome | biome: marine biome [ENVO:00000428]; feature: marine pelagic biome [ENVO:01000023]; material: deep marine sediment [ENVO:00002113] | place: India: Gulf of Kutch | collected...
CACATCGCCGCCTATTTCGCCGTCACCCACGGGGAGGACCTCGCCGCACAGGTCGGGATGGATCCCACCACGTACGAGTTCGACCCGGACGGCGTGCGGGCCGCGTTCGGCGTCGACACCACGGTCGAGACGATGACCTACCGCGACCTGCAGGCCCGACGTGAGCTCATAAAGAGCCGCCTGCGTGCCGGTCACCGGACACCGGCGTAGCTTCACACCGATGCGCCTCGTCGTCGCCCGTTGCACCGTCGACTACGACGGCCGCCTCCAGGCCCACCTGCCGGAGGCGGTCCGGCTCGTCATGGTGAAGGCCGACGGGTGTGTCGCGGTCCACGCCGACGGCGGGGCCTACAAGCCCCTCAACTGGATGAACGCGCCCAACCGGATCGTGGAGGACGACGAGGGCGGCGTCTGGACCGTCACCGGCCCGAAGGGCGAGCGCCTGACCATCACCTTCCACGAGGTGCTCAGCGACTCCTCCCACGACATGGGACTCGACCCGGGCCTCCGGAAGGACGGCGTCGAGGCCCACCTCCAGGAGCTCCTGGCCGAGAACCCCACGGCCATCGCGGAAGGCCTGCGGCTGGTGCGACGGGAGTTCCCGACCGACATCGGACCGGTCGATCTCATGTGTCGCGACGCCGGGGGCGACGCGGTGGCGGTCGAGGTGAAGCGCCGCGGCGAGATCGACGGTGTCGAGCAGCTCACCCGCTACCTCGAGTTCCTCAACCGCGACCCGATGCTCCGGCCCGTTCGCGGCGTGTTCGTGGCCCAGGAGATCAAGCCGCAGGCCAAGGTGCTCGCCACCGACCGGGGCATCGACTGGGTCGAGGTCGACTACGACGAGCTCCGCGGCATCGAGTCGCCCGACCTGAGGCTGTTCTGATGACGGCGACGGAGCACGGCGTGTGGCGCGACGAGCCGCTGAGCAACCTCGACGCGCTCACCCTCGCGATCGAGTCGCGGCCCCGGCTCCGGACCACCATCGCCGCCATCGCGATCTGCGACGGGCCCCTGCCGGCACGCACGCTGCGCCACCGCGTCGACCGTGCCTCCCGGGTGATCCCCCGCCTGCGCCAGCGGGTGGTCCACGACCCACGCGGACTCACCGCGCCGATGTGGCGGCTGGACACGGACTTCGAACTCGCCGCCCACCTGCGGACGACACGTCTCGGCGGGGGCGGCACGGACCGCGACCTGCTCGACCTGGCGCAGGAACTCGTGGTCCAACCCTTCGATCCGGCCCGCCCGCTGTGGGAGTTCACCCGGATCGACGGACTGGCCGACGGACGCAGCGCCCTCCTGTTGAAGAGCCACCACGCCGTCACCGACGGCGTCGGCGGGATGCGCCTGATGCTCGAGCTGTTCGACCTCGAGCCCGACCCGCTCCCCGACCGTCACGAGCTGCCGCCGCTGCCCCGGCGTCGGGCCGCCGGCGGGCCGGGGACGGGGGCGGCGGTGCGGCGCGAAGCGGCGCAGGCGCTGCGGGGCCTGCGGGACGGCCTCGACATCGCCGCGACGGCGATCTCCGACCCGGCCGACGCAGCCCGTCTGCTCGGCGAGACCCTCGGCTCTGCGACGAGGGTGCTGCGACCGGCCCGCACGCCGCTGAGCCCGCTGATGCGGCGCCGCTCCGACGAGCTCGAACTGCACCGGCTCCGGATCCCGCTCCGTGACCTCCACGAGGCCGGACGGCGCATCGGCGGCACGGTCAACGACGCCTTCGTCGCCGCGGTCGCGCTCGGCACGCTCGATCACCACACCGCGCACGGAGTCGATCTCGACCGGCTCCGCGTGTCGATCCCGATCGACAATCGGGCCGGCCACACGTCACCCGGCAATCACTTCACACCGGGCCGGGTCGAACTCGAGATGCGGGGCGCGGAGGCCGACCCGATGATGCGACGGGTCCGGGCCGCGGTGACCCGGTTGCGAGCCGAGCCCGCCCACGCGCTGCTCGGACCGCTCACCGGGGTGATGCGACGACTGCCGTCGGCGGCCGCGGCCACGGTCTTCGACGCCGTGACCGGCGGGCTCGACATCGCCGCCTCCAACGTGCCCGGGAGCCCCGTGCCACTCCATCTGTGCGGCCGGGAGGTGACCGACCTGATCCCGTTCGGGCCGCTGAGCGGGTGCGCGAGCAACGTCACCCTCGTGAGCCACGCCGAGACGGCCCACGTGGGGGTCACCGTCGATCCCGCCGCGATCCCCGCCGGGGCCGACTTCGCCCGGCGGATCGGGGACGGCTTCACCAGCGTGGTGAAGGGGTCGTGAGCGGGCCGATGCCAGGGGCGGTGGAGACGGTGGTGGTCGGGGCCGGCCCGGCCGGAACCGCAGCCGCCATCACCCTGGCCCGGGCCGGACGAGAGGTACTGATCGTCGACAAGGCGACCTTCCCCCGCGACAAGTGCTGTGGCGACGGACTGACCGCGCTCGCGCTGCGCGAGCTGGAGGACCTTGGCTTGCGACCCGAGTCCGTACCGTCGTGGCGTGCCGTTTACGAGGCGGTGATCCGGGCGCCGTCGGGCAGCGAGCGCCGCTACCCCCTCCCCCCGGGTCCCGGGATCCACGCCGCCGTCGCCCGCCGGACCGAACTCGACGCGGCCCTGGTGGACCTCGCCCGCGACGCGGGAGCGGAGATCCGGCTCGGAGAGGCGGTCGTGGACGCCCGCCCCGGCCCCGAGGGGGGCCTTCATCTCGAGATCGAGGGGGCGGGTCGCGTGGCGGCCGGTGGGGTCGTGGCCGCCGACGGGATGTGGTCTCCGCTGCGCAAGGCGCTGGGACTCGCGGTCGACGACTACCGGGGCGAATGGCATGCGTTCCGGCAGTACTTCTCCGGCGTCGGCCCCCGGGCCCGCGACGAGTTGACCGTGTGGTTCGAGGCCGACCTGCTCCCGGGCTACGCCTGGTCGTTCCCCCTGGGCGACGGACGGGCCAACGTCGGCTTCGGCATCCAACGGGGTGGGCACCACCGGGTCGGCGACATGGGGGACCTCTGGACCGACCTGCTGGCCCGGCCGCATGTGCGCGACGTCCTCGGTCCCGACGCGGCACCCGAGGCTCCTCACAAGGCGTGGCCGATCCCGGCCCGGGTCGGGCGGGTGCCGCTCGTCGGTCCCTCGACGATGTTCGTCGGCGACGCGGCCGCGGTGACCGACCCGATGACCGGCGAGGGGATCGGGCAGGCGCTGCTCACGGGTCGGCTGGCGGCGGAGTCGGTCATCGCCACCCGGACCGCGGCCGAGGCGACGACCCGCTACGAGCGGGCCGTGCGGGCCGAGTTGCTGGCGGACGACCGGATGGCGCGGGCCCTGATCCCCCTGCTCGCCCGACCCTGGGTGGCCCGGGCGGCTCTCCGGCTCACCGGTGCCACCGCGTGGACCCGACGGAACTTCGCGCGCTGGATGTTCGAGGACTACCCCCGGGCGATGGTCGCCACGCCCCGGCGCTGGCACCGAGGGATGTTCAGCGGCGCAGGGGCCTACGCTCCAACCCCGTGACCGGGGAGCCGCAGGGACTCATCGAGGCCGTCGACCGACTCGACGACGCCATCGACGTCTGGTGGGACCGTCTGCGCGGCCGGCCGGCGTTGGACCGCATGTTCTACGCGGCCTCCGAGGCGGCCGACTTCTCGCTCGTGTGGCACACCGTCGGTGTGGTCCAGGCCATCGTGGAGGACGACCCTCGGGTGGCCGTCGGTCTCAGCGCGGCACTGGGGGTCGAATCGGCCCTCGTCAACGGTCCGGTCAAATCACTGTTCCGTCGGCGCCGGCCGGTGCAGGACACCCCCCGGCCCCTCAACCTGCGTCAGCCCCGCACCAGCAGCTTCCCGAGCGGCCATGCCTCTGCGGCGATGGTGGCTGCGGCGGTGCTGTCACGTCGCGGCGGCCCGGTCTGGTACGTCCCGGCCGTGATCGTCGCCCTCAGCCGGGTCCACGTGCGGATCCATCACGCGTCCGACGTGGTCGGCGGCGCCGCGGCAGGCGTGGCGATGGGCGCGCTGGCCCGACGGATCCTCACCCGCCGCGGCTGGTGACGGCGATCAGTTGACGGCGGCCGGCTCCGCCGGCTCGATCGGCAGGAAGGTGAGCACGGTGCGGAGGTCGAGAAGGAGATCGGCCACCTCGGCGCTCGACACCAGCTCCCGCCGCTGGAGATCGCCGAGCCCCCGGTCGATGATCGAGAGCGCCTGTTCGAGCTGGGTGCCGTCGATGGCTTCGGTCATTCTCGGGTTCCTCCGGTCGGATCGCGACGTGTGGGCACCATAGTCGCACGCCCGGCGGCCATGGCGCGCGCCGGACGGGCAAGTCGATCCGCAGGACCTACGATCCCGCCATGCAGATCGAGAACGCCACCATCGTGGTCACCGGTGCCGCCAGCGGCATCGGCCGTGCCATGGCCCACCGGTTCGCGAGGGACGGCGCGGGTGCCGTCGTCGTCGCCGACCTGAACGCCGAGGGGGCCGAGGACGTCGCATCCGAGATCAGCGGCGTGAGCGCCCCGCTGGACGTGACCGACCCCGGGGCGGTGGGTGCGCTGATCGACGGCGTCGAGGCCGACATCGGCCCGATCGATCTCTGGTGCGGCAACGCGGGCGTCGGCGCCAACGGCGGCGTCGAGCTGGCCGACGACGTGTGGAACCGGACCTGGGACGTCAACGTGATGGCCCACGTGATCGCGGCCCGGATCCTCGTCCCCCGGTGGATCGAGCGGGGTGGGGGCCATCTGCTGCTGACCGCGTCGGCGGCCGGACTGCTCACCAACCTCGGGACCGCTCCCTACGCCGTCACCAAACACGCCTGCGTCGCCCTCGCCGAGTGGATCGCCATCACCCACGGGGAGCAGGGCGTGGGGGTCTCGTGCCTGTGCCCCCAGGGGGTGCGGACGCCGATGACCGAAGCCGACGGTGAGCTCTCGGTCGAAGTGGTCAAGGCCATGGGGATGATCGAGCCGGAGCAGGTGGCCGACGCCGTGGCCGCGGGACTGGCGGCCGACGAGTTCCTGATCCTCCCCCACCCCGAGGTCGCGACCTACGAGCAGCGCCGGGCCGGCGACCGGGCTCGGTGGATCGCGGGGATGCAACGCCTCCAGGCCGGGCTCACCGGCACCGGCTGACGACCCGTCGTGGCCGTCGACCCCGCGACGCCGCGGGCCCACGAGGAGGGGGCCGCCGTCGACGCCGCCCGGGACCGGCCGACCGGGGCCCGGGCCGCGGAGTGGGTCGCCGCCCACATGGATGCCGCACAGGGGCCCGCCCTCGATGTCGGGTGCGGCCCGGGCGCCCACCTCCACTCCCTGCCACCGGCTGCCATCGGACTCGACCCGGCGGCGGCGATGGTCACCCTCGCCCGGGGGGCGGTGCCCGGGGCCCGGTTGATCCAGGGGGAGGCGGCCGCCCTCCCCTTCCGTGACCGCACCCTTGCCGGCGCGGTCGGCGCGTCGTATGCCCGGGTCGAACGGACGGACCTGCCGATGGTGTTGGCGGAGCTCCACCGGGTCCTTCGGGTCGACGCGCCCGCCGCCCTCGTGATGTTCGGGGACGACCAGGAGCCGACCGGGACCGACGGTGGCGACCTTGCGGACCACCGTTTCTCGCGGTGGGAACCGGGAGCCCTCCGGCGCGTGCTCGAGGGTGCCGGTTTCGCGGTCGAGCGGCTCGACGAGCGGGCCACGGCCCGCCGGCCCGATCTCGAGGTGCGCGTGCGGCGCCGACGATCGCTCCCCGACACCGTCGGCGCCGGCATGCGCCTGCTGGTGTGCGGCCTGAACCCGAGCCTCCACGCCGCCGACATGGGTGTGGGTTTCGGCCGGCCCGGCAACCGCTTCTGGCCTGCCGCGCTCGCAGCCGACCTCGTGACGGTCGACCGCGACCCGCGCCACGCCCTGCACGTCCACGGGATCGGGATGACCGACCTCGTGAAGCGGGCCACGCCGCGCGCCGATGCGCTGACCGGTGAGGAGTACGAGGCGGGCGTCGACCGACTCACCCACCTGTGCCGGTGGCTCCGACCCTCCGCGGTGTGCATGGTCGGGCTGGCCGGATGGCGGGTCGCGGTGGACCGCCGGGCCACCGCCGGGTGGCAGGACGTCGGTCTCGGCGGCAGCCCGGTCTACCTGATGCCCTCGACGAGCGGGCTCAACGCCCACGCCCGGCTTCCCGACCTCACCGCCCACCTCCGGGCCGCGGTCAGGGGGCCAGGCCGGTGATGGCGTCGTCGAGGTCGACGCCGGGGAACGGCATGATCATCAATGCCGGGCACGTCACGCCGTTGTCGACGTAGCGCTGGATGTGGGCCCGGCACTCCTCGGCGGTGCCGTGGACGAGGAGCTGGTCGACGACCTCCTCGGGGATCTTGTCGAGCGCTCCCTTCCGGTCCCCCGCCTCCCACTGCTCCCAGTGCTCCCCGAGCGCGTCGCCCCGGCCCATCCACTCGTGGAACGCCCGGTAGACGGGGACGTTGAGGTAGGCCGCCATGGCGAAGCGGCCGGCACCGAGCGCCATCTCCCGATCGGCGGTGGGGGCCACGAACAGCCGGGCCACGATCTCGGCGTCCGGGTTCACGTCGCGCACGATGGCCGACACCCTGGCGGCGTCGGCCGTCGACAGCCAGTTGACGATGGCGCCGTCACCCTCCCGCCCGGCCAGCCGCAGCATCCCTTCGCGGAGGGCCGCCACCATGATCGGCACCGGTTCCCCGGGAACCAGTCCGAGACGGAACCCCTTCACCGAGAACGTGTCGTAGTCCTCGGTCACCTTCTCCCCGGTGAGCGCGGTCCGCAGGAACCGAACCGTGTCGCGCACCCGCTTGTACGGCTCCTCGAACGGGATCCCGTTCCAGCGGCCGACGATCACGTCCGACGACGAACCGATGCCGGCCACGAAACGGCCCGGCGCGGCGGAGGCCATCGCCGCGATCGACTGGGCCAGCACGGCCGGGCCCCTGGTGTAGGCGGGCAGGATGGCCGTGCCGAGCCGCATCGTCGGTGTCCACACCGACGCCAGCGCCAAGGGGGTGAGGCCGTCGGCGCCCATGGCTTCGGCCGACCAGAGGTCGGAATACCCGAGCTCGGCCAATCGTTGGAATCGTTGCCTCTGGGCGTGCAGCGGCTGACCGTCGAACGGGACGGTCATGCCGTAGCGGGCGGCAGCGGGAGCAGACGACGGTGACACGGACGACATCGCGTGATCCTGTCACTGCCCAGCGTGACTGTCACACCCCTTCGGCAGGATGACGACATGACCAACCAGCTCGAACTCCTCGAAGACCATCGCAGCTGGCGCCTCGACCGCCGGACCCGCGAACGGGGCAAGGCCGGCATCGCCCGGGCCCGGGCGGCGATGCGAGCGGCGCGGGCCGATGCCCGGGCCGACGACACCGACCCGCACGGGGCCGGGGCCGACCACCGCGACGCCGCGTGATCTCGCCACACTGAGCAGCGTGAGAGCGCTCCTGTGCGGCCTGACCCTGTCGTTGGTCGCCACCGCGTGCGGGGACGAACCGCCGTCGAGCTCACCAGCGTCGTCTCCCATCTCGACGACGACCGTCTCGGCGTCCACGTCCGGAAGCGCGGCCCCCCTCGAGCCCAATGCCGTCATCGAGCGGGTGATCGACGGCGACACCGTGGTCGTCGACCTCGACGGCACCCGCGAGCGGGTCCGCCTCATCGGCATCGACACGCCCGAGTCGGTGGCCGAGAACCGGCCCGACCAGTGCTACGGCGCAGAGTCGGCCGCCTACCTCACCACCCTGCTCCCGGAGGGCACCGCGGTCACCCTCGTCCTCGACGAGGAACCCCGCGACCGGTACGACCGTCTCCTCGCCTACGTGATCCGCAGCCACGACCAGCTCTTCGTCAATCTCGACCTGATCGAAGCGGGTTACGCCGGCACGCTCTTCTATGCGCCCAACACCCACTACGCCGAACGCTTCGAGGAGGCGGTCGACATCGCCGCCGCCGCGGGGGTGGGGCTCTGGGGGGCCTGCGGGGGGCCCGACGTTCCCCTGGAGTAGCCGGGTAGGTTCGTGTCGGTGCAATCGCTGTCCCAGGCCCTCGGCTCCGAACCCGACAGCCGGCTGCTGATCCTCAGCGCCGACCTGGTCGGNNGCCACGGCCGGCGGGTTCACCGCGCTCCGGGAGGGTGCCGCATCCACCGCCACCGTGATGATGCCGGGTCCGTGGGCCCGCCACGCGGCCGACCGGGTCGAGCCGGGCGACGACATCGGCGTCCACCTCACCCTCAACTCCGAACTCGACTGCTTCCGTTGGGGGCCCCTCACCGCCGCCCCCAGCCTGCTCGACGGTGACGGGGGGTTTCCCCGCACGGTCTCGGACCTGTGGGACCACGCCGACCTCGACGAGGTCCGCCGCGAGTGCCGGGCCCAGCTCGAGCGGGCGGGGCTGTGGGGCTTCGACGTCACCCATCTGTCGACCCACCTCGGCACACTCCAACAACGGCCCGAGTTCTTCGACGTCCTGCTCGATCTGGCCTGCGAGGCCGATCTCCCGGTGCGGCTGGAGGGGGAGGCCGCCGAGGAGACCGCCGGCTTCCCGTTCCGCCGTCTGGCCACCGAGGAGGGGATCGTGACCCCCGATCACTTCCGGTTGGTGCGGGGCGGGGCCCGGGCCCATCTCGACGAGGTTCTCGGTGGCCTCGAGCCCGGCGTCACCGTGGTGGCGTTCGAACCCGCCATCGCCGCCGAGGAGATCCGGGCCATCGATCCGACCGCCGACGCCCGCATCGACGATCTCGCGGTGCTCACCGACCGGACGCTCCCCGAACGGATCGCCGCCGCCGGGGCCACCGTCATCGGGTTCAGGACGCTCCGCGACCTCCAGCGGGCACGGCGCTGAGGGCAACGCCGCTCCGGGCCGACGCCGACCGACGCGAACGGGTGGGGACGCTCAGGTCTCGGTGTCGGCCATCAACGGGCCGAGCGCGTCGACCGCGGCGAGGCGCACCGCCCGCAGATCGAGCAACCACTGCGCATGAGCCCCCTCGACCTTGAGGGCTCCGTTCATGTAGCCGGCGTCGGCCGAGGACTCGCCGGACAGGATCGATGCGAAGGTCTCGTAGCTGCCCGAGACGACCACGTCGGGGTCGGCCGACCTGCCCTCGGCGATGCCGGTGACCCGGCCGTCGGCGACCGTGACCCCGACCGTCACCTTCCCCTGGGGTGCGCCGGACACGACGTAGTCCACCACGGCGTCTGCTCCCTCCATCCCCGGCAGGTCGGCCAGCGCGGCCGCCGCCGCCGCCAGCCAGTCGGGGTCGAGCAGGCGCATCAGGACGAGACCGGCGATCGGATCCCGGCGAACAGGTCGTCCTCGTGGGGCTCGTCGGGCGCCCGTTCCTTGCCGGCCAGGCGGTAGTCGTCGACGGGGTGGATGGTCCGGTCGATCTCGTGGGGGAGGCCGAACCAGAACTTCGACTCCGGGTCGATCTGGGTGGCGTGGGCCAGCAGACCCTCGCGCCGTACGTCGGTGAAGTCGTCGACCTCGATCTTCGTGGTGATGCGATGGTCGTTGTCGGGCTGCGTGAACCAGCGATCGTCGTAGGGCGACTCGAGCCCCAACCCGATGAACGCCTGGTGCCGGGCCTCGATCCGGGCCCGGGACCAACTCGAGTAGTAGATCTTCGTCACCGCCCACGGCTCGCCCAGTTCGGGGCGGTGATCCGACGCGGCGGCACGCTCGACACCCGGGTGGGTGATCTCGTGCACCCGCAGGTGGTCGGGATGCTGGTACGTGCCCTGGTCGTCGGGGTAGGTGATCACCACCTGCGGCTGCTCCGCCCGGATGATCGCCACGAGACGGTCGACCGCCTCGGCCAGCGGCGCCTGGGCGAAACAGTCGGGGTGGCCGTTGGCCTCCGAATCGGGCATGCCCGAGTCGCGGTAGCCGAGCATGTGGACCTGCTGGTAGCCGATGATCTCGGCGGCCCGGGCGAGTTCCCGGCGACGGATCTCGCCGATGTTGGCCCGCACATGGTCGTTGTCCATCGCCGGGTTGTGGATGTCGCCCTCCTCGCCGCCGGTGCAGCACACGAGGACGGTGCGGACCCCTTCCGCCCGGTAGCGGGCGATGGTGGCGGCCCCCTTCGACGCCTCGTCGTCGGGATGGGCGTGGATCGACAACAGACGCAGTGGCGATTCCATCGACCGAACGCTACCGGGACGCGACCGGCTCCAACTCCATCTCGCCGTCACCGTCGGGGTCGACCAGATGCCAACCGCACCGCAGCGCCAGCAGTTCGCGGCCCTCGTCGGGGCCGCTGGCGATCAACTCGTCGTCGGC
>JABAHR010007207.1_pt5 | contig 10296 bp, 8 predicted proteins | sample 7062101 | NCBI WGS metagenome assembly JABAHR01 (sample SAMN14534553, study PRJNA622989) | marine sediment metagenome | biome: marine biome [ENVO:00000428]; feature: marine pelagic biome [ENVO:01000023]; material: deep marine sediment [ENVO:00002113] | place: India: Gulf of Kutch | collected...
CGGCCTCGCGCCGGGCTTTTTGTTGGCCGCCGGCATGGCCCGCTGCAGCGAAGCGAATGCGGGACACCCGGGCTTCCGCTCGCCGCGGCTTGGGAGGCAAGCCACGCAGATCAAAGCCGTGTCCGCCCGATGGCATTCGAAGCACAACAGCTCGCTTGGCTCTATGGCCGCCGCTGCTGTTTAGGATCACTCCCTCAGAGTCAGCGGATCGTGGAGTCGGTCACAATTCGTTCCGCTTTCGCGCGATTCATCAGCCATAGAGCGTTGCGCACATCGTCTGCTAAGGCGCCCGATCGGTCCAAACATGGACCGGTCGGGTGCGTCCACGCAAATGGTGGCTGCCGGAATCGACCAGGCGCGCCAGCGTCGACAGACCGCCGCCGCCTTCGCTTCGCGCCCGATCGACCAACGACTGGCTAACAACGAGTCTGGCTTCGAGCTTGCGGCACAGCTCCTGCATTCGGCTCGCCGTATTGACCGTGTCGCTGATGGCGGTGAAGCTCATCGATTCACGGGTGCCGATATCACCGAGCACCGCGGTGCCGAAATTCGCGCTGATTCCGACATCGATCGGATTGCGTCCCGAACGACTGCGTTTTGCGTTCCAGCGGTCGAGCTCTTCCATCATCGCTATTGCCGTGAGCAGCGCGCTGCCTGCCTCGATGCCGGTCGGGCGCGGAACGCCGAACAAGGCCATGAGCGCGTCACCGGCAAAGCGCTCGATCGAGCCATCATGCGCGAAAATCGCGGTCGCCATTCGCCGGTAGAACGATCTCAACAATGCAACCACGCGCTCGGGCGCCAGGTCTTCGCTAAGTGTCGTGAACCCGACGATGTCAACGAAGAGGACCGCAATCTCCTGGCGTCGAACAACGCCGAGCGGCTGATCTCTCTGTGCCAGCGTCTGCGCCATGGTGGGCGAAAAGTATCGCGCCAGATTTGCCTTCTTTCGATCGGCCTCACGCGCCCGATCCTGTGCCTCGGCGATACGCCGCTCGGCCTCGACACGGGCGGTGACGTCGCGCTGAACCGCGACGAAATGAGTCGTGCGGTTGGCGCTGTCGGTGAGCGGTGTGATCGACCATTCCATAACGAACTCGCTGCCGTCTCTGCGGTAGTTGATCGCCTGGCCTTCCCAGCGCTCGCCTNNGGGGTCGGTCTTCTCGCCCTGCAGCAGACGGGGGGAGTTGCCAAGGACATCTTCGGCTCGCCATCCCGTCATCCGTTCGAACGCTGGATTGACGTACACGATGGTCGGCCCCGGCGGCTCCAGATCCGCTGCGGTCACCATGATGCTTTCCGACGCCGCATCGAGAATGGTGGATGGGTCGGGCTTAGACTGATCGGCTGTCACTTGGATTCCTGAAACCAGCGACCGTGGTAGATTCTTGCCAGATCGGCGCCCGGACCGTCCCCTCACGCCACCGCCATTTGACGGGCACTGCGGCGCCGACGACTCCAGCAGGCGCGCCCGATTGCGCGATAGGCATGTCAGGGGACGTGATGATCTGAGCTCATGGCGTAGACGAAGGCGCTGCCAGGTGGAGGAACTTCTCGTCAGCTATTACTGTCAGGTCCGTGCCGGTGCTGGCGTCGCTTCGACGCACCATCGATCTGGCTGCAACCGGCAAGTGCATTCGTTTCGCGAGATAGTATAACCGACATTTCCCATCGGGACTCATCGTTCACGAGTCCAGCCGCAGCGGTATCTCTGCCCAAGCCGCAAATCTCTGCCCTGTAGGCAAAAAGCGGAGTCGATGGCTGCAACACAGCCACCGAATGGGCGGAGGCTGTACGGCGTGGCAGCCGTGAGACCAGCGAGAGCACGAGGCTCCGGGCCGAATGCTTGCCGACAGCGAAGACCAGGCGCTCGGCATCACTATAGAGTGTCATGCAGCGGCGCAGACCGGGCGATGCCGGCGTGAATCGGCTATCGCGATCACAGCGGCGCGCCGAATCTGCCAACGAGTTATCGCGAGGAGTTGATCGCGGGAAATCGTGTATGCTTCTGATCGCCGGTTCCCGATGTCCTTTTGGGTCGGGCGCTGGCTCGGGTGAGGCTCGCGAGAGGTGGAAAAGAATATGTCTCGGGATCTGGACGCTGACGAAATCGGCGAGCTGTTCGAGAACAACCGTCGATGGGCCGAGCGCATGGACCGCGAAGATCCCGGGTTCTTCGCTCGGCTGGTCGCGCAGCAGAAACCAAAGTACCTGTGGATTGGCTGCTCCGACAGCCGCGTGCCGGCGAATCAGATCACCGGGCTACTGCCGGGGGAGATTTTCGTCCACCGCAACGTGGCAAACGTGGTCATGCAGACAGACTTGAACTGCATGTCCGTCGTCGATTTCGCAATCAGAACGCTCAAAGTGAGGCACGTCATCGTCTGTGGCCACTACGGTTGCGCAGGGGTGCAGGCGGCCATGGGTGACCGACCCGAGGGCGTCATCGATCACTGGCTGAGCGGGATTCGAGACCTCTGGGAACGGTACCAGGAGGATCTCTCAGGGCTGGAACCCGCGGCCGCACAGTCGCGACTCTGCGAGTTGAACGTGCGCCAGCAGGTGCGATCGCTTTGCCGGACTACGGCGCTGAAGCAGGCATGGCGACGCGGCCAGGCCGTCGATGTGCACGGTTGGATCTATGGGATCGAGGATGGTCTTCTGCGAGATCTCGGTGACACAATCGCCTCGCCCGAGGATCTCGAGCGCGCGGGATCGGTCTGACCGTCAGCATGGGCTGACCGGCATCGGGCACGCGCTCAGTGGAGTCGTCGGGCCGACGGTTTTGCTGGGCGGCGGTCGGTGAGCGCACGAGCGGGCGTCTGTGTTGTCGGGGCGGCAGCCCGACCGCGGCCCCGTGATGTCTTGGCGCCGGTGCCGCTACTCGGCGTCCTTCTTGATATCACCCTCGTTGAACTGGTTGACGATCTTTACGGGCGATGTGCTGCCTGCGTGGATGACGGAGTATCCCTTCAGTTGCCAATAAACCACAGCCAGGGAGCCGCTGGGAACAGCGTTTACGAAACCGTGGAGATCTTCGGGGGAAAAGCCCAATGCCCGGGCCACATTGTTGCACACCTCGAACCTGACACCCTGCTCCGCCAACTGCGCGGCCCGATCAACGACATCCTTGAATTTGTCGTAGTTCTGCTTCGCCCACACGACAGCTTCCGGACCATGGGATACCACGACCGTATCTATGGGTTTGAAGTCCACCCGGCCATGCTCCGCGGCCGCATTGAGTACCGCGACCACAGGATTGAGAGCGCCGTCGACTGACGTCGGGTCATCGAAGACGAAGTCCCAGATTACTTTTATTTGCTCTATCTCCTTCAGATCCGGCCAAACGGTGAGCTCGCCGGACCCATAGGGCGTTCGTTGCTCTGTTTCAGCATACGTCAAGGACGACGCTGCCAAGCCGAAAATAAGGAGAAAAACAGTATGGCTGGTCTTCATGATGCCCTCCGCGCGGCGGCTAGTTTTGTGCAAAGGCGCTCGCTGCTCTGCTCCGAGAGTATCCGAGGAGCGGCGAGGGGTCGTCAACCGCGCGTTCGACGCTGTGCCTGCCGTAATGCCGTGATTGCGAGCTCACATGCGTCGCCGCCGAGTCGGCCGATGGCTGGTCATTTCGACCGAAACCTCCCGGATTGGTAGCATTCGTTCGCCCCCTGCCGAGTCTAACGATATCATTGCGCCAGAAAGCGTAGTCATTCGGGGGAAACCGATGGCGAAGCGTCGACGCCGCAAACTGGCCGTTATGCTTCACGCCGACGTGGTCGGCTCGACGAATCTCGTCCAGAAAGATGAAGCACTCGCCCACGAGCGCATACGAGATGCGTTTCGCCGATTTGCGGATACTGCGAGAACGTACGGAGGACTGCCCCACGAGTTGCGCGGTGATGCGTTGGTGGTGGAATTCGAGCGGGCCTCGGACGCGGTATCTGCAGCGCTCGCCTTCCAGCGGGAGAATGTGGAGCGCAACGCCGCGCTCGATGGCGCCATCCGGCCTGTTCTCCGGGTCGGAATCGGCATGGGCGAGGTCGTCATCGCCGATCATACCGTCACCGGCGCCGGGGTAGTGCTGGCTCAGCGGTTGGAGCAGTTCGCGGAGCCGGGCGGGATCTGCATTCAGGGGGCGGCCTACGAGACCATACCGCGACGACTGCCGTTTCGCTACGAGCCGCTCGGGGAGCGGGAAGTCAAGGGTTTCGAAGAGCCCGTCCGAGCCTACAGGGTGACGCAGGCTCCCGGTCACGCGATACCCGCAGCGGAGCGTCGTTTACGACTCAAGACCACGAGCTTCGCCGTGGCGACCCTCGGTCTCATTCTGCTCATCACCGCGGCGCTTGCCTGGCTACGGCCCTGGGAGCGGATCGAAGAGCCAGCGTCCGTTGAGCGCATGGCGTTTCCGCTCCCCGACCAGCCATCGATAGCGGTGTTGCCCTTTGCCAATCTAAGCGGCCAGCCCGAGCAGGAATACGTCAGCGACGGCCTGACCGAGAACATCATCACCGTCCTCTCGCAAGTGCCAGGGATGTTCGTCATCGCCCGCAACTCTACGTTCGTTTACAAAGGAACTCCCGTCACGTCTCAGCGCGCGGCGGAGGAGCTGGGCGTGCGCTATGTCGTGCAAGGGAGCTTCCAACGAGAAGGTGACCAAATCAGAGTCCATGCCCAGCTGATCGACGCCCTCACGGGTCGCCATGTCTGGTCGGCGCGATTCGATCGTACTTTTGCGGGAATATTCGCCCTCCAAGACGACGTGACCCAGCACATTGTGTCAGCCCTGGAAGTGAAGCTGACCGAGGAACAAAAGGCCCGCCTCGCGCGGCACTATACGAACAACGTGGCAGCGTACGATCATTTCCTTCGCGGACAACAACATTTCTTTCGCTACACGGAGGAAGACAACGAATCGGCGCGCGCACTGTACCGCCAGGCCATCGATCTCGATCCCGCCTTTTCCCGGGCATATGGTGCGCTTGCCTTTACCTATGCCCATGCATTTCGGCGCGACTGGTATGAGCCGTCGGAAAGGCCGTTGGCGCGCGCCGCAGAGCTTATTGAGCAGGCATTGGCGATCGACAGTTCCGTGCCGCAACTGCACTGGACACAAGCCTATATCCGTCTCTATCAGCGGCAACACGAGCAAGCCATCGAGGCGCTCGAGAAGGCTACTGATCTCGATCCGAATTATGCGCAAGCATACGGTCTGCAGAGCTGGGTCTACGTATTGACCGATCGCCCGGGCGATGCGATCGCCATTGTTGGAAAAGCGCTTCGCCTGAGTCCTTACTCGCAGGCCGAGCTCTTTCTCACCCTCGGGAAGGCCTATTACTGGACCGCCGGACGTTACGGGGACGCGGCGACGACATTGAAGAAGGCGATTGAGTACAATCACAATCATTTGCACAACCACATCTATTTGGCTGCCACCTATGTGCAGATGGGCCGACGGCAAGACGCTGAGTGGGAAGCTTTTGAGGTCACCACCCTTGAGCCGGAATTCTCGCTGGAGCAGTGGCTTGAGGTGCAGCCGCATCGGGATCCATCGCAGCTGAACCCGTTGGCCGATGATCTGCGCCGGGCGGGATTTCCCGAGTGATGCGGCCTTGGCAATTCGAAGGCGCGCGACTCGGCACGAGCCGGTACGAAAGCCGTGAGCCTCACGCCGCGGCTTGCAGGCCCGTTTCGTAGAGAGCTGCTCGGACACGTCGCTGGGTGCTCCGCCGGCGCCCGAGGCACGTCCAACGCGAACGCTGGCCGCGGTCCGAGAAGCGCAAGCCGCCGGCTGCACTCGCTCGACGGGGCAGGACGGGCACGCCGACTTCGACCAGCGTGAAGACCATGTCGCCGGGAGTGTCAACATCGACAGACGACGTGCCAGCGGCGTCGGTGACGGTATTCGGCGGCACGGGGTTTGTCGGCCGGGAGATCGTGAAGCACCTCGTCGAGATGCACATGGCGGTGCGGGTCGCTGCCCGCCACTACAAGCCGTGTGTGCTCGATGGGTACGCAGGGCGCGTTGGATTCGTCGAAGCGGACGTGCGGGACCACGCGGCAGTGGTCAAGGCCGTCGAAGGTGCCTCGGCGGTGGTCAATGCAGTCGGCCTTTACGTCGAGCGCGGGGTCGAGACCTTCCAGTCCGTGCATGTGAGCGGTGCTCTGAACGTCGCTCGGGCGGCGGCTCGCGCGGCGGTGGGGCAGTTCGTTCACCTCTCGGGCATCGGAGCCAGCGCCGACTCGCCGTCAGCGTACGTGCGGGCCCGCGCAGAAGGGGAGCGCTGCGTCGAGTCGGGTTTTGGGAGCCCGACCATCGTGCGCCCGAGCGTGGTCTTCGGGCCGGGCGACGCGTTGCTCGGAGGGCTCGATGCGATAACCCGCGTCAGTCCGGTCGTTCCCTTGTTCGGCCGCGGCTCGACCCGACTCCAGCCGGTGTATGTCGGTGACGTGGCGTTAGCGGTTGCCAGACTCTCATCGAGGCAGGCCGCATGCGGCCGTGTCTTCGAGCTGGGCGGTCCCCGCGTCTACACCTACCGGGAGCTTCTCGAGACGGTGCTCGCTCACCGCCGTCGCCGCCGGTTGCTCATGCCCGTTCCGTTCGTACTATGGGCAGCGCTGGCGAGAGCCCTGGCCGTGATTCCGAACCCCCCTTTGACTGTCGATCAGGTGGTTCTCATGCGCGGCGACAACGTTGTCGGTGACGGTGCAGCGACGACCATCGATCTGGGTATCGCCGCTCGCTCTCTCGAAGCGCTCCTGCCCTTGTGCCTCCCCGCGAGTCCTCCCCCCGCTTAGGCACACTTGCGGTTCCCACCCTGCCTGCGACGTTGTCGGATCGGCTCACCGCCCTGTGGTCCTGCGTCGATGTGACTCGGCAGCGGAAGCGAGGAGCTCGATTGGGGAGCCCGTTGCCCGGCGCCGCGAGCTGCTCATCGCTCATGCGCGAGGTGCACAGCCGGGCCGGCCGCGACCCAAGGGTGTCGCCCGGAGCGGCGCGTGATTCCCGCACTCGCCCCGTCACTCGAAAGCCAGCCGCTCGGGGTACGCCGCTGTTGGCCACGATTCGAGCGTCGGCTACGAGTGCTTTGTCGAATTCGGGCAGCGCACTCGCAGACCAAGCTTCGGGCAGTCCTCGGTTGCATTGACGGTCCATTGTCGCCCGGACCAAGGCAATAAACCACCGCATGCTTTTTCTTTTCTTGGCTATCGGTGTAATGCCCACGGGCGAGTGTCCCGTCTCCCTGGGAGACTCGCCCAGTCCGGGCCCCGCCTCCGGATCGGCGACGAGTCGGAATTTCACGTTGAACCGATACCTTGGCTTGGGTCACGATTCCGGCAGCGGCCGCGCCTTGATCGCGGCACGCGCTTCCTCCGCCACCACGTCCTGCACCTTTTCGTAGAGTCCCTGCGCCTCGTCGCGCGAATCGCCGACAGCGACGACGCCGAATCGTCCGTTCTCCGCGATCGTCGCAAGCATATGAACGAGAATTCCGGTCTGACGCGCCTGATCAAAGTGCAGGCGGTGTCGAATGAGGATGTCGAACAACTCGGCCGGCGCAAACGCATGGTAGAGCGTGTCCTCGAGATGGTCGCTGGTGACGTAGTACTTCTCGCGGCCACTCGGCGCCCGGAACAGGCCGGACTGCGCATCGTATTCGCCGTCCGTCAGGAACTGAAGGATGAGAAATGGATGCGTCGTGCCGCCCTTCCGCAGATTGATCTCGATCGCGTACGACTTCCACTCGCCCGTATCGTCATGGACTACGACGAAGTCAACTGCGAAACGCCCCAGCACGCCCTTCTTCGCCAGCTGATCACCGATCTTCCTCGCCTCGCTTCCGATCAGCGGTCCGTAGCGCGGGTCTGCGGGGAACCGGCTGCCAAGAAAGCTCTGTCCACTCGGCCCGCCGAGAAGCTGGTCATGGGTCGAGAGCACCTCCACCTCGCCGAGCGGCGTGACGCGCATCTGGACGCTCGGACTACGGAAGTCGTGCCCCTGGATCCGTTCTTCGGCAATGCCGCCGAGGGTGGCCATCGTGCGGAAGAATTCCTCGAACGTGACCGCAGACGATTCGAACTGCATTCCGCGGATGCGCTCCGCAAGCGCTGATTCCGCCTCGGCAGTCCCCGGGTCCGGCAGGCCGGACAGGTCGACCACCGCATTGCCCTCGCCGGATACCCCTTCGTTCAGCTTCACCATCGCGTTGCCGAGCTCCGGCTTGGCGCGACGCATCTCGCACAGCGCCCGGTGCACCTCGTCGAAGGATCGCAGGTTCTCGTAGCCAATCGGATATGAAGCGCCGGCTGCTTCGAAGATCTCCCGGCTCCCTGTCTTCGAGCCCAGGGGCCAGAACTTCGGGTCCGCCCCGTAGATCGGTATTCCCAGCCGAAGCGCGAGGTCCCGCTCATACGTCGTCACGTTGAAGGCCACGAGGTGCGCGGCGTCAGGGTCGGGAATGAGCGAGCGGATCCGGTCGCAGATATGCGGACGCTCCAACAGCTTCACGGTCAGGGGTCGGGGCGTTCGGTCCTCCACTGCGACGTTGAAGAAGCGCTGCATCGCGTGGCTGTTTATCACGCCGGGCATCAATGAGAGGTAGTAGTCGAGCGTGGAGGGCAGAATCGTCTGCGACGTTGCGTAGACAAGGCGGGCCGCCGGCTGGCGCAGAAGGAGCAGCATGAAGAGCATGCGCTCTTCGTAGGCCTGCATCTCGGCTCCCTGACAATTGAAGTCGATCGTCTGCGAGGGAACGACCACGATGGTCTGCTCGCTGTCGTTGATGCGCCGGATCCGTTCCCAGAGCGGAACGAGCTTTTGCTGAAGCCGCTCGAATCGCCTCTGCGCCTCGTCCTCGGCAACGCCCAGGGGTGGGATCTCGAGGGGCGGGGTCATGGCCATCGTTCAATCTCCTCGGTTCATGTCGTTGGAACCTCTCTGAGAGCCGCTGTCGGGATCGGAGAGCGACTCGGGTCCAGCTCGGTCAATCATCTCACCCGGCGGGTTTCCGGTGTAGACTGCGCCTCGCTGCAATCGCTGCCCGTTTGATCTGTGCCCGGCGATCCGCGATGGTCGGGCCACGTCCGGAGTAAACCATGCCGGAAACGGGCTCCGCGGGTCTCGCATCCCTTTGCCATCGGCACGACAGGGGCGTGGTCGAGCACGCGCATCAGCAGGCGTTGATCCCCCTAGTGACCATCGACGGCATCGTCGAGCTGGAAAACTTGGAAAGCATAGCGTTCATGACCTGCCGTCCAGCCGGTGCACGGCGATTTGAGTTCGGGCGAGCTTCATGCCGAATCCTACATCGACAAATCCGTTGCGTAACCTCCCCCTGCCAAACCGGACCGGCATGGTGATGTGATGCGGAAGCGGGCTCGGGTGCAGTGTCACCCCGATATCGGCCTGCACCTGGGGTCGAATTGACCGTGTTGCTGTCTCTCGACGGACAGGCAAAATCCCGGATACGTCCTGATGGCTGCGGGGCGGAATAAACCGCACGCTCATGTTTGACCTATGAAGGCAAGGCGGGGATTGCGCTGGCCGCCCGCTGGTTGGCGCTCGGCCACGCCTTGAACATCGTAGCCTTCCAGGGATGGACGGATTCGCCCGACGAGGCGTTGGATCGGGCGATCGAAGCCGCGGAGCGGGCGATCGAGCTCGATCCGACCCTGGGCGAGGCGCATACGCTGCTCGGTATGGTAGTCATCAAGAGAGCGCAGTACGAGCGGGCGTTGCGTGAGCTGGAGGAGGGGGTGGCCTTGACCCCGAACTCGGCGCAGTCCGTCATGCTTCTCGGCACGTTTTTGCCCGGCTACGGCCGGCCCCGCGAAGCACTCGAGATGGTCGAGCGCGCGTTTCGGCTCGATCCATGGCCGCCAAGCTGGTATTTCGAGCCGCTCGCCTATGCGCACTTTGCCCTCGGGAATCATGCCGACGCCGTCACCGCGGTCAGCGAGTGCATCACGCGTATTCCGGACCAAATCTGGTGCCGTGTCCTCGCCACCATGATCCACATGGCGGCCGGCGAGGAGGGCCCGGCGCGTGCTCAGGCCCAGGAAGTGCTCAGGATAAACCCAGACTTCTCCAGCACGAATGCCCGCCGCCAGGTCGCGATGGCAGAGCAGCGTGAACGAGAGATTGCGCTGCTGCGTAAGGCCGGCTTGCCGGAGTGAACGGCGTCGAAATCACGCGGCCGTCCCGGTTGCCGCCGCCGCAGTCGTGTACCCGATGCGCCGAAACGCCACGCAACCTTGCATCGCCCCCTAGCAAGGGGGGCGAGCGACCGCGCGAAC
>JABAHR010013032.1_pt4 | contig 10296 bp, 9 predicted proteins | sample 7062101 | NCBI WGS metagenome assembly JABAHR01 (sample SAMN14534553, study PRJNA622989) | marine sediment metagenome | biome: marine biome [ENVO:00000428]; feature: marine pelagic biome [ENVO:01000023]; material: deep marine sediment [ENVO:00002113] | place: India: Gulf of Kutch | collected...
AACCCAGCTGCGTCTACCCGGGTATCTGTCCCAACCTCGACACCGATCACTCGGCACTGACGCGGCTCTACCGCAGGGCGCGTGAACTGCCGGGCGTGAAAAAGGTGCTGATTGCCTCCGGCGTGCGCTATGACCTGGCGGTGGAAGATCCCGAATACGTGAAAGAGCTGGTCAGCCACCACGTCGGCGGCTATCTAAAGATCGCACCCGAGCATACCGAGGACGGACCGCTGTCGAAGATGATGAAGCCCGGCATCGACAGCTACGACCGCTTCAGCCGCCTGTTCGAGCAGTTTTCGGAACAGGCCGGCAAGGAGCAGTACCTGATCCCCTATTTCATTGCTGCGCATCCGGGCACCACCGATGAAGACATGCTCAACCTGGCGCTGTGGCTGAAGCGGAACGGCTTCCGCGCCGACCAGGTGCAGGCGTTCTACCCGTCACCGATGGCGACCGCGACCGCCATGTACCATTCCGGCAGGAATCCCCTGCATCGGGTGACCTACAAGAGCGAGACGGTCGACAGCGTGAAAAGCCCTGCACAGCGCAGGCTGCACAAGGCCTTCCTGCGCTACCATGATCCGGCCAACTGGCCGCTGTTACGCAAGGCGCTGCAGGAGATGGGCCGGCCCGAGCTGATCGGCGACGGCAAGCACCAGCTGGTGCCGGAGCAGCAGCCCGCTGCCGACAGCGACTACCATGCCCCGCGCCGCAAGCATACCGGGCGTGACCACAGCAAACGTACCCGCACAAAGAAGCTGCTTACCCGGCACAGCGGGCTGCCGCCGCGCAACGACCGCTGAAGCTCCGGGCCTCACTCATAGCGCAGTGCGTCGATCGGGCGCAGCCGTGATGCCTTGAGTGCCGGGTGCATCCCGAAGAAAACACCCACCACGCCCGCGAACAGGAAGGCAATGAGTACCGATCCGGGTGTGACATTAACAGGCAGCTCGGAGAAGCGCGCGACCGACAGTGCGCCGCCCAGGCCCAGGAAGATGCCCAGTATGCCGCCGATGTTGCTGAGCACCAGCGCCTCCAGCATGAACTGCCACAGGATGTCGCGGCGCCGTGCACCCAGCGCCATGCGAATGCCGATTTCCCGGGTGCGCTCGGNNCCGCCCACCAGCAGCGATACGGAGGCGATGCTGCCCAGCAGCCAGGTGAAGACCCGGGCACTTTCCTCCGAGGTCTGTGCCAGCTCGGCACGGCTGTACATGCGGAAATCATCGCCCTGGTCTTCGGCCAGCCGATGTCGCTGGCGTAACAGTGCCTTGATGTCATCCTGCAGGCGGAAGGAGGCGTTGCGGTCGCTGGCCAGTAACTCGATCCTGTTGAGATGCGTGATGCCGATGAGCTTGCGCTGTACCGTGGTGAGCGGTGCGAAGATGGCGTCATCCTGGTCACTGCCCCAGGCGGTGGCTCCCTTTTCGGTGAGTACGCCGATCACCCGGCAGGCCATGCCCTTGATGATGATGGATTCACCAACCGGGCTGAGCAGGCCGAACAGCTCGCGCGCCACGGTCTGACCCAGTACACATACATGGCTGGCAGCCTGCACGTGGCGGCTGGTGATGAATTCGCCCTCGGCAAGAGGCCAGTTGCGAGCCACGATATAGTCCTGCGTCACCCCCTCGATGGCGGTGCCCCAGTTGCTGCCGCGGTAACGCACCTGGGCGGTGCTGCGTACACTCGGTGCAACCGCCACCACGTCGGCCAGGGCGGCAATCGCTTCGGCGTCCTGCCGGGTCAGTGAGGATTTGCCGCCGGCGCCCGTGCGTACCCCGCCCCGGGTCACCGAGCCGGGCCGGATCACGAGGGTATTGGTGCCCATGCTCGCCAGCTGTTCCGCGATGCGCTGCTGTGCGCCGCTGCCGATGCCCAGCATGGCAATCACCGAGCCCACGCCGATTACCACGCCCAGCGTGGTCAGCATGGCGCGGGTCCTGTTGCGCCACAGCGCGCGCAGCGCGAGTTGCAGGGCGGCATACCAGTTCATGCCTGCGACTCCAGCTTGCCATCGCGCAGCAACAGACAGCGCCGGGCATGGCTGGCGACCTCCTGCTCGTGGGTGATGAGGATGATGGTCAGGCCATCCTCGCGATTCAGACTGTCCAGCAGTTGCATGATCTCGGTGCTGGTTGCCGTATCCAGGTTGCCGGTGGGTTCGTCGGCCAGCAGCAGGGACGGTTGCGTGACCAGGGCGCGGGCGATGGCCACGCGCTGGGGCTGGCCGCCGGACAGCTGGTTGGGCAGGTGAAACATGCGTTCGCCCAGGCCCATGCGCTGCAGGACCCTGGTGGCCCGCTCCCTGCGGTCGGTTCTGCTCGCACCGGAGTAGATCAGCGGCGTCTCCACGTTTTCCAGCGCGCTGGTGCGTGGCAGCAGGTTGAAGTTCTGGAATACAAAACCGATCTCGCGGTTGCGCAGGGCGGCCAGCTGGTCATCGTTCATGGTGGTTACATCCCGGCCATGCAGCCGGTAACTGCCGGAATCGGGTACATCCAGGCAGCCGAGGATGTGCATCAGTGTCGACTTGCCCGATCCTGACGGCCCCATGATCGCTATGAAATCGCCCTGTTCCACGCTCAGGTTGATGCCACGCAGGGCCTGGATGGTGACCCCGTCCAGCACATAGGCCTTGTGCAGGTTCTCGATCAGCAGTAGTGGCCGGGGCATACCCGCTTCCTAGAACAGCTTCAGTCCGAAACGCCGCTTGTGTTCCGCGTCACGGCGTCGAAGCGGCTCGGCAACGGACATGCCCTCGGCAAGCCCGGCAGCGCTTACCTCGGTGTTCCTGTCACCGATGATCCCGGTGCTCACGGTGAGCGGCGTGAACACATCATCTTCCACCTGCCACAGGATGGCCTGGCCTGATTCCAGGCCCGCACGTACACGATCCAGTTCCTCTGCGGGCCAGGGCGGCACGAAACGCAATGCCGCATTGGGCACGATGAAAACATCTTCACGGTGTGCCACTTCGATACTGACATTGGCGGTCATGCCGGGCTTCAATGCCAGGTCGCTGTTGTCGACGTTTATGATGCAGTTGTACTTGACCACTCCGGCCTCCACCGTGGGCTGCAGGCGCACCTGGGCAAAGCTGCCCCGGAACTCGCGGCGCGGGTAGGCGAATACCGTGAAACGCACCGGTTGACCCTCCCGGACCTTGCCGATGAAGGCCTCGTCCACGTCGGCCTCGACCTGCATGCGGGTCAGATCATTGGCTATGGTGAACAGGGTGGGCGCCTGCAGGCTGGCAGCCACGGTCTGGCCGACATCGACATCGCGCGAGATGACGACACCGTCAATCGGTGCGTGGATGGCGGTGTAGTCGAGATTGATCTGCTCCCGGTCGAGGACGGCCCTGGCCTGTTCCACGCCGGCCACCTCCACCTGGTGTTCCGCCTGGGCGGCCTGGTAAGCGAAGCGTGCCGCGTCCATCACACTCTCTGCCACCAGTTTCTTTTTGTGCAGGTCGACCTGGCGTTCGTATTCACGCCTGGTGTCCTGCACGTTGATCCATGCCTTGTCGCGTGTGGCCTCGGCGTCTTTCAGGTTGGCCTGTGCCTCCGCCCGCTTGGCAACGAAGATGGCCGGATCGATACGTGCAATGATCTGACCCTTTTCGACATGGTCATTGAAGTCGGCGTAAAGGTGCTGGATGGTACCTGATACCTGGCTGCCGACCAGCACGGTGTTGACGGGATTGAGCGTGCCTGTCGCCGATACAACGTCACTGATTTTGCCCCGCTGCAGCGTGGCCACGCTGTGAACCGCTACCTCCTCGGGTTCGGGTTCGCGCAACAGGTACCAGCCGGCGCCGACCAGGACGGCAAGCAGCAATACCCAGCCGAGCGGTTTAGTCAGGTGATGAGCCATCTGCGATCAGGACCTCTTGACAGGTATTATCCAGGGATACCGCATAAGACTATACCCGAGACGGTGACCAGGTCACGCCCGATGCCTGATTGTGCCATGATCATATTGTGAGCAGAGTAACACCACATGCTGTTGTTCATCGGCTGTTGCCGGCCGTTCCGGAGGCGCTGATCGCGGCCATGCCGGAAACAGACCGGCGTGTGCTGCTGGTCGGGCAGCCGGGTACCGGCAAGTCCACGCTGGTCGATGGACTGGCGGCAGCCCTGCTGCAGTCCGGGCGTGCCTGCCGCTGTATCGGTGCAGATCCGGGCTCGCCGCTGTTCGGGGTGCCCGCTGCGGTGTGCCTGGGGCGCCGTACGCACGAAAGCTGGAAAACAGAGCGCATGGAGGCGCTCTGCACGCTGGATGCCGGGCGCTTTCGTCTGCCCCTGGTAGCGGCCATGCGCCGGCTGGCGCAGGCGGTCGGCGATGATGTGTTGCTGGTGGACGGACCGGGGGTCGTGCGCGGTGTCGCCGGCGCGGAGCTGTTGTCCGCCATGGTCGAGGCGGCGTGCATCGATGCGGTAGTGGTGCTGACGCGTGCCGGCCGGCCGCTGCCGCTGGAACAGGAACTGCTGGCACTGCCGGTCAATGTGTATACCGTTGCCGCAGCGCCCGCGGCAGCACGTCCCGGCAGGCGCGCACGCGCCGCCTGGCGCACCGCCCTGTGGGATGACTACCTGGAGCAGGCCGCCGAGACCCTGCTGGACACCGGGCGACTGCAACTTGCCGGCACACCGCCACCGCTCGATGCCCCCGGCAGCTGGAGCGGGCGACTGGTCGCCCTGCTTGACGGTACGCGCACCCTTGCGCTCGGCGAGGTGGTGGCCCTCCAGGGTGAGCGCCTGCGCGTGCGCATGCCGGAAACCGGTGAGCATGGCCGGACGCTGCTGGTGCGCGACGCTGCACGACTTCCTGACGGTCGCCTCGGCACCGTGGTACGTTTCGCGTCAGACCGGTTCAGCTATCTGCCGCCGCCGGATATTGCACCGCATGCCCCGGTGTCGCCGCTCACGACCGGACCGCGGCCGGTGGGCCGGGTCGGTGCGCTCGATGTCAGCCTGGTCAACGGTGTGTTCGGCGATCCGCTGCTGCACGCACGCCTGCGCCACCGGCGCCGCAGCCTGCTGTTCGACCTCGGCGAGGGCGCCAGGCTGCCGGCACGCGTGGCCCACCAGGTCAGTGACGTGTTCATCAGCCACGCGCATATCGACCATATCGCCGGGTTTCTCTGGCTGTTGCGTTCGCGAATAGGCGAGACCGGCCTGTGTCGTGTTTACGGGCCGCCGGGCCTGGCTGCAAACATCGACGGCCTCATGCGCGGTATCCTGTGGGACCGCATCGGCGATAACGGGCCGCGTTTCGAGGTCGCCGAGCTGCACGATGATCGCATGCGGTTGCATGCCTTGCAGGGCGGGCGCCCCGGTTGTGAACTGCTCGACGATCGGGCGGCGGCTGGCGGTGTGCTGCGCGCCGAGCCGGCCTTCCAGGTGCGTGCGATCACACTGCAGCACGTGTCACCGGTACTGGCCTATGCCTTCGAACCCGCGCAGACGCTGAAGGTGCGCAGGGATCGCCTGCAGGCGAGGAAGCAGCCGCCCGGGGCATGGCTGGGCAGGCTGAAGCGCTGTGTGCAGGCAGGTGAGGTCGATGCGCACATCGAACTGCCGGATGGTTCGCGGGAAACCGTGCAGTCGCTGGCGGAGGACCTGATCCTGCTCAGCCCCGGCAAGAAACTGGTCTACGCGACGGACTTCGGCGACACACCGGAGAACCGCGCACGCCTGGTCGGACTGGCGCGCGGTGCGCACACCCTGTTCTGTGAATCGACCTTCATCGAGGCCGATGCCGGTCATGCCGAACGCACGGCTCACCTTACCACCCGTGCCTGTGCCGAGATTGCCGAGGCAGCCGGCGTCGCCCGGCTCGTGCCATTCCACTTCTCGCGACGCTATGAAAAGGATCCCGCCGCGGTGTATGCAGAGATCGCGGCCGCCTGCCGTGCCGTGGTGGTCCCGGAGACCCTGCCTGTGGACTGAGGCCGGTCATGCTGTTGTACTGAACTATACTCATGACAGGCGTGAGCGAAGAGGAGGTATGCAGATGGCTGACATTCGGAAAACACCATGGTCTCATATGTTGCTCGTTGTTGCCCTGCTATTGCCGGCAGCCGGCACCAACGGATTGCTTGCAGCCGGGGGCCCGGGAACTGCAAAGGTCGTCTACCATGCAGACTACGCGGATCCGCAAAGGATGAGTTCGATGCTGACCAGTATCTTCAACATGGTGACAACCTATGAAAACGAGTTCATGGATTACGATATCCGGATCGTGTTCCTGTCGCACGGTATACAGTTCCTGACCCAGGACAGGTTGACGGGTACGCCTTTCGAAGTCGATGACAAACAGGCAGAGCTGCGAACAGACCTGATTACCAGGCTGAAAACCCTGCACAGCATGAAAAATATCAACCTGTCACTGTGCGAGATCACGCGCCAGGCGATCGAACTGGACAAGGGCAAGCTGATTCCGGGTGTCACGCTGGTCACCTCCGGGGTCGTGGAGATCGCCAGGTTGCAGGGCGAGGGGTTTTCGTACCTGAAAGTACAGTAACAAGGGCGGCCCGGCCCGGTTGCCGCTCGCGCCCTGTCAGGTGTGCAGCCCGTCAGTGTCGTCTGCGTAGCCGATCCGCTCATAGCTGGCGATCACCTGCGCACCCATCAACAGGATGAGTGCGGCCGCTTCCAGGCTCAGCAGTATGATCACCGCTGTTGCCAGCGTTCCGTAGATCACGTTTACAAACGACAGTGTCGAGAAATACCAGACCAGGAAGTGACGCGTGAACTCCCACAGTACCGCGGCCACGATGCCCCCGATCAGCGCATGATGCCAGGCGAGGCGACCCACCGGCATGACCAGGTAGAGTGATGTCAGCAACAGGATCTCGCCGATCACTCCCAGTGCATACATCAGGCCGGTGGTGTGCTCGCTGAGCGAGAGGTGCTGGCCAAACACCCATATTCCGGTCTTCTCCATGGCGTCGAGGCTGCCGCTGACCACGCTGACCACCAGCAGTCCGAGGCCCAGCAGCAGGATGTAACAGTAGGGCAGGATGGCCGAGACCAGGAAGTGCCGGCGACGTATGGTTACGCGATGGTGGAAGATAACCGACATGGCATTTTCCAGCACCGTAAAGGCCAGTGAACTGAAAAACAGCATCACCGCAAGACCGACGATGCCGACCAGTTTCCAGTTGCTGATGAAGATCTCGAACTGGGTCATCAGCGCCGCAGACTTGCCGGGTGCGACCAGTGCCAGATAATCCTGCGTGATGGCCAGCAGATGCCGGGGCTCGATGACCTGCGAGAGCACCACCAGTATCAGTGCGAACATCGGCACGACCGACAGCAGCGTGTAATAGGCCACGGCGCCTGCCAGCAGAAAACCCTGGTTGGCACGAAAGCCGCTCAGTATCGCGCGGATGAACCCGAGCGGGTCATGCAAGACGTGCTGAATTCGGCTTTGTAGAGGCGGCATGAGAGCTCTCTCCATGGCTCCGGTTACCCGTGCAGATGAATATACGACAGGGCGATGCCCCGTTGCTACCCGGCCTTGTCTTACTGCGCCCGCTGTTCTGAAGTAATATCGTTTTATGCATGAAACGCTCGTAATACAGTCCCACCGGTCGCCGTTGCCCTATCCCTGGGTGGAGCGTTGTCTTGAATCTGTGCGTCACTGGTGCGGGTTGCACGGGTATGACTACCGTTTTCTCGGCGATGAACTGTTTGACGGCATCCCCCGGAGACTGCTCGAGAAAACACGGCATCAGCGCGTCGTTGCATCCGATCTCGCGCGCTTGCTGGTCCTTCGGGAGGCCCTGGACGACGACTGCCGGACCGCGGTGTGGCTGGATGCGGACTTTCTGGTATTCGATCCCGCGGCATTCGTGTTGCCCGGCTCGACCTGTGCGGTGGGCCGTGAGGTCTGGGTTCAGCATGACAGGGACGGCAGGCACAGGGTGTACAAAAAGGTGCACAACGCGTTCCTCATGTTCCGCCGGGGGGACAGCCTGCTGGATTTTTATACAGACAGCGCACAGCGCCTGCTGGAACAGAATGAAGGGGCGTTGTCGCCGCAGTTCATTGGCCCGAAGTTGCTGACGGCACTGCATAACATCACCGCGCTGCCGGTACTGGAAACAGCCGGCATGTTGAGCCCCCTGGTGATCAGGGATCTCCTCGGGGGAGAGGGAGCTGCCCTGCAGCTGTTCGCCGAACATTCATCGCAACCGATCGCGGCAGCCAATCTGTGTATTTCCAGTTGCAGAGACAAAGAGGTCTCCGGGCAGGAAATGGCACAGCTGGTCGACGTGTTGCTGGATGAGACGCAGAACAACCCGCTGAATGCCGCGTTTTCACGGCTGGCACCGGTCGGTGCAGGGCTTGCTGGCAAACAGGTTTAACAGGACCGCACCTGGCGCTGCAGCATTGCCGGCTGAAGTGCACGGCCTGCAGGGCATCGTGGGGTTCGGTTTACATGGTCAGCACGATCTTTCCCTGTACATGGCCCGCCTCGATCAGCTGGTGTGCCTGCGCGGCATCCGCGAGCGGCAGGGACATCGATAGCAGGGTTTTCAGCTTGCCGGCCTGTACCAGTTCGGCGCAGCGGTCAAGGATATCGCCCTGGTGGGTGCGTGCCTCGGGCAGCTCCTGCAGCATCGGGGTCAGCATGAGGGTGAAGTGAATGCCGAGATTGCGGTTGCGTGCCTCTTTCCAGTTCACATCCGTGCCCGGGTCCAGCAGTGTTACCACGTGGCCGTAGACCCTGGCGGCGGCCAGGCTGCTGCGGAACGTCTCGCCGCCGAGCGAATCCAGCACCACGTCCACGCCCCGGCCGTCGGTCCAGCGCATGACCTGCTCGACGAAATCCTGTTCCCGGTAGGGGATGACAAGTTCAGCGCCCAGCCCTGCTACATACGCGGCTTTCTCCGCTGTACTGACCGTGGTGGCAACCCTGGCGCCGGCCGATCTGGCCAGCTGGATGGCAACATGGCCGACACCGCCCGCCCCGGCATGTATCAGCACGCTTTGTCCCTCGCCCAGCCCGGCGCGATCGAACAGCGCCTCCCATGCCGTGATCAGTACCAGCGGCAGGGCGGCCGCCTCTGCAAAATCGAGTGCCTGCGGTTTGGCCCGGGCCTGTGCTTCCTCCAGTACGGTGTATTGCGCATAGTTGCCGGGGGCGCCGCCCAGGCCGCCGTGGCAGAACCACACCGCATCACCGGGCCTGAAACGGGTAACGGCATCCCCGGTTTCGGTGATCACGCCCGCACCGTCGCAGCCGAGGATGGCGGGCAGGGCGTCGGGATAGAACACGCCGCGTTCGCGCAGCTTGGTATCGATGGGATTGACCCCGGCCGCGCGGAGTTGAACCTTGACCTGTGTGCCGGATGTGATTTCGGGCTCCGGCACGTCAACAAGCTGCAACACCTTGTCTGCCGGGCCTGTGGCGGTCATGTGGACGGCTTTCATGGACCTGTTATAGCAGACAATGGTGACAGCCTGCATCCATGGGGTCGGAGCGCATTTTCCGTTACTATTGGCAGTAGTTGCCCCGGGCCGGATTGATCGCCTGTTCTGATGCATTACCGGAATTTTATTGACAGCTTGGAAAATGACGGTGTTCCGGACGGCCTGGAGCCCTGCCTGCAGGCACTCTGGTACGCTGCCAGGGGCGAATGGGATGTCGCCCACCAAATCGTGCAGCAAATGGACGAAGTCACGGCCGCACGGATTCACGCCTACCTGCACCGCAAGGAGGGTGATGAGTGGAACTCGCGTTACTGGCACCGGCATGCCGGCACGACCTTCCCGGAAGGCATGAGCCTGGAGGCCGAGTGGGAAGCGCTGGTGCGCGAACTCACGGAATAGCATCATGGCGCTGATCGGCTTACTCAGCGATGTGCATGCCACGCCCGCACCGGTTGCGGAGGCCCTGTCGATATTTGCTCGCGCCGGGGTGGAACAGGTGTTCTGCGCCGGCGATATTGCCGGCTACCGCGACCAGCTGGAGCAGACGGTTGCCCTGCTTGCCGGCAACGGTTGCCGCTGTGTGCTGGGCAATCACGACCTGGAATACCTGGATGCCTGTGCCGGCGAGACCGACACTGCAACCGCTGCGTTTTTCAGCCAGCTGCCGGCAGTGATCGATACCCGCATCGCCGGCAGGCATGTGTACATGGTGCATGCGCACCCCCCGGATGCCTGTCGCGGCGGTATCAAGCTGCTGGACAGGCAAGGCGAATTACAGCCGGAACGGGTTGCGCTCTGGACCGAGCAGCTTGCCGGGTTCGACTGCGATGTGCTGGTGGTCGGGCAT
>JABAHR010005131.1_pt2 | contig 10291 bp, 10 predicted proteins | sample 7062101 | NCBI WGS metagenome assembly JABAHR01 (sample SAMN14534553, study PRJNA622989) | marine sediment metagenome | biome: marine biome [ENVO:00000428]; feature: marine pelagic biome [ENVO:01000023]; material: deep marine sediment [ENVO:00002113] | place: India: Gulf of Kutch | collected...
CCCAATGAACCCAACCAACCACCTAAAGTAAAAGCTGTTGAACGCGGTAATGCCTTTACGATAGTAGCAGTGATGATGAAAGGAATATATTCAAGCCAATAACGCATTTATGTCTGACCTTGGAAGTTTGCGCGCAGAATATCATTTTACTGAGTTGATAAGCAAAAAAAAGCGGACCAGGCGGTCCGCTTTTTGATTGAAAGTTGCGGGTGTTTATTGACTGGCCTTCAGTGCCTGGTCAAGATCGTCAATGATGTCTTGTTTGTCTTCGATACCGACCGAAACACGAATGTNNGTGAGTTGTGCTGGCCGGGTGGATAACCAGGGTTTTGGCATCACCAATGTTGGCCAGGTGACTGCAAAGTTGGACGGAATCAATAAATCTGGCACCGTTTTCACGTCCACCCTTGATACCGAAGCCGAGGATTGCTCCCTGTCCTTTAGGCAGATAGCGCTTGGCTCTGTCGTGATCAGGATGACTTTCAAGTCCCGGGTAGTTGACCCACTCGACATCAGGGTGTCCTTCTAGAAACTGGGCTACGGCCATCGCATTTTCACAATGACGCGGCATTCTGACATGTAATGTTTCCAGCCCCTGCAGGATCTGGAAAGCATTAAAAGGTGAAAGGCACGGGCCCATATCGCGAAGCAGGGTAATCCTCATCTTGAGAATGTACGCCAGGTTGCCGAGGGCCTCATGGTAAACAAGGCCGTGATAGCTTGGGTCCGGAGACGTGTACTCGTCAAAGCGGCCGCTGGACCAGTCGAAGTTGCCACTGTCGACCACTGCACCACCGATGCTGGTTCCGTGACCGCCAATGAACTTGGTCAGTGAATAACATGCGATATCGGCACCATGTTCGAATGGTTTGAACAGGTATGGGGTGGAGACGGTGTTGTCAACAATGAAGGGTAGACCATTGTCGTGGGCAATACGTGCAATAGTCTCAAAATCATCGACATTATTCTTGGGGTTGCCGATCGATTCGGTAAACACAGCTTTGGTTTTGTCGTCAATGGCCTGGGCGACATTCGCCGGATTCGATGTGTCGACGAACTTGACCTGAATCCCCATGCGTTTAAGGGTGTAGTTGAACATGTTGTAGGTGCCACCATAGAGGTACTGCGTGGAGACGATGTTGTCACCAGCCTGGGCAAGGTTTAGAATTGCCAAGTTGATAGCCGCAGTTCCGGAAGCCATTGCCAAGGCACCAACACCACCGTCCATCTCTGCCAGACGTTCTTCAAGAACAGCGGTGGTCGGATTCATGATGCGGGTGTAAATGTTGCCCATTTCCGCAAGTGAGAAAAGATTGGCGGCGTGTTCACTGGAATTAAACACGTAAGAACTTGTCTGGTAAATCGGAACTGCTCGTGAATTTGTGTCTGAGTCGGGCGTATGACCAGCGTGCAGTGCTTTGGTTCCGAGTCCATAGTTCGGCTTGTCTGACATAATATGATCTCCTTAAATTGTTTCAAAAAGAATGTTTATCTTGCCAAATTAATTAAATTAGTCAAGAAAAAATCAATGTAATTAACGGTAGTTATCCGTTAAATGGCTGAAGTCAAATTAATAATAATAGAATACCAGCTATAAAACGAATGCCAACGAAGTATTTAAAAGATTTTACATGGTTACAACTGACAGTTGTTGCAGACAAAGCAGAGATAAACTAATCTCGAACCATGGACAGTTTTATCTTTCAAGCCATGGCGGTTGAATTGAACAACCGAATTGCCAACAGCAGACTCGATAAAGTCATCCAGCCAAGCTCCGGGACTATGATTCTCAAGCTTTGGACCGGTAAAGAAAAAGTACAATTATTGCTCAAGGCAGAAGGCGAGGGGGCATATCATTTAACAGAGAAAAATTTTCCGGCTCCCGCCAAGCCGCCACGATTCTGTCAACTTTTGCGAGCCAAGTTGCGTCGTCTTGTAGAAGTCCGTGCAGAGCCATTGGATCGTATCGTACATTTCATGTTTTCAGGGCCGGATAATAAAAGTTACGATCTGGTCCTGGAGGCACTGGGCAAGCAGGGGAACCTGATTCTAATTGATCAACAAGAAAAAATAGTCGATTTGCTTTTTCGTCGTGAGGGTAAACGAAGCATGTTGCCTGGGGAAATATATCGATTGCCGGAGCAGACACTGCGCATGTCCCTGTTTGACGATATTGATAAAGTAGCTGCTGTGATGAGAGCCCATGAAGTTGCTGGAGAAACATCCTTTCCTTCAATTGCACCGATGTCTCCTGTCCTGTCTAAGGCGGTTTTGCTGGCCAGGCAATCTGGCCAAACGTACGAAGCCATTTTGATGCGCGTTAACACTGCATTCGAAACCGGAGATTTTATAGCCCGGAAAGTTTCTGCCGAGGGCTTCGCAGGCATGATGCCTGTGCCTTTCAAAGACAATGACATTTGTGCGGAGGAGTTTAAAGACTTGTCAACGCTTGTCGAACAGGGGTTTGATGACGAGACAACATTGACGATGAGAGACCTTGCTGCACGCATGCGTTCCATCATCAAAAAACAGTATAAGTATCTGGAGAAGAGAAAAGAAAAGATAGCCGCTGAGCGAAAGAGGCAGGCAGATCCAGAAAAATTTAAAGTTTTTGGAGAGTTGTTGCTGGCAAATCTTCATCAGTTCCGACGAGGCGATAACTCGGTCGTGGTTGAAGATTACTATCAATCTCCACCTGTTACAATTTCTATTGAGCTGGACAGTAAATTGACTCCCAGTGAAAATGCAGAGAGGTATTTCAAAAAATACCGTAAAGCAAAAAGGTCCGGTGAACACCACGTCCGCCGTTTACAGGAGACCAAGCAAGAATTGCAATGGTTGGAACAGGTGGAGTTAGCTCTCGACGAAGCAGAAACAGGTGAAGAGCTTTACCAGGTTCAGACCGAGCTGGAAGAGGCAGGTTTATTTAAAAACACCAAAGGCCAGCTTGCAAAACGTCAGATGACTCGTCCTGAAGATCAACTGTATAAAACAACAACCCCCGCTGGCTGGCAACTGTATTGGGGGAAAAACAGCCGCACCAATGATTACGTCAGCAAGACAATGACCGCAGTGAATGATTACTGGTTTCATGCTCGTGGTATGCCTGGGGCGCACCTGGTTCTTAAATGCGGTGAAAATGCTGATAAGGTTGCTGAGGATGATATCCTTTTTGCCGCAGCCATAGCCGCCGGATATTCGAAAGGGAAGGATGACGGCAAGGTCGAGGTGATTGTTGCCAGGGGAAAGGATGTCAGAAAACCGAAAGGAGCCAAACCGGGGCTTGTGACAGTTGATTCGTATCGTTCTGTTCTTGTTGTGCCGATGCGTCTTGATAATTAATGCTTTTTTGCCTGCGACTGCCTTAATGCTTATCCTTTGATTTTATAGAGCTTTTGTTTGCAGCCAGCCCCCAGTCTTCAGCCCCCGTTTTTTCCTTGCATTGGCATTTTCATTTTGCTATAAATTGCGACGCTTCAATGCCGAAGTGGTGGAATTGGTAGACACGCTAGGTTCAGGGTCTAGTGGGCGTAGGGCCGTGGGAGTTCGAGTCTCCCCTTCGGCACCATAAACAATAAAGCCGCAGCCATCTGGTTGTGGCTTTTTCTTTTCTGGTTGTCTTGAACTATGCATAATGAACGCATGCCACCCATCTCTTTTGTTACCTTCAATAAACCTAATCGCAGATTGATTGGCCTTCTCGTATGTTCTCACTTGATTTGGGCCTCTACTATCATAGGGTGCTGGGCTGTTGGTGGCCTGTTCAAGACTTCTGGACTCCTTTTGTCGGTGGTTTTTACTGTTTTTCAACTATATGCTGCGGCACAGTTGATATTGCCGGCTCTTCTTTTTCATCCTGAGGAACGCAATCGAAGTTTTTATCTCTTTTGGGGTGCCTTGCTTTGTGGTTTTGTCTGGCTTGTTAACCAGTTTTCGCCTCCGGTAATATGGCAACCGGTCTTTGCCATTTTAAATTCAGCTTTGCTGTTGTTGACTGCCACTGTTGCGGGTGCTGCGCTTGCCCGTTACATAAAACGTCTATGGGAAATTGTGCCAGTATGTGTTGTCATTACATTGGCAGACTTCATGAGCTGGTTCATGGGCCCCACCTCTGGCTTTGTAAAAGAAATTGACCACTATTACAGAACATTCGATGGGCCGCCTCCCATTATTGATATGGTGCTGGTAAAATTGGCGTTTCCGGGAAACCTCGGTATTGCGCCTGTCTTTGGTGTTTCCGACTGGATATTGGTGGTGTTTTTTGCCATTGTTGCTCGACGTTTCAAAGTTAATGATAACCTGGCCGGTGATTCAGGAGAGACCTTGGCTCGCAAGGGACACATCGGCCTCTATCTGCCTGTTTCGGTTGCTGCGCTGTTGATAGCCCTTTTAACGGCTCAAATGACAGGTTTGTTTGTGCCGGCTTTACCCGTTATTGCTGTTGTCATGTTGCTCTGGTATGGAATACGGCACATAAGATGCTATAAGTCATGAGCTGAAAGCTGCTAGATAAGAGGAAAAATTATGAAGAAACCAAACTCCAGGCTTGTGTATTCAAGTGAATCAGGGCGTATCTGCCCTCGATGTGAGAAGTATTTTGAGCACTGCTCTTGTAAAAACAAGACATTGCAGAAAGCCCCTGGAATAAAAGATGATGGTATAGTTCGGGTTGGACGCGAAACCAAGGGACGTAAAGGGAAGGGAGTTACAACGATAACTGGTGTCCCTCTGCCTGCGGATGAAATCAAGGCTTTGGCCAAAGAACTTAAGCAGAAATGCGGTACCGGCGGGACTCTGAAGAATGGTGTTATTGAGATTCAGGGTGATCATCGCGACCAACTGATTGAACTGCTTAAATCGAAAGGATGGCCGATTAAACGGAGTGGGGGGTAAGATAACTAAAGACAGATCCTTTTTATCTGTTTTTTTTATATAAAAAATCTTGGTTGTCATTGATAACCCGTTTAAAATACTTAAATAAATGCTGACAAAGATGTTAGGTGTTGCTATATGAACTATCGATTAATATTGAAAAACTGCCCTTTCTTTTCCGGTCTTTCCGATGACGATATGGAGGCGTTGATTGCGATTGCCAGAATCAAGGAGCATCCTCGTGGAGAGCTGCTTTTTTCGGAGGGGGATAAGGCTGAAGGCTTCTTTGTTGTGTTGGATGGCAAGGTCAAGGTTTATAAGTTGTCTCCTGATGGCAAGGAAAGAATCCTGCATGTGATACAACCAGGGGGAACTTTTGCCGAGGCTGCAATCTTTGCCGATGGACTATATCCTGCGTATGCAGAACCATTACAGACTTCGATGCTTTGTTTCCTGCCAAAAGATGGTTTTCTAGGGCTTTTACGTGATAATGGTTCCATATCAATTAACATGATAGCGGGCCTTTCCAAGTTTTTGCGTCAGTTTGCCAATCAGATAGAGGACCTGACATTCAAGGATGTCCCATCTCGCCTGGCCAGCTACCTGATGGATATTTCCAAAGGAACAAGACAGGTTGTCGAACTGCCGGTCTCCAAGAGCCAACTTGCCTCCAACCTCGGTACGGTGAGCGAAACCTTATCACGAACATTGAGAAAATTATCCGACGATGACATCGTTACCGTCTCCGGCAAAACAATTGAAATTCTTGATTTCGATCGCCTTGAAGATCTCGCCGAGAGGTGTAAGGAAACTTAGGGGCTGGTTGAAGCATAATCATGAACTTGTGAGCATCTTTATTTGTTGCGTTTTCTTTGACTAACGTCAATCTTTCCTCGCATTGATCTCTGCTATGCTTCTTTTGTGATGAAGCTAAAATTATCGTTGTATTTCATAGTTGTTTCACTGTGTTTAGGCTGTGCCGTTATCCCTGAAGGTATTGACGGTCAGCCTTTGCAGCGATTGACCTCCCTCGACAAATCTCAGCTTTTCACTGGTACGAGTGATGGCGAGCGTGTTGCCTATGCAAACAACGGCCTGGCCCTGATGCGTTCGGGGAGAACGATGCTTCTGAACTTGTCTAAAGAATCCCCGGTTAAACTGTCATGGAGCCCGTCAGATGAAACCTTGGCAGCGGTATTCAAGGTTGCAGATCAGGAATGTCGATTGGTGCAGTATTCCGGTGAAGGTGAACTGCTGATGGAGACAGTGCTTCCGATTACGATCAGCAAACTTGCCTGGAGCGTACGCGGTGATTTACTGGTTGTTGGTTACACTTTGAACACCTTCTCATTTGGAGGAAACCTGCAACAGTATCTCTATCTATTTAATGACTCTGGTATTAAGAAGATTAAACTCGACGATGTAACCTTGAAGCCTCATACTGTAAAACAGCTTGCCGCAAACATGTCTCGTGTCCTGCCAGTACATTTTACTTCTTATGGCGATGAATTCTTTTATGTCCGATTGCATGATCCCCCGGAGTTTCCTGCCTACCTGAAAATTGTTTGGAAGAGTTGGCAGGCAGGAGTGAGCAAGGCCCTTATGGAGCTGCCGTTACAGGAAATAAAATTTGCGCCGGGGGCGAGGGGAGATTCCGCATTTGTTGTTCTTGGTGATAAAAAGGCAGAGCTCCAGGTTTGGCAAGAACCAGAGAATGTGACGGCGGAAGCACAGGCACTTTATGGTTTCGCTGATGGTCGATTATTCGATGGTGAGAGATTGGTTGCGGACTGGGGGGAGAGCTCACGTATGCAGATCTTGTCCGGAGGAAATTACCTGCTTGCACTTGATAATACGTTGTTTCTGGGAAGCGGCCTGCAGCCTCAAGCAACGCAGTCATACAGTGAGAAGGAATGGACTTTGAGGCGCTGGCGAGCTTCCGGGCTGATCAGCCATCAGGAATACTTGAATAAATTGAAGGATGATCAATAGATGAAAGTCAGAGTGTTATTCATAACAACATTATTGTCTATTCTTCTTTACCCTTTCGCTGTGTGGGCTTCTGATTGTGTTGAATGTCATATCATAAAAACTCCTGCTGCTGTTCAGCAGTGGCAGGAAAGCGCTCATGCGCCAAAAATAGGTTGTGAAGACTGCCATGGTGAAGATCATGAGGCTATTCTTTCGGGGCGATCGCCTGTTAGAGCCAGAACATGTGGCCGTTGTCACGAAAAGGTCTATGATGAGCATTCCAGAAGCAAGCATGGCATGGGTCTGCATGCAGGTTGGGGCTGTACGCGGAATTTGAACAATCGTGACCGCAGCGAGTGTCTATTCTGTCACGAAGATGGCAGCACTATCCCAAAAACAGTTGTACAGTGTGCGCGTTTTTTGACGCAGACCTCGGAAATGGGAGCGCTGGGGTGTAATCGCTGCCATCAGGTTGAATCGTCCTGCGCATCTTGTCACACAAATCACATAACCAGCCTGGATGTTGTCCGAGACCCGGCCAGTTGTGCGACTTGTCATATGGGGCCGGATCATCCGCAATGGGAGATGTGGCAAACCTCACGGCATGGTATCCTTTTTGCCTCTCTGGGCGAGTCGACAGGGCCGAGTTGTAAGCGCTGTCATATGCCCCAAGGGACACATGACGTCTCTTTCGGTATTACCATGAGCCCGGCTATGGTCCAGGATGATGAATATTTTGAACAGCGTCGCGAGGAAATGACCGGCATATGTGTACAGTGTCACGGCAGATCATTTGTTGAGAAGGAATTGGCGAGTGGCGATGAGATCCTCAAACAAAGTCGTGCATTGGTCAATGAAGCAAAAGAAATCATTCGTGATGTCGCTGACCACGACTTACTTGTTCCGTCTGTTCAGAATCGTCAGCCGCATCCGTTGCGTGGCCAAAGATTGGTTTTGGACGGTCAGATGCTCTACGAAGAGATTTCACATATCGAAAGACTTTTTTTTAAGATGAAGAAGTATGATCTTGCTAAAACCGTCAAGGGCGCTTTTCACCAGAATCCCGCATATACCCACTGGTACGGCAACGCTGAGCTGAAAATGACACTTGCCGATATTAAAGCGGAAGCTGCTCGTCTAAAAGGGCAGATGAGCTCGTCTCCTGTTGCAGAGAATTCCTCTGCTGTAAGCAATATTGAGAGTGTTGAAAAGAAACTGCAGATTCTAAAGCGTAAATACGAGCGTGGGGCAATATCAAGTGGACAATACAACCGTTCCAAGCAAGGTTTGCTGGAAAAATTTAAATGACATCACCGAAGCATTATGACTGGAAATCAAAGAAAAGAATTTCCGCCGCTGACCAAAGGTGAAATAAAGGACCTCAAGGTTCTGCTCCAGTTCACCTCTGTCTACTGCAAGGCGAAACACAGTGATGAGCGGTCTGTTGTTGTGACAGACGAAGCGGAGCTCCATAAACTTCCTCTTGAAAAATATCCGGTGTGTAAAGACTGTAGTGATTTCCTCCTTTATGCGTTTGAGCGCAGGCTGCGTTGTCCGCTCGAGGAAAAGCCGCTTTGTAAACATTGCCCTGTGCATTGCTACAAGCCTGGTTATCGAGACAAGGTCAGAGAAATAATGCGGTTTTCAGGACAGTGTCTTATCAAAAGGGGGCGACTCGATCTGCTCTGGCACTATTTTTTCTGATAGTTTGACCCCGGTCAAAGTCGAAAATCAGTGATGCGGTTAAAGTTGCATTCAACAACAAGAAATTAACAGACACACTTTTCATAAGGAGAAACACTCATGATTCGCAAAATGGTCAAAATTGATGAAGAAAAATGTAATGGCTGCGGCCTCTGTGTTCCCGCCTGCGCGGAAGGGGCAATCCAGATTGTTGACGGTAAAGCCAAGCTGGTCGCTGACAACCTCTGTGATGGCCTCGGAGCCTGTCTCGGTGACTGCCCGGAAGATGCCATCACCATCGAAGAGCGTGAAGCGGACGAGTTTGATGAAGCTGCTGTTGAAGATCATCTCAAGTCGATCGGTCGTGAACCGCAGCCGCACGAGCATGAGCCTGTAGCCCCCGGTGGTGGTTGCCCTTCGGCTGCTGTTAAAAGTTTTGCTGCCCCTGCCGCTGGTGGTGGCTGCCCATCTGCACGGATGATGAACTTCAGCGAAGAGAAGGAAGAGGGTGCTGGAGTGGGGTCACGGCCTTCACGCCTGGCCCAGTGGCCGATTCAGTTGCATCTGGTGCCGCCGACTGCTCCTTTCTTCCAGAACGCAGATGTGGTCCTAGCGGCAGATTGTGCTCCGTTTGCCTACGCTGATTTCCAGGAAGACCTGCTTAAAGGTAAAGCGTTGGCGATTGCCTGTCCCAAATTGGATGACACAACACCTTATATTGACAAATTGACAGCAATGATCACCCAGAGCAATATTCAGAGCCTTACGGTTGTCCACATGGAAGTCCCATGTTGTAATGGCCTGATTATGATGGCAAAGCAGGCAATTGCCCAGAGTGGCAAAGATATTCCTTTTGAGACTGTCTGCATTGGAATCAGGGGAGACAAGAAATAACCACCTAGAAGTGCGAGACCTGAAAAGACAATAGGCTTGTAATGTTTAAGCAATAGGGACACAATTAAGTTGAGTTCCTATTGCTGTTTTTAGAGTAAATCATGTTCAATGTCCTTGTAAAATTGGCTCCGGCAGAAAGCGAATTTCTGTCAGATGTAAAGTCTGCTATGGAGCAATACTTCGGTGATGACCAGCGGCGTGTTGAGCATGCTCTTCAGGTTTCAATGTACGCAGAGGAACTTCTCTCCTACGTCGATGCTGACCCGGTTGTTGTCCTGTCTGCAGCATATTTGCATGATATCGGTATCCACGAGGCAGAACGTAAACATGGTTCGAGCTCCGGGAAATGGCAGGAAATAGAGGGGCCGCCAGTTGCCAGGGATATTCTGGAACGACTAAGCGCAGAACCATCGCTTCTCGAACATGTTCTAGCGATCGTTGCCGCGCATCATACCTCTGGTGGAGTTGATTCGCCTGAATTCAGGGTAATCTGGGATGCCGATGCGTTAGTCAACTTTGCCGATGTTCTGCCGGACAAGAATGATCAANNCAACTTTGCCGATGTTCTGCCGGGCAAGAATGATGATCAGATCGAAGCAATCCTGAACGGCCATATGGTTACGGAGTCAGGGTATCAGCTGGCACGCAGAATATTTATCAAGAATACGGAAAGGCATAAAACATGTCTGCAAGGGCACCGACCCAAATTTTTACCCTGGTAGTCCGCTACTCCGAGACGGACGCTCAGGGTGTTGTCCACCACGCCAATTATCTGAAATGGTTTGAAGAGGGCCGTTCTGAATTCCTGAGACAGCAGGGGCTTAATTATGGTGACATGGAACGTGAGGGTTGCTACGTGATTGTGGTACAG
>JABAHR010041540.1_pt1 | contig 10291 bp, 12 predicted proteins | sample 7062101 | NCBI WGS metagenome assembly JABAHR01 (sample SAMN14534553, study PRJNA622989) | marine sediment metagenome | biome: marine biome [ENVO:00000428]; feature: marine pelagic biome [ENVO:01000023]; material: deep marine sediment [ENVO:00002113] | place: India: Gulf of Kutch | collected...
CATATCGAACGCTCGAGCCATGGCTTCCACATGGTCCCGATAGTTCGCCCCGGCTGCATAGATTGCGCCAGGAGCCACAACCGGTGAGAGAAATACGATGCCGCTCAGCGGCGGAGGCGATACTCGTTGGGAGGCTAGTTCCGTCGCAAGTTGCTCCAAGATCGGACGAGCGGCGGCCCATTGCTTGATGATCTCATCTAATGTGCCACGCGTCAGGGTGCTGTCGCCGGCCGTCTCGAGCGCCAGATCCAGATCGTAGTGTGTGTCAGCTACGAGTATTCCGCGTCGGGCTTCGGTATCTAGCTCGTACGCGAACAGTTGGTATCGTTGATTCATTTGAGTCTACCGAAATACTCAAAGCAGATTCGCTGTCTGGTCGGAGAATCGGACTGTCAAGGTCACGCCGCCTTCCATGACAACCCACTCCTTGATCGTGATCGAGAAGACACCCTCCGAGATGAATGGGTCGCGCGCGAGAACGGCCTCGGCTTCTTCTAGTGAAGCGGCACGCAGGACCGACATACCGCCAGCCGTTCCTGCCGGTCCATCATCTGTTACGAACGGACCGGACGCGAACAAGTAACCCTGCCTCTCGACCTGTACCGCCCAGTCCAGGTGCGCGTCCAGTAACGTGGCGAGACCGGTCGCGTCTTCGAGTTCCCTGAGCACGACGAACAACCGTTTGTTCAGCATGCTTGCGAGGCGCGACGGAGTAGCACCGGTGCTCATGTCAGTCGCGCTCTTCGAAGTTCTGGACGAACTCGGGCGGCGGTGGGGCGAAAGCCCAGACGAACGTAATTTCTTCCGGAGTCACGTCCATCGGGACCCAGTCGGCGTCATCCTCTGGAATAACGTCAATGTCCCAGAAATACTCGATCAATGAATTCCACGGATCACGGATATAGTGGAAGTAGTTGGAGCCGCCGACATGCCGGCCAAGACCGAAACAGTCTTGGTAGCCCGCACGGATCAAGGTTTGCGCCCCTATCTCGATCTCATCGATGTCAGCAACCTCAAAGCTCAGATGATGCAGTCCCGTGTGGGAACTCTTTGCGAACGCCACCATATGGTGATCGCCCCCAGCACCACCGCGGAGAAACCCCAGTATGTCCCCGGCTCGATCTGAAAGCTTCATACCCAATACGTTGGTGTAGAAATCGATCGAAGCGCTTACGTCCGGCGTGAACTTGATAACGTGCCCGAGACGACGAGGGCGCACCTTCTTCGCCTGCGAGCTCGGATCGCATGCCCGCGCGCCAAGCCGAGCGTAGCTCCCAGGCGTGTTGATCGGCGCTGCGACCGGTAGCGCCGAATGCGGAGGGTCCGCGACCTGCACGTTCAGCCAATCGTCGTGCGGGTCCTGGAACCAGATGCCTCCTTCTAATCCGAACTCGCTTTCTGAATGCGGAACACCCTCGTCTGCCAGTCTTCCTTGCAGCCACTCCAGGCCGGCTTCATCGGTTCCGAGGGAGACGAAGGCCAGCCTCTTTTTAGGCCCCTCCATTAAACGAAGCTGATCTTGTGCGCGGCCTTCACAACTGAACACGAGGTGGTTTCCATCCACACGGGTCTTTAGCCCAGCCAGTTCGTAGAATGCCTTCCCGACTTCGAGATCCGGGACAAACATGCCGATTCCCAACATAGATCTGATCATCGAACTACTCCGAGTAGAATTAGTATCCAGTGCGTGCGATTCACGAGGGTGCTGCAATCGCTTAGCCAAGTGCAGCCGTCTAGCCCTCTTGGTTCGTACCGTTTCCCCGTGCCGGCGCGGTCCGCGAGGGCAACGTTCCGTTTTCTTTGTTTCTCGAACCTAACTGACGGCTGCGTCCGCCTCGATAAGCTTGATCACCGCAGCAATGTCTTCCTCGCCAATGCCTTCTTGTATTGCGCGGTGAAAGTACTGACTAGCACAGGCGAATAATGGCGTCGTAGCACCAACCTCTTGAACCAAATCTTGGCACAGCTCTAGATATTTCTCTAATGTCGTGAACGGCCCCGGCGCCGGGGTGAACTTTCGCGCGGCCATCATCGGGGCGCGTACTGCGAACATCGCGGAGCTTCCCCCGCCCTGGGAAATCACGCTCGCTACGAGGTTCGGGTCGAATCCGACCTTCTCGCCGAGACTCATCGCTTCAGCCGCGGCCAGCGTGTGAATCGTCAGAAGATAGTTCGCGATCAGTTTCATCTTTACCGCCGAGCCGTAATCGCCAATCAGAAACCTGTGCTCTGCGATGGCATCGAGCACGCGTTCGTGTTGCTCGTAAACATTCTCGGCGGCGCCAATGTAAAGCGCGGCTTTCCTCTGTCGCACCATGATTGGCGAGCCGCTGATTTCTGCTTCGAGTACCTGACCGCCGCGGCTTTGGATGGCTTCGGCCTGGTCGCGTTTGACGGTTTCTGCGTAGGTGCCGAGCTCTATGAAGCACTTGGTCTTCAGGTTCTCGGACAGGATCTCCTGCAAGACATCGGATTGCGCGCTCTCATTGGGCAAACACATCAACACAACATCAGATTGACGGACAACGTCACCCGCGCTGGCGCACATCACGCCGCCGGCCTCTTCGAACGCGGGTGCAGGAGATCGGCGAAAGCCGCACACCTCGTAACCTGCCTCGAGGAGATTGTGCGCTACGGCGGATCCGATTTGTCCGATGCCGATGATTCCAATCCTTGGTAATGCCGATGGCACGACAGCTTCCTCAACCTTCTACCGTTCGACACCAATATATCTCTCATTCCCTCGTGTCGTCCACGTGGTCAGCTCCGGGGAGAACGTCTCTGCTGATTCTGTAGTAACGTATTTGGAGAGCGCCTGACGTCAACAACGAAGCGCGAACTGCTATTGCAGCTGATCGCGCATGCGCTCGACGAGCGACGCCTCGATGGGCGCCTCCTGAAGACCGGCGAACGCGGCGCGAATGTAGCTCATGAGCGCGGCGAGTTCCGCGTCGCTGAGGTAGTCGAAGCTCGCCATTAGCACTTCCGGGCCGTACCCACCCGTCAGGATGAATCCTGCTAGCGCGTCCGGGCTGCCAGCGACCCATGCGCTGCTGACGAGCGCCGGGTTCATCCCGGGCACGCCGCGGCCGTCACCCATATGACACGCGAGGCAATCGCGCTCGTAGATCTGTTGGCCGACGACGTCTGGAACGTCGCCCGATGGTTGCGCGGCCGCACCGGCGCTGCAGAAAACGGCTGCGAGAATGGCGTGAGCTCGAGGCATAACAAACGGTCGTAGTTTAGCCGACACGGCTAGACGATTTTCACGCGAATCGTCCCAAGATTATCGACGCCGCCCTCGAGCACGTCACCGGGGACGACGGGCCCAACGCCCGCGGGGGTGCCCGTGTAGATCAGATCACCGGGCTCGAGCCTGAACAGGCTCGATAGCTGCTCAATGATTTCCGGCACCGACCAGATGAGCTGTCCGAGATCACCGTCCTGCCGTAGTTCGCCGTTCACGTTCAGCCAGATGCGTCCTCGCGAGGGATGACCGACGGACTCGACGGTTCGCAATGCATTGAGCGGTGCGGCATCGTCGAACGCCTTCGAGGCTTCCCAGGGTTGACCGTTGCTCTTCGCGACTGCCTGCAAATCGCGCCGCGTCATGTCGATGCCGACACCGTAACCCCACACATGCTCGAGCGCCGTGTCCCGCTCGATCGACTCCCCTCCCCGGCCGATTGCGACAACGAGCTCGATCTCGTAGTGCAGATCTCGCGTGCGTGACGGATAGTGCACGCTGCCACCGTCGGGCACGATCGCATCGAGAGGTTTCTGGAAGAAAATCGGCGGATCGCGCTCGGGCGTGAGCCCCATCTCTCGGACGTGCTCGGCGTAGTTCCAACCGACGCAGTAGATGCGATGGAGCGGAAAGCCCTCATCGCTGTCGGCGATCTCGACGGTCGGATAAACCGGCAGCGGCGGAATCTGCATTGTCCGACGTGTTGACTGCTACGAAACGGTGCTACGCGACGACGTCAGGGGGCCTCACCAGCGGACAACGCATCCGTATCATCGCGGACGGTACCGGAGGCACCCGTTGCGCTGCAGGTCCAACCCCAACCGCGAAGGCTGGCGACGAGCTCCCCCGCACGTGCTTCGCAATACCCGGTTTGCTTCTGAGCATTCCACGGCACCTCGAGCGCTCCGGGCGCTTCGGTGTCCTTGTAGTAATGCACCGCGCAGGGTACGGCCGCGCCCGTCGTGTAGAGAATCTCGACACGTCGCACGACATCACCGTTCGTGCAACGATGGTTCTGCCCATCCTGAGCAGATGTCAGGATCGGCAATGAGAACGCGACTAGGAAAAACGCAAGACGAGTGCTCATGACAGTAGTCCCCAACCGTTTCGTCGACGGCGTGCAGTATAGCAACGCAACCGCCTACTCGACGTCGCCGATCAGGCCGTGTTGACCTGAAGCGGCCGATGCGACTGAGCGCGACCCGATACGGCGTTGACGATCATGTCCGGTACGATCGGCGTGCGGTTGAAGTAGTGCCCGCCGAGCGCATCAGAGATAGCGCACACGAGCGCGGCCGCGGCGCAACCGAGCGGCGGCTCGCCCATGCCCTTGGCGCCGACCGGGTTTTGAGGATCGACGAGGCCAACAGCCGCGCTCTGCATCTCGGCCGGAAGGTCGAGATATGACGGCGGCTTGCTCTGCAGGAACCCGATGGTACCCGGCAAACCGTTCTGCGGATCGAAGATGTGCCGCTCACTTGCAGCCATGCCGAAGCCTTGCACGGCACCGCCGTTGATCTGCGTGCGCAAGCTCAGCGGGTGCAGCACCGTGCCGCAGTCGCAGACGCCGAGATAACGCAAGATCTCGAACTTGCCCGTCTCCAGATCCAGCTCGATCTCGATGAAGCCGATACTGATCCCGGCGATGACACCTTCGCGATAGAGGTTGTCCTTTGCGACACCAATGAGCCCCGTTCCGGCAAGACCTTCGACCGCCGATCGGGTGATCTCATGGAGATCGTCGGGCATCTCGTGTCCGGAGAAGCGGCCTCCGAGCTCGATGGCGCGTTGCGCGGCCGCGGCATAGCTCAGCGACTGACCGGGATCGGAAACTCTGTAAACGCGCTCATCGGCAATGTCGTAATCCTCCGGCGCGCCGCCGAGATCCAGAGCCGCGATTGCCTTGAGCTTCTCGAGCGCATCGATTGCAGCGACGTAGCACTGGCGCGTCATCGTGAACGACGTATTGCTTCCGCTTTGCGTCGGGCTCCACGGCAGATGCTTTCGACTGTCACCGCGCTCGACGATGCAGTTCTCCCAGCCGCATCTGAGCACCTCGGCGGCGACACGTGACGTGCCCGAATGCGAGTACGTGCCGAGATTGCCGGCACCGCTGTGAATATGCAGCTTGCCGTCAGGCGTAAGGCGAACGAGGCCGTCGTAACCGTTGCGACCGGCCGGATGAAACGCCTGTCCGACGCCGACGCCGATGACCTTCGAGCCGTTACGCTGGCCACTGCGTGCCATGAGGTCTGACCAGTCGATCTGCTCGACACCAATGTCGAGCGTTTCGCGTTGATACGCGCTCGAGACAGGACCCTGATCCGCGTAGTACTTCGCGTTGCTGTCCGCCGCATTGATTCGGCGGATCGCGATCCGATCGAGGCCGAGCTGCGCCGCGGCTTTGTCGAGTAATGGCTCGATGGCGACGGCGATTTGGTTCTCGCCGGGCCCCCGCATCGCGCCGCGCGGCGGCGTATTGGTCTGGATTGGAATGCCGCGAAATCGCATTGCCGGCGGCTGGTACAGCAACGTCGTGGCGGCAGCCGCGGCATCGAAATCGTCGAAGCCGACGTAAGGACCGTTCTCCTGCACGACGTAGAGGTCTACAGCCGTCACACGGCCGTCTGCGCGAAACCCGATCCTGATCCGACCCTGAAAACCCGGTCGGGCCGAGCCCAGATAGAACTCCTCGGCCCGACTGATGCGCAGCATGACCGGCCGCTGCGTCTTTTTCGCCATGAGCGCCGGGATGCCCATAACGGTGTAGGCCCGCGACTTCGAGCCGAAACCACCGCCGCAGTACTCGGCCACGTAAACGATGTCCTCGATGCCGACGCCGAGGAGACTCGGCAAGCCCGGCATGATGGCCGTCTGGCTCTGCGTGGAACCGTAGAGAAAACACTTACCGTTCTCCCAATACGCCATCGCCGTGCGGGGCTCCATGCTGTGATGTGACACGCCGGCGGTTACGAACGACTCATCGAGAACCAGCGTCGCCTCGGCAAAACCAGCTTCGAGGTCACCGAACGACCACTCCTCGGCCGGCTGTCCTTGCGGCAACTGTCCCTCGCCCACGGCCGCGAAATCGCGAGCGTTCCACTTCACGGTCGTAAACGTGTCCGAAAGAACGCTCGACACGTTGCCGTCGAGCCTCGCATTCGTACCGCCGGGATATAGGCTCGCCAGCGGATCGACCGTGAATTCGAGTGGCTCCATCTCGAGCTGGATCCGCTCGATGGCGTCCTGCGCTATCGTCTCGTCCTCGGCCGCAACGGCTAGAATCGGATCGCCGATGAATAGCGGCTCGTCCGTAAGAATCTGTTGCGCGGGGGCCTCGAAGCTCGGCACTTCGTCGGCTCTGAGGACGGCAACGACGCCGTCCATCGCCAACACCTCGCTCAAATCGACGTTGGTGACACGCGCGTGCGGTAGCGGACTCGTGAGCAACCGACAGAACAGCATGCCCTCGGCACGGAAGTCTTCCGCATAACGCGCCTGCCCCGTCACTTTCGGCCGCACGTCCGGTGGGACGAAGTTCTTGCCGAGAAGCGTATAAGCCATTGCGAATCCCCCATCTTGCCGAACCGCTGCGTCGCATCAGAGCATAGCTCAAGGACCCGTGAGTTCGCAGCTAGATCCCCACGCGCGCTGTGAATCCCGTGGGCGGATATCTCATCTGCGCCCAGGCAGCTTTCGACGGGGTTGGTAAATACCAGAAATCAGATTAATAAAGATATATATATTATTGTTTTATATGATTTTCTATGCGTATAGAGGCTCTTGCAGGCTGCGCGCCTCGGGCTAGAAGCGGAACAGATAGACGGCGCCCGCCTCGGTGACGGAGTTGTCCGTCTGGTCACCATCGATACCGGTTGCTCCACTGTCTTCGCCGCGTGCACCGATGGCCAACAGACGCCCGTCTCGACTCAGAGACAGTGTGCTGCCGAACTCGTCGTACGCCTCGGTGTTCGATCCTTTGATATAGGCCCGCTGCGTCCAGATGCCGTTCTCGCGCGTGAAAAGATAGGCAACGCCGGCTTCTTGGGCACTGTCGTCGTCTTGCTCACCGTTTATTCCGGTCGCGTTGCTGTCCTCGAGTTGTGCTCCCGCGACGAGCGTATTTCCGTCTCCGCTGAGCTCGAGTCGCGAGCCGAACCAATCCTCGTGACCCGTATTCGATGCTTTCAGATAAGCCTCTTGTGACCAACTCTGACCGTCATGAACAAATACGTACACGCCGCCCGTCGACGTATCGGTCTCCCAGTCGGGCTCCGGCACGGGGTTGACCCCGGTCGCAAAGCTATCCTCATCGAGCGCCGTCGAGACGAGCGTCCTGCCGTCATCGCTGACGTCGACGACGACGCCGATGGAATCGTTGCGCTCTACGTAGGATCCCTTGAGGTAGGCTGTCTGCGNNGCGTCCAGTCGTCACCGTCGCGCTCGAACACGTAAATCGCACCCGAGCCATTCTGATCGTCGTTCTGCACCTCGTTGGTGCCCGCCAGCGAGCCGTCTTCGTCATAACTGCCAACGACGAGCGTGTTCGCATCGCGCGTCAACGCGAGCGAATAGCCGAAGAGATCGCTCGACCCGGGGTTGCTGGGCTTNNAGACGTCGCCAGATCGCTCGAACACGTAAACCGCACCGGCCGAGAGCAACGAGTTGTCGGCCGGGTTATCCCTGTCCCCACCGTCCTCGGCAATCGCACCGACCGCGAGCGTGCTGCCGTCATCGCTGAGCGCGATCGCGAACCCGAACTGATCTCCGTCCCCAATCTCATTCGGATCGTCGGGCACGTGCCCAGTGTTCGATGCTTTCAAGTAGGCCTGCTGCGTCCATTCATCACCTTCGCGCGTGAACACGTACACAGCACCGGCCTGTGGTATCGAGTCATCGGCTTGATCGGCATTGACACCGGTCGCACCGCTGGCCTCGAAAAAGGCAGACACTGCAAGCGTATTGCCGTCCTCGCTGAGCTCGACGGCGTAGCCGAAGTTGTCTGTGAGACCAGGATTGGACGCCTTGATATAGGCCTGCTGGGCCCATTGGCCGTCATCGTTGGAGAACACGTACACGGCGCCGGCCCCATAGACGGAATCGTCACTCTGATCCCCGTCTATGCCCGCTGCGCCGCTGGCCTCGAACGTCGCCCCAATCGCAAGCGTGCCGCCATCGTCGCTGAGCGCGACGGCATCGCCGAGCAAAGTGCCGCCCGTCCCGAACTGGTCACCGAATCCCGTGTTGGACGCCTTGAAGTAATGAATCTGCTCGAGCGTGCGCTCGGTTGCGGCGGTCGCGTCCATCGTAGTCGGCGCGGGTGGTGGTGCATCAGCAGCCGGCGTCGGCTCATCCATGCCACCGCCACAACCTGTCATCACGGCGGACGCCAACGCGGCAACGCACGCATTGCGAGCATTATTCTTCATCATTTCCCCTCAGCGGTGCACGGTTACCGCAACGGATACGCGCGATCGACCGGATTCTACCTGCGTCCCCGAGAGGGGTAAATCGTCGGCGAACGCGAAAAATCGCGCCCTTTCAATCGGATAATCGACGGGCTTCGGGTCCGCGGCCGCGGACGCAGATTAGACTCGTAACGCGGCGCGGCTTAGAGACCGCAGTGGGGACACTGACCGCGCGACTCTCGTAGTGCCGATTGAAACAACGGCAAAAGATGGGCTGACCAGAGCCAGAAAAGGATGGCGTTTCCGATGAACAGCAGCACGGCGAGCTCATAGCGCATGGGTCACCTGATTCCTTCGGGCACGTGTGTGCGTTAGGTATTACGTGTACCGGAGAGACCTCGCTGCGGCCGTGACCCGGCTCACAAACCTGACATAATCTGGCTAGACATGATTTGGAATACCGGGAACGCTGGGGCGTCAGGCCTCAGGCTCGTCCCCGGCCGCATTCGGGGCGTTCTGCAGAAAATCAGGCGGCGACTCGAGACAGGGACCGCGGCTGGCCGCCGGCTGCGCGGCGCCGAGCTGCTCGGCCTGTGGAATGCGCAGCGCGTCCGTCTCGTTCGGAACGCTGAGGTCACCGGGTACGCGCACGGGCGCAATCTCCTGGCTACCGCTATAGATCGTCGGGTCCTCACAACGCGCCGCGAAACGGCGCCCGCAGCCGCTCATGACCAACGCGACGGCCAGACCGAAAAACAATAGGCGCATCATGCCGCCGCAGCGATATCCACACCGGCCGAGGACATGGCTCGCAGAACCTCGTCGTGATACTCGGCGGCCAAGGTGAGTAACGGCAACCGGATGCCTGGCCCCGTGAATCCCATCTGCGCCATGGCCCACTTCACGGGTATCGGATTGCTCTCGAGAAACAGTGTTCGGTGCAATCCGACGAGCTCCGCATCGATTCGCCCCGCCTCTTCGCGCTGACCCGCTCGCGCTGCATCGCATAGGGCCCGCATCTTCTTCGGCGCGACGTTGGCCGTGACTGAGATACAACCGTCGCCGCCGAGCAGCATGAACTCGGCCGACGTGGCGTCGTCACCACTCAACAACGCGAAATCCTCGCCGCAACCTTCGCGCAGAACCTCGACGCGGTCGACCTCGCCCGTCGCCTCCTTGACGGCAACGATGTTGGCGTGGCGCGCGAGCCGGGCGACCGTCTCGGGCCGCAGATCGACGCCCGTTCGTCCCGGCACGTTGTAGAGGATGATCGGGCGCTCGACGGCGTCCGCAACGGCGGAGAAATGCCGATACAAGCCTTCCTGGGTCGGTTTGTTGTAGTACGGCGTTACGACGAGGAAGCCGGCCACCGGCAACGCATCGACGGCAACCGACAGATCGAGTGTCTGTGCAGTCGAGTTCGAGCCCGTGCCGGCAATGATCGGAATACGCCCGCCCGCGAGCTCACAAGCTTTGGCGATGAGGTCGACATGCTCGGGCTTGGCGAGCGTCGCCGACTCCCCGGTCGTACCGGCGATCACGAGTGCTTCAGTGCCGGCACCCACGTGGAAATCAATAAGCGCCCCGAGATCGCCGTAATCGATCTGTCCATCAGCGCTCATCGGCGTGATTAGAG
>JABAHR010020472.1_pt2 | contig 10290 bp, 12 predicted proteins | sample 7062101 | NCBI WGS metagenome assembly JABAHR01 (sample SAMN14534553, study PRJNA622989) | marine sediment metagenome | biome: marine biome [ENVO:00000428]; feature: marine pelagic biome [ENVO:01000023]; material: deep marine sediment [ENVO:00002113] | place: India: Gulf of Kutch | collected...
GACCGCTCGCACGTCGCCCGCGGAGCGGGCGGAGCGGGTGGCGGAGTTCGTGGCCGCCGGCCGCGGGATGCGGGGAGCCGGGTACTGCCAGACCAGCGGTACGGAGATCGCTTTCGCCAACAGCAACGGTGTGCGACTCGAGGGTCGGTACACCCAGGCGATCCTCGACGGAATCCACCAGACCGATACCTCCGCCGGCTCCGGCCACGCGGCCTCGGCGCGATTCGGCGACATCGATGCTCCTGCGGTCGGGGCGCTGGCGGCGCAACGGGCTCGGGATGGCGCAGACGTCTTCGATCTGAAGCCGGGAGACTACGAGGTGGTGCTCGCTCCCGAGTGCGTCGCCACGATCGGCATGTTCCTCGCGGTGTACGGCTTCAACGGCAAGGCTCATCTCGAAGGGCAGTCGTTCGTCGACGTCGGGGCGAGCCAGTTCGACGAGAACCTCGACCTCGTCGACGACGTGACCGACCCGCGGGCGATGGGGGTGGCCTTCGACACCGAAGGGACACCGCGGCGGCGCACGGAGCTGGTGTCGAGCGGCGTCAGCGTCGGGTTGGTACACGATCGGCGAACCGCGGCGCGCTCCGGCGCCAGTTCGACGGGCCATGCGTTTCCGGGTTCGGAGACCTGGGGTCCGGTCGCTTCGGCGATCTTCGTGGGCGGCGGCACGACCTCGGTCGACGACCTGATCGCAGGCGTCGATCGCGGGCTGTACGTCTCGACGTTCAACTACTGCCGGGTGCTCGAGCCGAAGACGCTCGCCGTCACCGGGCTCACGCGAAACGGGACGTTCATGATCGAGAACGGCCGTGTCACCGGCGCGGTGAGCAACCTTCGCTTCACCCAGTCGTTCACCCAGGCGCTGGCGAGCGGCAGGATCCTCGGCTTGGGCGACGATGCCCGCTGGGCCGACTCCGAGTTCGGCCCCGGCATNNTCGCCGGATGGAACTTCACGGGGGGAGCCGAGGGATGAAGCTGTTCGGCTGGCTGCGCCGTCCCCGCCTGGTGCCGATCGTGGTGTTGGAGCACCGCGCCACCGTCGAGGCGGCTTGGGAGCGACTCCAGGAGGCGGGAATCCCGGCGTCGGTCGACGGTGATCCGGGATTGCTCGGCAACGCAGCCGTCACCCGGCTCATGGTGGAGGCGCCCAACGCCGAGGTGGCGCAGCGACTCATCGCCGACATCGTACGTGGTCGCGGCGCGGCTGAAGGGGGTGCGAATGGGTGAGGCCGCCGATCGTTTCGCAACCGCAGCCGACGACGTGCAGCATCTGCCGGAGCGACCGGGCAACGCAGACCTGCTGCGACTCTACGCCCTCTACAAGCAGGCGACCGAGGGTGACGTCACCGGCGAGCGGCCCGGTCTCGTGGACTTCGTCGGCCGCGCCAAGCACGATGCTTGGGCCGGGCTCTCCGGCATGTCGGCCGACGAGGCGATGCAGAGCTACGTAGATCTGGTCGAGTCGCTGAAGCCCTGAGCGTGCCGGCGCGCCAACCGCCGGTCAGGGGATCAGGAGGACCTTGCCCAGGTTCTCGCGGTCGTGGATGTAGTGGTGGGCCTCGGCGGCGCGCTCGAACGGGAATGTTGCTGCGATCACCGGCCGCAGCGAGCCATCCTCGTATCCCGAGATCAGCTCATGCAGCCATCCGGCGACTCGTTCGCTCTCATCCCACATGTGCCCGAGGTTCACGCCGAAGACGCCTTTGTTGTCGTTCATGAGCGTGACCGGTGTGTGGACCCACCGGGTGGTCGCCAGGGCGCGAAGGCCGGCGCGCAGCGACCGCCGCTTGCCGGCTGCCGCCGAGGACAGACCGAACATGCCGAGGCGGCCGGTCCGCGCCAGCGCGCGGTAGGTCTTCCCGAAGGACCTGCCGCCGACGGCATCGATGGCCAGATCGACGCCGCGCCCGCCGGTGATCTCCTCGATGCGCGCCTCGAAGTCCTCGGCCGTGTAATCGATGCAGGTTTCGACGCCCATGGTTCGCAACGCCTCGTGCTTGCCGGCCGAGGCAGTGCCGATGATGCGGGCGCCGATCCGCCTGGCGATCTGGATGGCGGCGATGCCGACCCCACCGCCCGCCGAGTGGATGAGCACCGTGTCGTCCTTTCGCAGCCGACCCATCACTACGAGCAGTTGCCATGCCGTCACGTAGTTGACCGGGAAGGCGGCACCCTCGCGCGCCGACATCCCGGGCGGTCGGACGTGGACCTGGATCTCGCGGGCACACACCACATCGGCGTAGCCGCCGAAGCGCGTCATCGCCAAGACGTCACGTCCGATCCATCCCTCGGCGACGCCGCTGCCGGTCGCATCGACCTTGCCGGCGACTTCGTAGCCCGGTACGACCGGCATCGGCGGGAGGTCCGGGTAGATCCCGAGCCTCCCCATGATGTCGGCGAAGTTGACGCCGGAGGCTTCGACACGGATGCGCAGTTCCCCCGGGCCCGGCTGCGGATCGGGCGCATCTCGCAGCTCGAGCACCTCGGGAGGGCCTGCCTTGGGGATCCAGATCTGGCGCATGCGGCGATTCTATGGTCGCCACCGGGTGGGAATCTGCTCGCCCGGCGTCTGGTTGCCCTGCCCATGAGCAGCTTCACGGAAACCATCACGATCGACGCCCCCATCGACCGGGTGTGGGCAACGCTGGCGGACATCGGATCCATCCACGAATGGAATCCGGGGGTGCACGATTCGTACACGCTCTCGGAGGCGGCGAGCGGGCTGGGAGCGAGACGCCATTGTGATCTCGGCGGCCGGAACTACCTGAAGGAGTCCGTGGCGTCGATGACCGAGCACGAGCACCTGACCATGCGCATCGACGAGAGCAACCTCCCTTTCGCCAGAGCCGACATCCGCTTCGACCTCGACACCGATGGCCCCCGCACCACCGTCAGCGTGACGCCCGACTACACACTCAAGTTCGGTCCACTGGGTGCATTCATGGACGTCGCAATGGTGCGTCGGAGGTATCGCAAAGGCATGGCGAGCCTGCTGCGCGGCTTGAAGCGGTACGTCGAAGAGATGGACGCGTAGCGCAGGCCGCCGGCCTCCGCCTCTGGCGACCGAGATCGACCGCGACGCGGATCACCGGCCGGATTCGGCGACGAGCCTGCGGACTCGTCGGTTGAACTTCTCGGCGGCCGCCAGTTCGTCGATGGTGAGGTGCATCCGGTAGCGCCACTTGTTGTGCCGGTTCGCCGGGTCGTTGATGCGCTCGGCGTCGGCGTCCTCCCGGCGAAGTGTCTCGTCGATCGCAAGGAGGTCCGTGAGCGGGACGACGCAGAGCATCGCATCGGAGGCGAGCTGGCGGCAGATCAGGGTCTCGGCCAGCTCGCCGGACAGCTCCGCCGGCGGCTCGCCGTCTCGCCCCAGGAGCTCCTTCCACAGCCGCCGTGCCGTCTCCCGCTCGTCGCGCCACCACATGCGCAGCGTCGTCGTGTCGTGGGTGCTCGGCGAGACCACGGACAGATACGGTGCATCGGCCGGGTCGGCGATCCAGGCCCCGAGCCGCTTCGGCATTCGCTCGATCTCGAGGCTCAGCAGGCCGAGCTCGTTCATCACGTGTGGCACGAGCTCGGGCACCATGCCCAAGTCCTCGCCGCAGGCGAGGAGGTCGGTCGTGTCGACGATCGCCGGCAGGCTCGCCCGTCCCTGCGCCTCCCACTGCGCGTTGTGGCGATGGTGGAAGAAGTCGACTGCCATCGCATCGAAGCCCCGCTGCTGCTCGGAGGAGAGTCGTCGGTAGTGCTCGGTGTGCTGCCAGCTGATTCGAGGAGAGAGGCCGCCGCCGACTCGCAGCAGCAGCACGTCCGCGGCGATGTCGAGCAGGCCGCGGCAAACGCTCGCACGCTCGGGCTCGGTCAGATCGCTGAGGAGCCCATGCTCGAAGGCCCGAAGGACGAGACGCTGCGTCGCGACGCCGGGAACGAGGCGCAGATCGTCTCCGTCGGCGGCGAACAGTGACCGGCGGATCGTCTCATGGTGGCGCCCGAAGAGGCGCTCGAGTTGCAATGCGGTCGTGACGGGCCGGGTGAGGTCGTCGATGTCGACCGTGCCGATCGCCATCCGGACCTCGTCGGCGCTCAAGGGGAGCGACGGTCTGAAGTGGCCCAGGAGACCGTCATCGGCTTCGGGCGGGACCTCCCAGATCCGGAAGAACCCCAAGACGTGATCGATTCGGTAGACGTCTACGTACTCGGCGAGCGCTCTGAAGCGATCCCGCCACCAGCGATAGTCGTCTGCCGCCATACGGTCCCAGTCGTAGGTCGGGAACTTCCAGTTCTGGCCCCGCACGGCGAACGCATCGGGTGGGGCGCCCGTCTGCGCCCCCAGGTGGAACAGCTCGGGCTGCATCCAGACCTCGGCGCTCTGCGGTNNTCTCCCTTCAAGGCCACGCCGAGGCTCCGGGCGTGGTTGGCCGCAGCGATGAGCTGGCGGCGCAGGTGGAACTGCACGAACCAGTGGAAGCGGAGAGCTTCGTAGTCGTCGCTACCCGGGTCGGCCATTGTCTCGACGCGCGTCCGGTCGAAGACTTCGTCGGCTCCCCACGTCGCCGGGTCGGCCGAGCCGTGCCGGTCGCGCAGCGCCGCCCATGCCGAATAGGGGCCGAGCCAACCCCACTCGTCGTCGACGAACGCGGCGAACTCGTCGTCGCCGTCGAGCGTGGGGCTGAGGTTCAGGTACGCGGCCCGCAGCAGCCCCCACTTCCGGTCCATCACGGCCACGTAGTCGATGGCCTCGAGATCGTCGAGTCCCTTTCGGGCGGCGGCGATGGCGTCGTCGATGCCCGCCCCCTCGATTGCCCCGAGGTCGATGTACAGCGGGTGGAGCGCGTGCACCGACACCGGGTTGTAGGGATAGGCATCCTGCCACCCATGCGTCAGCACCGTGTCGTTCACGGGGAGCAGTTGGATCACGCGGATGTGGTTGGCGGCTGCCCACTCGGCGAAGGGGGCGATGTCGGTGAACTGGCCGGTTCCGAGACTCCGGTCGCTGCGGAGCGCAAAGACGGGTACGGCGACGCCAGCGCCCCGCCAACCGGGTAGACCGCGCACTTCGTCGTCGGTGACGACGGTGGCTCCGGCAACCGGTGGCAAGGGCCGGTCGGGTCCGGACTCCCACTCGATCTCGCCCTCGGAGTCCACGACGACGTATTTGTAGGCGGTCGCTTCGGGCGGATGATCGGCGCTCGCCTCCCACCATGGGTACGGCGCAGGCTGGAGAATGACTCCCTCCGCCGGATTCCAGTCGCCGAGGGCGGCCCCTTCTCCCACGACGACGACCCGGGAGCCGGGGCGCACCCCCGGCTCGAGGACGCGGAAGGTGACGCGGTCCCCGGCATGGACCTGGGTGGGGTAGAGCGCCGCCAAGCTCCGGGTGAACAAGGCACTGGTTCGCGAGCGGCGTCGTTCGTCCGGCGCCCGCCACCGGTCGACGAGAGCGACGGGGCCGTCGTCCGACGGCAGCGAACGATCGGGGCCGGCCTCTTCGGTGACCGTGCCGCCGCCATGGATCAGGCGGTAGCGATAGCGTCCACCCGGGGTCACGTCGGCCGTGGCGTGCCACCACCCGCCCGCAGACCACGTCATCTCGACCGTGTCGTCATCGATCGCGATGGTCATCGTCTGGCCGAACGCCGCAGCGTATTGGAGGTGGAACGTGATGAGCACCGGCCTCGGAACGATAGCCACCGTTCGGAGGGCGGCAGCGCGGCGGCACCGTGTCCCCCGGGGGTGGCCGGCGGCGGGTCGGACGCCGGACGCGACGATCGTCAGCCGGCGATGCCGAAGGTCCTCTGCAGCGCGGTTGCGGCGGCGTGATGGCCACACATGCCATGGGTGCCCGCACCCGGGGCGGTCGCCGCGGAGCACAGGTAGACGTCGTCGAGGACCGTCGCATGGGGATGTGGTCCGAGCCGGGGGCGGGCGATGAGTTGGCGGAGCGTGGCGGCACCCCCCGTGATGGCGCCGCCGACGTTGTTGGGGTTGTACCGCTCGTAGTCGGCCGGTCCCATCGTGTGGGTGGCGAGGATCGTGTCGCGGAATCCGGGGGCGAATCGTTCGATCTGGTTCGTGATGGCGTCGCTTGCGTCGCCATCCCAGGCGGCCGGCACGTGGCAATACGCCCACGCCGTGTGGCGGCCGGACGGAGAGCGCGAGTCGTCGAACAGCGTCGGTTGCGTCAGCAGGACGAAGGGGCGGTCGGGGAAGCGTCCTTCCCATGCCGCCCGTTCCGAATGCGCGATCTCCTCGAGCGTTCCGCCGAGGTGCACCGTGGCGGTGGTGGCGAGCCGTCCATCGCGCCAGGGGATGGGTTCGCTCAGTGCGTAGTCGACCTTGAACGACGCCGGCCCGTAGATCCATCGGATCAGGCGATTCCTGACCCGCAGTGGCAACTTGCCTCCCGCGATGGCGCCGAATTGGGCCGGCGTGACGTCGAGCAGCACCGCCCTGCTGCGCGGCAGCTCATCCAGGCTCCGGACCCACTGTCCCGTGCGAATCTCGCCGCCCAGGGACGTGAGGTGGTCGGCGAGCGCCGCCGCCAGCCGAGCGGTGCCGCCGCGGACGATCGGCCAGCCGTTGCGATGCCCGGCCAGTGCCAGGGCGACGCCCACGCCGTTCGTCGCCGCGAAGTCCAGCGGCAGGACCGAGTGAGCGGCGAGCCCGGCGAGCAGGGCACGCGCCTCGACCGTTCGGAAGCGGCGCGCATATCGCACTGCCGAGGGCACCGCCGCCAGGCCGAGGCGGGCCATCGTCAAGGGATGTTCCGGCCACCGCAGCAAGGGACCGAGCGCCCCGGCGAGCACGTCGTCCACCCGGTCGGCGAGGGGACCGATTCGCCGGCGATAGGCCGCCGCGTCCCCGCCGAGGCCCGCAGCGGTCGTGGCGACATCGCCTTCGAGGAGCACGGCCGGACGGTCGTCGAGGGGATGGGCGACCGACACCGGCGGTGTGACCCATTCCACGCCGAGCTCGGTGAGCGGGAGCCGGGACAGGAACGGTGATGCCGGGCCGAAGGGGTGGGCGGCCGCGCACACGTCGTGTCGGAAGCCGGGAAGGGTGAGCTCGGCGGTGCGAGTGCCGCCGCCGATCTGCTCGTGGCCCTCCACGACGAGGACGGCAAGGTCGTGACGGGCGAGCTCGATGGCCGCGGCCAATCCGTTCGGCCCGGATCCGACGACGACGGCGTCATACCGCTCGACCATGCAGACAGGCTAGGTCGGATCGCAGTGACGTCGGGATCCGACGTCACTCGTGCGTCGTGGGTCCGACCCTGGGGCAACTTGCTGCGACGCCGCTCGACCCGGGTCGGGGATCGCACCCAGGGTGGGAGCAGACCTGCAGCGTGGACGAGGCGCGGTCAGTGAGCGGGATCGTGCTCGTCTTCGGCGATCTGGCGGCGGACATCGTCCATGTCGAGCGCCTGCGCCTGGTCGATCAACGAGATGAGCGCCGCCTCCGGCAGCGCGCCGNNCCTGCGCCTGGTCGATCAGGGAGATGAGCGCCGTTTCGGGGAGCGCGCCGGGCTGGGAGAAGATCCCGATCTTGTCGCGGAAGATCATCAGCGTCGGGATCGAACGAATCTGGAAGTACTGGGCGAGCTCGGGCTCGGCCTCGGTGTCGACCTTTGCGAAGACGGCATCGGGGTACTGGTCGGACACCTTGTCATACACAGGGGCGAACGCCTTGCAGGGTCCGCACCAGCCGGCCCAGAAGTCGACGAGGACGAGATCGTTGTCGACGATTGTCTGTTCGAAGGTGTCCTTGGTGAGGTCGACGGTGGCCACGGNNGACCCTGGAGCGGGCCCGCTGACGAGGGTACGCTGTCGGTGCCGGACAGGAGCGCGATGCTCGATGGTGTGCACGAACTGCGGAACCGAGAACAGGGGGTCGCGTAGGTTCTGCCGGGAATGTGGGGAGCCTCTCCCGTTGGCATGCCCCCATTGCGGATCGCCGAACGACCGCGGTGACAAGTTCTGCGGAGCATGCGGCCTCTCTCTGGACGCGGAGACGGGGGCGGCACCGTCGGCCGACGACGAACCGATGCGCGACCCGCACGAGCGGCGGTTCGTGGTGGTCTTGTTCGCCGACCTCGTCGGCTTCACACCGTTCACCGAGGGTCGCGATCCGGAGGACGTACGGGCGACGCTCACCGCCTATTTCGAGCGCGCCCGGGAGATCGTGGAGCGTTTCGGCGGTACCGTCGAGAAGTTCATCGGCGATGCGGTCATGGCCGTGTGGGGCGCGACGATCGCCCACGAGGACGATGCGGAGCGCGCCGTGCGCGCCGGACTGGAGTTGGTCGACACCGTGGCCAGGATGGGCGCCGAGCTCGGTCACGAAGCGCTGTCGATTCGCGCCGGGGTGCTCAGCGGCGAAGCGTCGGTGGCGCCGGCGAGCGTCGAGCAGGGGTTCATCGTCGGTGACATGGTGAACACGGCTGCACGGTTGCAGGCGGTCGCCGAGCCGGGCACCGTCGTGGTCGGCGAAGCGACCTACCACATGCTGCGTGCCGCCATCGAGTTCGCTCCACTCGGCTCCCACGAACTCAAGGGCAAGGCGGAACCCGTCGGGGTCTGGCAGGCGCTGCGGGTGAAGACGGACCGGACGCGACCGATGCCCAGCGGCGGTGTGGAGCCCCCCTTCGTGGGCAGGGAACGCGAGTTGCGTCTGCTCAAGGACACCCTCCATGCCGCCGAGGAAGCGGGCCGGGCCCGTCTCGTGTCCATCTTCGGCGAGGCAGGCATCGGCAAGACACGGCTTGGTTGGGAGTTCCGCAAGTACATCGGCGGCCTCGTCGGCGACGTCTACTGGCACGAAGGTCGCTCACCGGCCTACGACCAGGGTCTCACGCTGTGGTCACTCAGCGAGATGGTGCGCCAGCGCGCCGGAATCGCCGAGACGGACGACGTGCTGAGGAGCCGCACCAAGCTGCGCACTGCCGTGGCGGAATACGTGCCGGCGTTGGCGGATCAGGAGTGGATCGAACCTCGGCTCGCCGGATTGCTTGGCCTGGCCGACGTTCCGAGCGGCGAGCGTGGCGAGATCTTCGCCGCCATCCGCGCGTTCTTCCAGTCCATCGCAACCCGCGGCACCACCGTGCTCGTGTTCGAGGACTTCCACTGGGCCGACTCCGGGCTGTACGAGTTCGTGACGGAACTGGTCGAGCAGTCGTCGCGGCAGCCGATCCTGGTGGTGACGCTGGCGCGGCCGGACCTGTTCGACAGGGTGCCGGGCTGGGGATCGTCGCATCGCAACTCCACCTCCGTCCACCTGGGTCCGCTCAGCCAGGCCGAGATGCACCGGTTGGTGGAGGGAATGGTCCAGGGCATCGATGCGACCACGACGTCGGCGATCACGTCCCGAGCCAACGGGGTGCCGCTCTTCGCCGTCGAGTTGGTTCGCATGTTGCTCGCCGACGGCGCCCTCGAGCCGGGGGAAGGCTGTTGCATCCCGACGCGGGACCTCTCCTCCATNNGGTTCGCGCCGTGATCGAGGCTCGCCTCGATCGCCTCCCGGCATCCACGCGGTCCTTGCTCCTGGACGCCGCCGTTCTCGGGGCGGCCTTCACGTGTGCCGGCCTGGCCGCGATGTCCGGGCTCTCGCTCAACGATGTCGACGAGCGGCTCGAGCCGCTCGTGCACCGCGAGGTGCTGGAGCTCGAGAGCGACCCGCGTTCCCCCGAGCGAGGCCAGTACCGCTTCGTGCAGAGCATGATCCGCGAGGTGGCGTACGGGCGTCTGACCCGGGATGAGCGCAAGGTGCGCCATGTGCGGGCCGCCGAGTTCTACCGGGAGCTCGGCGAGCTGGAGCTGACGGGTGCGATCGGCAGTCACTACATGGCGGCGCACCGCCTGACGACCGACGCGGGCGAGGCGAGGGCGCTGGCCTCCAGTGCGACGTCGGCCCTCTCGGAGGCCGCCGAGCGGGCTGCGCTGCTGCACTCGCACGCCCAGTCGCTCGTGTTGATCGAGCAGGCGCTTGCGTTCGTCACCGATCCGCAGGCGAAGCCGCCGCTCTGGCAGCGAGCTGCGCGGTCTGCAGCGGCCTTGGCGCGCCGCGAGACCGCCGTCGCGTACGCCTACCAAGCCCTGGACTGGCATCGCGAGCACGGCGACGCCGTGGACCTGGNNGTCATGCCTACAGGGCACCGGAGGCAATAGAGGTCATCGAGCCCGTCGTGCGTGCCGACGGCGAGCTGGCGGAGCCGGCCGTCGTCGGCGCAGCCGCGCAGCTGGCGCGGGCCTACCTCATGGCGCTGCGCGATGCCGACGCCGCGCTGCTCGG
>JABAHR010021479.1_pt1 | contig 10285 bp, 9 predicted proteins | sample 7062101 | NCBI WGS metagenome assembly JABAHR01 (sample SAMN14534553, study PRJNA622989) | marine sediment metagenome | biome: marine biome [ENVO:00000428]; feature: marine pelagic biome [ENVO:01000023]; material: deep marine sediment [ENVO:00002113] | place: India: Gulf of Kutch | collected...
CCGCGGCGAACGGACGGACGTCCTGACGATCTATGACAAGACGACGCTGGCGCCTGCCGGTGAAGTGGTAATCCCGCCGAAACGGGTGAGCGGCATGCCGACGCTTTATCACCTGCAGCTGGTCGACGACGAGAAGATTGCGGTGGTCTACAACTTTACGCCGGCGACCTCGGTATCCGTCGTCGACGTCGTCAATCGCGAGTTCCTCAACGAGATCCCGATCCCGGGCTGCTCGCTCGTGTACCCGATGGCGGGCAGGGCGTTTGCCTCCTTGTGCACGGACGGCACGATGATCGGCGTGCAGATAGGCGACGGCGGCATGCAGGCGTCGATGTCGAAGACGGAGGTCTTCTTCGACGCCAACAACGACCCGATCATGGAGAAGGCGGCCATTATCGACGGCATCGCCTATTTCCCGACCTTTCTGGGCCGCGTGATCCCGGTTGATCTCAATGGCAGCGAGCCGGTCGTCGGTGAGGAATGGTCGCTGCTCGGCGATGGCGATGAAGGCTGGCGTCCGGGCGGCATCCAGGTCACCGGCGTCGACGACGCGGGACGCATGTACGTCATGATGCATCCCGATGGCTACGAGGGTTCACACAAGGATCCGGGCACGGAGGTCTGGGTATACGATATCGACGCGAAACAGCGGGTGCAGCGTATCGAGCTCCAGCTGCCGGTGATTTCGATGGGCATGACCGTCGGCGACGACCCTTATCTCATCGGCACCAACGTAAATCTGCAAGTTGACGTCTACAGCGTCGCCACGGGCGAGTACCTGCGGACACTGAGCGGTTTCGGCGAAGAGACCGCTTTGATGTTGCATGGCGCGTATTGACCAGGGAGTACATGAAAATGAAATGGTTTGATCAATGGATCGATGCGTCCGCAGAGAAGACGACGCGCGGCATCGCACAGCGCACGTCGCGGCGCGGTTTCCTCGGCAAACTGGCCGGCGTCATCGCCGGCGGCGCGGCGACCGTGCCGCTGTTGCCCGTTGCCCGCGCCCAGGACAATCCTGCCCCGCAGGAGGCCGGTGACCCGGCCGGCTGCGACTACTGGCGTTACTGCGCGATCGACGGATTCCTGTGCGGCTGCTGCGGCGGCTCGATGAATTCCTGCCCGCCGGGCACCGAGATGTCGCCGATCACCTGGATCGGCACGTGCACGAACCCGGTCGACAACCGGAATTACATCATCTCGTACAACGACTGTTGCGGTAAGGGGTCCTGCGGCAACTGCCTCTGCCAGCGCAACGAGGGCGACAGGCCGGTATACAACCCGCGCGTGTCGAACGACCTCAACTGGTGCCTGGGCACGACGAACAACACTTACCATTGTTCCACGGCCATCGTCATTGGTACGGCGCTCGACGAATGAGGGCGCTCGCCCTGCTTATCGTGCTGCTTGCGGCGCCGTTTGCCCGGGCTGAGTACGATTCGCAGTCTTTCGCGACCTGCGCCGCCTGTCACCTGCCCGACGGCGTCGGCGTGCCGGGGGCCTTCCCGCCGGTCCGTAACCGCGCTGCGAAGATCGCGGCGCTGGAAGGCGGCCGGGAGTACCTCGTTACGGTAGTCGCTTACGGGCTGGTGGGCACGATACAGGTCGACGGCGTGCAGTATTTCGGCGTAATGGCGGGCAATACCGGCGCGCTGACGAACGCAGATATCGCTGCGGCGCTCAACTACCTGGTCTTCGAGCTAAACGATGGCGGGAGCGAGGGCATCAAGCCGTTTGCGGCGGAAGAGGTGGCGGCCGTGCTGGAAGAGACCGCTGTGAAAAGTCCGGCAGCGGCCGGGCAGTTACGCTCGAAGCTGGTTGCCGAACACGGTGATCAATGGCCGTAATCCGCCTCACACTGCTGGTTTTGCTGCTCGCGAACGCCGCGCTTGCGGATGATCGTCGCGCGGCCGTGAACTACATGCTGCATTGCCAGGGTTGTCACCTGCCCGAGGCCGAAGGCTTCGAAGGCAAGGTGCCGCCGATGAAGGATTTCGCCGGCTATTTCCTGCACACGCAGGACGGCCGTGAATTCCTGATTCGCGTTCCCGGCGTTGCGCGCGCGGCGCTGAGTGACGAGGAAATCGCCGAGCTCATGAACTGGCTGCTGTTGTCCTACAGCGCGGAGCAGCTGCCGCCCGGTTTCAGCCCGTTTACTCCGGCAGAAGTCCGCGCGCTGCGGGCAATCCCCGAGCAAAATCCCGAGCTGGCGAGACGCGCGGTCCTCGCCGGCATCGCGGCCGAGAACCCCGGCCTGTCAGTGCAGCCCGACGAACCCTGACGGGTCGATGCTTGGATAAGGGCGCGGAGAAACTTGAGGATCCTCGATTCAGGGCGTCGCTGAGCAGGCGCAGCCGTCTGCGCTGGTCTTATTCGGGATTCCTGATCGGCATCTACCTGGCCTGGGGCGTGGTCGGCGTCTACCAGCCGGCATTTTATGCCTCGCCGTTCCTCGGGATCGCGCTGCCGACCGGTCTCGCGATGGCATTCATGATCATCGGGCTGTCGATGTTGCTGGCGGCAATCTATGTGCGGCAGGTCAATCGAATCGAGGATGAGGAGAACCGGGAGCGCGGCCAGTGAGCGGCGACGACACGAACCTGACGGCGATCGCCGTATTCGTCGCGTTCGTCGCCTTGAGCCTCCTGGTCACCTGGTGGGCTGCGCGCCGCACCCGCTCGACCGACGAGTTCTACACGGCCGGCAGCAAGATCACCGGCGTGCAGAACGGGCTGGCGCTCGCCGGCGACTTCATGTCGGCGGCGACGTTCCTCGGGCTCACCGGACTGGTCTTCATCGGCGGCTCCGATGCCGCGATATTTACCCTCGGGGTAACCGTGAGCTGGGCGTTTCTGCTGTTCATATTCGCCGACCGGATGCGCAACCTGGGTCGCTATACCTTCGCCGACATCGTGGCCTATCGGCTGCAACCGGAGCGGCTCCGCATCCTCGCGGCCGCCGGCACGCTGACCGTGGCGATCCCGTACCTGATCGCGCAGATGGTCGGCGCCGGATTGCTGATCGAAACCCTGTTCAATATTCCCTACCTCGGCGCGGTGATGATCGTCGGCACGCTGATGATCGTCTACGTCGCGTTCGGCGGCATGCTGGCGACCACCTGGGTGCAGGTGATCAAGGCCGTGCTGCTGCTTAGCGGCGGCACGGCACTATTGCTGCTGGCTTTGTCGCAATTCGGCTTCAGCCTCGACGGGCTGTTCACACGTGCAGCCGAACTGCATCCGCGGGGCGCCGGCATCTTCCGGCCAGGGGGGCTTTACGACGACCCGATCAGCGTCGTGTCGCTGGCGCTCGCATTCATCTGCGGCACGGCCGGTCTGCCGCATGTGCTGATGCGCTTTTTTACTGTCCCTGACGCGCGCGCGGCCAGGCGATCGATCGGCTATGCCGTTCTGATCATCGGCTTCTTTCAGTTCGCCATTCTGCTGATTGGTTTTGCCGCAATCGGCCTCCTGATCGGGCAGGGAGAATTCGTCGACGAATCCGGCCGAATCTCCGGCGGCGCCAATATGATCTCGGTGTACCTGGCGCGCGTGGTCGGCGGCGAAGTCTTCTTCGGATTGATCTCCGCCGTCGCCTTCGCAACGATCCTGGCGGTCGTCGCCGGCATCCTGCTGTCCGCGTCGGCGGCTGTCGCACATGACTTCTATTCCCGCGTAATCCGCAAGGGCGATATTTCCGATGCGGATGAGGTGCGGGTATCCCGGTGGGCGACCGTCGGCATAGGCGCGACAGCGATCGGTCTGTCGCTGTTTTTCAAGAACATGAACGTCGGCATTCTCTCGACAATCGCGCTTGCGATCGCCGCGAGCGTCAATTTCCCGGCCTTGTTCCTCGCCTTGTTCTGGCCGGGCCTGACCACCAGGGGCGCCGTTGCCGGCGGCATTACCGGGCTCGTAACCGTGATCGTGCTGACCGTGCTCAGCCCGGTGATATGGGTCAGCGCGCTCGGTAATGAAACGGCGATCTTCCCGTATGCATATCCCACGCTGTTCTCGGTTGCCGCGGCGTTTATCGTGACGATGGTCGTATCCAGGTCCGACACGTCGGAGCGCGCGCAGCAGGACCGGGCCGCGTTCAGCGCGCAGCTGGTCAAGAGCGAACTGGGTTAACAGGAGATAAACATGGTCAATCGCGTCCCAGTCCCCGAGGAGCTCGAGCCGATAGAGACAGCCGGTGTCGACGAGCTGCGGACGCTGCAGCTCGAGCGTCTCCAGTGGTCGATAAAACATGCTTACGATAACCAGTCGCCGTACCGGGCGAAATGCGCGGCGGCGGGCGTAAATCCGGCGGACCTTGGGTCCCTCGAAGATCTTGCGAAATTTCCGTTCACCGTCAAGGATGATCTGCGGCAGGCCTATCCCTTCGGCATGTTCGCCGTGCCACAGGACGAAGTCGTTCGCGTGCATGCCTCGAGCGGCACGACGGGCAAGCCGACCGTGGTCGGTTATACCCGGAACGACATCGACGTATGGGCGACCGTCGTGGCGCGCTCCATTCGCGCGAGCGGCGGTGGCAGGGGCGACAAGGTGCATGTCGCTTACGGCTACGGCCTGTTCACCGGCGGCCTCGGGGCGCATTATGGCGCGGAGAAACTCGGCGCGATGGTGATTCCGATGTCGGGTGGCCAGACGCCGAAGCAGGTGCAGCTGATTCATGATCTCGAGCCGGACATCATCATGGTGACGCCGTCTTACATGCTGAATATCGCCGACGAGTTCGAGCGCCAGGGCCTCGATTGCGCGCAGAGTTCATTGAAGGTCGGCATCTTCGGGGCCGAGCCCTGGGGCGAGGCCATGCGCGAGGAAATCGAGGAGCGTTGCGGCCTCGATGCCGTCGATATCTATGGCCTCTCCGAGGTCATCGGTCCCGGCGTCGCGAACGAGTGTATCGAGACCAAGGACGGCCCGACGATCTGGGAAGATCACTTCTACCCCGAGATCATCGATCCGGAAACCGGCGAACCGGTCGCTGACGGCGAAATGGGCGAACTCGTGTTCACGTCGCTGACCAAGGAGGCGCTGCCGATCATCCGTTACCGGACGCGGGATCTGACAAGGCTGCTGCCGGGTACTGCGAGGACGATGCGCCGCATGGACAAAATCACCGGGCGCTCGGACGACATGCTTATCATCCGTGGCGTCAACGTATTCCCGACACAGATCGAGGAGCGCGTGCTGGCCGTCAGCGCGCTGGCGCCGCACTACCAGATCCGGGTGTCGCGAGCTGGCAATCTCGATGTCATCACGGTGCAGGTCGAGAAAGCGGCCGATGCCGCGGACAGCGACGCCGACGCCATTGCCAGTGAACTCGGCCAGGGCATCAAGGATTTTGTCGGCGTCAGCGCGCTGATCGAGGTCTGCGAACCGGGCGCGGTCGCCCGGTCCGAGGGCAAGGCGGTCCGTGTCGTCGACGAACGCAAGTAGAAACGCGATAGACTGAACGAATGGCAGAGCGATCTTTCCGAAAAGAAGTCGAAAAGCTGCGGATGGGCGCCGGCGAGGAATTCGCTGGCGAAGGCATTCTCGCCATCACCAAGGCGTTGCTGCAGTCCGGGGTCGCCTACGTCGGTGGCTACCAGGGATCGCCGATTTCGCACCTGATGGACGTGTTGTCCGACGCCGAGGAGATTCTCGACGAACTCGGCGTCCACTTCGAAACCAGTGCGAATGAAGCAGCCGCAGCCGCCATGGCCGCGGCCTCCGTGAATTACCCGCTGCGCGGCGCCGTCACCTTCAAGTCGACTGTCGGCACGAATGTCGCGAGCGATGCGCTCGCCAACCTGGCCTCCGGCGGCGTCACCGGCGGCGTGGTCGTGATCGTCGGCGAGGACTACGGCGAAGGCTCGAGCATCATGCAGGAGCGCACGCACGCGTTCGCGATGAAAAGCCAGATGTGGCTGCTCGACCCGCGTCCCAACGTCCCCGGCATCGTCCGCACCGTCGAACAGGCTTTTGAACTGTCTGAAGCCAGCAATACGCCGGTTTTTCTGCAGATGCGCATTCGTTCCTGCCATGTCCACGGCAGCTTTACTGCCAGGGACAACGTCAGGCCTTCGCCTTCTTTGCGTGACGCGCTGGAGAATCCTCGCCGGGACGTCAATCGGATCGTGCTGCCGCCCGCGTCTTTCGAGCATGAGCACGAAAAAGTCGAGCAGCGCTGGCCGGCGGCCGTCGACTTCATTCGCGAACACGGCCTGAACGAGCGTTTCGACGGCGACAAGGACCATGTCGGCATCATCGTCCAGGGCGGGCTGTACAACACGCTGATCAGGACCCTCGAGCGCCTCGGGCTGGCGGATGTCTATGGCAAGACGCAAATACCGATCTATGTTTTGAACGTCGCCTATCCGCTGGTGGACGACGAGATCCAGGCGTTCTGCTACGGCAAGGACGCGGTCCTGCTCGTCGAAGAAGGCCAGCCGAACTTCATCGAGCAAAACATCGCCTCAGTTCTGCGCAGCAGCGACAGCGCCACCGCGCTGCTGGGCAAGAGCGTATTCCCGCTGGCCGGCGAGTACACGGCGGCCGTCATGCGCCAGGGCGTGGTGAAGTTCCTCGAATCGCACACGGCGATTTTCAAGCCGCCGACCAATCCGCTCGAGCAGGTCAGGGAATACATTGCAGAGATCGACGGCCTGGTGCCGCCGCGGCCGCCGGGTCTCTGCACCGGGTGTCCGGAGCGTCCCGTCTTCGCAAGCCTGAAGCTGTTGCAGGAAGAGCTGGGCGAGTTCCACGTGAGCGCCGACATCGGCTGTCACTTGTTCTCGATCCTGCCGCCGTTCAATATCGGCAACACGACCATGGGATACGGTCTTGGCGCCGCAGGCGCCTCGGCATTCAATACGGAGAGCGACAGGCCAGCCATCTCGATCATGGGCGACGGCGGCTTCTGGCACAACGGGTTGACGAGCGGCATCGGCAATGCCGTCTTCAACAAGAGCGACGGCTTGACGATCGTCGTCGACAACAATTACTCCGCGGCGACCGGCGGACAGGACCTCTTGTCCAGCAAGGGCGACTCCGAAAACCGCAGCACGCAACACCCGATCGAGAAGGCGGCCAAAGGCATTGGCGTCAAGTGGACGCGGACGGTGCGCACCTATGACATCGGCGACATGCGCAAGGCCCTGAAAGAAGCGGTGACAAAGAAGGGCACCGGGCCCAAGGTGCTCGTCGCGCAGTCCGAGTGCATGCTGAACCGGCAGCGGCGCGAGAAGCCGCTGTTTGCGAAAGCCGTTGCCGATGGCAAGCGCGTCGTCAAGGAGCGTTTCGGCGTCGATGCCGATACCTGCAACGGAGACCATGCCTGCATCCGCCTTAGCGGCTGCCCGTCGTTGACGGTCAAACCGAATCCCGACCCGCTCAAGCGGCAACCGGTCAGCTACGTCGATAACACCTGCGTCGGCTGCGGTAACTGCGGCGAGGTCGCGCACGAGGCGGTGCTCTGTCCGTCATTCTACAAAGCGGACCTGGTCATGAATCCCAATCGCTTTGACCTGTTCCTCGACGACCTGCGGCGGAAATTCATCGGCTGGCTGCAACGGCGAGCGAACCAGCGTCGGTTCGAGGCGGCCTGATGGAAGAGCGCGAGCGCCCTATCACCATCGCGATGCTGGCCCTCGGCGGGCAGGGCGGCGGCGTGCTCACCGGCTGGCTCGTCGAGACCGCGGAAGCGAATGGTTACATCGCCCAGTCCACCTACGTCGCCGGCGTGGCGCAGCGCACGGGCGCCACGGTTTACTGCGTTGAAATGTTTCCGCGCGACGTCGCGCGCGCAGCGGGCCAGCTGCCTGTGTTTACGCCGTACCCGGTCCCGGGCGACGTCGACCTGGTCATCGCCGGTGAATTCGCCGAAACGGGGCGCGCCATCGAGAAGGGCTTTGTGACGCCCAACGTCACTACGCTCATCGCCAGCACCCATCGAGTCTATTCCATGCCGGAAAAAGAGGCCATGGGCGACGGTATCATGGCGCTCGACAAGCTGGCCGAGATCGCGGAAAAAATATCCAGGGACTACATTTCGTTCGATATGCAGGCGGCCGCGGATGACGCGGCATCCATCATCAGTTCGGTGATGCTGGGCGCCATCGCTGCGAGTGGCGCGCTGCCTTTCGACCGCGACGCATTCGAGAATACGATCCGTCAGACCGGCAAGGCGGTCGAATCCAACCTGCGCGGTTTTGCGGCCGGATTCGATGGCGCTCACGCGCCGTCTGCCGCCAAGAAGGATCACCGCCAATGGGCCGCGCCCCAGGGACCGAACGGTGATGCGCTGGCCGCCCGCATCGAGGCGGAGTTGCCGCAGGCGACGCAGGACATCGCGCTGCAGGGCGCGCTGCGCGCGCTCGACTTCCAGGACCTGCGCTACGCGAATGAGTACATCGACCTCCTGGCCGCATTCGCGAACGTCGATACCACGGCCCGGCAGCATGAACTGACCCGGGAAGTCGCCCGGCAGCTCGCCTTGCAGATGTGTTACGAAGACACCATCCGGGTCGCCGATCTCAAGACCCGCAGTCAGCGATTCGACGCCATCCGGGAGCAGGTCGGCGCCATGCCCGGACAACCCGTCAAGGTTCTCGAGTACTTCCATCCGCGCTTCGAGGAGTTCTGCGACACCTTGCCGTGGTTCATCGGCGGACCGCTGTCGAGGAGTGCGCTTGCGCGCAAAATGCTGTCGCCGCTGTTCCGCAAAGGACGCAGGATCAATACGACCGGGATCTCCGGTTACCTCATGCTGTACATGCTTGCCGGGCTGCGCCGAATCCGGCGCATGACGTTGCGCTACAGGGAACAACGCGCGTTCATTGACGATTGGCTCGATCGCGTTACCGCCGCCGCGGTGGATGACTACGAGTACGGCCTGTCCGTTGCGCGCTGCGTCGAGATCGTCCGTGGCTACGGCGCCACGTATGAGCGCGGCAAAGCGCGCTACCTGGCTACGGTCGACGCAAGCTCGGGGGGCAAGGACGCTGCGGCCGTCAGGCGGCTGCACGCAGCGGCGCTCGCCGACGAGCGCGGCGAGGCTTTCCACAAAGAACTGGACGCGAGAGGAGCCGGCGCATGACCTGGTTCGGTGAGAAGCACGCACTGGTTACCGGTGGCGGCAGCGGCATCGGCGCCGCGATCGCGAGGGTGCTGATCGACAAGGGCGCGAGGGTAACTATCGCCGGTCGCAACCGCAGCCGACTGGAGACCACAGCCGCCGAGCTGGGCGCCTCGCTGCAGGTACTGGACGTCACGGACCGCGAACAGGTAACAGCGGCGTTCCGGTCTGCCGAGAAGGAGCACGGCGCGATAGACGTGCTGATCAACAACGCGGGCGTCGCCGAATCCGCGCCTTTCGCGAAAATGAGCGACGATCACTGGGAAAAGATGATCGGCGTGAACCTGACCGGCGTCTATTACTGCTGCCGCGAAGCGATCGGCGGCATGCTCGACAAAGGCGGCGGGCGCATCGTCAATGTCGCCAGCGTCGCCGGCTTGCGCGGATCCGGGTACATCGCCGCCTATTGCGCGGCCAAGCACGGCGTCGTCGGGCTGACGCGCGCGCTCGCGGCTGAATACGCCAGCAAGAACATTACGGTCAACGCCGTCTGTCCCGGCTACGTCGATACCGATATCGTGCGCAATGCCGTCGCCAATATCGTCAAGGCGACGGGCCGCAGCGAAGAGGAGGCGCTGGCGGAGATCGTGAAGACCAATCCACAGGGACGCCTGATCACGGCCGATGAAGTCGCGGATACCGTCATCTGGCTGTGCCGGCAGCAGTCGGTCAACGGCCAGTCGATCGTCATCGACGGGGGAGAGGTGACATGACGATGGCCGACTATCAGCCGCAGCATTTCCTCTGGCAACTCGATGACAACGGCGTTGCGACGGTGACGCTCAATCGGCCGGAGAAGAAGAACCCACTGACCTTCGAATCCTATGCCGAGCTGCGCGACACGTTTCGCTCCCTCAACGACGCCAAAGACGTCAAGGCGGTCGTCATCACCGGCGCGGGCGGCAACTTCTGCTCGGGCGGCGACGTGCACGAGATCATCGGGCCCCTGACGCGGATGGACAAGGACGGTTTGCGCGAATTCACGCACATGACCGGCGATCTCATCAAGGCGATCAGGCACTGTCCGCAGCCGATCATCAGCGCGATAGACGGCATTTGCGCCGGCGCCGGCGCCGCGGTCGCGATGGCCAGCGATCTCCGTTACGGCACGCCGGACGCCAGGACGGCCTTCCTGTTCGTCCGCGTCGGCCTGGCCGGC
>JABAHR010000603.1_pt1 | contig 10283 bp, 13 predicted proteins | sample 7062101 | NCBI WGS metagenome assembly JABAHR01 (sample SAMN14534553, study PRJNA622989) | marine sediment metagenome | biome: marine biome [ENVO:00000428]; feature: marine pelagic biome [ENVO:01000023]; material: deep marine sediment [ENVO:00002113] | place: India: Gulf of Kutch | collected...
TGGCTTTCGACGAGAAGATCGAAACGCCCGGCGGCATCTTCTACATTGACGGCGCGAGCGTGCTTTACCTTGTCGGCAGCACGATGGACTGGGTGGAAGACGATTTCACCGCCGGCTTCGTGTTCGACAATCCCAATGCAACGGGCGCCTGCGGATGCGGCGAATCCTTTATGGTGTAAAGGTCCTGACGGCCCTCAGGCTTCGCCGGTTTCCTCGGCGATAAAGGCCATCAGCGCTTCGTCATACTCGTCGGTCTCGCCATTGGCGGCGATCATCTGGTCGAGCCAATCCTGCTCGTAGGCAGTGAACTCGGCGGCCTCGGCGACGCGTTCCTCGCGCGAAGGACAAGGGGCGCCCTTCTTGCCGAAGACGACGCCGAAAGCATTGGGCGCGGATTTCACCATCTGGCCCATGAAGCGCCCGACGTTGGCCTTGTTGTCGGCGACGAAGGCTTCGAGCTCGAGCATGCGCGCGCGGTCGAGATGGGCGGATTGGCTGGCAAAGCCCATCAGGTAATTGCCCACGCCCTGCACGAACAGGCGCTTGAATTCAGGGACATTGGAATCCTCCAGCGTCGCATCCTTGAGGCGGAACAGCATTTCAGCCTCGCGGCGGCTGACCGCAGCAGGGCGGTCGCTGGCCTGGCCGAAGATCACCCGGCGAAGGATGCGCGCCTCGGCGGCGCTGACATGGGAATCCGACAGCGAGCCACCGCAGCGGGTCGGGCCGGTGCCGTTCAGGACTTCCTCTTCCAGCACTTCGAGCACGTAGGACTTGAGGCGCTCTGGCACGTTGGTGCCCTTCTCGATCACCTGCACCAGCAGTTCGAATTCGGTCATCGAGCAGACCTTGCCGTCGCGCTCGACCATGGCGATAAGCCACTCGGCCTCCTCGTCGCTGGCATATCCATGCGGTTCGGTGCCGTTGAGCACGAAATTGCGCAGCGCCTCGACGAAGAAGTCGCTCCACTTCTCGGACGGGTTCTCGATCGCATGCTGCAGCGAGAAGATCGCCTCGGCTTCCTCGCGGCGAATCCGGCCATCGGCCCAGCCAGTGGCGCGCAGCTGCGCGATCTCTTCATCGGAAACGGCACGGTCGGACGCAGCCTGGCGCGCAAAATCGGCAAAATGGACAGTCATTTCTCGCTTTGTCCCCCTGGGTCAGGGGTCCGTCGATGCCGCAATAGGCTTAAATTCGGGTTACTGGCGGCTCCGGCATTGACCGCGAGAAGGCTCAGCGGCTGCGCTGGCGCATGGCCTGCATGCAGGCGAGCCGATCGACCTCTGCCCCGTCGCTGGCGCGCCGCGTCTCGATCCAGGTCGCGACGGGTTCCGTATTCGGTCGCAGGGCATAGAGAAAAACATCCATTACACAGGCGCTTGAGGCGAATTGCAGCTTGCGCATGTCGCCTTCATGCACGTCCAGTCGCGGCGTGCCGAACTGCCGCACCAGGCTGTTCGCGCCTTCCCTGATGACGCCCTCGAGCCCCGGCCCCTGGAGGATCTCGGGAACCAGGAAGCCCTCCACCGGTGGCGGTGCCGGCCTGCTCGGTGGAACCTGTTGCTGCTGCACCGGCGGGCGTGGCGGCGGCGGGGGAGCAGGCGCGACCGCGGGCGCGCTGGCGCAGGCGCCGAGCAGCAGGGGTGCAAGGGCGATGGCCGTCCTAGCCATTGGCCGCCCCTTTCCGCCGGTGCACCATATGGGTCGCGGAGGCAGCACCGAGAACCGGGGCCAGCAGGTTGACGAACGGCAGCGCCAGCAATGCAGCCACCACGCCGCCCAGCAGGAAGCGGTCGAAACGACCCAGCGGATGCAGCTCATCCGTAGCCTGCCGGTGGCGCAGCCATACCAGGTCCTGCAATTCACGGCCAACCAGCACGGCATTGACGATCCAGAACACGATGGCCGGGCCGATGGCGGTGAACAGCAACAACAGCGCGATCGGCAGGGCGACGAGATTGGCCACAAGGGCGCGCAAGGCCGCAGCGAGCCCCTTTTGCAACTCCTCGCCCGTGGTCAGGTCGCGGGCGGTGCTGGCAGCCTCGGGATAGTGGCGCGCCTCGACCGCCTTCACCACTTCGTCGGCGAAGAACTGGATCACCGCCATGGCGACGATCCGCCAGCACAGCCACAGGCCGATCAGCGCCAGCAATGCCGATGCCATGCCGCGCAATCCGCCGGATCCGGAGAACAGGGCGTCGGACAGGCCGAGCCAGGCGAGCAGGGCGTCGAAAGCCCACCAGCCGGCCCAGCTGATGACGACGAAGGCAAGGATGGTCACCGCAAGGCTCTTGAGCAGCACGCGCAGCACCCCGGGATCGGCCAGCTGGCCGAGCGCGAGTGTCAGGCTTGTGAGGATCGATGGCATTCCGGCTTGCGATTGCTCTTGCTAACGGCCAAGTCAATGGAACGGGATTGGATTTAGACACACAAGGATTAACATGTCCGAACCACGTTATGACGTTATCGCCATCGGCAATGCCATTGTCGATGTAGTGGCCTCCTGCTCCGACGAGCTGATCACCGAATTCGGCATGCCCAAGGGCGGCATGACGTTGATCGATGCGTCCCAGGCGCGCGAGCTTTACGACGCCATGGGGCCGGCGCGGGAGATCAGCGGCGGATCGGCTGCCAACACGCTGGCGGGACTGTCCGCCCTCGGCGTGCAGTGTGCCTTTGTCGGCCAGGTGGCGGACGACCAGCTTGGCCAGGTGTTCGCCCATGACATTCGCGCCGTCGGCATCGATTTCGATGTCCCGCCGCGCAACGGGGGGGAGCCTACCGCGCGCTGCCTGATCTTCGTCACGCCCGATGGCCAGCGGACCATGAACACCTATCTCGGCGCCACCCAGTTCCTGCCGCGCGATGCGGTGGACGAGGAAGCCATCGGCGGGGCTTCGATCCTCTACCTAGAAGGCTATCTGTGGGATCCGGAAGAGCCGCGCGCAGCCATGCGGCGGGCCATCGAGCATGCAAGGGATGCCGGCCGCAAGATCGCCTTTACCCTGTCCGACGCCTTCGTGATCGACCGCCATGGCGACGATTTCCGGGCGCTGATCGAGGAAGGCCTGATCGACATATTGTTCGCCAACAAGGTGGAGCTGGCCGCGATTACCGGCGAGGAGGATTTCGAGGCAGGCATCGCGCAGCTCGCGCCCAAGGTGCCGACGCTGGTGGTGACCCGCAGCGAGGAAGGCGCGGTTGCGGTCAACCGGGGCGAGCGCGCCGAAGTCGCCGCCGAGCCGATCGAGCACGTGGTCGATACGACCGGCGCGGGCGACCTTTTCGCTGCCGGCTTCCTTGCCGGCTATGTCAGGAACCGGCCGCTGGCGACATGCCTGCGCATGGGTTCGATCGCCGCCGCCGAAATCATCAGCCATTACGGCGCCAGGGCGGAAACCGACCTTGGCCAGCTGATGGCCGAAAAGCTCGGCTGAGGAAATGGGCGGGACCGATCTCGCCGGCGAAGTCGCCGAACTGCGCCAGAGGCTGCAGCTAATCGAGGACCGGCAGGCGATCGAGCGGCTGCAATACCAGTATGGCTATTACATCGACAATCGCCTGTGGGATGCGATGGTCGAACTGTTCTGCGACGAGGAGCCGTCGATCGAGATCGGCCAGCGCGGCACCTATATCGGCAAGGAGCGGATACGCCGGTTCCTGGTCGATGTGCTCGGCGAGGGCCGCGAAGGCCTGCTCAAGGACGAGCTGATCCATCATATCCAGCTGCAACCGGTCATCACCGTGGCGGCCGACGGGAAAAGCGCCCGGTGTCGTGCCCGCGCCCTGATCCAGGGCAATAGCCCGCCCGGCACGGGCAAGCTCCTGATGGCCGAGGGTCTGTACGAGAACGAATATGTAAAGACTGCCGAGGGCTGGCAGATCAAGCGCCTGTGGTGGGTGCCGACCTATTACTTCCAGGTCGCCGGTTTCGATGGCGCAGTGTTCGACAGCGGTCCGCCGAGCGAGGCCTTCCCGCCCGATCGCCCGTCAGTCCCGAGGAACGAAGCACTGGGCCGCCGCTTCCCGCCGTTCCACTATCCGCATCCCTTCACCGGGGAAGAGGCGGGCAGTCCGGCGAGCGGGGACCGGGGCTGGAAGGGCTAGCGCCCAGCCACTCTGGTTTAGCCCCGCTCTATTTCGCGCCAGCCGATATCGCGGCGACAGAAGCCGGTGGGAAAGTCGATCGCGTCGACCGCCGCATAGGCCCTGTCGCGTGCGGCCTGCACATCGGTGCCCATGGCCGTCACGTTGAGGACCCGTCCGCCGCTGGCGCGCAATGTGCCGTCCTCCTCATCCAGCACGGTGCCGGCGTGGAACACCTTGGCGCCGTCTTGCTCGGCATGTTTGAGGTCGATTGCGCCGCCCTTCTCCGGCGTGCCGGGATAGCCATTGGCCGCCATCACCACCGTCATCGCGAAATCGTTGGAGAAGTGCGGTGCGCGCATGGAAGCGAGGCTGTTGCTGGCGCAGGCGAGCATGAATTCGGCGAGGTCGTCCTCCAGCCGCATCATCAGCACCTGGCATTCGGGATCGCCGAAGCGGCAGTTGTATTCGACCAGCTTGGGGCCGTCGGAGGTGAGCATCAGCCCGGCATAGAGTACGCCCGAATAGGGCATGCCCTCGTCGGCCATCTGCCGCACGGTGGGGCCGATAATCTTCTGTATCACCTCGCCGCGCAGTTCGGGGGTGAGGATCGTCGCCGGGCTATAGGCACCCATGCCGCCGGTATTGGGCCCGGTATCGCCCTCGCCCACGCGCTTGTGATCCTGCGCCGTGCCGAAGGGAACGATGGTCGCGCCGTCGGTAAGGGCGAAGAAGCTCGCTTCCTCGCCTTCCATGAATTCCTCGACCACTGCCTTGGCGCCGGAATTGGCAGGCGGCGTCTTGTCGTCGCCGAAGATCTCCATCAGCGCCAGGCGTGCATCGCGATTGGTCTCGGCGATGAACACGCCCTTGCCTGCTGCCAGCCCGTCGGCCTTGATGACATAGGGCTTGCCCATCTTCGCGCAGGCTTCCAGCCCCTCGGTATAGTCGTGCACTTCGATATAGCCGGCGGTGGGAATGCCGGCGCGCTCGCACAATTGCTTGGTGAAGCTTTTCGAGCCTTCCAGCTGGGCGGCGGCCTGCGAGGGGCCGAACACGGCGATCCCCTCGGCGCGCAGGGAATCGGCAATGCCGTCTACCAGCGGCGCTTCGGGGCCGACCACCACCAGGCCGATCTGCTCCTGCTCGCAGAAGGCGACCACCAGCTCGTGGTCGCTGACATCGATATTGAGGCACTCGGCAGTCTCGGCAATGCCGGGATTGCCCGGGGATGCAAACAGCTTTCCCCCGTCCTTTGCGATTGCCCGGGATTGCGCCAGCTTCCAGCTAAGCGCATGTTCGCGTCCGCCCGATCCCAGCAAGAGGATATTCATGCCCGGCTCCAATTCCGAATCTGTCAATGCCAATCAGGGGCTGGTAGCCAAGCAGGGCACGGGCGACAATTCCGCCCCGCTCACCATCACCGAGATTTCGCAGGCGTTGAAGCGTACGGTGGAGGATCGCTTCGGCTTCGTGCGCCTGCGCGGCGAGCTGTCGGGCGTCAAGCGCGCGGCATCGGGCCATCTCTACTGCAGCCTCAAGGACGAGAAGGCGGTGATCGACGCGGTGATGTGGCGCGGCACCACCGGACGGCTCAATTTCCAGCCGGAAGACGGGATCGAGGTAATCGCCAGCGGCAAGCTGACCACCTATCCCGGTCGCTCGAAATACCAGATCGTGATGGAGAGCATGGACATTGCCGGCGAAGGCGCGCTCCTTGCCCTGCTGGAAAAGACTCGCAAGCGGCTCGAAGCCGAAGGCCTGTTCGCGATGGAGCGCAAGCGAGCCCTGCCGTTCCTGCCGCGCCGGATCGGCGTGGTGACCTCGCCCACCGGCGCGGTGATCCGCGACATCCTCCACCGCCTCGCCGATCGTTTCCCCAGCCACGTACTGGTGTGGCCGGTGCTGGTGCAGGGGCAGGACGCGGCCGAGCAGGTGGCCGCCGCCGTGCGCGGCTTCGGCGCCATGCCCGAAGCGGAGCGGCCGGACCTGCTGATCGTCGCCCGCGGTGGCGGCTCGATCGAGGATCTGTGGGCCTTCAACGAGGAAGTGGTGGTCCGCGCCATTGCCGATTCGCCGGTGCCTGTGATCAGCGCCGTGGGCCATGAGACCGACACCACGCTCGCCGATTTCGCTGCCGATCGCCGTGCGCCGACGCCCACTGCCGCTGCCGAAATCGCCGTTCCCGTGCGTGCCGAGCTGGCCAACACGCTCGACGACCTGGCGCTCAGGCAAAGGAAATGCGCCTTGCGCCCGGTCGCCCTTGGCCGCGAGCGGCTGGAAGCCCGCGCCCAGCGCCTGCCGCGTCCGGAAATGCTGTTGCAACAGGCCGTGCAGCGCCTCGACGAGGCCGGTGAGCGCCTGCGTCGGGGCCTGATGGATCGTGCTGCGGCCGGGCGCGAACGCTTGAGCGCATTGCGGCTTTCGCCCGCCACCTTGCAGCGCAACTGGCGTGACGCATGCCAGCGGCTCGGGGCCGTACGCGATGTTTCGGGCCTGTTGTCGCGCGAGATCGCCGACCGCCGGGAACGGCTCACTGCCCTCGCCCGACTTGCCGGGCAGTTGCACCCGGAAAAGCCGCTCGCGCGTGGCTATGCCATGGTCCTCGATAGCGCCGGCAAGGCGGTGACCGACAAGGCCGAGGCCGAAAAACATGCTGCGCTGGCGATCCGTTTTCGCGATGGCGACCTGCCGGTGGTGCCGGGCACGGCAGGCAAATCGCGCAAATCGCGCAAATCCGCCGATCCGAAGCCGGAATCCGGCCAGCCGAAATTGCTTTGAAACCCTGCGCTTGGTAGGATTGCCCCCATGCTGATGAATTCATCCGACAAGGCCGCGACACTGGCCTATGGCCCCAACGGTTTCCGCGTGATCAGGCCCGGCCCCTTCGTGGTCTGCGCCATGAGTGGCGAGACCATCATGCTGGAAGAACTGCGCTACTGGTGCGTCGAGCGGCAGGAAGCCTATGCCAGCCCGGAGCTGGCGACCCGGCGATTGCTCGAGGACGAGTGAGCGCGGCCCCGGCACGCGTTGCGGCCACTATCTGTCTCCTGCTTGCGGAGGGGGCCTGTTCCGGCGCAACCGAAGACAATCGCTCCGGCCACAGTCCGATCCTGATGCCCGTGCTCCTGGCCACGGATGCGGAGGCGCCCGCACAGCCGGCTCGGCCAGCAAGCTTCGAATTCGATGGCGAGCTGACGCAGGGCGGCTGGATACGCGGGCAGGTGCCGGCGGGCACGGTGACAGCGCGGCTCGGTCGGCAAGAGCTGGCGTTCGACGAGCAGGGGCATTTCTTCGCCGCTTTCGACCGCGATGCGGGGGACGAAGCGCAACTCGTGGCAGAGCTTGCCGATGGCTCGCGTGTTTCCACCACGATCGAGGTCCAGCCGCGCGGATGGGATATCGAGCATGTCAACATCGCCCGTCGCTCCGGCGGGGCGAGCGCGGCCTTCATGGAGCGGCGCAGGCCGGAGCTGGCGCAGATCAATGCCGCGCGCAATGTCGAGGCTGCGGCAGGGGGCTGGAGCGAACGCTTCATCTGGCCGCTGACAGGGCGGATCTCGGGCCGCTTCGGCTCGCAGCGCATCTATCGCGGCGAGCCCGGCAGCTATCATTCGGGGATCGACATCGCCACCGGATCGAGCGGCAATCCGTTCGTCGCCCCGGCGGCGGGCGTGGTCACGCTGGCGACGCGGCAGCCGTTCAGCCTCGAGGGCTATTTGCTGATCATCGACCACGGGCAGGGCTTGAACAGCGCCTTCCTTCACCTGTCGGAGATCGCCGTGAGCGAAGGAGAGACCGTGCAGCAGGGCCAGTATCTCGGGCGCATCGGCTCTTCCGGGCGCGCCACCGGGCCGCATCTCCACTGGAGCATCAAATGGCGTGACGCGCGGCTCGATCCGCTGCTTTTCACCGGCCCGATGCCCTGAATTCCCGTATGGCGTGGCCACTACCAGGGACGCGTCGGCTTCGCCTGGCGAGCATTCTGCTTCTGGCGGCCTTGCTCGGTCCGGGCACATGGTGGCGCAGCGAGGTGCTCTCGAGTGCGCCGCATTCATTCTCGCTGGAGCGTGTGGCCCTGCCGTCAGGGGATGCCGACACGGATCCGCGGCTGACAGCGGAATCGGCGTGGGAGATCGTCAGCGACGATCCCTTTTTCGGCGGCTTTTCGGCCCTAGCCGCGCGAGCGGATGAACGGCTGCAGGCCTTTTCCGACCGCGGCAGTGGCGTCACCTTCACCGCGCCGGGAGAAGGCGATCCCGATCCCGTGTTTTCCTCCTACGAACTGGGTCCGCGTCAACCACGGCTTTACCCCGATATCGAATCCCATGCTGCCGATCCGGCGACGGGCCGGGCGTGGCTGGGTTATGAAAGCGCCAATGGCATCCGTTCGCTGGCGGCGGATGGCACGGCAGGCGAGCTGGTGCGGCCGCGCGCCATGCGGCGCTGGCCGGCCAATGGCGGGGCCGAGGCGATGGCGTGGCTGCCGGGGCGCGGCCTGCTGGTCCTGCGCGAGGTGGGCGGTATTGCCTTGCTGTTCCCCGGCGATCCCACGCGCGAGGATGTCCGTCCGCAGCGCTTCCGCTATCGCCAGCCTGAAGGCTATTCGGTTACCGACATGGCGAGCCTGCCCGATGGGCGGCTGATGATCCTCATGCGTGCCCTCGCCCTTGAATGGCCACCCTATGCCACAAGGATATTCCTCGCCGACCCGCCCGACCCGGGGGCTCCGGAAGACTGGCAATGGGAGGAAGTGGAGGGTGCAGGCTCCCTCCTGCCGCGCGACAATTACGAGGGGCTGGCCGTCTCCCCGCGGGAGGACGGCACTTTGACCGTGTGGCTGGTTTCGGACGACAATATGGCCGCCAGCCAGCGCTCTCTGCTGGTGCGGCTGCGCTGGGATCCGGCGTCAGCGGACAGCGGGCAATGAAAAGGGCGCCGGCCTTGCAGCGGGCGCCCCTTCATACTCGCGGTGCCAACCGGCTTATGCAGCGTCGGCAGCGGCCTTCTTCAGCTCGCGCTTCACCTTCAGGGCGCGCGCGGAAAGCTTGTCGTCGGCAGTCTTGAGCAGCCAGTTGTCGAGGCCGCCATTGTGTTCGACCGAACGCAGGCCCTGCGTCGAAACGCGGAACTTGAAGCTGCGGTCGAGCTTCTCGGACATCAGCGTGACGTTCTGCAGGTTGGGCAGGAAGACGCGCTTGGTCTTGTTGTTGGCGTGGCTGACATTGTTGCCGACCTGGCGGCCCTTGCCGGTAAGTTCGCAAATGCGCGACATGGCGAAAACTCTCTCTCGAAAGGTGAATCGGTTTGCAGCGTTAGCTGGGAAGGCGCGCGCATACATAGGAGGGGCGCTTGCGTCAAGCAAAGCCGCCGCCTAGCGAATGGTTCATGACACGCTGGCCCCTGCCCGAACCGATGCTGGAAGCCCTCGCCCTGGCGCGCAAGGCCGGCGAATCGGGCGAAGTGCCGGTGGGCGCGGTGGTCGTGTATCGAGGCGAGGTGATCGGCGAAGGCTATAATCTCACGCGCACCGACCACGATCCCACCGCCCATGCAGAGATCGTCGCCCTGCGCGATGCAGCACAGCACCTCGGGTCCGAGCGGCTGGTCGATTGCGACCTCTACGTCACGCTGGAGCCGTGCGCGATGTGCGCCGGCGCCATCAGCCATGCGCGGATCGCGCGGCTCTATTACGGAGCACCCGACCCCAAGGGCGGCGCAGTGGAACACGGCGCGCGCGTGTTTGACCAGGCGCAATGCCTGCATGCGCCGGAAGTCTATGCTGGAATTGGTGAAAGCGAGGCAGGGGATTTGCTCAAGGCGTTTTTCGCCGAGCGCAGGTAGGCACCTGCACCTCGCGGCAGTGCTGAACGCTGACTGATATGAGGAATGAACCGAGAAAACCGACCCTGATGGCCCTTGCCCTGTGCAGCGCGGTTCTGCTGACCGGGCAAAGCCAGCCCTTGTCGGAAGTCGTGATCGAGCCTGGCGACGCGCCATCCACCGTAGTCGGCAAGCTCTACCTGGACCTGTCTGGCATACTGCGTCCGCCGCATGCGCCAGCCCCCACGCCGACATTGTGGGAGCGCAATCTTTCGGCGCGCACGGCTGCCCTCTACTGGCGGCTGCGACAGCTGGAGAGTCGCGATGGTTTTAGGACGTTCGACTATGACTGGCTGTGCCAGTGCCGCGATGTG
>JABAHR010005690.1_pt1 | contig 10280 bp, 7 predicted proteins | sample 7062101 | NCBI WGS metagenome assembly JABAHR01 (sample SAMN14534553, study PRJNA622989) | marine sediment metagenome | biome: marine biome [ENVO:00000428]; feature: marine pelagic biome [ENVO:01000023]; material: deep marine sediment [ENVO:00002113] | place: India: Gulf of Kutch | collected...
TCAGCGTTCAATCTCTGTGCCCTGAGAAATTTTTAGCAAGTCCTGAACTTCCTCTCTCGACCTGAATTTTTTGATTAATTCGGGGTCATCGATGTGGTCTAAGATATATTCAACACCTTCCATGGCCTGCCGGAAGCACGCTTCGGCTTCATCCTGGTTGCCTTGCTCCAGATGCCACAGGCCGAGATAATACTTCAACTGCCACATCGCCTTGCGGGAGCCAAGCTCTTCCGCTTCTTGAATGCCTTTCTCGAAGGAGGATTTGGCTTCCGCCATTGAGCCTTGCTTCAGGTGTGCGATCCCGTTGATCAGAAGCAGTTCGGGGTTCAGGTAGCGGACTCCTGTGGCGTTCAATTCTGATAAAAAATCACGGGATGTGCTTACCGTTTTTGAATAAGCATGTTTACTCAAGTATAGGTAACACTCTCCGAGAACAAAATAGTATTTCGGAACGAAATACACCCCATCGATATTGCCCGTGTAATTATCCAGGCTTTCCTGCGCTTTTTCGATGTTCCCGGCCCTGGCATGGACAAAAAGCTCGGAGCCAAACGCAAACGCGCGGGAAACATCAAGGTTGTCCATCTCGGCATATTTCTGGCTCTCTGCAATCGAAATGGCGGTCTGATGATCACCGGTTTCTGAATAAACCACGGACAGCAGGGTGCGGGTCAGGATCTTGCCGGCCGTGAATTTGGATATTTCCGCGTCCCGCATGGTTTGCTCGAAATGCTCGATGGCCAGGCTGATATCACCGCGCTCAAGATCAACCAATCCAATCGCGTACCGGCTGTAGGATTGCCCCCAGATATTGTTTGTGCTCTGGCTGATGGCATAGGCCCGGTCTGAATATTTGTAGGCGTTATCAAATTCACCGAGATACACACTGATGGCCGCCAATCCACCCAGGCAATCTGCCAGCATCGGCAGGTTGTTCATCTTCTCCCATAGTTCAACTGCTTCGAGAGAAACCTCCTTTGCCCGCTGCACCTCTGCGTTCATGCTGTATGCATGGGCGGCATCGTTCAGGCTGTAGGCTAAAAGCTCCTCTAGGCCCAACTCTCGGGAAAGGGCGATCGCCTTTTCGCCTGCTGCCTGGGCATCCACCAGGCTTTGATGGAAGCGGTGCAGGTTCATGTTGAGCCAGTGAATTTTAGCCAATGATTCCCTGTCATCGAGTTCTTCGGCGATTTCCTGCGCTTTTTCAACGATGGCAGATCCAAGTTCCATATTGAATTCACTGCTGGGAACGCTGTAAACCTGGGCTTGAGCGATCAAGGCCTTGAGTACGTGTTTCTGATCCCCAGATGTTTGCGCCATTTGTTCCAGTTCTTGGTAGCAGCTGACTGCATTTTTAAACTGGGATTCCAGCTCAAATGCCCGGCCGCGCAGGAAAAACAAATCGGCTACATCATCTGTCTTGAGATCATCGTTCCATTTTGCTACTTCGATGGCTTTCCCGTAGTAATTGATGGCTTCGAGATTGGCATATAACCCGAAAGCGGTATCCCCTTCCATCTTGAAATAGTGGAAGGCGCGCGCGTCCCTGGCCTGGTAAAAATGATGACCGAGCAGAGTCGAGAACTCCTCAACCCGATCTGGATACAGCTGAAGGATCGCTTCTCCCACTCTGCGGTGATATTCACGCCGATGCTTGATCAGGATGGTGTTATACGCGGTTTCCTGGGTGAGGGCCTGGCGAAATACGTATTCTAATTCTGGGTCCCGAGACATTTCTCGGATTAAGCTCATGCGCTGTAATTGACTTAACTCCAAATCCAGCTCGGTGGTCGCATCGTTGATTAAATCGAGAATTTGATAATAGAAAGAACGGCCGACGACAGAGGCGATTTGCAGCACGTGTTTGGTCACCTCTTCGAGTCGATCGATCCTGGCGGTGATCAGCGCGCTGAGATTTTCGGGAATGGAGATGTCCCCGATGGTTGAATTCATCATCCAGGTTTCTGTCTCCTGGTCACGGACAAAGATTTCATCATCGATTAACCCACGGATCACTTCCTCCATAAAGAATGGATTCCCATCCGATTTCTGCAGGATCAGGTTGCGAACTTTCTGGGATAGGTTCGCGCCGCCCAGATAGGAGTCGATCAGCTCGTTGCTCTTATTCTCAGAGAGTGGAAGCAGATTGATCTGGGCATATCTGTGAGCGTATCTCATTTCAGAAGCCTGTTTTACTTCCCATGCCTGGGAATTATGGTGCTGCCGGAACGAGCACAAGAACAAGATTGGCAGGTGATCGACCAGCTGGAATAAATGCACCAACAATTCTGCCGAAGCCGGATCTGACCAATGCAAATCATCCACCACGAATACGGTTGGCCCCTCTTTGACCAGCCCTTCCAGGTGGTTCAGCATTTCGGAGTAAATTTTCTGCTTTAAGGTTTCCCCCGAAAGGTCTTGCATTTCTGCCTGCTCTCTTACCCCTAACAACAATTCAAACAGGTCATGTTGGTCCTGATTAAACCTGATGTCGCCCATGGATAAGGTGTCGTGGATTTTCCCCCTGATTTCATCGGGGAGGTCGTTGGGTAAAAGCCCAAAATAATTGCGTATTAGGCGCTGGATCACCGCATACGGCCTGGAGGATTCATAAGAAAGCGCCGACACCTGATTCCAGCGAGAGGAAATCTGGCCAAACGGTTTATCTTGTGGAAGGTTAGATTTCCAGAAATCCTGCGCTTCTTTTAGCAAACGGCTCTTTCCGATTCCTGCCTCGCCGATCATGCAGACAATTTGCCCGCTGCCCTTTTTTACCGACTCCATTGCACTGATCAGCATGTTGAGCTCGGTGGTGCGGCCGACGAGGGGGATGCTGGCATCTTTGGTGCCGTACATATCCATGGAATGGTCTTTAACGCCCAACACCCGGTAGGCTCTAACAGGATCTGCCTTCCCCTTGATTGAAATATCTTCCCCGGGCTCAAATTCAAAATCACGGCTGACCTGCTTATACGTATCCTCGCCGATCTGGATGGTTCCGGGCTGGGCAGTCTGTTCCATGCGTGCTGCGATATTGATCGCATCTCCCTGAGCAGTATATTCCATGAATAAATCTGACCCGACCCCGCCCACGACCACCAGGCCAGTGTTGATTCCCACCCGGACGTCGAACTCCAGGTTGTATTTCTCGTTGATCTGATCTTTGAAAGGCTGGATATCTTTGACAATCTTCAATCCGGCGAGGACGGCTCGCTTGGCATCATCCTCATGTGCGATGGGGGCGCCGAAGAAGGCGAGGACCGAATCCCCCATCAGGCGGGCCAGGGTTCCTTCATAGGTATAGATCGGTGAAATCAGGTATTCAAACGCCTGGTTCATGATCTCGGCCCATTCTTCAGGGTCGAGCTGTTCTGCCATTGAGGTGGATCCCTTTACGTCGCAGAACAAAATCGAGACGATCCTGCGCTCCCCTTTCATGGTCTGGATCCTTCTGGCATCTTCGAGTTTTTGGGCGTATTCTTTTGGGATGAATTTCTTGATCGAGCTTTCTTTGGTTTCCGATGGACGTTCTATCGCGGCTGGCGTTCGTTCGCCGATTGGATGCCCGCAGTTAATGCAAAAATTAGCATAGTGAACATTTTCATAGCTGCAATTTTGACAGATAACCACCAGCGAGACGCCGCATTGCATGCAGAATCTGGCCTCGCACGGGTTTTTTGTGTCACAATTGGGACAATTCATTTTCATCATTGTTTTTTATTTCGGGCACCTTGGGGAAGGTTTGAATGTTCATTTGGAAGTATAACATAATTAGTCTATTTTTCACCTGAATTGTGTGATTGGGAGTGGTTAATTAAGTGGAGTAGTTTAAAAAACCTTTAGAATCTTTTTAGTAAAAAAAATAACAACGCCTACAAGATTCGTCACTCCCACCAATCCCAAACCGACTTCCAATCCTAATGATATAATTTTCATTTGTTTAAAAGTAAAACCAGGGAGCAAATATGAGCAAAAAGAACAAACTCACTCCCCGCAGCCAGGACTTCAACGATTGGTATAACTCCGTTGTCAAAATGGCAGACCTGGCCGATTACGGCCCGGTGCGCGGCACGATGATCATCAAACCCTACGGCTGGGCGATCTGGGAAAACATCCAAAAAGCCCTCGATACCCGCTTCAAAGCCACCGGGGTTGAAAATGCCGGCTTTCCCATGTTCATCCCCCACAGCCTTCTGCAAAAAGAAGCCCAGCACATCGAAGGCTTTGCCCCCGAACTTGCCATCGTCACTCACGGCGGCGGGGAAGAACTCGCCGAACCACTGGTCGTCCGCCCCACTTCCGAAACCATCATCGGGCATACCTACTCAAACTGGGTGCAGTCCTACCGAGACCTGCCGATCCTGATCAACCTGTGGAACTCGGTCGTGCGCTGGGAAATGCGCACCAAGCTCTTCCTCCGCACTCTTGAATTCTACTGGCAGGAAGGCCACACTGCCCACGCCACTTTTGAAGAAGCCGACGAGCGTACCAAAATGATGCTGGATGTGTACACCGATTTTGCGGTCAACGAGGCCGCCGTCCCGGTAATCCCCGGCGAAAAATCCGAGCTGGAACGCTTTGCCGGCGCGGTCCAAACCACTACCATCGAAGCCATGATGGGCGACGGCAAGGCCCTGCAGTCCGCTACCTCCCACAACCTTGGCCAGAACTTCGCCAAAACCTTCGAGATCCAATACCTAGACGATAACAACCAACAACAGTTCGCCTGGACCACCTCCTGGGGCCTCAGCACCCGCTTCGTCGGCGCAATTATCATGACACACGGCGACGACAACGGCCTGGTTCTGCCCCCCAACATCGCTCCCATTCAAGTGGTGATCGTGCCGATCTACAAGACCGACGACGACAAAGCTGCCCTGCTCGCTACTGCTGACAAACTTGCCCAAGAATTGAAAGACGTTGAGATCACCGTCAAGGTCGATTCCCGCGAAAATCTCTCCCCCGGCTTCAAATTCAATGATTGGGAAATGCGCGGCGTTCCCGTCCGNNNGAGATCCAGGCCAACCTGCTCGCCAAAGCCACCCAATTCCGCGATGATAACACCCACGATACCGCCTCAATGGAGGAATTTGAGCAGGTCGTCAAAACCGGCTTTGCCAAAGTCTGGTGGGCTGGAGACACCGAAGATGAAATTGCCATCAAAGAAAAAACCAAAGCCACCATCCGCTGCTTCCCCCACGAGCAGCCCGGCAGCGGCGGAACCTGCTTCTACACCGGCAAACCCGCCGACAAAATCGCTATCTTTGGACGGGCTTACTAACACCTCCCCTCCACCCGCTCAATGAACCCTTGAGAGTGGTAAATGATAGGGCGATAAAATAAAGGTGTGAAATGCCCAAAATGCGAATCACAAAGTAGACAAAACAAAGCTGGCACCTGCTCAAGGAAGCCAACAATATCTGTGTAAGAAGTGTGGAATACGATACACACGAAGGTACCAGTGCAGATTTGAGTCATTATTTCGCCCGTTTACGTCGAAGATCACGATCCTTCTCAAGATGTCCTATTGCTTTACAGTGTGCAATCAAGCTTTATGTTATCGCTTATAACAGCCGCCAACTTCATAAGCAGCATCCTCTTTATCCTCCCCTTTGATAGATTTTCTACCACCATGATTTTTACCACTCCCGTGTGATTAAAGAGTGGCCATTTATGTGGGAATATTGACAAAATTTTCTGTTGGTCGAGTGCGCCAGATGTTTTTCCTGGCACGTATCGAGGCTACATGATCTCGATACGGCGGCTGCCGGCCGCCTACTCGATCATCGGCACTGTGGAGTCCCATAAGTTTAGACACCCCCTGCGATGATTGGTATGTAAAGGTGAGTGGTTGTCCTTAGACCATTTTTACCCGTGAAGATATCCTCGAAAGCCTCAGGGGAGCAGGTCAGCACAAGACTTGATAATGATCTTTAATCTTGTTTTCTTCTCTCGTTGGATTGTCCTAAGGTCAGGTTATTGGTTTGTCCATTGGGAAAGCAGGGCCCGATGGATGGCGCGTTGGTAAAAATCCCCTTGTGGTTGAATGTTCCGAACTCCGGCCTGTTCGATGATGGTGCTTAATATTGGCCAGATTTGTTCCCCATATACTTTCATACAGCTCTTGGGATGGATGCCTGGCCATGAGTAACAAGAAACCGTATGCCGGCGATTTTCTGTAGTCGCACACGCTGGTATCCGATCAAATGCTGGGTCACTTGGCAAAAAAACGTACTGATCCAGATTGCCATGAGGGATGCCCTCAATGCCTTTTACGACAATTGGTTCAGTGTGGCATAAATAGGGATCGACCGAAAGGTCGACAATCACGGCATGCTCAGGCATCCAGCCAATCCATTTATTGGAAATGACAGGTTTACTTGTGTCAATCCGATGGGTGGCATCAACCAGGATGTCAGTACGCGCAAGGACATCTCGCATAAAGCCTTCATGCCCGGTAAGGTCGTACTCAATGGCTGTTACCTGAACCCCTGGAATTTTGCGTTGTGCTAAGATTTGCCAGAGCTCAGGATCGCCATATCGGCTGGCGGCCTGTACCGCATGGACACCAACTGCACCGACCCCTAACACAGTGGCATTGATGGGCGGACGGTTTGGGTTTTCCATACCCGGTGCAGGATAAGTGCGGCGTAATACCTGGAAACCTACTTCCAATCCGTTCCATGCCACAGAGCGTAAATTTTCCACCAATCGTTGACCGGAATCATCCTGGAGAGAGTCCAGGGATATCCCTTCGACCTTGAGCGAGTTGAGAAGTTCCACACGTTGCGGCCTGGTGGGGTAGTGCAGCATGGAGATAATGCATGAACCTGGTTCCAATAATTTTAAGTCTTCTTTGGCAGGGCACCTTAACACCAGCACAAATTGTTGTTTATAAACCTTATCGTGTGAGGCAAAGCGTGCACCCGGAGCGGCTTTCAGGTAATCATTCTCTTTTAACCCCAGGCCTGCTCCATAGCCATATTCCAAAAGCACCTGTGCGCCATGTTTATCCAGGTCTGCCACCAGATTGGGAAGAAAATCTCGCCGCTCGCCTGATTCCACGCGCATGCGCGGCAGTCCAATGGTAATGTTATCGGTCATTTTTGCCTCAGATCCTTATATTGGGGGCAAGATAATAGCCCCTGAGTGGATACTAAAGATTACTTTTATTGAAAGCTTCTATCGCACAGCACTACAAAAATTCTCAACTAGCTTTGATTGAGGAAGGGACTCGTCCCTTTACATAGGTACCCGTCAGGTAAGCTGCTGTGAAAATTAATATCATTGGCAGCCACAAACCAACAAAGCTGGCGAACATTTCAAAACTTTTTTCGATGACCATTGCGACCAGAAAGAAATCCGTGAATAATGCCGTACCAACAAAAAAGGCGGCAGTCTGCAGCGGCTGCGTGTCATTGTGCTTTCGGTGGTAGCGGTAGGCCAGCAAAGCAGACGCAATGGGGGCACCAATCGCATGGATTGTCAATGTCACTGGCATCGTAGTGACCGCCATACCAATAAACATAATCGCCCCACAGATTGCCCAGACGACTAACGCATGGGCTAGTAATATCGCCCACTTTTTAATATCCATCCCTTCCTCCTTGTGTTTTTGTGCACAAAAATTATAACATTCCACTGGTCGAATAGGCGGTGCTTTTTGCCGAAACAAGACAACTCTCAGCATCTTGACATTCGTCCAACTTGTTACCCTTTCAAATCACTACTCGCGTAAGGAGAAGTATTTGTCTCCAGACCCTCTTTTGTGATATACATAAAACACAGCACCCACCAATTTGGGAAAGGAATGCCGGATGATCAGAACTCAAGAAGATTACCTGGAAAGCCTGAGGGGGATCAGGAAGCGTGTCTTTATGTTTGGGGAGGAAATTGATGATTACGTCGACCATCCCATGATCCGNNGCCGAATCCAATCTGACCGGCCGGCGCGTCAACCGTTTCACCCATCTGCACCAAAATACGCAGGACCTGGTCAATAAGGTCAAAATGCAGCGGCTGCTGGGACAGTGCACAGCCTGCTGTTTCCAGAGATGCGTGGGGATGGACAGTTTCAACGCCCTGGATGTGATCACTTACCAGATGGACCTGGACCTGGGCACTGAGTACAACCAGCGCTTCCGGAAATATCTTGCCCATGTACAGGAGGAAAACCTGGTGGTAGACGGCGCGATGACGGACCCGAAAGGGGACCGCAGGCTCTCGCCTTCTCAGCAGGCAGACCCGGATTTGTACCTGCGGATTGTGGATGAAAACGAGGACGGTCTCTTTATCCGCGGTGCAAAACTGCACCAGACGGGCGCGCTCAGCGCACATGAAATTTTAGTGATGCCCACCCGCAGCCTGAGAGAAGAAGATCGCGATTACGCGGTTGCCTGCGCGGTTCCGGCCGATGCAGAGGGGATCGTATATGTGTACGGGCGCCAGGCAAGCGACACCCGCAAGCTGGAGGGGGGAAAAATTGATGTCGGTAATTACCAGTTCGGCGGCCACGAAGCGATGATCATCTTCCAGGATGTGTTTGTCCCCTGGGAGTGGGTGTTTATGTGCCGGGAAATCCACTATGCGGGAGGGCTGGTGGAATTGTTTGCCGCCCACCATAGGGCGAGCTATGGGGGATGCAAGGTTGGGGTAGGGGATGTTTTGATCGGTGCGGTGCAGGCGGTGGCCAAAGCGCAGGGAACGGAAAAAGCCTCTCACATCAAGGATAAGATCGTCGAGATGGTGCACCTCAATGAAACGCTCTTTGCCTGTGGGCTGGCGACCTCTTACGAAGGAGTGCGCGCCCAGTCTGGGACATACATGATCGATTACCTGCTGGCAAATATCACCAAGTTAAACGTCACCCGCTTTCCCTACGAGATCGCCCGGATTGCCCAGGATATCGCCGGAGGCTTGATGGTCACGATGCCCTCCGAGCAGGACTTCAACCACCCGGAGGTCGGCCCGCTGCTGGAAAAGTACCTGGTAGGATCGGAGGACTTCACCACCGAGCACCGTCAGCGCTTGCTGCGGCTGATCGAAAATATCACCTTGGGGGCCGGCGGGGTGGGCTACCTGGTCGAATCGCTGCACGGCGCAGGCTCGCCGATGGCCCAAAGGATCATGATCACCCGGCTGGCGGAACTGGATGCCAAAGAAGAAAACGCCCTGAAAATTGCCGGGCTGCTCGAAGAGCCGAGTGCCCAGGCTGGAGATTGATCGCTTCTCATCTTCGGGTTTCCACCCCAGACCTGAGCCATTTTCAAACCCATTCGATTAACGGCGTGAAATAGAAGCACCGTCTGAGTACGCCAAAGGTCAGGAGGAAGCCTTTGGTCGGGGATAACCATTTAAACCACCGCACTCATCCTTTCTCAAAAATCAGCACAGACAATGTTTAGCCTTTTTTGCAGGAGTTTTGGTAGAATGCTGCCATGTTTAATCATGCGACTACGATCTGACCAACCCTAAGGAGAAGAAATGAACCAATCCATTCCAGCCACAATGCAAGCGGTTCAGCAGGATGAACCCGGCGGAACGCTCACCCTGCGGGAGGTCCCCGTCCCACGCCCCCGGGCAGGGCAGGTGTTGGTCCGTATGGCCGCCTCCCCGGTCAATCCTTCCGATCTTTCTACTTTGATCGGCACCAGTTCATATCGTAAGCACAGGTATCCCTTTATCCCGGGAATTGAAGGCAGCGGGACGGTGGTGGAGGCAGGGGAGGGGTTCATTCCGGGTTTGCTGAACGGCAGGCGGGTGGCTTGCTCCAGTGCTGATCCCAACCAGGGCACCTGGGCGGAATACGCGGTGACTTCTGCCAAAAGTTGTGTTCCCCTCGGCAGTAAAGTGAACATGGAGCAAGGGGCAATGCTGCTGGTTAACCCCATGAGTGCCCTGGGAATATTTGATGTCCTCCAAAAAGGTGGTCACCGGGCCATGGTCAGCACTGCTGCGGCCAGCGCGCTGGGCGGGATGCTCTTGCGCCTGGGCAAGCGGTTTGGAGTTCCCGTCATCCATGTTGTCAGACGGCAGGAGCAGGTTGAACTCGTTCGGGAGCGCGGCGGAGAGGTGATCTTAAACAGCAGCGATGAGGATTTTGTCGAACAATTGACGGAAGCTGCCCATCGAGTGCAAGCGACGCTGTTTCTTGACGCTGTTGCCGGCAATATGACCCAGAAACTTGCCCAAGCCGCGCCCTATGGAAGCAGCATACTGCTCTATTCGAATTTGGCGCTAAAGGATTCAGGGATCAATCCCGGGACAGCCTTGTCCAAGCA
>JABAHR010027222.1_pt1 | contig 10280 bp, 12 predicted proteins | sample 7062101 | NCBI WGS metagenome assembly JABAHR01 (sample SAMN14534553, study PRJNA622989) | marine sediment metagenome | biome: marine biome [ENVO:00000428]; feature: marine pelagic biome [ENVO:01000023]; material: deep marine sediment [ENVO:00002113] | place: India: Gulf of Kutch | collected...
GATGCCGTCCTTGCCGAGTGGCAGAGTGTGCCAAAACGGCTCAAGGCGGACCTTGGCCTGCTCGAGGCCTACTTTCAGAATCTGATGCGTACCGGCATGCATGAAAAGGCGGAGAAAGATCTGATTGCGGCACTAAACGCACAATGGCGGAGTCCGCTGGTGCGTATTTTTGGACTGGTCGAAGGCGCCGATGCCTCCAAGCAGCTAAAACGAGCCGAAAACTGGCTAGGCAAACGCGGTGATGATGCCGATCTTCTTCTGGCCGCCGCGCGCCTGTGTCTGAGGTGCCAACTGTGGGGGAAAGCCCGCAGCTATCTCGAGACGGTGCTGAGCCTGAGACCGACGCCAGAGGCCTACCAGGTCTACGGCCGACTGCTCAGCAGGCTCGGCGAGACCGACGCCGCCGCGGAAGCCTACCGCTCGGGCCTGACGATGGCCACCGACAGCCCGCTTACGGCCATACCGCACCTCGAGCCAGATGAAACCGGCTCGCGCTGAGCTGCCTTTGCCAGGCTGACCGTGTCGGGCGATCAGAATCCCATTTTGACGCTGGTTGTCGGGGTCGGCTACGTCGGTCGGCGGGTGCTCGACAGGCTGGGCACCCGTGGAACCATCGGCTTGAGTCGCCGCGCTGACGCCACGCTGTTACAGCTCGAGCAATACGACCTTGATGCCGGCGGGCCGCTGCCGATCGTGCTACCGGAGCGTTATCGGGTGCTTTACACCGTAGCCCCGCCGGCGCAGGGATCCGGAGACGAGCGGCTAAGGAACTTTCTCGACAAACTCGAGCCGCCGCCGCTTGCGTTTGTCTACATCAGCACCACCGGGGTCTACGGTGACTTGGGCGGGGCACGCGTCGATGAAGGCAACGCCATGCATCCCACGACGGAGCGAGCGAAGCGGCGCGCGGCTGCCGAGACCCGGCTCGAATCCTGGTGTGCCGAAAATGGCGTCCGGCTGTGCACACTCCGGACCCCCGGCATCTACGGTCCCGACCGGCTCGGCATCGAGCGTATCCGCGCCCGGGCTCCGGTCATTAATGAGGCAGAGGCGAACCCGGGGAATCGCATCCACGTCGACGACCTAGCAAGCTGCTGCATCGCGGCGCTCGATAAGCCTGAGGCAGTCGGCATATTCAACGTCGGCGACGGCGATCACCGCTCATCGACGTGGTTTGCGAAGGAAGTCGCAAGGCAGATCGGTCTGCCGCCGCCGCCGGAAATCAGTCGCAGCGATGCCGAGTCGGCCTTTTCCGCCGAACGCCTGTCTTTCCTGGCGGAATCGCGACTCATCGACACGCGGCGCATGCAAGAGGTCCTCGGCATCGAGCCTCGCTACGCCAATCCGGAAGACGGCATTCAGGCCAGCCTTGCCGTCGATTGAGCCTGGACTGATAGAGCGGATGCGGAGCTTGCAGCCGGATCAGGGCTGGCTTCGTTTACTCCGCAGCCAGGCCGTCAGCGGCTCCCACTCTTCCCAGTCGGGCCACGCGAGGTATTCCGGCAGCTCGAATATGCCGAGCCCACGCGTGTAGGCGCGGACATAGTTCTGTGCCTCGCGCAATGCCGCGATGTAAGGGATCCGGGCACGAGTGAGGTAGTCATCGAGCTCGTCGAAGATCAAGGTATTATCGCGCACGCGATTGGCAATCGCCGCTATCTTGACCTCTTTGCGCTGCACCTTGCCGACATCGCGCAGCTCCTTGAGAAACTTCGTCGTCGCCTGCATGTCGATCGTCGATGGCAGCACCGGCACGACGATGGTTTCGGCATGGCGGACCAGGTCCGTGAGTTCGACACCGTGCGAGCGGGCGGGTGCATCGCTGACGACAAGGTCCGCCCTGCGCGATACGTGACGCAGGCCGTCTTCGAACGCGGCAACGCCAGAGATCGGCGCCCGATCCGCGGGACGGCGGTCGAGCCAGTCGAGACTCGAGCGCTGTGGATCATAATCAGCCAACGCGACACTCGCACCCTGCGTCGCGAAGTAGGCGGCGATATTGGTAGCGAGCGTGCTCTTGCCGCAGCCACCCTTTGCATTCAGAACCATGATGTGCCGCATGCTTGCTCCAACGGCATTGTTACCGGGTTGATCTCGATCTTATGTAAACTACCGACGGCGATCGCAAAAGTCCAACCGAGGCAGTGCAGCTTCACTTCAAGAAAATGGAGGGTACCGGGAACCGGATCCTCGTCGTTGACCAGAGGCAAGACCAGCTCTCGCCTCCCGGCGCCGAAACGCTTCGCCGGCTCGGCGACGACCGTACCGGCCCGGGGTTCGACCAGCTCATGTGGATCGGACCCGCGCGTGAAGCACGGATGGCAGCAAGCTACCGCGTCTTCAATGCCGATGGCACCGAGGTCGAGCAATGCGGTAACGGTGTGCGCTGCGTGGTCCGTCTGCTCAGTGAGGAACCGGGCAATAACGGGACCTTTCTCCTCGAAAGCCCGGTTGGCGCAATCGAGGCGCGCATCACATCCGGCGACCAGGTAGCCGTCAATATGGGTCGTCCCCGGTTTGACCCGGTGGCAGTGCCATTCGTTGCCGCCAGGGAAGCCTTGCTCTACGAGCTCACCGTCGTCGGAGCCCATTATCAGGTAGCCGTGCTGTCGATGGGTAATCCGCACTGCGTGCTCGAAGTCGACGATGTGCTGCGAGCCGACGTTCGCAGGCTCGGTCCGCTAATCGAGAATCACGAGCGCTTCCCCGAGCGGGTCAACGTCGGATTCATGCATTGCCTCGGCCGGGGCCACATTGCGCTACGCGTTCACGAGCGTGGCGTGGGCGAAACGCGGGCTTGCGGAACCGGCGCGTGCGCCGCCGTCGTCTCGGCCCGCCGGCAGGGAAAACTCGACGACGAGGTCGTCGTCGACCTGCCAGGTGGGCAACTCATGGTAAGCTGGCCCGGCGGTGCGGAGCCGGTATGGCTTACGGGCTCGACTCGGTTCATCAGTGAGGGAATCATCGATCTATGAGCACACAAGCGAAGCCGGATTTCGTTGACGAGGGCATGACGGAAGAGGCCGTCAGGGACTACCTTCACGACAACCCGGATTTCTTCGAACGCAACAGCGCATTACTCGACGCGCTGCGCGTCCCGCACGTCAGCGGCGATGCGGTCTCGCTCGTCGAACGCCAGATCTCAGTATTGCGGCAAAAAGAACTCAAGCTCAAGCGGCAGCTCAAGGAGCTCGTCGATGTCGCTCGTAGCAACGATACCATCGCTGAAAAGGTCCATGCGTTCTCGCTCGGCCTGTTGTCCGCTCAGAGTCTTTCGGTCACGATAAGCAGGATCGAAGAGGCCATGCGCAAAGGCTTTGGCGCAGACGAATCGGTGCTCGTGCTGTTTGCCGATCCGGAGGCTTTTCCCGACATCGAGCCGAGTCGATTCTTCCGGGTGATCGATCGGGCCTCGGAGGAGCTAAAACCGTTTTCGACTTTCCTCGAGAGCAGCGGGCCACGCTGCGGACAGATCCGGGATTCCCAGAAAAGCTTCCTTTTCCAGGCGGATGCGGAAGAAATCGGCTCGGTCGCATTGCTGCCGCTCGGAAAGAAATCGGAACTCGGCTTTCTTGCGATCGGCAGTGTCAGCTCGGAGCGATTTCACCCGGGCATGAGCATCGACTTTCTCGCTCGCCTTGGCGACCTCGTTGCAACCGCGCTGGAGCGTTTCTAAACCGCGGGTGCCGGACGCGTGCAGCCGGGCGAAAACGACTGGATCGATAAATTTATCGACCATCTGACGTACGAGCGGCGGCTCTCGCCACTCACCTGTCGCCACTATCGTCGTGACCTGGACTCTCTCGCGACTTTTTGTGACGGGCGCAGTATCGGGAGCTGGAACGGTCTCGATAGCGAACACGTCCGAGATTTCGCGGCCCGGTGTTATCGGCAAGGGCTCTCGGCACGCAGTATCCAGCGTCGCCTGTCTGCCGCACGCACGTTTTTTCGCTTCTTGCTGCGCGAGAAGCACGTTCGCAAGAATCCGGTCACGTCGGTCTCCGCGCCCAAAGCCGGAAAACGCCTGCCCGCGTCGCTCGATGCGGATCGGATGGCCAGACTCCTCGACATTCCTGGCGACGGTCCGATCGTCGATCGGGACCGGGCGATCCTCGAGCTGCTGTATTCATCGGGTCTCCGGCTCGCCGAGCTGACCAGCCTCGACGTCGGCGATATCGATGCACAGGACGCAACGGTCCGGGTTACGGGAAAAGGCAACAAAGAACGGGTCGTGCCGGTTGGCCGTCACGCATTGAATGCGCTTGGCGCCTGGCAACGGTCCCGTGCACAGCTGGCTTTGGAGGATGAACCGGCCCTTTTCGTCAGCAACCGCGGCACCCGCCTCAGCGGGCGTTCCGTGCAGGCTCGCGTTGCCCACTGGGCGAGGCATCGCGGACTGGATGCCACTGTCCATCCGCACCTGTTCCGGCACTCTTTCGCCACTCACCTTCTCGAGTCCAGCCACGACTTAAGGGGTGTGCAAGAGCTGCTTGGTCACGCGAACATCGCAACCACGCAGGTATACACGCACCTTGATTTCCAGCACCTCGCCCAGATATACGATAAGACGCATCCGCGGGCTCGAAAGAAAGACTGAGCCGGCGCCACCGGCGAAACAATACGAACCCATTCAGACGGGGTAATGCGCATGCAGCAATTTCGAGGGACGACGATTGTCTCGGTGCGCCGTGACGGCAAGGTCGCGATGGCCGGTGACGGCCAGGTCAGCATGGGCAATACCGTCATGAAAGGTAATGCCCGCAAGGTACGTCGCCTGGCTGGCGGCAAGGTAATCGCCGGCTTTGCCGGCGGAACCGCCGACGCATTCACGCTGTTCGAACTGTTCGAGAGCAAGCTCGAGCAGTACGGCAACCTGACCCGGGCCGCGATCGAACTGGCCAAGGACTGGCGCACGGACCGGCGTCTGCGCAGACTCGAAGCCCTGCTCATCGTCGCTGATACCGAGAGTTCATTCATCATCTCTGGCAATGGCGACGTTATCGAACCGGAAAATGACCTTATGGCTATCGGGTCGGGCGGGCCCTTTGCGCAGGCCGCTGCTCTCGCTCTTTTGCAGAATACCGATCTCGATGCACGCACGATCGTGGAGAAAGCCCTGTCGATAGCGGGCGATATCTGCGTCTACACCAATCAGAACATCGTGATCGAGGAACTCCCGGAAAGCTAGTCGGCGCCAAACGCCAGCGCCGCGAGGCCGGGCCAAAGCCTCGATACACCTATCAGTTACTGGAAATTCTCTATGTCCCAGATGACCCCAAGAGAGATCGTTCAAGAGCTCAACAAACACATCGTCGGCCAGGATGAGGCCAAGCGTGCCGTCGCAATAGCCCTGCGCAATCGCTGGCGCCGGGTGCAGGTAGACGAACCACTCCGAAGCGAGATTACGCCAAAGAACATCCTGATGATCGGGCCGACCGGGGTTGGTAAAACCGAGATCTCTCGCCGCCTGGCGCGCCTGGCCAAGGCACCATTTATCAAGGTCGAAGCAACCAAGTTCACCGAGGTCGGCTACGTGGGGCGCGAAGTCGACAGCATCATTCGCGACCTGATGGATGTCGCGGTCAAGATGATTCGCGAAGATGCCATGTCAAAAGTCCGGCACCGTGCCGAGGACGCTGCGGAGGAACGCGTGCTCGATGCCTTGTTGCCGCCGCCGCAGTCGGATATCGGTTTCACGGCAAGCAGCCAGCCGGCCGCCGACAGCGATACCCGCCAGAAGTTTCGCAAGATGCTGCGTGAGGGAAGACTCGACGACAAGGAAATCGAAATCGAAATCCAGGCCCTGCCGGTCGGCCTCGAAATCCTGGCGCCTCCGGGGATGGAGGAAATGACGAACCAGCTGCAGGGGATGTTCCAGAATCTCGGCCGCAACCGCCGACAGACACGTAAAGTCAAAGTCAAAGATGCGCTTCGGCTGTTGACCGATGAAGAAGCCACGAAACTTGTCGACGAGGAAGAGCTCAAGACCCAGGCACTCGACGCCGTGGAACAGCACGGCATCGTTTTCCTCGACGAGATCGACAAAGTCGCCCGGCGCAGCGAGACCCAGGGCGCTGACGTTTCTCGCGAGGGCGTGCAGCGCGATCTATTGCCGCTGGTCGAGGGATCGACGATTACGACAAAGTACGGCATGGTGCGGACGGATCACATCCTGTTCATTGCCTCCGGAGCTTTTCACGTTTCAAAGCCGTCCGATCTGATCCCGGAACTGCAGGGCCGTTTTCCGATCCGCGTGGAGCTCAAGTCGCTGACGACCGAGGACTTCGTGCGCATCCTCACCGAGCCGGACGCATCGCTGACTTCGCAGTACCGCGCGTTGCTCTCGACCGAAGATGTCGACGTCGCATTCACTGACGACGGCGTTCGGCGGATCGCCGAGGTTGCGTTCCAGGTCAACGAAAACACCGAGAACATCGGCGCACGCCGGCTACATACCGTCATGGAGCGCCTGCTCGAGACAGTGTCCTTCGAGGCATCGGACAAGAGCGGCATGAGCGTGGAAGTTGACGCTGAGTATGTCGACGACCACCTTGCCGAGTTGTCCAAGGACGAAGACCTCAGTCGTTATATATTGTAGGGTGCACGGTCCTGGGGTCGGCGCCGCGCTTCGCGGCAGCGCGTCCTCACCTGAAAACCGATTACGCTCGACAGAATAATGAAACCGACTGAAATCACTCTGCGAAAGAAATCGAGATTACTGGTCGTCGGTTTCGACAACGGCCAGACCTTCGAGCTGCCTTTTGAATACCTGCGTGTCTATTCTCCGAGTGCCGAGGTACGCGGGCACGGCACGGGTCAGGAGATACTGCAGACTGGCAAGGAGAACGTCGTCATCAATGGTGCCGAGACCATAGGGCATTATGCGCTGCGCCTCATTTTCGACGACGGCCACGACACCGGGCTCTATCGCTGGGAATACCTTTATGATCTCGGCATCAACCAGCAATCCTACTGGCAGCAGTATCTCGACCGTCTCGAGGCCGCAGGTTATGCTCGCAGCGAGCCCGACTGACGGTTGAACATGGCCAAACCCGAGCCCACAAGCAACACTACGCACTTCGGTTATCGCGAAGTCCCGGCTGACGAAAAGGCCGGGCTCGTGCGCGATGTTTTCGACTCGGTAGCAACGCGCTATGACATCATGAACGACTTGATGTCGGCGGGACTGCATCGTCTCTGGAAACGCCATACGATCGGCCGTGCCACGGTGCGCAAAGGCCATTGCGTGCTCGACCTGGCGGGCGGTACCGGGGACCTGGCCCGTGTTTTCGCCCGGCAGGCCGGGGCCACCGGCCTCGTCGTACTCGCCGACATCAATGCGGCAATGCTCGAACAAGGCCGCCGGCGTCTCGTCGACGCCGGGCTCGCCGAGCGCGTAGCAATAGCCCGTGTCGATGCCGAGAACCTGCCGTTTGCCGAACGCAGTTTCGACTGCATCACGATCGCTTTCGGCCTGCGCAACGTCACCGACAAGGACGCCGCGCTGCGCTCGATGTTCCGAACCCTAAAGCCAGGCGGCAAGCTCCTTATCCTCGAATTCTCCCGGCCCTACGAGCCGATCCGCCCTTTATACGACGCTTACTCGTTCAAGGTTTTGCCCGCCATCGGCCGCTATATTGCCAAGGACGAGGAGAGTTATCGGTATTTGGCGGAGTCGATCCGCATGCATCCCGACCAGGAAACGCTGCTCGGCATGCTCGAATCGGCCGGTTTCGAACGCTGCCGCTACGAGAACCTGAGCGGCGGCATCGTTGCACTGCACACCGCTTACCGGCTGTAAAGCACACCATGGCCGATCCGCTCGAAGCCCTGCTGCGCCCGGTCGCGAACATCCTCAGCCGGAACATCGCCGAGTCGACGCCGGCGCGAGAACTCTGCACCAGACTCGCCGGACGAACAGTGGAAGTGCACGTTCGCGATACGTCACTCGCCATGTATTTCCGCTTCGATAGCGATTCCGTCTCCCTGGCGGGAGATTGCGCGGCGAATCCCGACGTCGTTATCACTGGCTCATTGCTGACCCTCGGCCGGCTCGCTCTGTCCGGCGCCGACGGCATCAACGGTCTAGAGGGCATCGAGCTCGCAGGTAACGCGACCTCGGCGCGCGCTTTTCAAGATCTTCTGGCCTACGCCAAGCCCGATCCCGAGGAAGAGCTCTCGAGAGTCGTCGGCGACACCGCCGCACACGAGCTCGGCGAGTCCTATCGCGCTCTGCGCCGCTGGGCTATCGATGCACGATCGACGCTCCACGACAACATCCGTGAGTATCTTCAGGAGGAAGGCCGCGAACTTCCGAGTCGCTACGAGATCGAGCGGTTCACGCGCTCGGTCAATGCGTTGCGCGACGATGTTGCCCGACTCGAGGCACGCCTCAATCGACTCGAGAAAGGCACCTGAGAATGCGCCGGCGCAGCCTAGCCCGCCTGGTCGGAATTCAACGGGTCCTCATCAAATACGGTCTCGATGAGTTCATCAAAGAAACGCACCTGCTGCGTCCATTGCGCTTCTTCTTCTATATTTTTCCGCGGCGGCGCAGGCCGACCGCGCCTCTGGGCGAGCGTATCCGCCTCGCGCTCGAAGAGCTCGGCCCGATCTTCGTCAAATTCGGGCAGGCGGTCTCGACCCGGCGCGACTTGCTCCCTGCGGATGTCGCCGACGAACTCGCCAAGCTCCAGGACACGGTACCGCCTTTCCCGGCAGAACAGGCAATAGCGATTCTCGAAGCTGCTTACGGCGAGTCCGTCCACGCGGTTTTCAAGCGGTTCGATGTCGAGCCCTTCGCGGCCGCTTCGATCGCGCAGGTCCACACTGCGCAGTTACCCGACGGTACCGAGGTGATCGTCAAACTGCTCCGGCCCGGCGTGAGAAAGAAGATCGAGCGCGACATCGAGGTGCTTCGGCTCGTTGCCGGCCTGGCCGACCGGTTCTGGGAGCAGAGCAAGCGCCTCAGACCTCTCGAAGTGGTCGCAGAGTACGAGCGCACGATCATCGACGAACTCGATCTCATGCGCGAGGCCGCAAGCACCGCTCAGCTCAAACGCAATTTCCAAGGCTCGGATATGCTCTACGTGCCCGAGGTTTACTGGGATTTCTGCCGAGTGGAGGTGTTGGTTCAAGAGCGAATTTACGGCATACCGATCAGCGACATGGATGCACTGCACGCCGCCGGGACCAACATCCAACTGCTCGCTGAAAATGGCGTCGAGATATTTTTCACGCAGGTCTTCAAACACAACTTTTTCCACGCCGACATGCATCCGGGGAATATCTTTGTCATCGCCACGGACCCCGATAAGCCAAAATACGCAGCCGTCGACTTCGGCATCATCGGCACGCTGAGCCCCTCCGACCAACGCTATCTCGCCGAGAATTTCCTGGCATTTTTCGACCGTGATTATCATCGCATCGCGAAACTGCACATCGATTCGGGCTGGGTACCGGCCGGCACGCGTATCGATCAGCTCGAGATGGCCGTACGGACGGTCTGCGAACCGATATTCAACAAGCCGCTCGCTGAAATCTCGTTCGCCCAGGTACTGATGCGACTGTTTCGTGTCGCGCAACGGTTCAATGTCGAGATCCAGCCGCAGATGATCCTGCTGCACAAAACGCTGTTCAACATAGAGGGGCTGGGCCGCGAGCTATACCCGCAACTCGATCTATGGAAAACAGCTCATCCCGTACTCAAACGCTGGATGGCCGACCAGCTCGGACCACGCGCCGTGTTCGACGACCTCAAGGAAAACCTGCCACAGCTCAGGCACGCGCTGCGCGAACTACCGACAATCATCAATTATCTTGTCGAGAATGCAACAAAGCCTCAAAACGACACGGCGGTTGATCAAACGGTGAATGGCGAACTCGCCGACGAACTTCGGCGCTTGCGGCGAGAACGAAACTGGCTCGGGGCAATCGTTTTAGCGGCGCTCGCGGGCAGTATCGGCACACTGGTCTGGCTGCTCACAGGAGCCGGCGGATGATTTTCCCGCGCCTTGCCCGGATGTTGCTGAGACTCGGCGGCTGGGAGGTGATTTACCGGGACCCGGAAGTCCACCGAGCCGTCATTGTCGCTGCCCATCACACGTCTAACTGGGATGGGTTCTGGGCGCTCGTCTACAAGGTGGCCACCGGTTTCGAAGTCAAGTTCTTCATCAAGCACCAGCTATTCTGGTTTCCTCTCAACATCCTCTTGCATCGTCTCGGCGGTATCCCCCTTGATCGTGCAAAAGCGAACAAAGCCGTCGAATATGCCGTTCAAA
>JABAHR010001880.1_pt6 | contig 10279 bp, 11 predicted proteins | sample 7062101 | NCBI WGS metagenome assembly JABAHR01 (sample SAMN14534553, study PRJNA622989) | marine sediment metagenome | biome: marine biome [ENVO:00000428]; feature: marine pelagic biome [ENVO:01000023]; material: deep marine sediment [ENVO:00002113] | place: India: Gulf of Kutch | collected...
GGTGGTGACGCCGAGTGCACGCACGGGCTCCGGCAGTCTCGGCAACGCGCGCGCAACGCGGTTCTGAACGAGCACGGAAGCGAGATCGATGTCCGTGCCACCGCGGAACGTGACCGTAAGCTGCATCTGCCCGTCTGATCCGGCGACGGACTTCATGTAGATCATGTTCTCGACGCCGTTGATCGCCTCTTCCAGCGGCGCCGCAACGGTTTCGGAGATCGTCTGTGGGTCAGCGCCCGGATAGCTGGCCATCACCTGCACGGAAGGCGGCACCACTTCCGGGTACTCGCTGATCGGCAAGTTCGGAATGGCGACGAGTCCGGCTATGAAGACGAACAGCGACAGCACGGCCGCAAAGATTGGGCGGTCGACGAAAACCTTGGAGAGATCCATGACTTACCCTCCGCCAGGCACCTGCGTACCGCCGCCACCGGCGAGCGGATCGTCCATAGGCACCATGTCGGGCACCAGGGACATGCCCGGGAAGAAGATCCTGCGCACGCCGTTAACGACGACGCGATCAGCCCGGGTCAGCCCGGCCGTGACCACGCGCAGGCCGTCGACGAGGCCGCCGGTCTCGATGTCACGGCGCGCGGCGACGTTGCCATCACCGATAACGTAGACGTACTTTCGGTCCTGATCCGTAAGGATCGCCATTTCGTGCACGAGCAGCGCGCTGCGCTCACGGTTTCCGATCAGGCGGACGCGAGCGAATAATCCCGGCGTTAGCAACCCATTCGGATTTGCCAGAACGGCGCGACCGCGAATCGTCCCTGTCGTCGGATCGAGTTGGTTGTCGATGAAGTCGAGCTCACCCTTGAGTGGGAATCCGGGATCGCTCGCAAGTCCAATCTCGACACGCAGTCGCGGAGGCTCGTCGCCGATCGCAAGCTCGGTAAGCTGCGCCTGAAAATCCAGATAGACGGACTCGTCGGCCTCGAAGCTCACGTAGACCGGATCGACGGATACGAGCGTCGTCAGTAACGTGTCGTTTGGTGTAACCAGGTTGCCAGGCTTGATGATGGCCGCCCCGACCCGTCCGCGGATCGGCGCCGTGATGCGCGCAAAGCTCAGATTGAGATCCGCCCGTACGAGCTCGGCCCGTGCGCCATTGCTGTCAGCGGTCGCCTGCTGAAGCTCACTCCTACGCTGATCGAACTCTTCGCGCGAGATCGCGCGCGCCTCGATGAGCATCTCGCTACGCGCCAGATCTTGCTCGGCGAGCGCAAGACGCGTCTGTGCACGCTCGAGGTTTGCGCGGGCTGCTGTAGCTGCAGCTTCGTACTCGCGCGGATCGATCGTAAACAGCAGGTCGCCCTCCTCGACGATGCTCCCCTCACGGAAATGCACTGAATCGAGATAGCCCGCAACGCGCGGACGAATCTCGACGGTGTCCACCGCTTCGACGCGGCCGGTGAACTCACTCCACTCGAGGATGGTTCGTTCGACGACTTGCGCGGCGCTGACCTGCACCGGTGGCATCTCCATGCCGCCCGGACCCGGCCCGCCGCCCCCGCAGGCAGCCACGAGCACGACTACCGACGAGAACGCCGTCAGTTTCAAACGGATCGGGAGCTTCCGGGCACGAGGTCCGCGCTCCCCAGGCGAACCGATTAGGCGTTCCATGTTGATCACCCAGAAAAGTTGGTTAGTCGTTAGCGGCCAGGCTTGGCGAGCTCGCGTCGGCCAGCTCCAAAGCCATTTCCTCCATCAACGTGACGAGTCGCTCGCGCACGTCCGGCTCGAGCTCCCCGTAGCCGATGAGCTCCGACCAGAAAAGCCCCTCGGATGCCAGGCGCAGCAGATGACGGTGTAGCTGCACGTCGTCCCACTCCATATCGGCCCGCCGCTGCTCGATGAACGCCCGAACCGGATCGAGCAACGACCTGTCGTGCGTGATGGCGCTGAGCATGCCCGTCACGAACCGCCGCCTGTCCTCGTTACGCTCGGTATGACCGCGGATGTCGGCAATGAGCTCGGCAGTGTGAGCGTCCACCGTTTCAGGACGATGACGGTCCTCGAGCTCGCGCCATTGCTCCATGTCCGCTTCTATCAGCGCCCGGAGGAGCACGTCCTTTGTCGCGAAGTGATAGGTGATGCCGCCGCGTGTCACGCCGCTTTCCTGGACGAGCTCCTCAAACGTCAGATTGCCGGCTCCGCGCTCACGCACGATTCGCCGGGCCGCGTCCAGAACCTGCTGTTTGGCTTTCGGCGTGCGTCCCATGGCCAAAACTATACAGAACGTTCTGTATAGAAACAATGCCGCGACGGCTGGAAGCTAGCCGATCAGATTCCGCGTTTCGGGCGCAAACAGCGTCTCGATATCACTCGCGCCTTTCACGATCTTCTGTGCTCTCGCATGCGCAAGGAGTTGCTCGAGCACGTCGCGATTCGGCGCAATTCCGTACGGCAAGGGATCAAAACCAAGTTCCTGAATGCGCCCGTAAAGCACATCGGACCCATCAGGATCAGAAATTCCGCCTTCGGCCAAGCGGTCGAGATAACGGCGCTTGGATTCAGCGAACGCATCGAAGACGGCGACTCCGAGCCCGGGCCTGGATTCGAGCACGTCCTGTCGCACGACGATGCAGTGATTGATCGGATAGTGCCCCCGAGCTTCGAAAGCTGCGAGCCCCGCCTCGAGTGGCTCCGGAATCAAAGGCTGAATTGCCGGATCGCTCGTAGCAACGTTGACAGCCGCGATCAGCTCACCGGAGACCAACTGTGCCTCGATTGTCTGACCCTCCGCGATCGGCACGACGTTCTCTGGTGGCACGTAGCTCTGAACGTGCTCATCGCCCGACAACACCCACGTAACTTTGCTTAGATCGACGCCGTGCTCCTCTTGCAGGACCGATCTCGCCCAGACCCCCGTCGTTACCGTGTAGCCGCGACCTACGCCGACGCGACAACCCTCGAGATCACGCGGATCGCGGACCGGGTGGCGGGTGTCGTGCACGATTGCACCGTGATGAAACGCACGCACCGGAAAGATCGGCAGTGCGATGAACTTCACGCCATGCTCGCGCGCGCAGATGTAGGTTGTCAGCGCCATCTCGCAGACGTCGAACTCGAGCTCGCGAACCATTCGCCGAAATGCCCGGATAATTCCGGGAAGATCTTCGAACTCGAAGTTGATCTCGTAACCGTCTGGCTTCACGTTGCCAGCCTTGAGATCTGCCGTGTTTCCCGCTAGACCCGTAGCTGCTTTGAGTGATCGCATTGTCGTAGCCTCACAAGTCGAGCCGCCCGAGCGTTAGCCGCTATACTATGACGAATAGACAAAACGCGGCGAGGAGCGCCTCATGGACAAAGAACAAGTCATTACCACCCTGAACGAAATACTAGAGCTCGAGCTTGCCGGCGTCGTGCGCAATACGCACTACTCACTAATGGTGTTCGGCCGCAACCGTATTCCGATCGTTGCTTGGTTTCGAGACGAAGCCACAGAATCCCTCGGCCATGCCGCCCAGGCCGGCGAGTACATTACATCCCTCGGCGGACATCCGTCGCTGAAGATCGGCGATCTTCTCGAAACCCATAAGCACAACATCGACGACATGCTCAACGAAGCTGTCGAGCACGAGAAACACGGTATCACGCTGTATCAGACGCTGCTCAGCCTCGTCGAGGGCCATGATATTCGGCTAGAGGAGTACGCGCGCACGATGGTCCGCACCGAGGTCGAGCACCTCGACGAAATTCTGAAGATGTTGCGCGCGCCCGGCGCCTAGCTCCGAGGCGCGTTGGGGCAGCAGCTCGAGCGAATCGGCTGAACTTTTCGCCCCGAAACACGTCTCTAACAAGACCGGATTGGTCCTGGACTTGCGAGAATTCGCGGAACAGGTCAGGATTCGGATTGGGCCCTTTGTCCCTAGAAGTCAACAAGTTCGTTACGGGGGAGATTATGAAGAAGCCANNGTCATCGCCCTGCCGGCGTTCGCGGCGCTGGAAGCCGGCGACACGGCGCCCGCGTTCGAGGCGCGCGCATCGCTTGCTGGTGAGGCCTTCGATTACTCACTCAGCGACGCATTGAATGACGGTACAGTCGTCGTCTATTTTTTCCCGTCGGCGTACACGCGCGGCTGCAATATCCAGGCGCACGAATTCGCCGAGAATATGGATGCATTCAACGCGGCCGGCGCGACGGTCATCGGCGTTTCGCTCGACAGCATCGAGCGCCTCAACGATTTTTCGGCCGATCCGAATTACTGCGCCGGTAAGCTTGCTGTCGCGTCAGACGCGACCGGTGATATCGCGAGATCTTATGATCTCAACGTTCGCGGGCGTCGCGAAGGCGCCGTCGATACACGCGGCGAGGCCATCGATCACGGCTTTGCCGAGCGCACGACCTTCATCGTGACATCGGATGGCAGAATCGCTGAGACGATCGGCGGCATCTCGCCGTTCGACAACGTCCAAGCGTCCCTCGAGGCCGTTCAGCGACTGCAGTAGATCTGATCTGCTATCGGAGCGCCCTGATCCCGGAAACGGGATCGGGGCGTTTTTCGTTCTGCGCGGGCGAGTGAGCGGCTAGTCGGTCATCGGCGAGAAGCGCTGCACGCGCCTGCCGCCCCCTGATTCTGCCACGTAGATATTGCCGCGAGAGTCCGTCGCGATGGCGTGGCCCGTATCGAAGTGACCGACCTGATGGCCGCCGCGACCGAAGCGCGACAGCGTTTCGCCGCTCTCATGATCGATGACGTAGACGTGCTCGTTGCGACCGTCTATGACGTACAGATAGCGCTGATCGGTGTCGGCGGAAAACGCCACGCCCCAGACCGTACCGGAATTGTCGAAGCACAGCACGAGCTGCTCATGCTCGCAGTCCTCTGCAAGCGCCGGAGTCGTGTCGACGGCAACCCATATATCGCGCACGTGATTACCCTGCTTGTCGAAGACTTGCACCCGGTTACCTTCACGGTCGCAAACATAGACGAGTCCTGCGTTGCTGATCACGATGCAATGCACGGCATAGGCGAACACGCCAACGGCACCGGATTTGGCCTCCTCTAGGGTCGCCTGCCGCCCCCACTGGCGAACAAACTCACCGCGCTGATCGAAGACCGCAACGCGCTTGTTGCCATACCCATCCGCGACGTAGACATCGCCGGTTGCCGGATCCACCGCAGGTTGCGCGGGATAGAACAAACCGTCACGGCTGGAGTTGAGGGCCGGCGTGTTCAAGGTACCGTCCTCGGCCATGATGGCCGTTCCGTCACGTGTGTCGACGACACCGCGTGTGCCGATCTGCATGAGCAACTCGCCCGAGTGGGTGTACTTCTGGGCGATTCCGTCGCGGTTACCCGTAATCCATAGGTTGTCGTCGGCATCGAACGTACAGCCGTGCACACGCTCTGTCGGGACTCGATTCGGGTCGCCCCAGTCCGCAACGAGATTGCCGGCAGCGTCAAACATCAGAATGTGGCTTGCAGGAACGAATCCCCGCTGCGCCTGATCCGCTGTAATACCGCGGCGGTCGAGCACGACGACGTGATCGTGAGAGTCGACGCAGACACCTCCGAGCGGACCGTGCAACCAACGGTCCGGTAAAGGCTTAGGCCAGCTGGGGTCGACCTGAAACGACGGTGTGTCCTGGGCGGCGGCGGCGACACCGAGCGACCAGAGCACCGCAACCAGGCTACCGCGCTTCATATGCCCGCACTGACACCCTGGTCATTGTTGCTGATAGCGCATCGAGTTTTCGAGATCGCAGTCGAAGCCCTGCATCTCGAAGTGCGGCGCGTAGTGCCATCTCACCGTGCCCGAGAAAGATTCGGCCATGTGCTCGGGATCTTCGAGCGTGAAATTGACCTCGAGTGTCGTGCCGTCCTCGGTCAGCGCATAACGCTCGGTGACGTGCTTCTGCGGTCCTGACTCCACGCCTCGCCCAAGAATCGGTGAGCGATGGAAATCAAAGGCGACCGTATCGATGACAAGCACACCGTCTTCCCATCGGCCAATCGAATGGCCTTGATTCATCGGCTCGACGTTCTCGGGATGCCCGCGCCCATCAGTGTAAACGACACGCTCGAGGTTATAGCGCTCGTTGCGAATAAGGACTCTTTCGTCCTCGACGACGATCTCGTTTAAATACGGCGCAACGATCACCCCGGGCGTCGGCATCGGAATGCATTGCGCCTCAGGACTGTCCATGCGCACGTCATAGCTATCCCGCGAGGCGATGCCCGCCGCAGTTAACTCGATCTGATCCCACGCGGTGTAGAACGCCGTATAGTCGCTGAAGTCGAGCTCCCAGACTCCTTCGAGGCTCGACGCTCTCGGTATGTTGGTCGGATCGTCACTCTTGCGCAGGAAATAAGACCGCGCCGCCAAAACTTCGCCGTCGGCCTTCGTCAACGACACGAGCAGCGCGTGCGCGCGACCGTTCTTATCAGGGTTACCGCGGACTAGAACCGTATCCCCGGGTGCAAGTGAATCGCGTGACCAGCCGCTGCGCGAGAGTATCGGCGTTGCATCGGTCTCAAACTCCCACTCGACCGTCTCGCCTGCCTCGTCGGTTGTCTCGACGTGAATATAGACATGCGGGTTCGCCCAACCGAAATGCGTCACGGTTCCCTCAAACGCGACGACCACGTCGCGATTGAAAATCAGTGCACTGTGATGCGCGCTGGCCGTCGATGCAACGATGAGCGCTGCGGGTAGCGTAAGAAATCTAAGGTATCTCATAAGTCAGTGTGCTCGGGACGTATCCAACGTTCAGGTAGTGCATCTTACCTCTTTCAGCGCAACGACAGCCTCGAAAACGGCAACATGGCATAGCCATATCGCACGTCCTCGGAAGCCGGGAAACCGGATCGGTTATAGTTTATAACCTACTGATTTATATTATTTAACTTCTCTCCTTTCTGGCTCGAACCGCACACTCACAGTTCGCTCTCGAGCGGCGGAAACGCGGGCGGAGCCACACGCCGCTTCGAAGCCGATTCGTAGGCTGATGCGACGCGAAGGATCATATCCTCGCTGCCCGGATCCCCCCTGAATACGAGCGAGAACGGCAGCCCCGGCTCGGGCACGGTCATCGGCGTATTACTGTTCGTCGGCACGTAGCGCTCGCGATCATCGCTCAACGTGAACACTGGGTCGTAGACCGTTCGTACGTAACCGGCCGGAATCAGAACGCTCGTGAGCCCGGCGTATGGCCCCATGCGGATCTCACCNNAAGCTTGATGCGCTCATCGATACCCTGACGTGCGCCATGCTCGCGGCGTATATCATCGATCTCTGCCCAGTTCGCAAACCATGCACGTTGCGCATCGGCCCAGAACTTCGAGCGCTCGCTCAACGCGTCCCAGTCATCGAGCGTTTCGGTGTATCCACGCTCCGCCCAGTCCGCGGCACGCCGAACTAGATACTGGCTGATGTGAAACCGCATCGCGTTGGAAAAACCGAGCGTCATGATCGTGCGGATATTGAGGTTACTCGGTGGCGGCTCGATACCCTCGGCCATCGCCACCATGTAATCGACCGGAGCCATCGAACCCGAGCCGTGGACGACGTCCGGCGCGAATTCCGTCGGCTGGATCATCGCCGCGAAATCGGGAAACACCGGTTGATCGTCGTCATCGAGCCAATACAGGATCTCAGGGAAGAAGATCGGCACGAGCTCGGCGAGCGCATCCGTGTAGGAAGGCTGCATGTTCTCGATGTCCGCATCATCCGGCCAGAACGGATCGACAGACTCGACGAGCGTAGCGCCGAGCTCATCGCGCAGCACCTCCTCGATCTCCCGTACGGCGGCGTCGACGATGGGCTCATCGGCGCGCACGCCTGGGAACTTCAGCATCGATTCGCGTATGACACCGATACGTATGCCTGAAAGTTCTCCGGCCTGCGCGTCTTCGATGGTGTGCTCGGCATAGCTGTCGAGCACCGTGGCTCTCGGGACCGTCGTCCAGATGTCACGTGGATCGTAGAAACCGTCCTCGGGATCCTTGAGCGCATCGAGCACTTTCGCCCCATCGACGATCGAGCGGCAGTGAATGCCCGAGCGGTCGTAGTAGATATCCGATCCGATGGCATTGCCGTGGAAGGAAATCACCGACTTGTGAGGCAGAAGGAGCGTGACGGAGTTGTGGTTCGCCGGGCCACGGCACGACATGGACGTCTCCTCGCACAGACTGCACATGACGAGGTTGGCGCTCACACCAACCGCGGAGCCTGAGCTCGAGCCGAGCGAAGCTGCACGCGTCGTGTCATACACCGAGCTCGGATTACCGGACCAGGTGCTGCGCTGGTAACCCAACGTAGAGGGGAGCACGGGCTNNCAGCCGCTACCGCCGCAACCGCGGCCGTTGTACTCGGTGTTGACGGCCTTGGCGTAAATGATTGCACCTTTATCCCGTAGTTGGGCGACGAGCGTATGATCGTTTGCGGGAAAATCGATGTCGTATTGCGCATCGGCTGCGGCCGTCGTGCGCATGTCTTTCGTGTCGAACGGATCCTTGAAACTGAAGGGGATGCAGTACATTGGATGACGCGCTAGATCCGGCTCGGAGCCGTACTGAATATCGAGACCCATAGCCTGCTCGAGTGCATCGGGGTACTGGCGAAAAACCTGACACGCCGGGTGCGCGCCGTCAGGCAGCGCACCTGCGGAAGGATGACGATCCGCATCGCCTTTACAGGTGACTGACCGTTCTCCACGCAGATTCAACGTACCCAGCGCATTAGTCTGGCCGGCATTGGGCATCCCGACGGTCATCCCGAACTGCTGGTAGACGCTCGGATCGGAAGCAGTGGGCTCCATCCGTCCGAACTCGATCGGCGGCCCTTCGTAGTCTTCGAAGTCCGGCAAGAACTCCGTGATGGCGGCGGTTTCCGTCGGGAACTGAATCGGCGCACCCGCACGCACTGTGCCGGGCACAGCCTCGACCGGCTCGCCGTCACGGGTGACGAGCTGATTCGTCACGCCATTGTAGACGCGCGCGCGGTCCAGATAGGACTGAACGAGTCCGAGGCAGGTGAGCTCGCCAGCCTGAATAGCATCGTGCACGCCGGCGATGGTCGCCTCTTCGAGACGAAAGTCGGACTGCTGCGCCTGGACGCTGCCCGACCAAAAGCTCAATAACGCCGCCGCAGCGGCTGATACAAACGCGATGAAATGAGGTGTTCTCTTGATACTCATCTTCCCTCCCCCCAGTTGTTTTCTCTATAAAACCGTGTCGGTCAGTACGGCGGGCCGACCGCAACGCGCCCAGCGGATACCGCGTGGCTCTCGGCCATGTCGATAACGGCGACGGCAAAATCCAGTCTAGAGAGGTAACTCGAGCCGTCGCGATCGAACAGCGTCTCCTCACCACCCAGCCGATAACTTCCACTGCGCTCGCCGTCACCGAGCGCACCGCGCGCGCCCGCCATGACGGTCCAATCGAGACCCGTGGAAGCGCGAAAAGCCTCGACAGCCTGCCAGTTACCGTACCAAAGCCCATGCCGGCGCGTCCCCGGTTCCAGCTCGAATTCATCGAGTCCGAATACGCCGTTCGTGAACAATGTGGTGCCGCCGCCGACCTGGATAACATAGGGGGTCGCATCACCGATCCGGCCGGCCATCTCGATGTAGGCTCTCGCGGCTCGGCTCGTCGTCGCCTCCTCCGGCGTGTTGTTCTCGCCGATACCGTTCACGGCGATGATTACCGTGTCGGCACCTGCGACCGTCTCTGCGATCGAGCTCGGGTTGGTTACGTCGCCAGATACGGCAGAAAAGCTCGGACTCTGATTCGTGAGATTCGCCGGAGTTCGCGAAACACCAATGACCTCGTGACCGCGACTCAGCGCCTCCTCGACAATCGCGCCGCCGATGTTGCCACTCGCTCCGTAAATGACGAACGTATCCGCCGCGGCATCGAACGCCGGCAAGCTCACTAGACCGAGCGACAGTAAGAGAAGAGCGATGAGGTTCATGCAACGTCGTGTCATTTCCGCCTCACAGAATCAGATTGCCCTGATGACATTAAGCTCAAGCGTTGCAGTGCTACCGAGCTGCAGTCGGCGTCGGTGGCGTAATCGAGGCCAGGTAAGCCACGATATCCGTCATATCCTCGATCGTCAGGTTCGCAAGCGCGGGCTGCATCAATTGCGCCATCTGACCGTTGCGCGTGCCCATCTTCATATCATACATACTGCGCATCATCGCACTGGGTGACCGGCCAGCGATTCCCGGCACATTGCCGAGGCCCATGAGGTCTTGTCCGTGGCAGAGACCGCATTGAACGGTCTTGCCGCCGCCTGTCGTCACGAGCTGCGCCCCTCGCTCGAG
>JABAHR010014590.1_pt1 | contig 10279 bp, 9 predicted proteins | sample 7062101 | NCBI WGS metagenome assembly JABAHR01 (sample SAMN14534553, study PRJNA622989) | marine sediment metagenome | biome: marine biome [ENVO:00000428]; feature: marine pelagic biome [ENVO:01000023]; material: deep marine sediment [ENVO:00002113] | place: India: Gulf of Kutch | collected...
GGAATATGTAGGCCGCAAACAGGATATTCATCCCGCCAAGGACGACAAAAAACTCCGGGATCGACAGCCCTGCATTCAGCAGCAACAGCGCCAGCACGGCGGCCATGACGATGAACAATGCGTTCAAGATGTTGTTGGCCGCAATGACCCGGGACAGATGCTGCCGCGCCGCGCGTTCCTGGATCAGGGCATAGAGCGGCACGCTGTATAGCCCGCCGGCGGCGCCGAGCATGGCGAGGTCGAAAAGAATGCGTACGCTGCCGGGTCGGGCCAGCAATTCGGACATCGACTGCACGGCGGTCATGTGCATGAGCGGTTGCGCAAAATAAAGATCGATCGCGAATACGGACAGACCGATCGAGCCGAGCGGCACCAGGCCGAGTTCGATGCGGTGTCCCGACAGGCGCTCGCACATCAGGGAACCGACGCCGACGCCGACTGCGAACGCAACCAGCAACACGGTGGTGATTGCTTCATTGCCATTCAGTATGTCAAGCGTGTACGCAGGAATCTGCAGCGTCATCGCGGAGCCGAAAAACCAGAACCACGAGATGCCGATGATCGACAGGAACACGCTGCGGTCTTCGCGGGCGAATTCGACGATATTTCTGGTCTCGCGCAAGATGTTCCAGCGCAGGGTCAGACCCGGATCGACCGGCGGCGTGTCAGGAATGGCGCGACTGCTGAGATAACCGGTCACCGCGATACCGATCAGGCAGGCGGACAACAAGGCCTGGTTACCGGGATCCAGCGCGACGGCAAGCCCGCCGACGACTAACCCCAGGATGATGGCGAGATAGGTCCCGGATTCGACCAGCGCGTTGCCGCCGATCAGTTCGGCAACATCGAGCTTCTGAGGCAGGTACGCATACTTTACCGGCCCGAATAACGTCGACTGGAATCCCATCAGGAACAGCACGACGAGAAGCGCTTCGTAGTAACCGCTCATCAGCGAGAAAGCGGCAAGACACATCAGGACGATCTCGATAGTCTTGATGATGCGCATCAGGCGCGATTTCTCATACTTGTCGGCGAGCTGGCCTGCGCCCGCGGAGAACAGGAAGAAGGGCAGAATGAACAGCGCGCCCGCGATGTTGGCGAGCTGGCTTGCATTGAGGTTGAACACGCTGACGCCCTGGAACGTGATCACGATGATCAGCCCATTCCTGAATACATTGTCGTTGAAGGCCCCCATGAACTGGGTCACGAAGAAAGGCGCAAATCGTCTTTCCGTGAGGAGCCTGAACTGGTTCGATGCGGACACACGGCCACTATACCAAGCGGTGAACGAGGCCGTCCGGACCTCCGCTCAGGGAGCGCCGCCAAGCTCGTCGCCTGGCGCCGGCGCATTGCCCGTCGAGATGTCCCGGTAGGCGACCGAGATCTCGTTCGCAAGATCACTGTAGCTCAGCAACGAGCCGCGGCCGTCGGCAACCACGGACTGCGCCGAGCAAGCCACCTGTAGAGAGCATAAACATATGATTAATATGTACTTTTTCATTTCGACCTCCCTGGTCACGGGGCCGCCGCTCCGTGGCGTCCCATTCTCGTCCTGTCAGTCTTTAACGCTTGATCAATTCTGCGGTTGACGGCCGAAGTGCGAACTTGCCCACAATGTTCGGCGCCGGGCCGGTGCTATCATTGCCGTACCTACGACTATCCGCGGAACACGAACACTTTCCGTATGACATGTGCTCGCCGATGAGAAACTTACGCCTCACTATCTGCCTGCTCGCAGCAGGCATTGTTGCGGCCTGCAGCGAGCCGCCTCCGCCGGTCTCGGTGACCGAGTTCATGGACAATCCGCGTCTGCTGGAAGCCACCATGGTGCGCTGCGGCCAGAATCGCTCGGAAATGAAATACGAGGTCGAGTGCCTCAACGCGCGCGATGCGATCAACCGGCTCGAACGGGCTGAAGAGCGGGCGCGGCGGGCGCAGCTCGAGGCGCAGTCGGAGCGCAAGCGACAGGCACTCAGGCGTACCCAGGAGGCCGCGGCGGCCGCGCGCCGGCGCGCCCAGGAAGCCGAACGACGCAGGGAAGAAGCTGAGTACCTGGGCATTTTTGAGGAGCCCGCCGGGGCGACTTCGACGGAAGACCGCACGCTGTCGGAGTCCGCGTCGGTCAACGCGCCCGGCGCGACGATCGAGCCTGAGCCCGAGCCCGTTCCGGATTCCGCAGACATCGCCGATGAAGCGGCAGACGCGCCTCCCACCAGCGATCTTGGTCAGATCAGGGAAGAGCTGCGCCGGCGTCAGGAATCCGGCGAAAACCGGTAGCGAGGATGTTTCAGGCCGTTTCCTGCGGCATGGACCTGACATGCAGGTCGCGCTGCGGAAACGGAATCTCGATGCCGGCGTCAGCGAACGCCCTGTAAACGCCGCAATTCAGTTCGTGGATCATCCGCCCCCGATCGACCGGTCGGTCGATCCAGCAAAGCAGTTCGAAGTCCAGGCTCGACTCGCCGAAGCTTCGGAATCGCACCCGCGGTTCCGGCGTCTTGCAGACCTCTTCATGATGCTGCGCCACGCCGGACAGGGTCTCGATGACCGTGTCGACGTCCGAACCATAGGCGACGCCGACCGGTATGCGGATCCGGTGGCGGGCGGAGGGCCCGCCGGCTTCATTGATGATTTTCGCCTTACCGATGACGCCGTTCGGGATGGTTATCTCGACGTCGTCGCGGGTCAGGATTCTCGTGCTCCTGAGCCCGATAAAGGTCACTTTGCCACGCTCGCCGGAATCGAGAATGATGAAATCCCCGATCTTGTAGGGCGCATCCGCGACGATGGACAGGCCGGCGAACAGGTTTGACAGCGTGTCCTGCGCCGCGAAGCTCAGCGCCAGGCCGACAATACCGGCGGCGGCCAGCCAGGCCGCGACATCGATGTTCCAGGCCAGGAAGACAAAATAGACAGCCAGCGCCAGCAGCACGATCTTGAACACGTTGTCCATGAGCGGCAGCATGCTGGCGTGTACGCGGCTTGCACGACTCGTCGACAGCGCCGACAGCAGTATCTGAGCGAGCCGCCGGAAGAAGTTGTACCAGACGACAATCGCGATGGTTTTCAGCAGGCCGAGGGCAAGGAAATTCGGCACCTCGGGGAGCTTTATGCGCGTCGCGGCGAGCCCGAGACCGACCAGTACGAACGAAACGACCACCGGCCGGTGGATCAGGTCGACGAAGTCATCGTCCAGGTTGCTGCTGGAGCGATTGGCGAATTTCGCAACGACCCGGGAAATGAAAAAGTCGGCGATCTTGCCGATGACGATAAAGGCGATCGCTACGGCGATCGCCTGCACGTACACATTGGGTCCCAGCAACTGGATCCAGGACTCGAGGTTGGTGAGGTAATCCTGCAAGGTCGGCCGAAACTCTGGTCAGCAGGGCATGGCGTTCGCCGCGCTATTCCTGTTCGTTGTTCATCCCGTATGTGCGGACCTCGGAGCGACCCTGCTCCTGGGGCTGCACGTCGCGTGGCGCGGAGGCATTGGCCGTTGCGGACGGCCGCATCGGCAGACGCTGCGTTTGCGAAGCCAGCACCTGCACAAACTGGTTGGCGACCTGCGGCGCCGCATTGCCGGAGCTCGAGAAAATCTGTTCCGGGGTGATCTGTGCCGAGCCGTAGAACGCCGCATTGGCTTTACGATCCATCGTGACGCCCGCGCCCTCGAGCGCTACGCCGGCGAACAGGCCGCGGCTGCGCGAGTAGGAATATACTTCGGACCGGAAAGTCATGTCCGTGGCGGCGCTGGCCGACCGGCCGACCGGGCCGGCCGCGATCGACGCGTCAGCGCCGAGCGTCAGCTTGCCTTGCGTGATGCCGTCGACGCTCGAACGGGTTTTGAAAACCAGGATGATATCCGTCGACTGCGCGCCGGCCTGGAAACCGAAGCTGCCCCCCGTGACCCGGATGAATGCCGGATTGCTCCAGGAGTTGTCTTCCCGGCGGACGACCAGCACGCCCTTGCCGTAATGTGCGCCGAGGCCGAAGCCTACCTTGATGACGCGCGGGATCACGGCGACCGCGTAGGCGCGCGAGAGCAGCGCGCCGGGTACGCCCTGCTCGGGAATGCGCAGAAGCTGGTCGACGACGTCGGTGGCGTCCATGACGCGGGTCTCCTCCTTGCTCGCGGCAATGGCAGGACCGGCAACCAGGACAGACGAGAATACGGCGAGTATGAATTGGCGTAAACGCATGATTTTATTCCTAAAATTGCGAATATCGAATCAGTCGCTGTCGCCGCCCAAGGCAAACAGCTCTTTAATAATCAGAGTCAGGCGCCTGCTACGGCCACCACGGGTGACATGATACGCCATTTACGCGGGGGACTCACCGCCAATCTGCGACCTAGAGCGCCGACAGGATGGGTGGCAGCGGGCATTCGAGGGTCGCGCAGATTGCCCGCAGCATCTCCGCCTCGCGCAATGTCAGCCGGTCATCGTGGCTGATCCCCCGGGTGACGGCCTCGACCAGGCTCTTGCGACCGGCCGGGTTCAGTTTGCTCAGCGTGTCGAGCGCCGCGCCGAGTCGCCGGACGGGCTCCTCGTCGCCGGGGGCCGTCTCGATGCTTGCTGCCCAGTCGCCGAAGACCCGTGTTCCTGCACGAAAGGCGCGTTCCTCGGCATGACGCTCGACATGGCCGTAATGTGCGACGATGCGCAGCAGATCGACCGCCGCGTACCGCGCCGCCTTCCTCGACACCCGGTTGTTTCTGGCCGCGGTTGCGGGCGCAGCCGCCTGCTCGAGGTGTTTGGCGATGATGCGGTGATAGCAAAACTCGCGCAGGTCGATTTCGCCATCGACTTCGACGAGCTTCTGAATCAGTTCGATCAGGAATTGAAGGCTCTGCGCCGGCCGCTGCTTCAATGCCGGGAATGACAGCTCGAGAAGCGGCAGCCAGTACCTCAGTCCGACAGCGCGCAGCTGCTCGTGATACTCCCTGACCTGCAGGGCGCGCACGTCGCCGAGCCGGTATTCGATGATCGCGAACTGGCGTTCCGCATTGTCCTCGTCGACGATCAGTGCAATCGTCAGCAGGTAAGCGCCGCTCGCAGAATGGGCCGCTTTGATGAGCGGCTCCGGGATCGACTTGCGCAGTTCTTTTGCGAGTTCGAGATGTTCAGGCGTCGGGTTGCCGATCGACGCCGCGATGCCCTTGTCGATCAGCGCTTCAGACGCTGCCTGCACCGACGGTCCGCCGCTGGCCAGCCCGGCGACCGCCTCCGAGCGCACGGCGCTGAGTACCTGCCGGACATCGACCTCGGGGTAGTCAGTCTCGCGGAAGCCGGGATCGAGCGCCTGGATTCGCTCGGTCAGCGGCGGATGGGTCGCAAACAGGGAGGCGAGCCTCGGCAGGCCGCCCGCGAACAGCATGTGGCTGACTTCTTCCGGATCGGCGGCCTGCACATAGGAATGATTGACATAGCCGCCGATCTTCTTGAGCGCGTTGGCGATGCCGTCGGTCTGGCGCGTGAACTGCACCGCCGAGGCGTCCGCCAGGTATTCGCGCTGGCGGGAGACCGCGGCCTTGATCAGCCGCGAGAAGAATACGCCGATCCAGCCAAGTATCGTCAGGCCTAGGCCGACGAGGACGATGCCGCCCGCGCCGTTGTTGCGCCGGCTCGAGAACCCGGAATACCGCGTGCTGCGCAAAATCATGCGGCCGATCAGGCCGACGACCATGATGCCGAACAGCACGCCCATCATGCGGATGTTCAGGCGCATGTCGCCGTTGAGGACGTGGCTGAATTCGTGGGCGATGACGCCCTGGAGTTCGTCCCTGTCCAGCAGTTCGAGCGTGCCGCGGGTGACGGCGACAGCCGCGTCACCGGCGCTGTATCCGGCGGCAAAGGCATTGATGCCGGCCTCTTCCTCGAGGACATAGACATCCGGAACGGGGACGCCCGAGGCGATCGACATTTCTTCGACGACGTTGCGCAGCCTGCGGCGCAGCGGGTCCGTCGTGTCCGGGGGCACGAGCGTGCCGCCCATCTGCTGCGCGACGCGACCGCCGCCGCCCGAAAGGACCGAAATCTTGTACAACGTCGAGCCGAATATGAACAGCAAGGTCGCGAGCGCGGTGCCGGCGAGGATGGACTCGTTCGCTTCGATGCCGAAGCCGGTCAGGGCGAACGCCGCGACCAGCGTCACCCCGGCAACGATGAGCAGGGTGGAGACGATGTAGACAATGACCAGCCAGCGCGTCGCGCGCTTCGCCTGGTCCTGTGCGTCAAAAAAGTTCACCAGCGCGAATCCGTGCCGGCCTCAGCAGCCGCGCTCGCTCAGGACGTGAAGTCTACGTCCGGAACATCGCGTTTCTCGGGCGCCTCGATGTCCAGGAAACTGGCCAACTGGAAGCGGAACATGCCGGCGATGATGTTGTTCGGGAAATTTTCGGCCTTGTTGTTGTAGCCGAGCACTGCGTCATTGAACGCCTGCCTGGAGAACGCGACCTTGTTCTCGGTGCTGGTCAGTTCTTCCTGGAACTGCATCATATTCTGGTTGGCTTTGAGATCCGGGTAGGCCTCGGATAATGCGAAGAGTCGTCCCAGCGCCGCGCCGAGCGCTCCTTCCGACTTGCCGAGTTCCTGGATCGCGGCCGCATTAGACGGATCCGCTTTGGCGGCGTCCAGGCTGGAAACCGCCGAGTTGCGGGCTTTGATCACTGCGTCCAGCGTCTCGCGCTCGTGCTTCATGTAGCCTTTGACGGCTTCGACGAGGTTAGGAATGAGATCGTGACGCCGGGTCAATTGCACGTCGATCTGAGCAAATGCGTTCTTGACGCGATTTCNNTGCCGCAAGGAAAACCAGGAATGACGTCACAGCCCACCTCCCCTGTGATCAAGAATGGCAGCAAGGATAAGCCCTTGCCGGCGAATTCACCAGACGCGGTCTCGAACATATCTGCGGCCGCGGCGCAGCCGCTGCGGGATAAGCCGCGCGATTTGCGATCACTCCCCGCGCAATTCCTGGTTGTGGTCATGGCGACATTTTTGCTGTTTTCAAGCACTGCCATGGCGGAATGGGTCGGCGAGACGGAAGCGCACATGGGTACCGAGATCAGCGTCTACCTGTGGCATGACGACCCGGCAGAGGCGAAGCAGGCTGTCGCCGCGATTTTTGCAGAGGTTGCGCGACTCGATCGGCTGATGAGCACCTATATCGAAGACAGCAAGATGTCCGAGATCAACCGCCTGGCGGCGACGCAACCGGTCCTTGCCGGCGAAGAATTATTCAGCCTTGTCCAGCGCTCGCTGGACATTTCCAGGCTGACCCGCGGCGCTTTCGACATCACCTATGACAGCATTGGCCGGCATTACGATTTCCGTGCGGGTTTGCGTCCCGACGCGTCGACGCTCGAACAGGCGTTGCCACTGATCGATTACCGTCACGTGACCCTGGATCGCAGTAACGGAACCATTCGCTTCGAGCGCGCGGGCGTACGCATCAACTTGGGCGGCATCGCAAAAGGTTATGCCGTCGAGCGCGGCGTCGAAGTCGCGCGTCGCTTCGGGGTGCGCCATGCGCGGGTCACGGCGGGCGGCGATACGCGTTTGCTGGGCGATCGGCGCGGCACCCCCTGGATGGTCGGCGTGCAAAACCCTCGTGACGACAGCCAGGTTGCCGTCACCATTCCGCTCGATAACGAAGCGATCTCCACGTCGGGCGACTACGAGCGTTTCTTCGAAGAAGACGGAGAGCGATACCACCACATCATCGTGCCATCGACCGGCACACCGGCCGGCGAAGTCCATTCAGCGACCGTGATCGGACCCGACGCGGTGATCACCGATGCCTTGTCGACATCGGTTTTCGTCATGGGGGTCGACCAGGGCTTGCGACTGATTGCGAGCCTGCCCGATTACGAAGGCATCGTGATCGACGCCAGCGGACAGATGTTCTACTCGAGCGGCCTGCAAGCGCCCGAATAGTGGCGCTTTTCCGGTGCGCCCGTGGCGTCGGCGCAACGCGCCCTGTCGCCGAATACAGACGCTTTTTTCCTTTAAATTCATAAATATACGGCTATCATAGTCGGTGGTCGAAGGCGTCGATAACGCCTGACTCCGTGCGACAAGGAAGTCCCGTGAGATGGCGTCTCGCGGGCTCGTAAAAACAGTCCGGCAGCCATTTAACGTAATCCACCTGGCCACGCTGAATCGCTGTCCCAGTCTCAAAATTCGGGGCGTCAATTATGTTCAGACAGGCCACGCCATTTGTGACCATCATCACGGCTACCAAGGCCTCCAGCCGTCAGTATGTGATCTCCGGAACTGGCGTCAACGACCACTTTGGGCGGTGGTCGGCACGGCCACTTTGCAAGTGGCCGGAACTTCGGACCGCGCGAGCGCGGCCGGGAATCTCCGTAAATCCGCAAACGGAGTTCGTTGACACCGGATGAGGACCTCGAGTGATGCGCCACGAGGGCGTCTTTGCGTTCGCTTGAAAACGTAAGGTCAAAGGAAAAGGAAGGAATCATGAAAGGAATAAGGAAGTTATTGCTTGGAGCAGCTTTTTCTGCGTTCGCAGCCACCAGCCTGGCGTCTTCATCGCTAGAGGGCAGAGAGGCTCCCGATTTCGTTTTGAAGAGCGCAACCGGGGAGAACCTGAGGCTCAGCGAATATCGCGGCGACGTCGTGATGATCAACTTCTGGGCGACCTGGTGCGGACCTTGCCGCCAGGAGATGCCGCTGCTCGACGACCTCTACAACCGCTATCAGCGCGTTGGCTTCAATCTGCTCGGCGTCAATATCGACGACGACTCCCGTCGTGCGATGCAGATGGTCGAGGAGCTTGGCGTAAATTTCCCCGTGCTCTTCGACGAGCGCAAGGAAGTCAGTCAGCTCTACCAGGTGGAAGCCATGCCGGTCACCGTCCTCGTCGATCGTGACGGCACCGTGCGCCATGTCCATCACGGCTACAAGCCGGGATACGAAGAGAAATATCTGACCGAGATTCGCTCGCTGCTTCGCGAGTGAACGGTCGCCGCGCCGCAGTCGCTTTCGGGCGGCTGCCGGCCGGTCCCAACGGCAGGAGAGTAAAGGTGACAGCAAAACGCAACATATTCATCGCGGCCTTGGTTTGCGCAGGCAGCACGCTGGCAGTCCACGCCCAGGAGCCCGCGCCGCTCGCGTCCGATACGGCACTCGGCGACGCCATGGAGATGGAGGTCGGCGAGGCGCAGGCGCGCGCCGAATTCCGCAACCTCGACGAGGATGTGCAGTCGCTGAAGAAGGAGGTGCTCGATCTCAATCGTGATCTCTTCCTTCTCGAGGAGGAGCTGCTTTTTCCCGCCAATTCGCAGGTCGCTTTCTTCATCTCGATGGATGTCGGCGAATACTTCGACCTCGACTCCATCAACCTCAAGATCGATGGCAAGGAGGTCGCCAATTACCTGTATACGCAGCGGGAGGTTGACGCGCTCGTCCGCGGCGGCGTGCACCGCGTACACATGGAGAACCTCAAGGTCGGCGAACACGAGCTGGTAGCGGTGTTCACCGGCGAAGGCCCGCACGTCAGGGACTACCGGCGTGGCGCGACGATAAACATCGAGAAGGGCATCGGCGCCAAGTACATCGAGCTGGAGATTACCGACAAGGTGACCAAGCAACAGCCGGAATTCGTGATCAAGGAATGGGAGTAGTCCTTGGTCACGCGCTGCCTGACAACGATCTTGCTCGCTGCTGCGCTGGCGCTTGCGTCCGCAGGGGCAGGCGCTGCAGGCGGCAAACCTGAACCCACCATCGTCAAGGACGCGCACTACGGTGAGGTCCTTTTCTACTTTTACCAGGAAGAGTATTTCCCGGCGATCGTTCGACTGCTTGCGGCGCAGAAGCAGACCCGGCTGGACAATCACCTGGACGAATCCGAGCTGTTGCTCGGCGGCCTTTATCTGTCTTATGGCCATCATCGGCGCGCGGCGGAGATTTTCGAGCGCCTGCTGGCCGACAACGTCGAACCCGAGATCCGCGACCGGACCTGGTTCTTCCTCGCCAAGATCTGGCATCAGCGCGGCTATCTGGCCGAATCCCAGGGTGCGCTGGACAACATCGAAAACGAACTTCCCGAGCTGCTCGAGGCGGAGCGCCACATGTTGCAGGCGCAACTCCACATCGACAACACCGAACACAGCAGGGCAATTACGATCCTGCAGGACTGGCCGAAGCGTGACGCATGGGCCAATTACGCGAAATTCAATCTCGGCGTGGCGATGGTTCGCAGCGGCAACGTCAATGGCGCCGCGGGCATACTCGACGAACTGGGTCAGCTCGATCCGCGT
>JABAHR010006534.1_pt4 | contig 10278 bp, 12 predicted proteins | sample 7062101 | NCBI WGS metagenome assembly JABAHR01 (sample SAMN14534553, study PRJNA622989) | marine sediment metagenome | biome: marine biome [ENVO:00000428]; feature: marine pelagic biome [ENVO:01000023]; material: deep marine sediment [ENVO:00002113] | place: India: Gulf of Kutch | collected...
GCGACCAGTATGCCGACCACCAGCAGCGCCGCCGTTGCACGCCAGGGTTTCCAGACCTTCTCCCATTCGCCGCTGCGGCTGTACGCGCCCTGCAGCAGGTTCAGGGAACCGGCCTCCAGGCCCTCGGCATACAGGTTGAGCGGATCCCCGCTCCATGTGTCGACCACCACCTCGCCCGCCCGGCCGCCGGTTTCCGGCGGCACGGCATCGGCCGGCACGAACAGGCGCAATGCCCGCTGCGCTTCCCCCTCGTCCTCCATGGCCAGCATCATGTCGAGGTTGTCCCTGTCGACTGCATAGCCCGCGGCCCTGCCGATGCGCACCACTGCGAGATCATCGGTCAGCAACGCGCTGATCTCCCCTTCCCGCCACGGGATCGCCAGCACGTCGGGGACCATTTGCTGGACATCCAGGGCAGTTTCCGCAACCGCCTGCATCAGTTCGTCCATGTGCTGCCGGCTGATGACCGCGACCGGCCAGCTGCCGTCATCCTGTGCCTCGCCCAGCGCGAAGTGCAGGTTATCGACCTCGTCGGACACCTGTTCCTCGAGCGCATAGGGCACGGCGCGCAACAGCTTCTGGCGGTTGCGCCCCGGCACCTGCACGCGGGTCAGCAGGCAATCCGCGGCCGACACCAGCAGCACCACGCGCAGGCCGGCCGCCTCGCCGGCGGCATCGGCCAGCGCACCGGCATGAATACCGCCGCGCGGCCGGCCATCGGCCTCCAGCCGCAGCCAGCGCCAGTTGTCTGCAGTGACGGACTCCGCCCTTAACAGGAGTGTTTCACGCATCGGGGATCCCTTTTTTCATAATCCGGTTATCGTAGCAGAAAAAATATGGAAAAGAGTGAGTTGCACTGCAAAAACACGGCCTCAAACGGGTGGCAGGATGCGTTCCGTGGTGCGCGTGCGGGACACGATGCGCAGCTTGCCGTCGACCCGCTCGAGCAGGCTTACGACACGCGCCTGGCCACTGCCCACCTGCACGTCCGTCAGCACCCGGAACCAGTTGCTGGCGACACCGGGCTGCACGGCCAGCTGCAGACCCGCCAGGGCGTCATGGCTCAGGAAGCTGGCGACATCGACGAACGCCGCCCGCTCGCGCTCGGCCACCAGCTGTTCCACATCCTGTGCGGTCATCTGCTCATCCAGCGCCAGCAGCAGCTGCGGCGTGGCCGTGTTGACATTGAGTGTCGTCGGCACCGGCAACGCCGTCACATGCGGTTCCAGCGCGGCGATCACCTCGGCCGTAAAGCCCTGCACCAGCCGCAGTTCACTGAACGAGACCAGCGGGCGGTTGGCGGCCCGGTAGGGCGGATCCAGCAGCAGGTAGGCATCGTCCTCGGCCCCGTTCGGGAAGGTGGCGTTGATGTCGGGATCGATCCAGTCCTGCAGCGCCGAGGACAGCGACGGGTCCAGCTCGAGGATTTCCAGCAGGCGCCTGAAATAAGCGATCTCGCCCTCGACCGGCTCGCCCGCCGCGTTCACCAGGTTGTTGACGTTGAAGCGCCCCTGCAGGTCGGTGATGCGCCCGCTGACCACTCCGCCCTCGACCGAGATCGGCGGCAGGGCGGTGGCCCAGTCTTCATCCGCTGCATCGTGCTTGTTGTCCTTTGCATCCTTGCGCAGGATCACGTACGCCCAGTTCTCCGCGGACAGCGCGTAGGCGTAGGCCTGCTCACCGTGCAACAGGTTACCGGTACGGCGTACATCCACGTGCAGACGCGTGGCCATGGCAACGGCTGCCGTGACGGCCAGCGCCACCACCAGCAGGGCCGTCACCAGCGCCACACCCCTCTGCGCCGGGTAATTCATGCGGGCATCCTGAACAGCCACACCAGCTCACCGTACTGCCTGTGTTCCAGGGTGATCTCGACGGCCAGCGGCAACGCTGGCGGCGGCTGCGCCTGGATCGCGGCGGCGGTCTCGTCCGGCCAGCTCGTCTTCCATTCGCCCTTGTCATCGAGGTAACGCACGGACATGAAAGTGATGTCTTCGCTCAGCGGCTGCTCCAGCGGCACGCTGTCCTGCGCACGGTCGAGCACGTTCCACACATAGCGCACCAGCTGTTCATCGCGGTAGGCATAGCCGACGCGCTGCAGGTTGCTGCGCGGGTGACCGAGCGGGTTGTTCCAGCCCCCGCGGGTCAGTTGCAATGTCTCAGCGCCGCTCAATGGCGCCAGTTCATCGCCGTATTCGTCACGCACCGCGCGCGGCACGGCCTGCTCGAAATCGCGCTGCATGACCAGGTAGATCTTCTGCAACTGGCCGAGGCGCTCGGCCTCCTGTTCGGTCATGGCGCGCTGCTGCATGACACTGTGCAGCCCGCTGTAGGTCATCACCGAAAGCAGGGCAAAGATGGCCAGCGCCACCAGCATTTCCAGCAGCGTGAAACCACCCGCAAACGGTCTGCCGCCCGCCCCGCCGATCATGACGGCTGCCTCAGGAAGCCGCTCAGCACGGTGATCGTGGCATCGGAATCCTCGTCCGGCGACAGCACCTCGACATCGAGCCGCCGCAGTTCGGGCTCGTCGGTCTGCGAGACCTGCACCCGCCAGCGCCACTCGTAACGGCCCATCTCCATGCTGCCCTTGCGCTCGCCCACCCGGGGCCACTCGCTGCGCACCTGGAATTCATTGAGTACGTTGCGCGCCACCCAGGCCGCCATGGTACGGTCACGCAGGTGCACCAGCCCGCCGGTATAGTCACTGGCCGCCTTGATGATGGAGCCCATCGCCACCGCCAGCACGGCCAGCGCAATGAGGATCTCGATCAGGGTAAACCCCCGTGCCGCGCGCGGGCTCACAGCACGTCCTCGGCTTCCCAGTCGACCGCGCCCAGCACGGTCGTGGTCAGGTGGTACTGCCGGTCGCTGTAGGGTGAATTGAAGGTGACCGAGAACGGTGTCATCTCGCCACTGGACAGGATGAACACCTGGGGTAGTTCCGTGCCGTCCCGTTCCTCCTGCTCATCGGGCACCGGCAGGTCTTCGCTGACATCGAGATACAGCTCGATGCCGGGCGGCAGCCGATAGCCTTTCAGCAGTCCGTCATTGGCCGTCTGCCAGCCCCCGGTGGCGAGTACCATGAATTCGTAGCCGTCTTCCCCGAAGCGGATGGCCAGCTCCTCGCCGCGGATGATGGCCTCGTCGCTGGCCAGTGTCAGCAGCGTCTCCAGCCGCCTGGCCTCCTGCTCCATCAGCTCGGCCACGTCGTCGCCGCCCATGGAGAGCATGGCGAAACTGAAGATGATGCCGACCAGCACCAGCACCACCATCAGCTCCAGCAGGGTAAAACCGGCCGCGCGGCCGGCACTGCTTGCCGGCATCGGGTTCATGTAATGCCTATTGCAGGTTCCAGTTCCCGATATCGTCATCACTGGGCTGCTGGTCCGGACCCAGCGAGTAGATATCGATCGAGCTGCGCTCGCCCGGACTCAGGTACAGGTAGGCTTGTCTCCAGGGATCCAGCGGCAGCCGGTCCAGGTATCCGCCCTCCTTCCAGTTGGGTGGTTCCGGGCTGGCGGGCTTTTCAACCAGTGCCTCCAGCCCCTGGTCGGTGGTCGGGTAGACGTAATTATCCAGCTTGTAGAGGTTCAGCGCGGCCTCCAGCGAGCGGATATCCTGCTTCGCCTTGGTGATGCGCGCCTGCTCGGGGCGATCCATGACCTTCGGCACCAGCACGGCAGCGAGAATGCCGAGAATAACCACCACGACCATGACCTCGATCAGCGTGAAGCCGGAGTTTTTTCTGAATGAGTGTTTCATTTTCAATGACCTTACTGTTATTGGCTGACAAACCCTGCCCCGGGCTGCCGGCGGGGCAGTCCGCTTATTCTAATGGGTTTTCAAACGGGTAGACAGCCGCGGGGACGGTTAGTTTAGGGCGTTCAGCCGAGGGACAGCTGGTTGCGGACCTTGAGGGCGTAGAGGTGGCGCTCCGCATCCACCAGGTGCTGGCCCCAGTGTGTCCGGTAGCTGGACTGCCAGGCCTGCGCGGCGCGCTGCGGCATGACCCCGTCGACCAGTTCCAGGCCCAGCCGCAGGTCAAAGTAGATGTCGGTCAGGTCGTCGGCCAGGCTGCCGGACATGTGCAGTTCCTCGGGTGCCGCATCGAACTCCAGCCAGTAACTGTCGCGCGCGCCCAGCAGCCGGCGCAGGTGGCTGTATAGTTCGAAGCGTTCGTCCAGGTCGACGGGGGATTGCGGGATCTCGCTGTTATCCCATGCATTCAGTGCGGTAACCGCTGCATGCAGCCGCGGCATCAGCCGGAACAGCGATTCCAGCCAGTTGCCGGCCGAACCGTTGGTGCTGTCGATGAGCCGGCAGTAGTCTCCGGCAACGGCTACCATTTCAGACAGGGACTCTGAAAGACTGTGCATGCTCTTGCATCCGGTGTTCCCGGCAGGAGTGCAGGCACCCTGCCCTGGCGCGGTGGAACGGCGATCCCCTTGGTGCATGGGTCACACCAAGTTTAGCCAAAAATCGGCCGCCTGCAGGGATGGCTACACCGGCAGCGTCGCGAAGTCCTGCCGCGACGCGCCGCACTCGGGACATACCCAGTGGTCCGGAATATCCTGCCAGCGTGTCCCGGGCGGGAAGCCCTCCTCCGGCAACCCCGCCGCCTCCCGGTAGACGAAACCGCACACCGCGCACACGTATTCCCCGTAATCGCCCATCAGTGACCGCCCGGTTTTCAGAGAGTTGTATTGTACGGATTCCGCAGCACAGCTGCTGGCCGATACCGCCTGCCGCGCACGACCGGTTCCGCTATCATCATCGGCATGGAACAGCTACCCGTAGTCATGACGTTCGCCGGCCACGATCCGTCCGGTGGCGCCGGCCTGCAGGCCGACATCGAGGCACTGGCCAGCCAGGGCTGCCACGCCACCCCGGTACTGACCGCGCTCACCCTGCAGGACACGCAGGATGTCATGGAATTCACCGCCCTGGAAGCCCCCCACGTGATCGCGCAGGCACGTGCCGTGCTGGAGGACATGCCGGTTGCCGCCTTCAAGACCGGCATGCTGGGCAGCATCGACAACGCGCTGGCCATCCACAGCATCCTGGAGGATTACCCGCATATCCCGCTGGTACTGGACCCGGTACTGGCATCCGGCAACGAAACCCGGCTCGGCGAACCCGGACTGGTGGACGTGCTGCGCGAGCTGCTGATCCCGCGCGCCACCATCATCACGCCCAACAGCCGGGAGGCACGCCAGCTGGCGCCGGAGGCAGATACCCTGGACGCCTGCGCCATGGCCCTGCTCGACCTCGGGACGGAATTTGTCCTGCTGACCGGCACCCATGAACACACGCCGCACGTGGTCAACACCCTGTACCAGGGCCACCGGCGGCTGGAATCCTTTACCTGGGAACGCCTGCCGTACAGTTATCACGGCTCGGGCTGCACGCTGGCGGCCTGTATCGCCGGACTGCTCGCGCACGGCCTGGATGCCTTCCAGGCCTGCCACGAGGCACAGGATTTCACCTGGCATGCGCTCGCCGCCGGCTACCGGCCCGGCATGGGACAGCACCTGCCGAACCGGCTGTTCTGGGCACGGCAGGAGGCATGATGCCGGGTGCTGAATTGCGCAATGGCCTGTACGCCATCACGGACAGCCGCCTGACCCCTCCCGCCAGCCTGCTGGAACAGGTCGAGCGCGCCATTGCCGGGGGCGCGCGCATGATCCAGTACCGCGACAAGCAGGCCAGTGACAGCGAACGCCTGGCGCGGGCATCGGCACTGGCCGCATTGTGCCGGCGCCGGCAGGTGCCGCTGATCGTCAACGACGACCCGGTGCTGGCAGCGGCGGCCGGCGCCAGCGGTGTACACCTCGGTGAAACCGATGCGCCGCTGGCGGCCGCGCGTGCGCGGCTGGGTGAGCACGCCGCGTATCCTGCTACAACCGCATGGATCGGGCGCGCACGGCCGCCGCGCAGGGCGCCAGCTACGTTGCCTTCGGCCGCTTCTTCAGCTCGCACACCAAGCCGGAGGCGGTCACGGCGGATACCGGGCTGCTGGAGATGGCGCGCCGGGAACTGGATATTCCGGTGGTGGCCATCGGCGGCATCACGCCGGAGAATGCAGGCATCCTGGTCGACGCCGGTGCCAGCCTGCTCGCCGTGGTCCACGGCGTGTTCGGCCAGCGTGATGTACAGGCCGCCGCCGCCCGCTTCGCGGGCCTGTTCGCGCGCCCCGAATAACCTGCAGCCGCATGCGGATTGGGTTAAATTTGTCGATCCCGAGAAATACCAACAAGGAACCATCATGAGCCGTTCTCACGACCTGTTTCAAACCGCCTGCCAGCATATCCCGGGAGGCGTCAATTCACCGGTGCGCGCCTTCAAGGGGGTGGGTGGCGACCCGGTGTTCTTCACCCGCGGCGAGGGTCCCTGGCTGTTCGACGCCGACGAGCGGCGCTATATCGACTACGTCGGCTCCTGGGGGCCGATGATCGCCGGCCACGCCCACCCCGATGTGATCCGGGCCGTGCAGGACATGGCGGGCAACGGGCTGGGCTTCGGCGCACCCACCGAAATCGAAACCCGCATGGCCGAGCTGCTGTGCAACCTGGTGCCGTCCATGGACATGGTGCGCATGGTGAACTCCGGTACCGAGGCCACCATGAGCGCCATCCGGCTGGCACGCGGCTTTACCGGCCGTGACCGCATCGTCAAGTTCGAGGGCTGTTACCACGGCCACTCCGACGCCCTGCTGGTCAAGGCCGGCTCCGGCACCCTGACCCTGGGCGTGCCCACCTCACCGGGCGTGCCGGCGGCCGTCGCGGCCAGCACCACGACCCTGACCTACAATGATACTGACGGTATCGTGCAGGCATTTGAGTCGATTGGAGATGAAACAGCGGCGATCATTGTCGAACCCGTTGCTGGCAACATGAACTGCATACCGCCCGAGCCGGGCTTCCTGGAAGCCCTGCGCCAGCTCTGCGACCGCTACGGCAGCGTGCTGATCTTCGACGAGGTGATGACCGGGTTCCGGGTCGCGCGCGGTGGCGCCCAGGAACGCTACGGCATCCGCCCGGACCTGACCACGCTGGGCAAGGTCATCGGCGGCGGCCTGCCGGTGGGCGCCTTCGGCGGCCGGCGCGACATCATGGAACACATCGCGCCGCTCGGACCGGTCTACCAGGCCGGCACGCTGTCCGGCAACCCGCTGTCTCTGGCCGCCGGGATCACCACCCTGGAGCTGGCCACTGCCGAGGGCGTGCCGGAGCAGCTGGACGCCACGGCACGCCGCCTGGTCGATGGCCTGCAGGGCGCAGCGGACCGGGCCGGCATCCCGTTCACCACCAACCAGGCGGGCGGCATGTTCGGTTTCTTCTTCAGCGCGGAACGCACCATCAGCCGTTTCAGCCAGGTCACGGCCTGCGACATGGAACGTTTCCAGCGCTTCTACCATGGCATGCTGGATGCCGGCGTCTACCTGGCGCCGTCGGCCTACGAGGCGGGCTTCGTGTCCAGCGCGCACACCGATGCGGTCATCGATGCAACGGTAGCCTGCGCGGAAAAGGTGTTTGCCGCACTCTGAAGCCTGCTCACCGACACGACTGACGCATGGAACAGCTGCTGCAACCACTGCTTGCCTGGATCGAACTACATCCACATGCATTCAACGCGGCGGTCTTTTTCGTTGCCCTGATGGAGTCGCTGGTGGTACTGGGCCTGCTGATACCCGGTGCCGCCCTGCTGTTCGGTGCCGGCGCACTCATCGCCACCGGGGCGCTGCCGCTCTACCCGATCCTCGTCTGGACCATCCTGGGCGCGGCGGTCGGCGACATCCTCAGCTTCCTGGTCGGCCACCACTACCACCAGCGGCTGCGCGTGATCTGGCCGTTCAGGCACTACCCGGTACTGGTCAACCGCGGTGTTGATTTTTTCGTGCGCCACGGCGGCAAGAGCATCTTCATGGCGCGCTTCATCGGCCCGCTGCGCCCGATCGTCCCGGCCATTGCCGGCATGATGAACATGACGACCAGCCGCTTCCTGGTGATCGACGTCATCGCCTGTATCCTGTGGGCGCCGGTCTACATCCTGCCCGGCATGGTGTTTGGCGCCTCGCTGGGGCTCGCCGCCGAGGTGGCCGGGCGCCTGGTGGTGGTGCTGGTCCTGGTTGCCGCCCTGGCCTGGGCCGGTTTCTGGCTGGTCAGCAGCGCAATCCGGGTGCTGCAGCCGCACGTGGTCAACCAGCTGGGCAGGCTGCTCGACTGGAGCCGCAGCCACCCGCATATCCGCCCGCTGGCCGGCTCGCTGCTGGATCCCGAGCATCCCGAGGCGCGCGGCCTGACCATCCTGTCGGTCTGGTTCTTCATCACCCTGTGGCTGCTGCTGCTGATCTCCCGCCAGGTACTGCACGGCGAGCTGCTCGGCGGCATCGACGCCTATGTCTTCCATGCCCTGGAAAACCTGCGTACGCCCTGGGCCGATAGCGTCATGCTGTTCTTCACCCGCCTCGGCGACCGCCTGGTGCTGGCCTGTATCATGGCGGCCGGTTGTGCATGGCTGTTTTTCAAGGGCAACAGCAAGGCGGCGCTGCACTGGCTTGCGGCCTATGGCTGTGCCGGACTGCTGACCTGGATCCTCAAGATCAGCACCCGCATCGAGCGCCCGATCCCGCTCGAAGGCAGCTTCTCGTTCCCGAGCGCACATGCCGGCATGAGCGTGGTGGTGTACGGCTTCATGGCACTGCTGATCGCGCGCGAACTGCCGCACACGCGCCGCTGGCTGCCCTATTCCTGCGCCGGCGCGCTGGTCATCCCCATCACCCTGTCGCGGCTTTACCTGGGGGCACACTGGTTCTCGGATGTACTGGCCGGCCTCTGTGTCGGCGTGTTCTGGGTGGCGCTGATCGGCATCGCCTATGATCGCCACCCCGCGCCACGCCTGCCGCGTCGCCGGCTGGTCATCGTCACGCTGCTGACCGCCGTGCTGGCCACGGGCTGGCAGGTCCGGCACGATGCGCAGGACAAGCAGCACTACTTCACGGCTCAGGCCGAGCTGCACCGCATTACACGCGACACCTGGCGCAACAGTGCCTGGCAGGCGCTGCCCGCCTGGCGCATCGACCTGGAGGGCAGCCACGAGCAGCCGCTGAATTTCCAGTGGGCCGGTACGCTGGAGAAACTGCAGCAGGCGCTGCGCGCGCAGGGCTGGCATGCGGCCCCGGCGCTGTCACCGCTCAGCGCGATGAACTGGCTGGCACCGGCACCGGACATCGGCGCCCTGCCGGTACTGCCCGAGGTCAACGACGGCCAGCACCAGCAACTGATGCTGATCGCACCGCATGACGGTGCCGCGCGGCAACTCACGGTGCTGCGCCTGTGGCCATCGAACCACGAGTTACTGGACAACGGGAACCCGGTGTGGATCGGCAAGGTGAGTCGCCAGTACCTGGAAGGCACGCTGCCGCTGATCACCTACCTGCGCACGGCAAAGGACTACACGACCCCGTTGCAGCAGCTGGCCATCGATCTGCGCAGCAGCCGTTCCATCTCGGTACAGCAACGCAGGCGGACGCTTGCCGCCAGTAATATCGAATGGTCCGGGGAGGTATTGCTGGCCTGGTAGACGCTGGCCGCGGGCCGCGGCCGGTTCAGGCGCCGCCGGCCTGCAGCGCGCCGCCGGCGCTGAACTTCAGTGCGCGCTCCATGTGTTCCAGCAGGACCTTGCCGTTGTAGGGCTTGGTCAGGTAACTGAATACACCGCGGCCGGTGGCGGCCACGGCATCCGGGATGGTGCCGTGCGCAGTGAGAATCAGCACCGGCAGACCGGGCCTGCGCTTTTCCACCTGTTCAAACAGGGTCATGCCGTCCATGCCGCCCATTTTCAGGTCGGTTATGATCAGCTGCGGACGGTAGTGCTCCAGCTGCTCCAGGGCCTGTTCGCCGCTCTCCACCGCGAGCACGTCGTAGCCGGCCGCCATCAGGCGCAGTGACAGCAGGCGCAGCAGGTCGGCATCATCGTCCACCAGCAATACGCGCGTGTTTTCGTCGCCCATCTAACCTCCCTTGTATGATCGTCGCTGCGCGACCCCGGCCAGCCCCGCACCCGGCCGGCAGATTTCTTGTTATCAGGCCGTTCTTGCAAATAGGGTGCCAATGTCCGGCAGGGGCCCGGGGGCTGTCCGGGCGCGCTACATAGGCCAGGCAGCGACCCGGGAAGCGGCCTCCGGACGCCGGCAACCGCGCGGCGGGAGCATCCGGCGCCGCCGGTCCTCACCGGGAGAGCAGGTATATCTTGCTGTTTATCAAGTATTTATCT
>JABAHR010016155.1_pt1 | contig 10274 bp, 9 predicted proteins | sample 7062101 | NCBI WGS metagenome assembly JABAHR01 (sample SAMN14534553, study PRJNA622989) | marine sediment metagenome | biome: marine biome [ENVO:00000428]; feature: marine pelagic biome [ENVO:01000023]; material: deep marine sediment [ENVO:00002113] | place: India: Gulf of Kutch | collected...
TACAAGAGCTTGCAAATATAATCACAAGCGAAAAAGAGCTTGAATCAATAGTAGAGGCGCCTTTGGTTTATTTAATTGAGGGAATGTCTCCCGATGAATCAAAAAAACTTCTGACTCTTTTCTGCGGCGTAGGGTTTTATGCTCTAATAGAAGCCCAAAAAGCACTTGAAGAATTGAATGTAAATGATGCCAGGGAAGCACTTTTTAAAGCCATATTTTATAACTCTATAGCTGTTCTTAGGATGGCGCGCACTACTGGTGATAGCAAACTCGAAGCCACAGCTGCTGAGTTTTATGAAAAGGCTGTTATTCAGCCCATAGGAAAGGCAACAGAGCGTGTTAGAGAAGAGTTTATAAACTCAATAGATCAATATCTAAATGATAAGGGCCTATCAGACGAGTAGTATCTTATAATTTTGGCGATATATAATTTGAAATGTTCTCTATAGTGAGAAAGGTCTCAGGTGTAATCTCAGTCTCATCAATGCGAACCTGAAATTCTACCTCCAATTCAACAATCATCTCCAAAGTTGCAACCGAATCAAGACCCACACCATATTCATATAGAATAGATTTGTTGTTTATCTCACTTGGTTCCACATCTTTTAGAGTGGTCTCGAATAGAACTTTCTTTACTCTTTCTTCAACTGTCATATGACATTCCAGAAAACTATTTTAATTCCTCTCTTAAAACTTTACCAGTTGGACTTCGGGGAAGCTCATCTCTAAATTCAATAATACGAGGAATTTTAAATTCTGCAATTCTATCTCGGCAAAACGCTATTATGTCTTTTCTTTCTAACTCGCCCGTAGGAACTATAACTGCTTTTACTGTCTCTACATCATCATCTGTTACACCTAGTACAGCTGCTTCTTTTACTTGCTCGTGCTCAATTAAGGCATTCTCAACTTCAACCGGGTCAACTTTATTACCACTAATATTTATAAAGAGCTTTTTGCGCCCTACTATATATATAAATTCCTCGCTGTCGATTTTTCCCAGATCCCCTGTGAAATAGTAACCATCTCTAAACACTTCTCTAGTTTCCTCAGGTAGGCCATAATATCCTGAGGTTGTCATGGAGGGGCTGCTAACAGCAATCTCTCCTACTTCATCTACACCTTGCTCTGCTCCTGTGTCATCGAATATTTTCACTATTACATTCTTAACAGCCCTACCCACAGAGTTAAAAGTGTGATCAATATCATCACCCAGGTTTATTGATATTACTCCTGTTTCGCTTGAGCCATATAATTGTCTTGGATAGATACCGAATTTCTCATAGAAGCTACGAAATGTTTTCTCTGGCAGAGGGGCTCCAGCAGAAATGACAAGTTCAAGTGAAGATAAATCCTTAGGTTCTGGAAGATATGTTTTTGCTAACACATCGAGCATAACAGGAACCGCAGGAAATACAGAGATAGACTCCTTCTCTATAGTATCTAGAACTCTACTGCGGTTAAATGTGTCCAAAACAAAAATTGTCGCTCCTATTTTTACTGAGCTAATAAAATTCCCAAAAGCGTATGTATGCGATATAGGAACAGCAAATAGAATCTTGTCTTCCTCAGTCCAGCCAACTGTCTGAGTATGATTGTCCGCTAGTGCAACTAGGTTCTGGTGAGTTCTGGAAACCCTCTTTGGCTTTCCTGTTGAGCCAGTTGAATACAGATAAATAACTTCATCCAATGGATCAATGGGAACCTCATCTACTGGCATAATATCTCTTCTCAGTTTAAAACTCGGCCCTTTTATAACGAGTATAGATGTATTTGCGTTTGTTATAACCTCTTCGGCTAGAGTTTCTAGGCTCTCCTCTGTCAGTACTAATTTGGCCAACGAATGTTCCACGTAGTATTTAATTTCTTCTTTTTTGTATACAGTATTTACAGGAACGGATATTGCTCCTATATTTGCTAGAGCAAAGAATGCCACCACAAACTCAATTGAATTAGGAAGGAGAATAACTACGGCATCTCGTTTATCGATTCCGCCAGACTTTAGATGTGATGAGAGGTCTTCAACCATAGAAAAAAGTTCTTCATAGGTAATTCTTCTATCATCATCCACGACTGCAATATTTTGGGAGAAATTATTTGCTGAGGATTGTAAAAGTTCTCTTACAGTATTCATAATTATATCTCTATGGGTATATGGCTGCAGCTGTTAAACCTTGGTCTTCAGGAAAATCTAGCATCAGATTCATATTTTGAACAGCTTGACCTGATGCACCTTTACCCAAATTATCGATTGCAACAACTACTACAAATATATCGTCTTGAAAACCCACACCGATGTCACATATATTTGAATATCTCACATTTTTAGTCGATGGAAATTCGCCATTTTCGAAAACTCTAATAAATTTCTTTTGATTATAGAACTTTTCATAAATTTTATGAGCCCGCTCAATTGATATCTTCTTATTAAATCTGCAGTAAATTGTTGCTAGTATGCCGCGATCTATAGGGGCTGTGTGGGGAATAAAACTCAGTCTAAGTTTTGATCCTGATAACTTCGACAGCTTATATTCCATCTCAGTTTTTTGTTCGTGTGCAGAAACAGAACCAATATTTATATCTTGATTTGCCTCTGAAAAATGGTGTGCAAGATTAGGAGCGCGACCTCCACCTGAGATGCCAGCTTTAATATCAGCAACTATCAAATCTGATGCGAGCAAACCCTCTGATGCAAGAGGTGCTAACCCAAGAATAACGGTTGTTGCATAGCACCCAGGGTTAGCAACAAGCTTAGCATCAACTACATTTTCTTTGTTAATCTCTGGAAGACCATATACAGCATCCTTAGAAAATCTGTAATCAGAGCTGAAATCTATCACTCGAGCTCCATTATCAAGCATCTTATTTACAAAGTACTTAGAACTCCCATGTGGCAAGCATGAAAAAACCAGATCAACTTCTTCGAGAAAACCGATATTTCGAACACTTACACATTCAACATCCAAAAAGCCACTAAGTTGCGGAAATACCTCAGCTATCTTTTGACCTGCGAACTTCTCAGTGGTAAGCCAGGATATTTGAACTCCCCCATGATTAACTACTAGTCTTAGAAGTTCTGATCCTGTATAACCTGTAGCACCTAAAATACCTATCTTGATTCCCATAGTTGTTCCCATTATAAATAAGTCCTAATTCTTGATATCATAACTTATAGAAGTTAAAGTCTTAAATACAGCAATGATCAAAAAAATCAACAAAGTGTTATCTGTTAGTCTTGTAGTAGCTCTTTCTATTAACTTCGCACTATATTCTTCTCAGAGCTACTCTCCTCCAAAGGCCGAGTCTATCTCATACTCTATTGTAAATTGCCCATCACACGATGGCGGGCATCATTCATCAAACATTATTCAAATACTATTAGGATCAGAGAGCAAAAATGGTGCAGAGAAAGACTGTTTTTGCTATGATTGCTGTACTCAAAGAGTATCTCCATTTATTACAACTAAAAAGATTACTGCGAATTTAGCAAGATATTCATATTACGCTTTTCAGACTAATGAATTTTCATTCACTGAGGATTCATATAAAAACCTACCGATTCGTTCTCCTCCAGCTTTAATCCTGATTTAAGTATGAGATTAAAGACCTTTTAGTTTCATATAGTCAAATTCGTTTAATTTTATATAGTATATAAGTGCTATATATAATTGGTTTTTTGATTTGAGAAATAGATTTGAAACATTAAAAGGAGAAGAAGAATGAATTTGCCAGATAGAGTTATAAATAGCAGACTCTTATCGCTATTAGCGCTAATTGTTTTCGGTGCAATGTTCATTGGTAGTACAACTAATCTCTTAGCCGACACTTGCTGTACTATGCCTTCACCGCCCGGCAAATGGAATGCTGCGAGACCTGATGGGCATGCTCCCATTGGAGTTACGGGAGACCATAGCCATGAAGCTGGGGAGTTTATGTTCACATACCGATATATGTTTATGGATATGAATGGAAATAGAATAGGTACCAACAAAGTCAGCAACCAGAGAGTGCTTAGAGATTTCCTTGTAACCCCAACAGATATGACAATGCAAATGCATATGTTTAGTCTTATGTACGCGCCAACTGACTACATTACCCTTATGGGCATGATCCCATATGTTAAGAAATCTATGAACCATCTCACCCGCACGGGAACTAGGTTCAGAACTGACTCGGATGGAATAGGAGATATTAAATTCTCGGGGTTAATTAAGGTATTTGATAATTATAATCAGAGAGTCCATATTAATGCCGGTATCAGTTTCCCTTCAGGGTCAATTGATGAAAAGGACAGAACCCCAATGGGCCCTAACCAGCAGCTACCTTACCCTATGCAGCTAGGTTCTGGAACATTTGATCTTTTGCCAGGAATTACCTATCTTGGAGAACATAACAATCTATCATGGGGATCTCAGGTAAGCGGGGTTATACGAATTGGAGAGAATGACCGGGATTACACCCTTGGAGATGTGCTTGATATAACTGCCTGGGGCGCATGGGACTGGTTTAACTGGGTCAGTACATCGGCAAGACTAGATTGGTCGTTCTGGGGTAATATAGATGGTGCCGATCCTGCTCTTAATCCTGCTGTGGTTCCAACTGCTGATCCTAATTTAAGAGGAGGAAATAGATTAGATCTTCTATTTGGAATGAACTTTCTTGCCTCCAAAGGTCCAAGGTTTATAAAGGGCCAAAGATTGGCTATAGAAATGGGATTTCCTATATATCAAGATCTAGATGGGCCTCAGCTTGAGACAGACTTTATTCTAACGGCTGGTTGGCAGTATGCTTTCAAAGCCTATTAAACTTAAGACTCATATAGAATATGTGCTCTACAAGCAGAGCACATATTTTGTATGTAAATAAAGCATTATCAGTTAATATATAATTATAAGATTAACCCATACCAATGCTCGGAGGACATGATGGCAAGAATACTAAATCTTAATACATTTCTAATAATACTTTTAATAGCAACTTCATACATGGCTGCTGGTATCACAGGATGTGGAAGTAGTGGTGGTGGTGGAGACAACAAAACAACCATACGAGGCACTGTAGAAGAGGTTATTGGAAGTAACGGAGAAGTGTCAGGGATTAGAGTTAGTATTTTTGAAGGTAATAAACGCCGCAGCTCTGACCGTACAAATAATTCAGGAGACTTCAGGATTACTTATACACCAGATGATGATACAGCCAGAATCGAGTTTGAAGGAGATGACTATATCCTTTCGAGAAACATTAGCGTCACAAGAGGAAGTGATGTACAGCTAAATGAAATAATTAACACAATTACTCCAGAGATCATTTTCACAGAATGGACTGTAGATCAAAGACGTCTTACGCTCTCTAGTTTTGACGAAGTGATATTTAATTCAACTGAGGCTGTTTTCCAAATAAATGCAAAAGGAAAAAACTGTATTAGGGCAAAAGGAGACAGTAGGGCTGATATCACCGCTTTTAGTATATCTTTAATCAACTGTTCAGAAGGGATTACCACATCCAGCTTTGGCTTTGTAAGCCTGCAAGCTGATGAAGATATCAATATTGATGCCAAAAAAGACGGGATAAGATCACAGGATAATTCCTCTGTTACTGTTTCAATGGCCTTAAATTCAACAGCAAATAACATATTGATAACTTCTGAGAATCAAAACGGTATAAGGACCTCTGGGAATTCAGCGGTGCTCGTGGATCCTCAGTTTAATTGCACTATTACAGGGGATAAAGATGCAGTGAGAATATCAGGGAATTCAACTGTTGATACAAAGACCTGTACATTAGTAAGCGGAGGTNNCAGGGGATAAAGATGCAGTGAGAATCTCAGGAAATTCCACGGTTGATACCAAGACTTGTACATTAGTAAGTGGTGGCAACTAAATATCAAATAACTTAGTGAGCCTCTGCCCAACTGCTTCCTGTACCCATATCTACTTTGATGGGGACTATTAGTTTCCATGCATTCTCCATCTCTTCTTTGACCATAGTAGAGAGATTATCTAATTCGTTATCTTTTACTTCAAAAAGAAGCTCATCGTGGACTTGCAGTATCATTCGTGATTCGTAGTCAGCTAGTTTCTCATTGATATTAATCATTGCTATGTTGATTATGTCTGCAGCTGAACCTTGGATTGGCGTATTCATAGCTGCACGTTCTCCAAAGCCTCTAAGTGCTCTATTATTAGACTGAAGCTCTGGAATCGGACGCCTTCTGCCTAGTATAGTTTCAGCATAGCCCTTTGTCTGTGCATCAGATATTGATTTTTCAATATATTCCTTTACTTTGCCGTAGCGTTTGAAGTATTCATGCATCAATATAGCTCTTTGAGATTGATACAGAAGTGCCTAACTGCTTTGCAAGTCCAAAGGCACTAATACCGTATATTATTCCAAAATTAATGTTCTTAGACAGCCTCCTCATATCTGGAGTAACCAAATCCTCGGTAACTCCAAAAATCTCAGCAGCTGTCCTATTATGTATATCACTATCATTTAGGAATGCCTCAATCAAACTGTCATCACCCGAGAAATGCGCAAGCAATCTAAGCTCAATCTGAGAGTAATCAGCAGAAAGAAGGGTATAACCATCCTCGGGAACAAAAGCTTCCCTAATTCGCCTTCCCTGAGCCGATTTTATAGGAATATTCTGCAAATTAGGATCACTTGAGCTCAATCTACCTGTCGAGGAACCTACGGGATTAAATGATGTATGTATTCTTCCAGTTTTAGGATTAATAAGCTTTGGTAGAGCATCTAAATAAGTGGATTTAAGCTTAGATAATGTTCTATGTTCGAGAACTTTTTCAGGCACTACATGAAACTTGCTTAGATCTGTCAAAACCTCGACATCAGTTGATGGCTCCCCTTTTTTAGTAAGTTTCTTCTGAGGAAGCTCAAGAGTTTCAAATAGAACTTCTCTTAACTGGATAGGAGAATTTAAATTAAATTCATAACCTACTTCTGAAAAAATTTCCTTCTCTATTTCCCCTAGCCACTCTTCAAACTCCTTTGATAAGTCTTTGAGCTTTTCGGCATCAACTTTTACACCGTTTGTTTCAATTTGAGCTAAAACTCTTATAAATCTGAGCTCAGTATCCATATATACATCTGTAAGTCCAACCTCTTTTAATTCTGGAGCAAGAATCTTGCTCAGCAGCATAGCTACATCCGCATCTTCAGCTGCATAATCCCTTGCTACTTCAAGCTCTACTTCATCATAGCTGATCTTTGATTTACCAGTCCCTGTAACATCCTTATACGAAATCATCTGATGCCCCAGATACAGTCTCGAAAGCTCATCAAGGCTATAACTATTCCTAGATGAATCAATCATATGAGCAGCAATCATTGTATCAAAAGTAATTCCTTTTAAATCGAGCCCATATTTTGCAAGTACAACAAGTTCATATTTAAGATTTTGTCCAATTATGGAAACTTTTTCATCCTCAAGAATAGGGTTTATCTTTTTAAGAACCATATCAAGATTAAGTTGATTAGCAGAAGCATCTGTAAGCGCCCTATGAGCAACAGGGACGTAATAGGACTCATGAGGAGCTGGGCAAAGTGCTATTCCCACAATATCAGCAAGCATTGGGTTTGGAGATGTAGTCTCAAGATCAATTGATAGTTCTTTAGTCTTCTTTATCTTGGATATTATTTTATCCAAATCCTTCTCTGAAAGGACTAAGTGATAGTTCTCATACGAAACTTTACTATCTCGGCTATCAAGGTTTTCTGAACCAACCTCATCCCCTAGCTCACGTAGTAAGTTCTTAAATTCAAGTTCATTAAAAATTTCTCTTAGTCTAGCCGGATCAAACCCATTATATTCGAATGTATTAATAGCCGTCACCATATCAACATCAGTCTTTATAGTGACAAGCTCTTTACTTAACTCGGCGTCATCCCTCTTATCTTCCAACAAAGTCTTCTGTCTTTTTGTAACATCATCCAGATTATCAAATAAAGACTCCAATGAACCAAACTTAGAAATAAGGCTAACTGCAGTTTTCTCCCCTATGCCTTTTACACCAGGGATGTTATCAACGGCATCTCCGGCAAGTGCAAAAACATCTATCACTCTGTCAGGAGTAACTCCATACTTCTCTTTTACCTCTTCCATACCGGTGATCTTATTTTTCATGGTATCGAGAAGAGTGACTTTGTCCGAAACAAGCTGACAAAAGTCTTTGTCACCTGTGACTAAAACAACATTAGCACCGTTTTCTTCTACGCTTGTAGAGATAGTGCCCATTAGATCATCTGCTTCAAATCCTTCAAGCTGTACTTGTGGGATGTTAAACGCATCCACCATCTCGAAGATCTTATCAAATTGGGGAACTAGATCTTCCGGCGGCTCGCTTCTATTAGCTTTGTATAGAGGATATATATCGTCTCTAAATGTTTTACCCTTGGAGTCAAAAACGATTGCCAAATGTGTTGGCTCATAGTCCTTTAAGAACTTAAATAGCATCGCAGTAAAGCCGTAAACAGCATTGGTGGGAAATCCTTTAGAATTGCTTAGGTGTCTTATTGCGTAGTAAGCTCGGAAAATATACGAGCTTCCATCAATTAGATATAGGACTGGTTTTACCATATGAGAACAGTTTAGGTTTTTAATAGAGAGGTGTCAAAATATTAATTTAAATGTAGAATTTCCATTCTTGTAAAAATCTATATAAACTAATTCTCATGGCTACTTTACTTCTAAGCTGGATAATCAGTGCGGTAAGTATTCTAATCGTAGGCCATATAATTCCTGGTTTTGATGTTCAGAGCTTTGGCTCAGCGCTCATTGCTGCTGTAGTTATAGGTTTAATTAACGGAACTATCGGACTTTTTCTTAAGATCATTACTATTCCGCTATCTATACTTACATTCGGCATATTCTTCTTGGTAATAAACGCACTCATGCTGATGTTTGCATCTTCTTTGCTCTCTGGATTCACTGTGAGCGGATTTTGGGCGGCATTCTTTGGAGCAATAGTGCTTGCAATTGTAAACATGCTGATTAGAAGTTTGATTGGAGCAAGTCAAGAATAAACTATTTATGAGGCTCTACTATGATTTTGATTGAGTCTCCACCTTCCTCAACCATACGGAAACCAGTGCCAGTACCGGATAATGGTAAACGGTGAGTTACCATATCTGCAACATTTACCCTTCCAGAGGCAATCAACTCAAGAGCTATATCTAAATCGGATGGAGATGCAGCATAGGAACTAAGGGTTTTTACACCAGACCACCAATAATCATTAAATGGGATTTCTATCTTAGTATCAGGACCAGAAGGAGCAAAAAATAGTATTGTACCCCCAGGCTCTACAAGGTCGAAAGCTTGCTCTATTACGGGTTTTGCGCCCACACNNTCTTTATCAGCATGGATAGTATAGTCTGCACCGAATTCTTTAGCTATGTTGAGTTTATAGTCACTAACATCTGTTGCTATTATTTTTCCAGCTCCTTGAGCCTTGGCTAGCTGAATGTGAAGCAGCCCTGTCATTCCACTTCCCATAACTACTACGCTATCTGTCATCTGAAAGCCTGCCAGTCTTTGGCCTCTTACAACACAACCAAGTGGCTCTACAAATGATGCTTCCTCGTAAGTGACATCGTCAGGGAGCTTTAGCACACCACGGTCTACGTTTATCTCCGGTATACGGATATATTCTGAGAATCCACCAGGATCAAAGCTAGTTGATCTTAACGTAGCACAAGATGAGTGGTTGCCACGCATACAGTGATGGCAGGTGTTGCAGGGTACATGATGTGTAGCTATGACACGGTCACCAACTGCAAACTTGGATACCTCTGCACCTACTTCTACTAATTCGCCAGCTATTTCATGACCAAGTACTAAAGGAGCTTTAGGAAGTCGGTACCATTCCATCAAGTCGCTTCCGCAAATACCGCTCGCGTAGACCCGTATTAGAATTTCTGCCGGGCCTATTTTAGGAACAGGCATTTCCTCAAGCCGCACATCAGCATTTTTGTAGTACATTGCTACTTTCATATCTATCTTCTGCAGGAAATAATAGGGATCTTAGGCGTTTGCAGCTTTTTTGGACTCCTCTTCCTTAATAGTTAGGAATATATCGTGTGCCTGTTTAGGGTTGTTATTCTCATGAACAATTGATCTAATGGCTCTAAGCACTGCCACTGGATGATCGTTCTGCCAAATGTTACGCCCCATATCCACACCTACAGCACCCTGTTGTATTGCATCATAGGTCATATTGAAAACGTCCATTTCAGTCTCAAGCTTAGGCCCTCCT
>JABAHR010016904.1_pt5 | contig 10272 bp, 12 predicted proteins | sample 7062101 | NCBI WGS metagenome assembly JABAHR01 (sample SAMN14534553, study PRJNA622989) | marine sediment metagenome | biome: marine biome [ENVO:00000428]; feature: marine pelagic biome [ENVO:01000023]; material: deep marine sediment [ENVO:00002113] | place: India: Gulf of Kutch | collected...
CGCACCACCTCTATGGTGATTCCGGCCTCCGCCTCTTCCTTGGCTTCTGCGGCCCGTTTAATGTCGGCCAGCATGATCTTGTAGTCAGCGATTGTCTTCTCCTCCGTTTCAATCGCTGTCTCGAGCACCGCAATGTTGTGCCGCGCTCGCTCAATCCCATGCTTGAGTCCCTCTATGCTATACCCCGACATTAGGTGTGGATCGTGTCAGTGTTGCGAATCGTCGCGACGTTACGATCGGTGCCCGAGGTGGAATCGTCAGTGACGAATCGCTTGATCTTGGTGGCGTTGCGGGTATTGGACACCTTGACGCGGTAGAAGATGGGGGCGGAGTAGACGATCGACACGCTTGCGCTAGAGCCAGTAGCGAACTCATCAATGAGGGAGACGTAGACGTCGTCCGCCGTGTTGATGGCTACGGGGAGGGTGTTGATCTCAATCGTGTCGGTGCTGACCTGTCCACTGATCGCCGGAGAGATCTGGAGGGTGTTGGCGTCGTCCACGGTGGTCACATATGAGAAGGCATTTCTCGTGATATTGTACACGAGGTCGCCACGTTTCGCACTACCGAACGGACTGCCAGTTGCTACAACCGTATCGGTGTCGGTTGCCGCATCCAAGGTAATCGCTTCAATGGAAGCGAGCGTGAAGACAGACCCACTCCATGAGGAGAACCGCAGTCGGTAGTGCTTATTCGAATCACTCGCGTCACGGATATTGAGCACCCCGCCAGTGGACTTACCTGGAGTGTCCGTTGAGATCGCAGTGTCCACCGTCAACGTGTTGCTTCCAGCCGCTTCTCCACCAGTGGCGGAGTACTCCGTCTTGTTGATGTCGCCTCCGGATCCAGTAAGGCGGTGGGACACGACATAGTCGTCCGTCGCGGTCGTCTCATCGGTGCCCACAAGGTTGGAGACAGACAACGAGATCGCGATCGGCCTTTGGTTCGTCGCTCCGGTGACATCGACTAGCTGGAAGTTGTTCTCGTCGGCGGCGAGGTAGTCTGTGATCAGAACACCCCGGGCACCAAAGAAGCGTCCACCAGCAAGGGAGCCGAAGGGACTTTGCTTGTTGGCGTTGAAGGTCTCCGCAACACTGTCGATCTCGACCGTGCCGCCCGTGTCATTGTCCGTCAGCGTGTGGTCGGTCGCGCCTATGCCGAAGGTGCCCCGGGTCGTCCGCAACAGGATGACCTTATTGGTCGTGTCGTGAGAGACCACAATGCCGGTTGCGCCAGAGGTCTCCTGTGTAACATCACTGCCTTCGGCAATCGACCCCGTCACAGTCCCGGTATAGGCCAAGTAGACAGTCGAGCCGACGTATTGCTCACCTTCGATGCCGTCGGTGTTCCCTGTGGAAGTCTCACCATTGCGAGTGATGTGCTGAAGCCACTCATAAACCTCAGTCAGGGGATTCTGATTGCAGTCGATGTTGATGCCGTACCACTCCGCTGTCCCGTCGTCGTCAATGTCGAACGTAGTGTTCGCGTGAGCGACCGTCGGGAAGGTGTTCGACGTGAACCAAGTCGCGAGCGCGGGGCCTTGGTTGGCCGGGGCCAACCCGTCCTTGGTAGCCGAACCCGTGGCGTCGTTGTTCGTGATCGTTTCTGCCGCCGTCTGGAAGTCCGTCTGCGGATCCCCGATCAAGTAGTAATGGAACGTGTAGGTCGGAGAACTTCCCGCAATAAGAGTGATGATACCCCTCGCCCCCGAAGTGCCGCCCTCAATTTCGTCGCCAACGGCGAAGTCGTCCGTCGCAACCGCCGTCGTGGTGATCGACCTGTAGCCGGTAGTGTGGTTGAGGTCAGCGGCGGCAGAAAGCGGGACGGGGTTGCGGCCACCGGACGTGGTGGACGTGGCGACCTCAAAGCTGTCGTAGAGCGTGTTCCCCTTGCGGGCGAAACAGGTGATGTAGCCGCCGTCAATGATTGGGTTGGTGTTCGTCTTGAAGTCGCGGATATAGATCAGTCGGTCGAACGCCCCTTCGCCCCACCAATCCTGCGTAGCGTCGTTGATATCAGCGATGCGGGCGCGCGCCGCATCCGACGACCAACCCCTGATACATGTAGACATGGGTGTCCGCATCAATCGGCGTCACGTTGAAAAGGTTGGCCCACACCTGTTCGCCAGTGACCGACGCCGCCGCCTGGGTGGCGGTGTTGGCATTGCACGTCAGGGTACCCGAAGTTGAGTCGAAGTTGTTCGCCGCCGCCGAAGAATCGGGCCGGATCACGAGGTAGTCTGTCGCGCCCTGTTCGATCACCTCAAGTAGTGTCCCCGAATCTCCGTCGCCGTGCGTTATGTCGAAACCGACATCGGCGGCTACGATGGTGTTACTAGTAACCGAGACCACCACGATCCCTGTGTCCGAGCCAGGCGTTCGCGTCCAGCCAGATGTCCGAATGGCGCCACCCGTAAGGTGTTGGACGGCCTCGTACTGGATGTATGCCGGATCGCTGTCGTTCGCATCGATCAAGCCGATCGTATACTCTGTCGGCGTCTCCGCCGACATGAACGTCGCATCGTCGCCCGTCGTGGGTTCGTCTTGAAGGTTCATCAAGGCCGAATATAGCTCGTTACAGGTGCGCGTACCTGTCGGGGCGCCGGTCCACTTGATGAGCTTTTGCCGGTTTTCGTCCTTCCAGTAAACCGTGAAGTCTGAGCCTAAAATGGTGTCCGACATTACCTATCGTTCCTATAGTGACGGGTTTGCAATGTTGTCCTCTCTGAGGGTCCGCTTGACCGCGACCCCAGAGCCAGATGCGATGGTGTCCAACCCAGAAACGTTCACATACTTCGTGGACCCCGGGCTCGACTGTCTCATGCGATAGTAGATATCAGCGGGGGTAGCACCAGAAAATGTCGTCGAGGCGACCCCACTTACATTCGTAGACTGATTGATAACTTCTGAGTCGTCCGAAACCAAATAGGCGGTGACCAAAACACCCGAAATCCCTGTCCCCGCGCCGTCGATCGCCGTAAAAGACACGCTCACACTGGCGTTGATCGTCGTGCTACCAACCGGCGTCCGATGCGTAGAAGTGTTGGAGCCATTGACCACATCAATGACAACTGAGCCTCCAGACGAGTTGTAGACATCGAAGTCGTTGCCGGAGAAGGTCAGGCCATCGTGCGAGTAGTTGGGTGGCGATGTGTTTGGGTGTTCTACACCGGCTGGATCGTTGGTTGGATCGGTGTTCGCCAGGAATGACGAATTCTTGATGTTGATGTTGGCGTTCCAGAGGAGCGCGGCATCGGTCCCCGAATAGCTCGAGAACGTGCAGTTGCGGATCACGGGACGATTGGCTGTTACCTTCTCGCACTGCGTAAAGGTTACGCCCGCAAAGACGTGATTGGGACCATCTGTGGCGTCATTACTGAGCGTGACACTACGGTCGAATGCCTTGAAGACCGTGCCATGAAAATCGACCGCTGTGATGGCTCCTGCGATACTGAGGCGAAGGTCATTGGTATTCGCGGCACCCAGAATGCCGAGCGCGGCTTTTTGAAACACAGATCCGGCACTCCCCGATCTGTCATCTCCCGTACCAACTAGATCTCCGTCTTCGACGTCGGTGGTCCCCGTGCCCTCCTGAACGACAAAACTATTGAAGTCGGTCGCTAGGGCTGTCACAATCGCCGTGCCGTTGTGATATTCCTTGGGCTCCCACACGAAGATCTGGCCCCCGTCGTCCAGATAGCAATCGCCCGCAGTCGCGCTAGGTGCCCCCAAGGCCAGTTGGCCCGCAACGAAGTACACCCCTGACCGTTCCTGAATCACGCCGTAGGCGTTCGATGAGTCGGTCGCGGCCACATCGGCCCAGAGGAGCCGGTCTCCAGTTGTGCCGCCAGTGATGTATGGAGCTTCGGCGTAGCGGATCACATCCATAAGGATGTTGTCCGAGGTGCCACCAACTGCGCCGGCGAGCGTTAGTTCTATGCCGATGTACGTCACACTTGCCATGTTCGGAGTCCCCGTGTCCGCGACACTACCGGACTTAGTGGGGTCGATGACGTACATCTGCCAACCCGCGTTGACGGTGTCGCTACCCCCGACATAGAAACTGCGATAATTCAAATCGTCAGAACCGACGCGCAGGATCATCCCGCCGTTGGCGATAGTATCAAGGGCACTAATGCTTTTGCAATTGACCCAAGTGTATATGTGGGTCGGGTTCGTGCTCATGTCCACGCCGGCACCAGCGACATAAGCAATACCGCGTCCCGATGAGGTTTTACGACCACCGAAACTGTCTGTGCCTTCGATGAAGTCGTCGGTGTTCTGCCCGCCGCCGGGACCGCCGCCGATATTCGTCCAACCGGCGTCCGCCCCACTAGCGGAACCACCAAAGTTGGTTATACCGTTGAACGTCGCGGTAGCCATCTAGCCCACATCCAGGGTAGTGGCAAGCAACTCAATGGACTCAATTGCTACTGAGAGATTCCGCACGTCACTCATCTGCATGAGTTCAGCCTTGCTCTGGATCGCGGTGACCTGTGCTTCAGCCTCCGCTTGCGTCAGGCCCTCATCGGTCCACAGATATCCACGCACCACGAGACGGACCTCGTGCTTGTGGCATGACATAGGCTAACCAGGCTAGAGTCGTACCAACCTGAATAATAAGCCTGAATATGCCTCAATCAATCAGGATTCATTGAATCGGTGGTTTGGTTTTGCGGCGTATCACCAAGTCAAGGCCACGGTCCTTCCGATCGACCACCTGGGCCGGCCATTTCGTGGGAGAGTGCAACTCTCTGGGCGAGTCGTCCGACACGTAGCCCTCTTTGACAAGGAAATCACAGGCCCACTTGAGACCAGCGGCAAGCTCAACTGGATCCCGTAGGGCGTGGAGCCGGAAGGTGGCACTTTCAATCGCCCAATAAGCCCACGGCTCTTTTGGCGGACGAACCCCTTGAGCCATAGCCTCCCGCAAACACTCCCGTTGGTAGGCGTGGCGGGCATTGTCATACACAATGGGTAAGGCTCGCTTCATCCAGCCGCCTTCTCGTCCCCGCTTCGTCCGCTTCTTCGCCAGGTCTAGCATGGCGTTCATGCTAGGTGGTTCCGGTAACCGTAGAACGATCCTAGTAGCTGAACCGCTCCGGCTTTTCTTGGACGGCGTCGTCAAAACGGGTGTACGCCTTTTGCCAATACAGAGGCACCACGCCAGTTGGCCCGTTCCTCTGCTTTGCCAGGATGAGTTCTGCGACACCCTCTAGTGCCACGTCATCCCTAAAGTAGTACTCCGGACGGAACAGAAAAGCCACCAGATCCGCGTCTTGCTCTATGGACCCCGATTCACGGAGGTCCGAAAGCATGGGGCGCTTGTCCTGCCTTTGCTCCGGAGACCGGGACAACTGACTTAAACAGATGACCGGAACGGATAACTCGCGGGCCAATCCCTTCAGCGCCAGGGACATCTGCGCTACCTCCTGCTCACGCGACCGCCCTTTGTCATGCGTTACAGGTCTGAGCAGTTGGAGGTAGTCAATCAGAACAAGCTTGAGCCCCCGAGGGGAAGCCTTGAGCCGACGGCACTTAGATCGGATGTCGAGCACCGTTTGGGTCGGGTGGTCATCTATCCAGATCGTGGACGCGCTAATGGAGCTTGCGCCGGCATTCATCCTGACGACCTCTTCGGGAGTCATCGCGCCCTTCCGCCATTGATGAGCCGAGACCCGCGACTCTGCCGCCAAGAGACGCTCCATCAGACTGTCCGTATCCATTTCTAGGCTGAAGACCGCAACCTCACCTGGCTCGCTACCCCTAGCCACATTCATCGCCACGTTGAGGGCGAACGCCGTTTTGCCCATCGACGGCCTCCCGGCAACGATCGCAAGTTGCCCTCCATGTAGACCGCCGGTCATACGATCCAGCACCCGGAAGCCGGTCTGCAAGCCGTTCAGCCCACCGTGCGAAGGCTCGTAGGACTCAATGCGAGCGACCAGACCAAAGACCAAGTCTGCGGCCCGGGCACTAGTCTGCTCGCGGCGAGACCCCACCTGTACGTCGAGGATCAGAGATTCGATCGCATCTATGATCTCTCTGGGCGCTTTGTCAGACGTTGGCGACGTCGCTTCGACGATGCCACGACGGCAAACCTCCACCGTCGCCCTCAGAGAAGCGTAATCCGCGATGATCTCGCAATGTGTCTCAAGATGCTCTACGGTCGCATCGACGGGCGCGCCAAAAAGGGCGCCAAGCGCATCGACACCCCCAACGGCATCAATCGTGCCGCTTTTCTTGAGGCTCTCATGGATCGCTACCGGGGTCGGCGCCCCACCTCTCGCCATCACTTGCAGGACCGCATCGTACACATATCCGAGCGAGGTCCAGTAGAAGTCCTGCGGCTGGACGATCGCGCTCGCGACCGAGGCCAGTTCAGGGTCTACCAAGATCGCCTGAACAACAGCCTCTTCCGCCTCGCGAGATTGCGGGATGTGGTCGATCACCCCGCCTCCCTGGTAACGATCTCACTCCAGACTGCCTGTTCCATTGTTTCGCGGAAACGTGTCAACCCCGCCAGGCGCTTCTTGCGTTCCTCGAATTCGGCGCGCACCTGTCTCTGCTTGTCCTCTGGCATGGAGTCAAACAAACCCTCGACATCGACCTGGGCGTCTGAGGGCGTGGGGCGACGGAATCCTTCCACGCGCTTACGCTCGCGGGCGTGATCGGCTGAGAGCGTGGCGTTCCCGCTCGACTCTTCCATCCATGACTCGCACCGTTCGGGGTTACGGAACAGCGACTCAGGTGCGTGTAGTCTGAGGTCGCTCATGTAAAAGTCTCTCGTCTGTACGAATTGACAGAGTTTGCGGAACCGCTCGACCGGATCCTTTTCCTTTTCGAGGCCGGCGAACAGTAAGCGAGCGTATGCCTTTTTCCGGTTGGCCGTCAGCTTAAGTCGTCGGCTGAATTCTTCGTTGTATGCGAGGTGGATCTTCTCTACTAGGGCTCTCTGCGCGGCAGGGGGACCCTGCCTGACGCCGTTCTTGACCGCGGGCCGGCCAAGCCGATGACGCTTGGCGTTCCACCAGCGACTCTTCTGTAGCTCGTGGGTGAATCTCTGGACTTCGTCTGGCGCCCACGACCATCGCAGAGAAAAAAAATTCTCAGGATCGCCTTCGACGATCCCGGCTTCGTAGGAGCCGACAAGGTCGATGAACGCCTCCGGGGAAGAGAACCGCCGGGGCTTTAGCCACGCGCCTGACTCAAAAAAGCGTGACCCTAACTCCATCACCCTTGCTTCCCGACAACGTCATGCCGCCGGTCGGCGGTAACCCCATCCCAGATACTGACGTCGTCCAAGTCGTGTCGCCCTGTAGCAAGGAAGGTCAAGAGGGCAAGGATATTCCAACAAGCGTGAGCAAGATGCAAGTGCCCGCTCTCCTTGTCCCGGGCGTACACGCCTTCGTGCATCACGGCAATCATGTGCCGCATAGCACAGTCCAGAAGTGTCGAGTAGCTCTGGCCCACCATCCAATCCTTGGGGGCGTACTTTTCTCCCCCCGCCTTAGCGACCGGCATAACGAGGTCCAAGCCCTTCAGCGGCGCGTACCACCACCCCGAAGGCTTGCCGTGGGAGTATCGCGTGCCCCCTGCCGGCTCCGTATCAATCAAGTTGTCGTTGGACATGGGTCGAGTAGCTCTGACAGTGTTGCGAACGACACCCGTTGTAAGCGAGCAACGCCTCATTGAGGGTGTCGGTAGTGTCGATGTAGTAACGCAGGATCTCCGTTCCTTTGCAGACGTTGACCTCGACATTCGTCAGGTCCGAGCCACAGTGCTCGAAACTGTCATCCCAGTACTTCGGCATGACCTGTAGTAGGCCGACGGCGCCCGCGTAACTGACCGTGTCTGCAATCAGCCATGGGTTTTCGACCCGCATGACCGCCAGGGTTAGGTGGGGTTCGACGCCGACGGCGTAACTGTGGCGGGCAACAGCAATAGCCACCCGATCAATCATCGCGCTATCTGCTGACGGCCACTCCTCCAGCCTGGACACCAGCATCGGTATCACGGCCTCCCATGGCTCCCCGGGCGGCAGTTGCGTGCCTCCCATCGTAANNTGCCTCCCATCGGAACTCCGGTGCCCGACGTCATAGGTGAGATCGCGGACAGCGTTAGTGCCACCAAGATCGAACGCTTCATCTGAACCTCTCATGGTTGGAGTGCCCCGATGTCTGCGCCCGCCCTCAGTTGACGGCGATTTTCCCCTTCTTCTTCTTGGGCTTCTCTTGAGGCAGAAGTGCCAGTACCTCGCGGAAGTCGGCCTCATTCCATTCCTTGGGGTTGGTTCCGAGTGGCAATTGCTCGACTACGACCTCTGTCACGAACGCTTCCCAATCGAATGCCGGATGGGCCTTCAGATAGTCACGTAATTGGCCCTTGTAGTCGTGCGTCGGCTCGCTGACCACCCCATCGACGCCGTCCGACAACCACCGGACCAAACGACGCCCAAAATCCTCGTCTACGACCCCATGAAACTGGTCGATCTCAGACCACCGCGTCTTGTCGATGGTCATCTGGTGGGACCGATTGATGTCACCGATAAGGTCAAACTCGTATTCGACCCCATCTCTCTGCACCGGGGCCATACCAAGCTTGCGAATCTGCGTCCTGCCACGGTCATCCTGATCCTGTACGTAGCTCATCTTGGAGCGCATGGTGGCGATGATGTGAGCCTTGGATGAGATCAACTTCTCCATCAAGGCGTTGTGCTCCGGGGTAACCTTGGCCCACGCCTGAAACGAGTTCGATGACTTGCTCTGAGCCGCAAAGCGATCCTTCATCTCCAGCGCGCCGCCCTTACCTACCCAGGCGTGGCTGAGTGAGTCGATCACGATGACGGCAAAGCCCGCCGCCTCGCAAGCCTCAATCGCCTTGACGTAGGATGCCGGCGAGTGGTCTGGCAAATTCTGCGACGGGACCATGAAGTCGAACATGTCGCTGTACTTCGCCGCCGAATTGTGCTCCGTATCGATGACGACGATCGACCCCTCCGCACCCATCTCCTTCGCCATCCCCGTCGCCATTACTAGCGCGCTGTAGGTCTTGCCGGCACCCGTGGGGCCGATGAGTGCGACCCGCGCCTTTGCTTGGCTCTTACGAGCTTTCACGAAATCCATCAGTCTTCCTCCTCGTAGTTCATCCATTCTGGTAGAAACAGCGTGACGGTGCCGTAGGCTCCGAACCCAGGCCACTCGTCGCGTTCACGGCACTCCCCGATCTGCGCCAACCAACGGTAGAGAGTCTCAGCCGCCTGGGAGATCATGTCCGGTCCTGGCTCATAGACAACGCAATCGAACGGGGGCACGGACTCCTGCGCGATCCAAAAGAAGTTCTTCCGTTGGCGCTCCACACTGAGCGCGCCGTTCAGGTAGAACGCGGCTTGGCGGTGGTATCCGTAACGGAGGATGGAGCGGCGGAATCCATCAGGACTGATCTCACGGGTGGTCTTGAGATCAATGATTGCGTCTTCGCTGGATGAGTCAGCGTCGATCAAAGCCTTGCACGGCATCCCCGACGTCTCTTCACGCCAGACATAACAGATCTCCCGATCCTGCGCGGCGTCGAGGAGGTAGGAGGCCATATCCAACTCAAGGGTAGCCTCCATCATCCGGTGGGCATTGTCCCACACTGATGATGTCACGATCTCGACCTGGTCGGGATCGGCGTCGGGACGGTGAATCGTGCAAAACCCCTTGCCGCCAAATACGGCCTGGGCGCTCTTGGAGCAACGGGAACCCTTGGAGGTGGTCGCCTCACATGCGCCCTGGAGCACGTACTGCCCACCAAAGCGCGCAGGGGTGAGCACGAGAGAGTGGTAAACGCGCCCCAGGTTGGTCGCCGCTGTGTCGGTGCTGTGGTCGGCCAAGAAATGGCGCATCGACCCATTGGTCAGCTTGTTGAGCCGACTTGAGTTGACTGCATCGATCTCCCGGTACTCATCAAACGGGATTTCGGGGTGGACGTGGAAATGCCCAACGCCAGGAGACAAGTCTCCCATCGTACCTCCTTGCTCAGTTTTGCGATTACGGCTATCTCGTCGAAGAGACGAAGAGTAATCGCATGACAGCAAGGGCGGCAAGACTCAGACCTTTGGTCTACCTAGTCCACCTTCACGCGATACGCGATCACGGGGTACCGAGTGCCCCTGAGATCCTCGCGGTAGACGCGCACCCTCTCTAGGCGCCCCGCACGGTCGGCCATGCGTAGCCGGTCCCTGACGGCCTTCTCGCCTAACTCCAGAAGATCGCCCCATTCGCGAGTCGTG
>JABAHR010003238.1_pt3 | contig 10263 bp, 13 predicted proteins | sample 7062101 | NCBI WGS metagenome assembly JABAHR01 (sample SAMN14534553, study PRJNA622989) | marine sediment metagenome | biome: marine biome [ENVO:00000428]; feature: marine pelagic biome [ENVO:01000023]; material: deep marine sediment [ENVO:00002113] | place: India: Gulf of Kutch | collected...
GGCCAAGAACCAGGCAGAAGCTTTGGTGCATGAGACCGAAAAGCAAATCAAAGAGAACGAATCGAATGCTGCCGTCACTGCGGTGAAGGCCGACGTTGAAAAGGCCATCGAGACCGTCAAGGAAGCGCTCGGCTCGGATGATGCGGACCGCATCAAACAGGAAACCGCAGCACTCGCCCAAATTGCCATGAAGATCGGCGAGGCGATTTATGCGGCACAAGGCCAGGCCGCGCCGGAAGGCGAGACCGGCGAATCCGAGAGCACCGGCGACGACAACGTCGTCGACGCCGACTTCGAAGAAGTCAAGGACGACAAGAAGAAGTCCGCTTAAAACCACGCATCTCTCCCCATCGCGTTTACGCGGTGGGGAGAACGGTATGGTGTGGGACCGGCTTTCCTGTACCGTGCAGTTGGCCCCGCTCCAAGCTTCACGCCGCGAGCCGGAGCGCTTTCATAAGACCCGTTCTCACACGGCCCGCCATAAGAAAATCGCCCAATGGCCAAGCGCGACTTTTATGAAATCCTGGGCGTCAGCAGAACTGCCACCGAGCAGGAGCTGAAGTCTGCCTTTCGCAGACTTGCCAAGGATCTGCATCCGGACAAAAACCCCGGCGACAAAGATGCGGAACGCAAGTTTAAGGAACTCAACGAAGCCTACGAGGCGTTGAAGGATCCCCAGAAGCGCGCCGCCTATGACCGGTTCGGGCATGCCGCGTTTGACGGTGGCATGGGCGGCGGCCGTGGTCCCGGGCACGGCTTCGGTCCCGACTTCGCAACCTCCATGTCGGATATTTTCGACGACCTCTTCGGAGAATTCATGGGCGGCCGCCGTGGCGGCGGCCGAGGGCGCAGCGGACGCGAACGCGGCGCCGACCTTCGCTACAACCTGGAAATCTCCCTCGTCGAGGCCTTCTCGGGAAAGACGGCACAGATCCGCGTTCCCGCAAGCGTCATGTGCGATGACTGCGAAGGCACCGGCGCAAAAGCCGGAACCAAGCCGTCCACCTGTCCAACCTGTGCCGGACAAGGGAAGGTGCGCGCCTCCCAAGGGTTCTTCACGATCGAGCGCACGTGTCCGTCCTGCCAAGGCCGTGGGGAGATTATCGATGATCCATGCGCGTCATGCGCAGGTTCCGGACGGGTCACCAAGGAACGGACACTGTCCGTAAACATCCCGCCGGGCGTGGAAGACGGCACCCGCATCCGCTTAGCAGGCGAAGGCGAAGCAGGTTTGCGCGGCGGACCATCGGGCGATCTCTATATCTTCTTGTCAATCAAACCGCACGAATTCTTCCAGCGCGACGGAGCGGATGTGTTCTGCAAGGTTCCAATATCCATGACCACCGCCGCACTCGGTGGCCAGATCGAGGTGCCGACCCTTGAAGGCAAGACCACGCGCGTGAAGATTCCCGAAGGAACAGGCAGTGCCAAACAATTCCGGTTGAAGGGCAAGGGCATGCCGGTCCTCCGATCGAACTTGACCGGCGACCTCTACATTCAGGTCGACGTCGAAACGCCAAAGAATCTCACCACGCGCCAGCGCCAGCTGCTTGAGGAGTTCGAGAGCGAAAGCCGGAAAGACACCAGCCCCGAAAGCCATGGATTTTTCGCCCGGGTTCGGGAATTCTTTGAGGGCAAGGGCGTTTGAGTTGCGGCGTGTGGCCCTGGGCCCGCGTCTCCAATTCGCATTTGACGAGGATGGGGTATGAAGGACTCGACCAGACTGCTCTTTTTTGCCGGTTCGGCCCGAGACGGTTCGCACAACAAACGGCTGGCTGAGCTTGGAGCGACGATTGCCGAGGCCAACGGCATCCCGTCAACCTTCGCCGACCTTGGCGACTATCCAATGCCGCTTTACGACGCTGATCTGCAGCAGCGGGACGGCATCCCTGAGAATGCGAAAAAATTCGAAGCACTGATGCGCATTCACACGGGCGTCTTCATCGCGTGTCCGGAGTACAACGCGTCGATTACGCCGTTACTGAAAAACACGTTGGATTGGATCAGCCGTATTCGCGAACCGGAACCGCTGTATGTGTTTAAGTCCCGCGTCTTCGCGTTGGGATCGTCATCGCCGGGAGGCATGGGTGGCCTGCGCGGTCTCAACACGGTACGAACTGTTCTCGAGCTTGGCCTGGGCGCGCTTGTGCTCCCCGATCAGTTCGCGGTGCCGCGCGCCGCAGACGCATACGACGACCATGGGCACCTGAAGAACAAGGACTCACAAGAACAGTTCAAAGTGCTCATCCAGAAGCTTGCTCGCGCCGCCCACGTGTTGCACGGTTAAAGTACGAGAGATCTCAGGCCATTAAGGNNCGCTGCTAATGACGCACACGACCACAAAAGACCGGCTCATAGTGGCTCTCGATATGCCCACAATCGAGGAAGCCCACCGGCTCGTCACAACGCTTGGCGATACCGTATCCTTTTACAAAGTTGGCCTCGAACTTCTATTCGCCGGCGGCCTCGAATTGGCGCGCGAGCTGAAGCAGCACGGCAAGCATGTGTTTCTCGATATGAAGCTCCTTGACATCGGCAACACCGTGGAGCGGGCCGTCGCCAATGCAAATGAGCTTGGCGTGAAGTTCCTGACGATCCACGGCCACGATTTGAAAACGCTGAGCGCGGCAATCGCCGGGCGTGGATCGAGCCCGATGAAACTCTTAGCAGTCACGGTTATGACCAACCTCACGCCGGACGATCTGAAGCAACAAGGCTCGAACCTATCGCCGGGCGACCTCGTCTTACATCGGGCGCGCCTCGCCCACGAATCGGGTTTCGATGGCGTGATTGCATCCGGGCAGGAAGCCTCGCAGATCCGCGAAGTTGTGGGACCGGGTTTCCTCATCGTCACGCCCGGAATCAGATTGACCGGCAGCACAACCGACGACCAGGAACGCGTCATGACGCCCGAGCATGCCATCTCGGCAGGCGCGGATCACATTGTTGTCGGCCGGCCAATCACACAGGCCGATGACCCGAGAGCTGTCGCAGAGACCTTTCTCCACCATATCCGCGAAGCTCATGCCGGCCGCAAGGCCCGGACATAACGGCGAAATTGCGGCTCTACCTGGCTGAATGCGGGATGAACCCTCCGTTCAGAGCCCCCTCAGACCCCACCCGCTAGTCTCGACACCATGCACCAGAGGACGAACCGCGCTGAGCGGAGCCAGCTGGTGCCAAAGGGAGAGACGAAATGACCTTCACCACAAAGTTTGTCGCCGCATCGGCAGGATTTGCACTTTCTGCTCTCTTGGCAGGATCCTCCGCTGCGCTCGCCGACACCAATCATGGCCGTTACGATGCAAAACGCGGCCAACACCACCATCATCGTCACATTGGCAGGGCGTCACGCGTGACGGCCATTGGCGTCGCGCCGAGCCGATACGCAGCGCGCTCCAAAGCATTCAAGAAGTGGCGCCACAAAGTCGCCAATCGCTATGGACCCCGTTACTTATCTTGGTGGAGAGCACGTCATAAAGACGTCCACTGCACCAGAGGCGGCGGCCATTTTGGACCCTGGCGCAATCGTGGCAAGCGGACGTTTGAGCACCGTCACAGCCATGTTGGTTTGACGAAATGCAGGGTAAGCGCGGTCCCGTCGCGCCGCTGGGGCGGCTATTTTGGCTGGTATCGCCGATAGTAGCCCCCGGACCGGCNNCTCCGCCCCCCAGCGGCGCCGCCGGATTTTTTTCTGACCACACCACCGCCTCGCCCGCCTCGGGCGGGGCGGTGCCATTTCGGCTTGAAAAGTCGACCGATCTGTCGTCCTAAAGCGGCGAACGCTAATCTCGGGAAAGGAGAAACAATGCCGAAGGGATATGTGATCGCGCACGCCGTTGTAACGGACGCCGAGAAGTGGGGCCAATACGTTGCCAAATCCAAAGTGGCACTCGATAAGTATGAAGGCCGGCCAATTGTGCGCGGCGGAAAATGCAAAATCGTCGAGGGGAACGGCGTTGAGCGCAATGTCGTCATTGAGTTCCCAAGCTATGACCACGCATTGGGGTATGCGACATCACCCGAGTATGCTGAAGCTAAGACACTGCGGCAGGGCGCCGGAACCATCGACATCGTCGTCGTGGAGGGAGTCTAAACCCGGCACATCCTATGGCCCATGTTCCCACAAACGATGGCCGGCAAGCTTGGCACGCGACGGTACTGACACTCTTTCCGGATGTGTTTCCAGGACCGCTTGGCGCGTCGCTTTCGGGGCAGGCGCTTGCGGCTGGTGTGTGGTCACTGTCGACAGTTCAAATTCGTGACTTTGGAGTGGGGCGCCATCATGCCGTTGACGATACGCCGGCCGGAGGCGGTGCAGGCATGGTGATGCGCGCCGATGTCCTGGCAAAAGCCATAGATCACGCGCGAGTGACCGAGCCCGATGCACCACTCATCTATCTATCCCCTCGCGGTGAGCCGTTCACCCAGAAACTTGCACATGAGCTTGCCGACGGACCCGGTGTCCTGTTGTTGGCTGGCCGATTCGAGGGTGTGGATCAGCGCGTTATCGAGGGGCGCGGCATGCGTGAGGTGTCCATCGGTGACTATGTTCTATCAGGAGGCGAGCTGGCGGCCATGGTCGTCATAGATGCGTGCGTTCGCCTTCTGCCGGGCGTCGTCGGGGCCGCGGAGAGCCTCATTCAGGAAAGTTTTGAAGGTGGAGGACTGGAGCATCCGCACTATACCAAGCCGCGCGAGTGGGAAGGCCGGACTATTCCTGAGGTATTGCTCTCAGGCGATCACAAAAAGATAGAGACATGGCGCCGCGAGGAAGCCGAGCGTCTCACGCGTGAGCGGCGGCCGGATCTCCGAATTAAGAAGAGTTAACCGCGCCGGTTCCGAAAGTATGGTCATCTTGACGCCCGGCTAACGGGCTTCATTGCGCCTAAAGCGCCTAAGGGTTAGATCACACTATGAGCCAAGCTAGCCTCACCCAGCGTCTCGCCAATCCAACCCGGTTTATGGAACTCTCGGGCAAGCTCCTGCCGTGGTTCGTCTCAACATCGGCCGTTGTCATCGCCTACGCCATGTATCTGGTGTTTTTCGTTGCACCCCCGGATTATCAACAGGGCGAGACGGTCAAGATCATGTACATCCACGTGCCCGCCGCATGGCTCGCCATGATGGGGTACGGGCTCATTGCAGCATCCAGTTTCGGACTGCTCGTTTTCCGGCATCCGCTCGCCGACGTATCCGCAAAAGCTGCGGCGCCAATTGGAGCAGCATTTACTGCGCTTGCACTGATCACCGGTTCGCTCTGGGGGAAGCCGATGTGGGGCACCTACTGGGTTTGGGACGCGAGATTGACCTCGGTGCTGCTTCTGTTTTTTCTGTATCTGGGCCTGATCGCGCTGCGCTCCTCTATTGAAGACGAAGCAACGGCGGGAAAGCTTACGGCCATCCTCGGCCTGGTCGGTGTCTCGCTGCTTCCAATCATCAAGTTCTCCGTGGATTGGTGGAATACGCTGCATCAGCCGTCAACGGGCTTCACCCAATCCGTTGATCCCAGCATGCGCACACCGCTACTCATTTCCGCATTTGGATTTACGCTGCTTTTCTTTGCGCTGCATATGAAGGGGATGCAGAATGAAATTCTGCGCCGCCGCGTGAAGGCCTTGACCATGGCTGAGGTTGAGCGTTCTGCAGAAATGCGCCCACACGAGGCCGGAGGATAAGGCGACATGGACTTCGGCCCCCACACTGGGTTCATTCTGGCGGCATATGCGGCCACCATCGCCGTTCTCGCGGGGTTGGCGATTTGGCTCGTCTATGACGGTAGGCGACACGCGCGCACGCTGGCCGAGCTTGAGTCGCGTGGTATCAGGCGCCGATCCTCCGGCAGGTAAGACAGTCCAAAAGCAAACACAAGATGCGCAACTGAGCGCGACGGATCGTCAAATGATAGCTCACGACTCCTCGAACGAAGGATCAGACAGGTCGGGCAAGAATTTCGGATGGGTAGTCGTCCCGGCCATCGTATTTGCAGCAATTGCAGGGCTATTTCTATTCGCTCTTCAGGCAGGCGATCCCAGCAAATTACCGTCGGCCTTGATCGGCCGCCCCGTGCCCCAGACGGAATTCCCGCCACTGGCAGGGCTTCAAGCTGAAGGTCAGTCTGTTTCCGGATTCTCTAGTGCCGATCTTGCCGCAGGCAAGGTAAGTGTCGTGAATTTCTGGGCCTCGTGGTGCGTTCCCTGCGTGCAGGAGCACCCGCTCCTCGAGGGNNTCGATATCTTCGGCGTCAACTACAAAGACAAAACGGCAGCCGCAAATCGCTTCCTAAGGCGTCACGGCAATCCCTTCACGCGGGTCGGCGTGGACGCCAACGGCCGCAACGCTATTGAGTGGGGTGTCTACGGCATGCCGGAAACGTTCGTCATAAACGGCAAGGGTGAGATCACCTACAAGCACGTCGGACCGATCTCTACCGAAAGCCTCGAGAGCAAGGTCATTCCCGCAATCGAGGCCGCTCAGCTGAAAGATTCAACCACCAGACAATGAGACGCTCCCCCGCAACGGCGCACGCCTGTGATAAGGCGTGGCGATCGGGCGCCCATTAGACCTAGCCAGCAAACCTAAAGCGCGAAGAATTCTCCGCGCGAGTGATTGAGCACCGAGAGCGTCCCATTTTTGATGTCGAAGTGCGCGCCGTGCAGGCTGAGTTTGCCCTTGTTTTCCCGCTCGGTGACGAAGGGAAACGTGCGCAGGTTCCGAATTGAGACTTTCACGGCCTCTTTCTCGAGAGCAATGAGCTGATCGTCGTGAGACGCCGTCTGGTGGGCTGCCACCACACTGAGCCGGGCCTCGTCAAGCATGGACATCCAGCGGGAAATGAACATCGCTTCCGTCTGAATGGCGGCAGATTGATCCAGTGCAGCCTGTATGCCGCCGCAGCCGGAATGCCCCATGACTACAAGATGCCGGATCCGCAGATTCAAAACGGCAAACTCAACTGCTGCGCTCACGCCATTGAACTTACTGGCCATCTCATAGGGCGGAACAAGATTGGCAACATTGCGCACCACGAACAATTCGCCAGGCATGGCGTTAAAGATCGTTTCCGGATCAACGCGGCTGTCGCAGCACGAAACGAGCATGACCTCGGGCGACTGGCCGAAGGTTCCTAACTCTTCATAGTCGTCAGCATTAGGAACATAAATGCGGTGTTTGAATCGCCGGTAACGATCCGCCAACTTCTCTGGGAAACTGCTCAATTAACCCTCCACATTGATCAAGTCGGTTTGGTCACGTCCGACATGGAATGAGATGCGCCCGAACGCAAGAGGATAAAGCCGACCAGCGCTGATATGACCGATCCGGCCAGAACGCCGATCCGGATATCGACCTGCATTCCCGAGAACGCCAGCGTCCCGATAAACAGGCTCATGGTAAACCCTATTCCGGCCAGGGCTCCCACACCCAAAAGTTGGAGCCAGCTCGCACCACCTGGCCGCGCACCTATTCCGGCAGCGACTGCCAAGGCGGTAAACGCTATGATGCCGATGGGTTTGCCCAGGACCAAACCGGCCGCAATTCCGAATGGCACCGACTCCGTGAGCTTCCAAAGCGTGACGCCTTCGAGCGACACGCCGGCATTGGCGAAAGCAAACAACGGAAGGACGGCAAACGTTACCCAAGGGTGTAGGTTCTCTTCCAACTGTTCGAGTGGGGACATTTCATCCCCTTGCCCCTTCGTCAGTGGGACGGCTAGTGCCGTTACGACAGCCGCTAGGGTGGCATGCACACCGGATTTCAGGACGCACACCCAGATAAAGACACCCGCAAGCACATAGGCCGCGACGCGCGTGACACCAGCCAAATTCATCACAATGAGGACCGCGACACCAACGCCAGCAAGCGCAAGCGCTATCGGAGAAAGGTCGGTGGTGTAAAAGAGTGCAATGATGACGATCGCACCCAAGTCGTCGATAATGGCGAGCGCCAGAAGAAATATTTTGAGTGCCACAGGCACTCTTGACCCAAGCAGCGCCAGCACGCCAACTGCAAACGCGATATCCGTTGCACAGGGAATGGCCCAGCCCTGGAGCGCCACAGGATCGTCGAAGTTTGCGAGCCAGTAGATGAGGGCAGGAACTGCCATGCCGCCGAAGGCTGCGAACGCTGGTAGCGCCGCCCGGCTTGGGCTTGAAAGCTCCCCGGTTACGATTTCACGCTTGATCTCCAGTCCGACGATGAAAAAGAAAATGGCCATAAGGCCGTCGTTAATCCAGAGAAGCAAAGGTTTATCAATTTCGAGCGCACCGACACGAACCGACACCGGCGTGTCGAGGAAAGCGTCATAAAGAGGGTGGACACCCGTGTTGGCAAACACGAGTGCCAGCAGCGCTGCAAACATGAGAAAGACACCGCTCGACGCTTCGTGATTGATAAAATCAAGCGCTCCGATCCGTTTTTTGGTGGTCATGGCTGGCCCCTCGAATGACGATCAGCAACTGATTTGGAACGTCCGACGAGTCCGGTCAATAGTTTTACGGAGACACCAATATTGGCGGGCCGCCCCCATCCACTGCAATGAGGGCTTGGGAACGCGTCTCATCAGGGTCCGCGGGAGACCTAGAGCTTGATGGAGTGAACGGGGACCGGCTCGGCGGGATGGAGCCATGCGTCTCTGTTGGCAACAAGCGACAGCTCGTCCAGTCCGGCACTACAACGTACAACGGCGTTGAGCGACGCCGAAGCGCGGCCAAGTACGTCGGGCATGGGTAGGCCCATGAGCCGGTACCCCAGGACAAGGGCGCCCATAAGATCACCGGTCCCTTGTGGGACCTGCGCGAGCGACGGCACGGAGACCGACCAACAACCACCGTCGTTGACGAGCAGGCTGGCAACATGGCCCGCCGTATCGGCAAGCGATGTCACAAGAAGCGTGGACACCCCGATTTTGCGTGACGCGGAAATCGCCTCACGCACCGAGCCGGCACATTCGCCTGAAAGCCATTCAAGCTCGAAGCGATTGGGTTTTAGGATATCGGCAATTGGAACGAGCGCATCGCAAATAGCGTTTGCCGCGCCGCGATCAATATAGAGCCCTTTGGGATTATCACCCAAAACCGGATCACACAGATAGATCGCGTCCGGATTGAGCACCTTGACCCGCCGGACCGCTTGAGCTGCCACGGCGACTTGTTCGGCATCCGGTAGGTAACCCGTCAGGACGGCCGTCGTCTCACCGAGCCAACCCTGCGTATCAAGCGCGTCCAACATGTCCGCAAGCGTCTTTGCAGACACATCCTGCCGTGCGTGACGCCCGTGGCCGGGGTGATTGGAAAAGAGCACCGTCGGTAAGGCGATCACGTCATGACCGAGCCCTTGGAGCGCCGGTACAATAGCGCCAAGACCGATGTGTCCGCGCACGACATGGGAGGAAATCGCAAGAACTGTGGACATTGCCATCGAGCATACGGCGGCTCGGGTCCGGCGCCAAACGGCGCGCGAAGCGTGAAAGAAAGGCCACCACGGCATGACGACCGTGAATACCGCAACCTGCTGAAACTCTGTGGCTTCTGCCGGACCAAGCCACGTTGACGCCGGTATGGAACCTTGCTGGACTGCAACCTTCTGGCTTTTCTCGCTCAAGGCACAAGCGACAAGGGCGGGATGAGCCAGCGGATTTCGTTGACATTTCAAGCGTCACTCGCGTATGAACCGCCTTTCGTTGGCCGCCGGAAGGGCGGCCTTTTGATTTGGCGGGAGGGGGCAAAATGCCCAAGCCAAAGCCGGCCTCTCGAGACCTGACATCAAAAGCTGCGTCGGGAGACGCGCGCCCTCCTTCGCATGCGGTGCTGGGAACCTACGCGCGCCAAAACCTCGTTTTCGAGCGTGGTGAAGGCGCATGGCTCATAACAGCAGGTGGTGAGCGCTACCTGGACTTCGCCTCGGGTATCGCTGTGAATGCGCTCGGGCACGCACACCCGCGCCTCGTCGCCGCGCTAACTCAGCAAGCCGAGAAGTTGTGGCATACCTCGAATCTTTACCGCATCGAGGGGCAAGAGCGGCTCGCCGAAAAACTCGTTGCAGCAACCTTTGCCGACAAGGTCTTCTTCTGCAATTCGGGTGCAGAGGCGTGTGAAGGCGCCATCAAAACCGCCCGGCGCTTTCATCATGTGTCCGGCGCCCCCGAGCGTTGGCGCGTGATCACGTTCGACGGCGCCTTTCATGGCCGAACGCTGGCGACGCTGGCGGCCGCCGGTAACCCGAAATATCTTGATGGCTTCGGTCCCGAGACTCCCGGATTTGACC
>JABAHR010000947.1_pt2 | contig 10262 bp, 11 predicted proteins | sample 7062101 | NCBI WGS metagenome assembly JABAHR01 (sample SAMN14534553, study PRJNA622989) | marine sediment metagenome | biome: marine biome [ENVO:00000428]; feature: marine pelagic biome [ENVO:01000023]; material: deep marine sediment [ENVO:00002113] | place: India: Gulf of Kutch | collected...
GCAATTGCTTCTGGGTGGTCTGCCACGGCAACCCCTGCTGCTTCCAGTGCTTTTATTTTTTCCGCGGCTGTCCCTTCACCGCCTTCAACAATAGCACCGGCGTGTCCCATCCTTTTTCCTGGTGGAGCAGTCTTTCCTGCAATGAATCCATAAACAGGTTTGGTCATGAATTTGCTAATGTAGTCAGCGGCTTTCTCTTCGTCTGAACCACCAATTTCACCAATCAAAACTACTGCATCTGTTTCAGGATCATCTTCAAATAAAGATAGCACATCAATGAAATTGGTGCCGTTGATCGGGTCTCCGCCAATGCCTACGCATGTGCTGGCACCCATTCCATTCTCTTTTAGTGCATAAAGAACTTCATAAGTGAGTGTGCCAGACCTCGAAACGACTCCGATATTACCCGAAATGGCTATGTTGCCGGGGATGATTCCCACTTTTGTCTCCCCGGGTGTTAGTAAACCGGGGCAATTGGGGCCAACCAGCCGTACATTTTTATGATCCAGGTAACTGCGGACACGCATCATATCTTGAACTGGAATGCCCTCTGTAAGGCATACAATTAGATCGACTCCTGCGTCACCAGCCTCAAGCATAGCATCTGCTGCAAATCTTGCTGGAACAAAAATAACACTTGTATTGGCACCTGTTGCTTCTACTGCAATTTGGACGGAATCAAAAACTGGAACTTTTCCGTCCAAAACCCATTCCCCTCCTTTACCTGGTCTGGTGCCAGCAACCACCTGGGTGCCGTATTCCAGCATTTGTTGAGAATGAAAAGTGCCTTCTCGTCCAGTAATTCCTTGAACGACAACACGCGTATTTTTGTCTGCTAGAATGCTCATTACAATTCTCCCTTTGCAGCTGCCACTGCCTTTTGAGCAGCTTCAGCTAAGGTTTGGGCTGTAATCATCTCTGCGTCTGCGAGTAAGGCACGGCCTTCCTCTGCATTTGTCCCTACCAGACGAATGATCATGGGAACATCTGTATTAATTTCTTCTAATGCTGCCAATATTCCTCTGGCGACAAGATCGCCCCTGGTGATTCCACCGAAAATGTTAAATAATACAGCTTTTACGTTGGGATCTTTGAGAATGATCCTCAAAGCAGCAGCAACCTTCTCTTCGTTTGCGCCGCCACCGATATCTAAAAAGTTGGCTGGTTCCCCACCAAAATATTTAATTATATCCATGGTGGCCATCGCAAGTCCGGCACCATTCACCATGCAGCCAATTTCCCCATCAAGTTTTATATATGTCAGCCCGTGAGCCTTTGCTTCCGTCTCAGATTCTGCTTCGACATCCAAATCTCGCTCTGTTTCTAGTTCAGGATGGCGGAACAGAGCGTTATCGTCGATGATCATTTTTCCATCAACTGCAATCAATTGTCCTTTTCTGGTAATAATCAGAGGATTGATTTCTGCCAAGGTTGCATCGTATTTGTTGTATGCTTGCCACAATCCATGGGCTACCTGATTAAATTGGTTCCATTGATTTCTGGGCAATTCAATCCCAATGGCTAAATTAAGCACCTGAAAATCTTGCAAACCCAACAAGGGATCAACGTGGATTCTGATAATTTTTTCTGGAGTTTTGGCCGCCACTTCTTCTATGTCAACCCCTCCTGCAGCAGAGGCCATGAATACTGGTTTTCTGGCAGCTCGGTCATTGGTGATGCCGAGATAAATCTCATTTTGAATATCTGCAGCTTCATCAATCAGCACTTTTCTAACTGGGAGCCCCTTAATTTTTAAATCTAAAATGTGGGCTGCCATTTTTTCTGCTTCATCGGGAGAGTTGGCCAGTTTTATTCCTCCAGCCTTGCCCCTGCCTCCAACCAGCACCTGTGATTTTACAACAACCCGTCCGCCAAGCTCTTTAGCTATGGCTTTCGCTTCGGCTGGACTGGATGCTATTTTTCCATTTGGGATTGGTACTCCAAATTCTGCAAAAATGTTTTTTGATTGGTATTCGTGTAATTTCATTCATCCATCTCTTTTTTGCCCTCAGGCGGGATAAATATTAAGCGGCTAGATTATACCATGTGCATAAAATCAATTTTTTTGTAATCCACTCGGTTGAAATTGTTATTTCTGTTGTTTCAATTGTTTAATTTCAGTTGGAGTCAGTTCTCGAAAGTGACCTGGTTTCAAATTTCCCAATTCAAGCGAACTTATGCGAATTCTAATCAGTTTTACTATTGGTAATCCAAGTTGGTATGCTGTTTCTCGGATTTGCCTCTTTCTTCCCTCTGTCATGGTCACTCGCAGCCAAGCGCCTTTCCCGTGAAATTTTTCAATATGTATTTTTACAGGCTTGGTACGATACCCATCGGCAAGGACTACACCTCTACCCCAGGTGGATAATTGATCTGAGTCAGGGTGTTCGGCTACCAGCACGCGGTATTCTTTTTCATGCTGGAAGCGAGGGTGTGTTAGTCGGTTAGTTAGTTCGCCGTCATTGGTGAGCAGCATTAATCCTTCACTTTCAATATCTAACCTACCGACAGGAAATAAGTTTCCATCTGAGGGGACGAGCTCGACTACCGATTTCCGTCCATGTTCAGTTCGACTGCTTGAGAGAATTCCTCGTGGTTTGTAAAGTGCATAATATTCTAGTTTTGCTTTGGTTTTAATTAACCGTCCGTCAAGTTTTATTTCGTCTTTCTCTGGATCAGCTTTTGCACCAAGTGTAATAACTTTGCCATTGACTAAAACTCTTCCGGCTTCGATGAATTTTTCGCAGGACCTTCGCGAACCGTATCCTGCGCGCGCAAGGATTTTTTGGACTCTGTCCATACTCATATTATTCTTTCAGTAAATGGTTATCTAAGGGCAATTCAGGTTGATCAGCAGATTGAGTGTTTTTGATCTGATATTTTTGAAGATCAAGATCGATTTTTGGTAAATCTTTTATTGAAGAAAGGCCAAAGTATTGGAGAAATTCTGGAGATGTGCCATACAAGATTGGTCTTCCTGGCCCTTCGCTACGGCCAAGTTCCTCGATCAAACCTTTGGAAAGCAAATTACGAATGACACTGTCTGAATTGACCCCCCTTATTGCATCAATCGCAGGCCGAGTGATTGGTTGTTGATAGGCTAAGATTGCCAGGGTTTCCAAGGCAGCGAGGCTGAAACGCGATGTGCCTTCTAACTGCAGAAAAATTTCCACTTCTGCTGATAGTTCTGGTGCTGTTGTTAGTTGGTAGCGGCCTTTATTCTCTTGCAGCCGAATCCCCCTTGATTGATATTGTTTTTCAAGGGTTGTGAGTGCTTTTTGAATTTCAGAAACAGGTACATTTAATGCATCTGCAATTTGCTTGGGATGTGTGTAACTGGGTGATACAAATAATAGCGCCTCGACTTTTGAGGCTGTGGACAGTAAATTTACGTCTTTTATCGATTTCTCTTTAGTATCAGACATGCTATAATTCTGCTTGATTCCATATTAGGATTTATTGTTGATGCGATTATACCAGTTGGCGAAAAAAGTAGTCAGTATTCTTGGATATATTGGGTTGATATTGCTTGTAGCAGGTTGTGGCCCAATAAAGCCATCTTCTACTTCCGCGATCGAGATTTCTATTGTTGCTGATGAAGATGAGCAAAATTTATCTATCCCAGCAGGAGCAACTGCCAGGGAAGCAATTGAACAGGCGGGCCTTGAACTCAATACTTTAGATAAAAGTGATCCTCCGCTTTATACAATCCTCCAAGATGGAGATGTTGTTGTTCTAACCCGTGTTGAGGAAGAGTATATTGTAGAACAATCTGTGATCCCTTATGATACGCAAGTACTAAGAAATGAATCTTTGCCCGAAGGCGAGGAAAGATTGATCCAACCGGGACAAAATGGCGTTCAAGAAATTACCTACCGGATTTTATATGAAGATGGTATTGAGATGAGCAAAACTATCTCCAGTTCGATTGTAATTGAGGATGCAACCTCAGAAATTGTGATGATTGGCAGCCAGGCACCATTCACTGTTTTGCCTATTCCCGGTATATTGGCCTATCTTTCAGCTGGAAATGCTTGGATAATGAGGGAGAATACAGGTGTGAGAGAACCAATCGTGACTACGGGTGATTTGGACGGTAGAGTTTTTTCTATATCGCCCAATGGCAGGTGGTTGCTCTATACGCGTTCGGGAGATGACAACGGAGCAATTAATTCGCTCTGGGTTGCAAAAATCGATTCAAGCGAGGGGACTGTTTATGATCTAGGAGTAAAGAATATTATTCACTTCGCAGATTGGATCCCTGGTTCGAATACTGGAATTGTGTTTTCGACAGCGGAAGAAAATCCCGGTCCTCCAGGGTGGCAGGCCAATAATGATTTGATCTTTATGAATTTTAGCGATGAATCTGGGTGGACATCCTCACCAAGAGAAGCGATAGAATCCAATTCCGGAGGACTATATGGATGGTGGGGGACAGATTTTGTCTATTCTGATGACGGTGAGCAGTTAGCATATTCTCGACCTGATGGGTTTGGTTTAGTAAATTTAGATAGTAATTCTTTAAACCAAAGGTATGAAGCATTATCAGTTCAGACCCGGAGTGACTGGGCGTGGATTCCGCCAATTGCCTGGTCCCCGGATTCAAATTTAATATATTTTATCGATCATGTCCCCCAAGAAGGTATTGCAGTTGATGAGGACTCGCAGGTGTTCAATCTTGCAGCATTCCCTTTCAATGGCGGTGCACCTGTTTCCATTGTGCCAGATGTAGGAATGTTTGCATATCCAAATCCATCCCCCGTACGGGAGTTGGAATCCGGTGAAAATTCTTTTATGGTTGCGTTCTTAAAAGCTGTGGCTCCGAGACAGAGTAGAACGAGTCTATATCAATTGATGGTTATGGATAGGGATGGATCCAATTTGACAAGGTTGTTTCCGAGAGAGAGTGGTCAGGGGATTACGCCTCATAAGTTTTCCTGGCTGCCATGGTATGCGGTGGATGATTTTCCTTTTTATCTGGCTTTGATCTATCAAGGAGATTTATGGCTGGTGGATACTGAATCCGGAGAGGTTCAGCAATTGACCGGAGATGGTCTCATCACTGCTATTGATTGGAATTAGGAGAAAATAATATGCGAGTATTGATTACAGGGGCTGCTGGGTTTTTAGGATCACATTTATGTGATTACTTTTTGGCGAAAGGTCACGAAGTTGTGGGTATGGATAATTTCGTGACAGGAAAACATGCAAACTTAGCACACCTGGCCGGGGAGACAAAATTTTTTTTCATAGAACATGATGTATCGAATTATATTTTTGTTCCTGGTAAATTAGATGCGGTACTTCATTTTGCCTCTCCGGCAAGCCCAAACCCTAATTCTCCTGTTGGATATGTTAATCTCCCTATTCAAACGATGAAGGCAGGGGCGCTTGGAACACATAATACTCTGGGAGTGGCTAAAGCACATGGAGCTAAATATTTATTAGCATCTACCAGCGAAATCTATGGCAATCCTCTTGAGCATCCTCAAAAGGAGTCGTATTGGGGAAATGTGAACCCAATAAGCACACGGTCTGTCTATGACGAAGCAAAAAGGTTTGCGGAAGCACTTACAATGGCATACCATCGATTTCATGGAGTAGATACGAGGATTGTTCGTATATTCAATACCTATGGCCCGCGAATGCATATCGATGATGGGAGAATTGTCCCAAATTTTATTACACAGGCAATCCTTGGGAATCCATTGACGATTTATGGAGATGGTCAGCAAACTCGTTCTTTTTGCTATTCAGATGATTTAATACGAGGAATTTATCTTTTGTTTGAATCCGAGCAGCACTACCCGGTCAATGTTGGAAATCCTCATGAATTAACTGTCTTTGAATTTGCATCTATTATCAATCAACTCACTGGTAATCAATCTGGTGTTGAATATCACCTGGAAAAAAGATCTGAAGGCGATCCAGATAGAAGGCAGCCAGATATTTCTCTGGCACTAGATGTGTTAAATTGGCAACCTGAAATTCGATTAGAAGATGGTTTAACTAAAACCATTGATTATTTCAAGAAGGAACTGGGGATACCATGATCATTATCAGGGATGCTAGAGAGCGCACCCGTTTTTTGAAGTTTGCCGTTGTGGGAACCATTGGATTTTTTGTTGATTTTGTTTCTTATAATATTATTCGGCTGACAATTGGGTTTTCTCCGGAAATTTCAAGCGTTTTATCGTTTTGTGCAGCTGTGACAAGTAATTTTTTATTTAATCGCTATTGGACTTATCCGGATTCCCGGTCCAAACGTATAATCAACCAACTTATCCAATTTTCAATTGTAAATATTATCGGTTTAGTCATCAGGACGGTTGTTTTTTCAGTCATTCATAATCCATTGATCGCCATGTTCAAAAATTTCGGCAATGGCTTAGGGATATCTGCAAATATTTTGGGAGAAAATTTATCCCTGGCGATCGTTGTCATTATTGTTATGTTTTGGAATTTTTTCATAAATCGGTATTGGACATATAATGATGTTGACTGATCTTTGTGATCATGGAAATTAATTTAGGATTCGGAAAATCAAGCGAGTGAATATGAGCAAAAAAAATATTCGACCTGTTCCAATTTATACGACTGACGGTGATTTGGAAGCTTATATGCTATATCCAAATATTTACAGTGCAACAGGGGAATGGATCGGTTTTGTTACCCTAGACCGCGAAGTTTATTCAGTGCACGGTGAGTATGTGGGGTGGATAAGTGATGACCCGCGAATATTGAGAAAAAGGTCATACAACTTTGATAAGCCTCGACTTGCACCCCCTCCGCAGCCTGAACGATTGCTTGTTCCCCCAGGGGGTCCTTTGGCACCCATGATGTCTGAATTGGGTTATGATCTGGTTGATGTTTTGCAAGAAGAACCAGGCCGTCTTCCAACCGTTGATGCTGGAGAATTTCGGGAAGATATGGATTAATCATCATGACTGAGCTTGAAAAATCACCGAGAAGTTCGAGGACAATATTATCTCAACTTATGCAGCCTGAACATTCTAATTCTCAGGGAAATGTTCATGGTGGGTTGATTATGAAACTGGTCGATGAAGCTGGTGCACTAGCATGTATGCGCCATTCGCAAGGAAAGGTAGTAACTGTTGCGGTGGATCGGATGACTTTTAATCAACCGATAAAAATTGGGGACTTGGTGGTTTTGGAAGCTGAAGTAAGTTATGTTGGAAGAACATCGATGGAAGCAGAGGTAAAGGTTTTCGCAGAAAATCCTCTTACGGGCAACAAGATCGCTACAAACACTGCCTATCTTGTTTATGTTGCTTTGGATTCAAAAGGTAAACCCGTTGAGGTGCCAAATTTACGGTTAGAGACTGAAGAACAGAAAACTCGCTTCGATGAAGGCAGAAATAGGCAAAAGCATCGATTATCAAGACTTGGATGACCGAATGTGTGGGTGCTATGGAAAATAATGATTTAGAAAAGGATCAAGAACTAGAAGAGGGCAAGGATGAAGACCAAGCTCCCAGCGCGTCGGAAGGTATTCCTTCAAATATCCGTTCAATAAGGGATTTGATCGATACAGTGACGGGAAGAAATCTAAAGGATTTGGAAAGCGGGGATGCAGGTTTTGCTGACCAGTGGCCTTTCCCTTTTTTAGCCTTGGTTGGTCAGAAAGAGATGAAATTGGGATTATTGCTTTCCCTGATCAACCCCAATATTGGGGGTGTATTGTTGATCGGTCCACGGGGGACAGGCAAAACGACTGGTGTAAGAAGTTTGATTGATCTGATGCCATATGTGGATGAAAGCCTTTGTTATTATGGTTGTCTTGAAGAAGATGTTGAGATCGGGGGTATTGAAGCACTATGCCCGAATTGTGTGGAAAAATATGCGATGGGAGAAAGCCTCTCATCCCTTCGGCCAGCAAAATTGGTTGAATTGCCTTTGAACGCCAAAATGGAAGATGTTCTTGGGACTGTCGATGAACGATCCACCAGTCATGCAAGGATGAGAGTAAAACGGGGAATTCTTTCCTATGCCGATAAAAATTTGTTGTATATTGATGAAGTAAATTTATTGAAAGATGAAGTGGTAGACGTGATTTTAGATGCCTCGGCCCAGGGAAGTTATACTGTCCGAAGGGGGCAGTTCTCTGCAACTTATCGTTCACGGTTTACCCTGATAGGTACGATGAATCCTGAAGAGGGTTCTTTGCGGCCTCAAATNNTGGAGGCGTACCACCGGGCAAGAGCTTATATGTCAAACCCGAAAAAGGTAGTAGATTTGTATGCAGAAGAGACAATGATCGCACGTGATGAAATTCTTTCTGCAAGGAAGTTGTTACCAAAAGTTGAACTTCATAATCACATTGCAGAAATAGGACTATCGATAATTAGGGAGTTAGGAATCGCCTCCCTTAGAGCAGAAATCACGCTGTTTGAAGCAGCGAGGGCTCTAGCAGCGGCAGATGGAAGAGGAGATGTCTCTGAGGAGGATTTAGAACAGGTTGCGGCTATGGCGCTGCGTTTAAGGCGGTCAGAATTTATCGATAAATATTTTACTGAGCAAAATTCTGAAGAAGAAGAAATTTTGCGATCCATGGAAAAATTTACCAAAGGCAACAGATAATCATGGCGCCAATGAGAGTGATTGGAGGCAAAGCAAAAGGTAGAAAGTTACGGACTGTGCCAGGGGAAAGTACGAGACCGATCACAGACCGGGTAAAAGAATCTTTGTTTAATATATTACGCATGGATATTGCGGATAGTCATTTTCTGGATTTGTTTGCAGGTACCGGCAGTGTGGGTATAGAAGCATTAAGCCGAGGGGCAAAATATGTGCGCTTCCTTGACTTAAATCGCAGGGCAATCCGAACAATTGAGCAAAATCTGGCATCTGTTGGATTGGAAGAAGGAAGTGAAGTCATCCGAATGGATGCCTTTTCAATGTTGTCACGGCCCGCTGATGTACGGTTTGATTATGTATTTATTGCACCTCCTCAATATAAGGAGCTGTGGAAGAAATCATTAACAGCATTAGACCAGCAGCCTCATTGGTTGGTTGATGACGGATGGGTGATTGTGCAAATCGACCCAAGGGAATATGAAAATATAAAATTAAAATATTTTTCTGAATTTGACCAAAGGCGTTATGGGAATACTCAATTAATTTTTTATGAGCGGGACATTATTGATGAATGAAGATGCTTTAACAAGACATGCAATTAATAGTGCTTTTCCAGGAATCCCAGAATCTGAGGTAGAAAAGCTTAGAAATGTGGGCCAGGTAAAAACGTATTCTCCTGAAACGAGTTTGTGTCTGGAAGGAAATGTGGAGGATATTTTTTATATCCTCCTAACTGGGGAGGTAATTGTCACCAAAGAAATTAATAGCTCCGATAATCGGCTTCTCAAAAGGTTGTATCCCGGCGATTTCTTTGGTGAGATGGGTTTAATTCATGATGCCCCTCGGGCAGCCACCGTTACGACCAAATCTGAGGTGACGGTTCTTGAAATAGACAAAATTGGTTTTAATGATGTTTTACAAGAGAGCAGTACTGTTTCTTTGGCGATGGTTAGAGAAGTCAGCCGGCGCTTGCGTGAAAATGATGAGATGGCAATTGAAGACCTGCGCCTAAAAGCAGGGGAACTTGCTGAGGCTTACCAGCAGCTAGCAGAAATTGAACTTATTCGGAGAGAATTCTTAACAACAATTGCCCACGAGCTGCGCACTCCATTGACATCTGCAAATGGGTTTCTCCAGATGATTAAAATGGGTATCTTGGAAGGTAACGATCTGCAAAATGCGCTTGATTCGGTATCAAAAAATTTACTACGCATCATCGACCTCACCAATGATATTCTCTTTGTTCAAGAAATGGATTTGATCTTTTCAGATTTTGAACCTATTGATTTGAATCTGCTCATAAATACGATTGTTGAAGAAGAATTTGATCATTCAAAGTCTATGGGCGTGTCATTACATTACCAAGGGGATGACGATTCGGCAAAAATAATGGGTGACAAAAAAAGTATCAAGCGTGCTTTTCGGGCACTGATTAATAACGCAGTAAAATTCAGCCTAAATGGCGGAGTTGTAGGCATCAACATTGCGCTCAATCAAGATATTGTTGAGGTATCAATTAAGGATGAAGGTATTGGGATCTCGGATTTAGATCTTCCGCACATCTTCGACCGGTTTTGGAGAACGGAGGCGCATGATGGATATCTTTTTGATGGAATCGGATTGGGTTTGTCGATCGCAAAACAAGTGATCAACCAGCACAAAGG
>JABAHR010024899.1_pt1 | contig 10262 bp, 10 predicted proteins | sample 7062101 | NCBI WGS metagenome assembly JABAHR01 (sample SAMN14534553, study PRJNA622989) | marine sediment metagenome | biome: marine biome [ENVO:00000428]; feature: marine pelagic biome [ENVO:01000023]; material: deep marine sediment [ENVO:00002113] | place: India: Gulf of Kutch | collected...
CCTGATGCAGAACGTGCACTTAGAATAATGCAATCCTCAAACTCCGAAGCCTCACTAATTGGAAGAGTTGAAATGAGTCCATCTGGTATTGTAACGATGAGAAGTACAATCGGTACCAACCGTGTGATTGATATGTTAAGTGGTGAACAACTTCCAAGAATATGCTAAGTACAATTTACTGTATTTCAACCTAAATTATTTTTTTATTATTTTAGCGGGTCACGAGAATTTCTCTATAATGCCATGTCAGGCTATTATGCTAAAATAATTGCGCATAATTAGTATTTTTAATATGCTGTTAACATGGAAAGGGTAATTAGACTGCTATCGGCTAAATAGTTTACCTGTTTCCCATTTGTCCCGAAGTTTCGGTTGGAAAAAGAACGCATGAGGGGCTATGAATTTGATTAACAATATTCTTTTAATATTTTCCAGCGCTTTTAACAAGGTAAGGTTTAGTGCTTGCGTTTCCGGATTTAGCTTCTAAGTCTAACTTGATTAAGACCGGTGATATCTCGTTCCATACCTACACCGTCAAATATTACGAACTGGGTAGAAACATCAACAGGTTTTACAACCCATACTGCTAACAAAAATACTATTCCCAGTGCTATTACACCCCAAAACCAGTTAAATTGTCCTGTCATGAGAAATGCCCTAAATAAAAATTTCTATTCTTAATTTATAATATTCTTCTAGAAAATTTATAGCTTTTCCAAAGCTCCTTCGATTCTTTTTCTAACCTGTTTTGCTATATTTTTGATACCAGGGTCACTGACGAGACCTAGAACAGCTTCTGGATCCATTGCTGATACGATTACCTCACCATTATCCTTCTCATAAACCAGTACATTGCAAGGAAGCAATACTCCAATTTCAGGCACCATGTTTAAAGCTTGATGAGCAAAATTAGGGTTACAAGCACCTAGGATTTTGTATGGTCTTTGGTCTAGATCCAGTTTATCTTTTAGAACTTTCTGAACGTCGATTTCTGTTAACACACCAAATCCCTGCTCCTTTAACGTCTCTTGAATTTTGTTTATTGTGTCTTTAAATCTAAATTGTGTTACACCACCGAAAGAAAAATTGCTTAATTTTTTGACTTGCATTTTTTACTCCTTCGCTTCTTGTTTTTCGCTAACGTCAAGTTTTGACAATTGTTTGGATATGTCACTGTTTTTCGACTTAGCATCCCAGTGCACTATAAGATAATCTTTTTCAGATTCAAAATTTCGGTTTAATCTTTCTTCTATTGCTTCTGCCTGCTTTGTATCCATTTCAGACGTAGTATTCACAAAGGAAAGAGTTCTAGAATGATATAGAGGTATCAGGGCTTCCAGTAGTTTATTTCTTTCAATATCTTCTGAATAAAAAGCAATTGCAAAATCGAATACAATGCGAGCCCACAAGGTACTCTCAAAATAAAAATCATCCTTATTAATTTTTTTTAACTTATTAACTGCTTCCATATTTTCAGGTTCTAGCACTTCCTGCCAAACATCGGAGAATAGGCTGAAACCTTCTATAAAAGATTTATAGAGTGATTCAGTGTTAACTTTTACTTCAGGAAAGCTTTCTATATGTCCTAAGCCAAATCCGTAAATTACGCTTGGCCTGGATTCTAAAACATCCTTCCAGAAATATTCGAAAGCTACCATAAGTTTGAAGCACGTTCCTACTACTTGAGAGAACATATTGCCCAAACCTACAGGATCTTTTGTTCTATGAGCTTTGGAAGTTCCCAGAAAGGTTTGACACACTTTGAAATTTCTACATATTGCAATTGTTGTCATCCAAATATCTATACCGAAATGGAAGACTTCATCAGTCCAGGTTTGCTCAATTAGATAGGACCTTGCCAGTCTTCCCGATATTGCGAAATCTCCAGCAATTGGCTGTCTTACTCTAAGTCCATATAAGGTACGGAGTAGTGGGTATGCTATATTGTTTGTAATTGTGCCATCATACTTGTGTCTAGAATATACGGGAACAACTAAGTCATAGCCGTCAAATATAGGTTCCAAAAAACTTTCAATCCACTCAGGAGTAATGCTAGTCAGATCCGCATCAAGCATAATTATGGCTTTAGCTCTTAGTTCTGCTGCAACTTTAAGCAGATTATTTATGTTGTAACCTTTACCCTTTATATCTCCTGGAGTAGAAACATACAACTTCGGCACCTCTGTCTTAGTGTTTAGAAAAGCCTCTTTTGTTCCATCTTTAGAATTGTTGTCTACATTAATGATCACAGATGAGTAGCCTGAGAAGTATTGCATAAGCCCTATGCTTGCCTGCTCAGTAGGTATAGCAATAGTTTCTACTTCATTCAATGAAGGTATACCAATTACTATATCTGCAGAACTTATATTATTTGGATTATCTATATATGATATCAATAATTTTTCTCACCTTGCTAGATTTTTGACATAAAATCTAAATACTTTTGAGTCTTCATTTTGAGTCCCCGGTCATTTTCATAATAGTTTTGCTTGGAGTGAGCGTAATAACAGGAATTGAAGATTGCTGGATAACGCTCCAAGTAACGCTGCCCATAAATTCTTCTTTAAGGACTGTTCCTCCATAAGTCATCATTACGATTAAATCTATATCGTTCTCTTTTGCTAGCTCTTTTATTCCTATTGATGCATTCTTTGCAGCACCAACTAGTATTTCAACGTTCTCTTCTATGCTTAGCTTACCTAAGAGATATTCTAGGTCTCTTTTTGTGTGTGATTTTATTTTCTCTATTAGTTCTGGCTCGAAATTGTAGTCTGAGGTTTCTACTATGTTTGTTAAGTACACTTTGGAGTTGAAAACTTTAGATAGTCTTAGTGCAAAATCCAGGTTTGTAGTTATTCCGTGAGATAGCGATATAGGAACCAATATTCTCTTTATCTCTGCTTTGGCTCCGTTTTGTCTCGCTGTGAGAATTGGTATAGTACAATTTCTCAAAACTTTAAGAGCAGTTTCTCCGAGGATAAATTTGTCGGATGTTCTTCCCTTTCCCATAGCAATAATATCTACATTTTCGGTTTCCGCAGCTTTAGTTATTTCTTTTGAAACAATTCCCTCGACTATTTGATATGAGAAATTTGATTCCTTTTCTCTAATCTGTTTGTTTAGATTTTCAAATCTTCTTACAGCCGTTTGCTCTAAATCTTTTTGGATTCTGGTTCTTAAAATACTACTCTCATCAGACGGCAATCCATCAAGAAATCCATAGTCGTCTGACAGCACTGTCAGACCAAAAATATCCGCTTTGCAATTCTGTGCTAGCAGCTCTGCATATTTAAAAGCTGCTAATGAATCTTTTGATCCGTCTGTTGTCCACAAGATCTTTTTTATCATTTATGAGTTCTCACTATAATAATGCATCTAAAAATCACTATTCATCTTCACTTTCGTCACCAGATTCATAAGAGGGAACGCTAAGTATTTTTCCAACAGACCGTATTTCAGGGTGACTTATCATCCCTCCCAAGTTTGCAGCTCGCATCATTAGAACTCCCGTAACAATAAGCCCTATAAGAGTTATAATAACGAGTGTATTTGCATACTTTTTTTTAAACCTTTTCGCTGCTAAAGATATTAACGCAAGTGCGCCTACTACTTCAACAAATACAAAAGCTAAATCTGCTGCATAGTCATGTTCTAGAACTAACTTTTCTGAAAAACCTGGTTTCTCTTCTAGGTATTCCTCTGCAGATTCTCCCGTTTGATGAACAACTATAGTGAACAGAGCCAGGAAAATCAGAAAGATTAGTGAAATATTGATGAGTTCATCGCTTTTGCTGATCAAACCTATAATAAAAAGCAAAATTACAAATCCGATCCCCACAATCGGAACATGACTTACAATCAAATGTAAATATGCTGGATTCATAAATGTCTCAAATACGTAACTAATCTTAAACTTTAATTTCACGACCAAATCAAATGATATTTTTTAAGGTTTTATAACAACCTTGATTACGCCGTCGGACTACGAGCCCAATTATTTCTAACTACCCCATTTGCTTCTTTTTATAGTTTTCTAATTGCAATAGCCGTGCCAAAAACTTAATTACATCTAATTTGTTTTTTACATCTTATTTATAAATGAAGCGCATTCACCTAGTGCCTGATTTTAGTGCAATCACTAAATTCTAATCATTAAACAATAACTGAACCTACAAAACAAACTCAATTTACTTTTTAATTCGATCGGCAGTGATCTGGTTTCTGCAGGTGCCATCTTTTTCAAATTCACTAATGTTGGAGAGAGTAGTATCTGCAATCGATTCCAGTGCTTCGCTTGTAAAAAATGCCTGATGCCCTGTTATAAGGACATTTGGAAATGCAAGTAGACGTGCGAATTGATCATCTTGAATAACCTCGTTAGATAGATCTTCAAAAAAAAGATCTTCTTCTTCCTCATATACATCAAGTCCGAGATAAGCTATTCTGCCTGATTTCAAAGCCTTAATTACTGCTTTTGTATCTATTACAGCGCCTCTGCTTGTATTAATAAGCAACACGCCTTTTTTCATCTGCTTTAATGCTTTTGAATTAATGAAATGATAGGTTTCAGGGGTTAATGGACAGTGCAGGCTGATAATGTCTGACTCTTTGAAAAGAGTGGAAGGATCTGTGTATATGACACCCAATTCTTTACACAAAGAATTAGGATAGGGATCGTAGGCAAGTATATTGCTACCAAATCCTACTAAAATCTTAGCTAAAGCAGAGCCAATCTTCCCAGTACCCACAATACCGACGTTCTTATTTGCCAAATTAAAACCTAACAGCCCTTCTAGTGAGAAATTGCCTTCCCTGACCCGCGCATGTGCCTTATGAAGTTTCCTATTTAGCGATAAAATAAGCGCAACCGTGTGCTCAGCGACAGCCTCAGGGGAATAAGCAGGGACCCTAACTACAGTTATACCAAGTTTCTCTGCTGCAATCAGATCCACATTGTTAAAACCTGCGCAACGAAGTGCAACTAATTTGACCCCATGCTTGCCGAGCTCATTCAGGGTACCTGCATCTAAAGTGTCATTTACAAAAATACAAACTGCTTCGAATCCTAACACTAAAGCACAAGTTTCTTGGTTCAGATGGACATCAAAAAAAACCAATTCGTGACCAAAAGATTTATTAGCCCCTACCAGAAACTCGCGATCATATGATTTAGTGCTAAATACAGCTACTTTCATAGAAGTATCCTAAAACCCTACTAGCACATAATACTAAATAGATCTTAGATCTAACGAAATAAATTACTTGTCATCTATCTTAATCTCTTTAGCTTTAGACTCCGGCGCCTTTGGAAGATGTATTTCAAGTATTCCATCTTTAATATTGGCTTTTATCTTAGACTCTTGAACTTTTGCGGGCAACTCGAGCCTTCGGCTAAAACTACCGTATGATCTCTCTGCATAGTAGTAATCTTCTTCTTTTGTCTCTTCCTCTTTCTTCATTTCACCTTTAATGGTCAGAGTACTGTCAGAAACAGATATATTTATATTCTTTTTATCTATACCTGGAACTTCCGCTTTAACAACTACCTCTTTCTCGTTGTCATACATATCTACAGCAGGAGAGATTGTCATAAACTCTTTCATTTTCCTTAACGACGGAAACCTTTTCCAGTTTCGCGGAGAAAATGGCTCATCAAACATGCTTTCAAAGAATTTCTCAATATCTCTTCTAGGTTGCCATTTTTCAACTGACATAATTTATACCCCCTGTTGAATTTTTTTACTTCTTAGTTGAGGTTGCAAGCACTATGCCAAAAAATAACATTAATTAATTCGAATATCTACAAATAGTTCCGAGATATAATGCTTCTTACACTCTGTCTTAAAATCCTACATCTGACACAATTCAGCTTGAGCTATTGTCTTAAATGGTCGCTGTAACAATTCTGGTACCAATTTTGCAAAGTAAAATATCTTGCACAGTAAATATTTATATGTATTAAGAGAATTGTATGTATAATAGAAGAATAGTTGTTTCTAAGTCTAGATATTTTCGGAGAATCTATTGAAGTATATAATGTGGTTCAACGAAATAGGAATAGAAGATGTTCCAATTGTTGGGGGAAAGAATGCTTCTCTCGGTGAGATGTTCAAGGAGCTAACTCCCGAAGGTGTTAAAATACCGAATGGATTTGCTATAACTGCTGATGCCTACATTTACCTTCTTAAGTCCTCTGGAATAATCAACAAACTAAAAGAACTAATGAGTGATTTGGATAAGAATGATGTCGTTGATCTTTCCGAAAGGGGTAGATTGGCAAGGGAACTGATTTTGGGAGCAGAAATTCCAGATGATTTGTGGGAAGAAATTAAGCTGGCATATGACATACTATCTAAAGAATATGGTCCAAATACTGATGTAGCAGTGCGAAGCTCAGCTACGGCTGAGGATTTGCCAACAGCATCATTTGCTGGACAACAAGAAACATATCTAAATATTAGTGGGTATAGCAGTCTTAAGGAAGCATGCTCAAAGTGTTTTGCATCTCTATTTACCGACAGAGCAATATCATACCGTATAGACAATAGGTTCGATCATTTCCTAGTTGCCCTGTCTATTGGAGTTCAAAAAATGGTTCGTGCTGATCTCGCCACGAGTGGTGTGATCTTCACTCTTGATACCGAGTCCGGATTCCGTGATGCGATACTAATCACCGCTTGCTACGGTTTAGGTGAAAACATAGTTCAGGGCTCAGTAAATCCTGATGAATATTATGTGTTTAAACCTACATATAGAACCGGGCACAATGCTATTATCAGAAAAAATCTTGGTCAAAAGAAAATCAAAATGGTATATGGGACTGGAGATAGCAAAGCATTAACCCTGAATGTGGATGTTCCTTTAGCAGAGCGGAGACGCTTCGCGGTTTCTGATGATGAAATCCTAAAACTATCTGATTATGCTTTAAAAATTGAAGAGCATTACTCGACTAAATCTGACAGGAATGTTCCTATGGACATTGAGTGGGCAAAAGATGGAAAAACTCAAGAACTATTTATCGTGCAAGCGCGACCAGAAACAATTCAATCACAAAAAGATCCGGGAGTGCTTGAAAAATATATTTTGGACGGGAAAGGAAAGGTGATTACAACCGGTAAGAGTGTTGGTGAAAAAATTGCAAGCGGGAAAGCTCGCCTGGTTTTAAATATAGACGACCTTCACTCAGTGAAGCCAGGTGAAATAATTGTTGCTGATACGACTACACCCGACTGGGAGCCTGTGATGAAATCAGCTGCGGGTATTATTACAGACAGAGGCGGAAGAACTTGCCATGCAGCTATAGTAAGCCGTGAGCTGGGAATACCTGCTGTTGTTGGGACTGTTGATGCAACAAAGAACATCCAATCAGGTCACGAGGTAACGCTTAGCTGCGGTGAGGGGCACGAGGGAATAGTTTATGAAGGAAAAGTGGATTTTCATATCGAAAAAATTGAACTTGGACAAGTTAAGCGTCCCCTAACTAAGATCATGATGAACTTGGCTAACCCTGATTTAGCTTTCTCTCTCTCAATGATACCTAACGACGGTGTGGGGCTTGCAAGGATGGAGTTTATAATATCCAGTTATATCAAAATACATCCAATGGCACTATTACATCCTGAGAAAGTGACCAACATTGCTGATCAAAATGAAATTTATTATCTTACTTATGGTTATCAGCACAAAGAGGAGTTTTTTGTAGAAAAGCTATCTGAAGGGGTGGCAACTATAGCTGCCGCATTCTATCCAAAACCAGTCATTGTAAGAATGAGTGATTTTAAAACTAATGAATATGCCAGTCTGATTGGTGGAGGGGTTTTCGAGCCTAATGAGGAAAATCCGATGATCGGTTTTCGTGGTGCTTCACGCTACTATGATGAACGCTACAGAGAAGGTTTTGCGTTAGAGTGCAAGGCTATGAAAAGGGTTCGTGATGATATGGGGCTCACTAACCTTATAATTATGATTCCATTTTGTCGAAGAATAGATGAAGCAAAGAAAGTATTGGACGAGATGACAAAAAACGGTCTGAATAGAGGACAAAACGGTCTTGAAGTATATGTAATGTGTGAAATACCTAACAACGTAATGTTAGTTGATGAGTTTAGTGAATTATTTGACGGTTTTTCTATTGGTTCAAATGATCTCACTCAACTTACTTTAGGAGTTGATCGAGATTCAGAAATAATAGCGCATGATTTTGATGAAAGAGATCCAGGCGTAATGAAAATGATATCAATGACCATCGAAGGGGCTAAACGTAACCAACGTCATTGCGGTATTTGTGGTCAGGCTCCAAGCGATTACCCTGAATTTGCTGATTTCTTAGTCAAAGAAGGAATAGAATCAATTTCTTTGAATCCGGACTCAGTAATAAGAACTACCCTGGATATAATTGAACTTGAAAAGAGCCTTTAAAATCAATAACTCTTTCATTTATACAAATTCATATTCTTTATTGATTATTTTTTTCCACATAATCGGCATCTCAGCCAGCATTTCTTCAGCAATTCGTTTGATTACATCAGTATCCGAGTTTTGTTCCTTTAACTGAATATCAAAGACCTCAGGCTGGTTAATAGGTTTTCCAATCTGTGAAACTATATAAGCATAGGCTTGTTCAGCGTGTTTCTCCTCTACTATTCTTTTACAAATATCTACTGCAAATAGATTGTATATCTTTCCAACATGGCTTATTGGATTTTTCCCAGCAATAGCTTCTAAAGTCATTGGACGATACGGAGTTATCAAGCCATTAGATCTATTACCTCTTCCCACTTGACCATCATCACCGGCTTCAGCGCTTGTTCCGCTCACCGTTAAATAAATACTCCCTGTTTCGTAGTTATCAGCGGTGTTAATATCTATCTTAGTATCAGACCCAATACACTTCTGCTCGTTTAGCACTAGTTTGATATTGTTGATCTTGTTAACATAATCTTCGAGTGAGGAGATATACTTGTCTACTGTAGCAATTGCCACCGTTAGTCTTATGTTTCTCTTATCTCTTATACCCATTACCTTAATGTCTTCCCCGATAAACGGGTAAATGCTCTTCGTATCATTGCTGTTTAAGAATTTTTCAGTCTCTTTTACTGTTTTCTCGAGTGGGTCTAGTGGATAAAATCCGACTCCTGCTGATGTATCATTTGATAGTGGCACCTCACCTTTGCCAAATCTGCTAAAAAGCTCAATTAGTTCGCTACTTCCTGATCCTATTTTTATATCTATAACTACATCTGACTCAATATTTAAGTTTCTTAAGTGCTTATCAATAAAATCTTTAGCTGCATGCTTTGCAATATCATCAATGGGAAGATCTTTGCCATTATTTTCTTTGATCGCTCTTCCAGCTATGACTATCTCTATTGGTTTTGTTATTCTTCCACCGTTATATGATGGCTCAGATATTCCTCCTATAAGAAGTGCTTTATCTACATTATGGTGCATTATAGAGCCGAATTCTTCTATATAGTAATTACATAGAGCTATTGATATTTCCTCAGCAATACAATCACATATAGTATCGGGATGCCCTATTCCCTTTCTTTCCACTATCTCAATATCTTGCTCGCCTGGCAAATCAATTTCTATTGGTTTAATAATTATGTTATTGCTCATAATGAACCTAGACTTGTTGGTTATAAATCTAATAATATGTCATAGATTTCATAGAAACTATAACATGAAAGTTATTTGAAAAGATAAAGAAAAATGTCCATTCAAATTTGAATACTGCTTAACCGGTTGTTTGAATTTGTAGCTTGTATATACATTGGCGCTTAAAGTATTATAAGACTTATAGGTTTAATATTAATCTAAATTCAATATCCAGTAGTACATCTGGATAAGGGGCTTAGAATATTGCTAAATAAACAACATACGGCCAATTCTTGGCATGCTATGGAGCTGTCTTCAATATTTAATGTGCTCGATTGTGCTAAGAGCGGACTCACAGATTCTGAAGCCCAAGACAGACTAAGCAAATATGGTTCCAATAGACTACCACAAAAACCGCCTGCACCTATTTGGAAAATATTTATTAGACAGTTCGCTAGCCCCCTTTTGTATATCTTATTTTTTGCAGCTGTTATCTCTATAATGATCAAGGAACCAGTTGATGCAGCTTTTATAATGGCTGTACTACTGCTTAATGCTATTATCGGCGGGTACCAGGAATACAAAGCAGAGCAAAGTACTCAAGCGTTACAAAAGCTCCTCCAAATAAAAGCAACAGTCCTAAGAGATGGGGAAGTATCAGA
>JABAHR010008652.1_pt2 | contig 10258 bp, 11 predicted proteins | sample 7062101 | NCBI WGS metagenome assembly JABAHR01 (sample SAMN14534553, study PRJNA622989) | marine sediment metagenome | biome: marine biome [ENVO:00000428]; feature: marine pelagic biome [ENVO:01000023]; material: deep marine sediment [ENVO:00002113] | place: India: Gulf of Kutch | collected...
ATCAAAAAAAACAAATGGAAGGTCCAGCTGTGCCCAGAAATTACCGGAAAACCATCGCAGTTCGGCTCAGTGGAAGAGCTTTTGAAACTGAAGAAAGAAACCGGTTGCGGCATCTGTGTTGACTTTGCGCATTTGTATGCCCGGGAACAAGGGAAAATTGATTATGCCAGGATTCTAAAAAAGCTGCCCAAAAAATTTCACGCCCACTTTTCGGGCATTGAATACGGCCCCAAAGGCGAGCGCAAACATCTGAAGACCACCAAAAAATTCTTTGAGCCCCTGGCCGAAGCATTGCTTAAAACCAAACGCGACGTCACCCTGATCTGCGAATCGCCCCAGCCGTACAAAGATGCCGCCATGATGAAAAGAGTGGTTACTGCGCTTATGGCTGAAAAGGAGAAACCCTCGATTTAAAACTGCCGAATTTCACTCTGATTTAGCGCATATCATCTTTTTTATTGTGGCCGGGGAAATCTCAAAGAATTCCAATTGCCTGGCTTATTGTGCAATTTCAGAATATAAAAACCGACGTACATCTAGTAGCCGTGGGCGTTTTGTGTCTGCCTGTGCAGTGAGTTTAACTAACGTCTGGTAATATACCTCAGCTTTCTTTTTATCTCCGGCAAGTTCGGCAGCCCGGCCTGCTCCGTAAAGGCTATTCAAACGATTGGGGGAACGTTTCAACTCTGTTTCATATTCTTTTAACGCCTCCTCGGGACGTTCCAGCTCCATTAGCATGTCGCCTAGCAATTCTCTGGCGGGAAGAACTTCGCCGGGGGTGACCGGGTGTTTCTCGGTTGAAGCCTCTAGTCTGGCAGCTTGCTGCATCAGGCGTAAGGCTTCGACCTTATTTCCATTTATAAAGGCAAGCCATGCCTGGGCTGAGAGCTGCTGGATCCGGATCTGTTCTGCCCAGTAAGCATTTTTCTGAGCCACTATATTATGCAGGGCATCGAGTTCCATAAGCGCCCTTTTCGCAGCAGGACCATTGCCGCTGCGAGCGGCCCCCAAAGCGCGGGCAAAATGGGTGGTGGCCTCGAAGGCTGCAAATTGCTTTCCCCACTGGAAGGAAGCCGGCTTGCGGGGTAAGAGCTTTTCAGCCTCCTGCCATTTTTGCCGCTCCAGCGCGTAGCGCGCCGGGATAGCCGCTAAGGCGTATGCGGTCGCCTCGGCATTGAGATCAAAAAAAGAGTCTGAAAGGGAGAGGATCGTCTCGGTAACCTCTCTGGCTTTCTCGTCCTTTGCCTGCTGTAAATAAGCGTACGCGAGGTAGTCGAGCGCATGCAGGTAATGCATCGTAATGGCACCATCCTGTTTGTTTTTCCAGGCTGCGGCAGCCGATCGCCGGTTCCAGTCGATGGATTCCTGCCAGAAACCCAGTCGGGTGAAAATGTGGGTTGGCATGTGAAGCGCATGCGGAACTTCCGGCGCCACCTTGCCGTAATTTCGTGCAACTTTTAGCGCGCGATCAGCCAGACCGGGGAAGTCATAGGCGTGAATGATGTAGTGGTGGGCACCCGGGTGGTCGGGGATTTGTACCAAAATTTTCTCCATGATGGCACCGGCCTTTTTTTGCTTCCGATAGGATTTGTCATTGGATTTCGCTGTAGCCATGTGAGCCAGCGCATAAAAAGCGGCAGCCTCCAGGTCCTCTGGGAACTCATGATAGACCTTATTCCAGGCTTGTTCAAAGCGTGCAATTCGAACACGCTGATCGCGTTCTTCAGCGTTTTGATAATAAGCCTCTAGCGCAGCGATGTAGGCATGCTCACGCGCGGTCTTATAGCCGCGCTTTTTGGCGAGCTTGATGAGATCCAATCCCAGCTTGAGCTCTTGTTCATTGGGCGGATCCAGCCAAAGCGGATGCACGTAGGTCATCGCAACGCCCCAGTAGGCTAAAGCACAGTTCGGTTCTGCCTCCCTGACGTTTTCGAAAACCATGCGTGCGCCGGCATAAGTCATGTGGTGCAGCAGAGCAACACCACGCTCCATAAGGTGTTGCGATGGTTCACTGCAGGAGACCGGGAAATTTACAGTGCCGATATTGTCGCCATAACCATCTACTGTTCCCGCGAAAACACCGCTATGAACAAACACAAACGTAACCAGGAAAAGTCTGGCAAGGATGTATGTCCGTCTTTTGTTCTGCAGTGCGGCATGAGAGGGCTTATGGAAAGATGAAATAGGCTTTGATAATGACATTTCATAATCTCCTTTGAGTTGACCTCCCTATATTTAAAAATTCTTCAATGGGAAGGAGAGGATGAATAAACCGCCAAAAGCATCGAAATTAGAAACCGGCAGGATAAATCAGAACCATCTCCGGTACGAATCGTCATATCAGTTGGATTTGATTTTTCAGGTATAGGGAGTATGAAGTAGGTTAACAGAATCAAAACTCCTCGTTGTTTTTACAAGAGATTTAATGATTAATAAAAAAATGAGATAATTCAGCTTTAAAAATGTTTTTTTCATCAATATTGTCATAAAATTATAGCTATAGATAATGCCACATAGTGGCGCAGTCAACATGTCAAATCCAAAAAGCAGTATGTAACATTTTGGAAGCGGCTTTTTAAAAGTTTAGCCGTTCAAACTTAGAAGAAAATCCAATCCGAATACGATCTACTTTTATCAAACACGATAATAGTGGCAGAATGGAGGATAAATATATGTCAGCAAACTGGAACTACATTACGCCGCCGACCGAGAGTTTCGCCGGTTTGCCGGTGTGTACGCGACTCGACGAGCTGGAGGCGGATATTGCCTTTATCGGACTCCATTACGTCAGCCCCTATCCCCAGAAATCACCGGCCGCCACAGACAAGGCCGGGGCGGAAACCGCTGCGGATGCCATCCGCCGGCAGTCGGCGAGATTTATCGATCAACTGGATCATTACGATTTTGATTTCAATGATGTTCTTTTAGCGGGCCGGAAGATTCGAATGGTCGATTGCGGCGATGTTGATAAGGATCCGGCCGGCAGCGGACAAAACCCTGAAAATATTACCACTGCCATTCGCACCATATTGAGCCGGGGCGCCATTCCGATTGCGCTGGGCACGGATGAAGGTAGTCTTATTCCGGCCTTGCATGCCTTTGACGCTTACAAAGCCCTTTGCGTCGTGCACATCGATGCCCATATTGATTGGCGGGATGAGCGCTATGGGGTACGGGAAGGCTACAGCAGCGGTATGCGGCGGGCTTCTGAGATGCCCTGGGTAAAAGCCATGGCTCAAGTCGGTTTGCGGGGTATCGGCAGTGCCCGACAGCAGGAGGTTGACGATGCCCGATCATTCGGTAGCGTCTTTATCCGCGCCCGTGAAGTACATCGGGAAGGGATCGATGCCTGTATCGAAAGGATTCCGGCGGCAGCGCATTATTTGGTAACCATTGATAGCGATGCATTCGATACAGCTATCGCTCCGGGAGTTCTTTTTCCCAGCCCCGGCGGGCTTACCTTTGATGAAACTTCGCACCTGGTACGGGGAGTTGCCCAAAAAGGGTCGGTTGTGGGCATCAATCTTTTCGAGGTCAGGCCTGAGCTGGACGTGTACAACTTAACTGCCTCAACCGCCGCACAGCTGATCATCAATTTTATCGGCACCCTGGCACACAGCGGCCAGATCGGCAATTGAATCAAAATAAGGATTTCAGCCGAATTCGATGATCTTACGGACTAAAGTAAAAGAGGCGTCGATAATACCCAATAGGTGACAAAAAGCGCAGTCAAATCTCTTCGTAAAGCGCCCGATCCTCCGGCTTCATTTCCTGCATTCTTTTGGCGGCTTCCTCCGGCGAGACCGCTTCCAGCCTGCCGTCCGGGTTTTGGACGATGACCCCGCTTTCGGTCAGCAGCCTGTAGCGCTTTTTGCGGACGTCCTTGTCCGGGTGGCAAATGAGCTGGCAGTTACCGCAGGTGAGCTCAACCTTGTCGCCGGGCATTAGCGCGTTAAAAACGGCGGAATCAGACTTCGGCGCTTGAGATAGGGGCCGACGGCCTTGACCAGCGCGGGAAAAAATTCTTCATCTTTGTCGGGTATGGGAAATCTGGCCGGAGACCAGATGGACCATTTTCCGGATTTGTGTAACCCGGCGAACCCGCCGCAGACGTAATCGCAGCGGCTGTGGCTGCGGTTTTTGTTGTAGGAGAAATCGATTCCGCCCACTGAAACCGTCACCTTTTCTTTTGCGTTAATAAAACCGGATGCGCACGCGGTTTCGCACAGCCGGCAATCATCGCAGTAGTTCTCTTTCACCGGAATCGGGTCGGCCGGAATTAAGTCGGCTGCGGTTACGACGGAACCCAGGATGATGGCAGCGCCGTTGGCCTTTGTCAGCACATTACCGGAAAGCCCGAAAAAGCCGGCACCGCAGCGAACCGCCAAATAGCGGTGGGATATGGGCGGGATCTCGTCATATATTCCGTTTTGGGTATCCGTCCGGTAGTCAGTATTTGCCGTTAACGGCACAGACGGCCGCATGTTTCAGGGAAAGGAGCCCCCACGGTTCCATTTCGTGATAAACCAATGGGGCGTAGCTGGGAATCGGGACCGCCAGATGTTCTCCCCGGGTTTCAATAAAATTACAAAGCGACAGCGCCAGCTCGTCCAGATGCATATAAAGCGTGTGATAGCTCCGATGCAGCAAATACAGATTATAATCCGGCGACCGCAGCATGCCCTGCGGTACGGTTATCCCGAATACAATCACCGTCTCGGCATCCTGGCAGGCGTTGGCGGGATGATGCATTTGCGGGGCATTATTAAAGCGGTCTACCGTGCAAAACCAACAGCGCTAGCATTCTTCCCCAAATGATTAATAATTGCTTTCTTTAATTCAACTGTCGTATCTAGCCTCTCAGTCTTCTCCTAGCGCTTTCAGGCTGGCCGGGTTTATTGTATACACCATCCGTATTAAGCATCGCTGATGCGCTCAAAAACTTTTTTAACTGCCGCAAAGTCAATGTCGGCCGGACCCTGCCCCATGCTCTGGCGGTAGAGCCGCAATACGGTGTCCCGATGGGTGCCATGGCCCCATTTTCATCGGTGGTTTGCAGCGCAAAGCGAATGTCCTTGGTCATATGTTTCAGCGGAAATTGAGCCGAAAAACTGTCTGGCATTAGGGAAATATCTTCCCCGGATTCAGGATCCCATTGGGATCAAACAATGTCTTCACGCGTTTCATCCACTCCAGGCTGTTCCCGTGTTCCGCCGACATGTATTTACGCTTTCCCAGGCCGACGCCGTGTTCGCCGGTGGCGGTTCCGCCCAGATCCAGGGTTTTGTATACCAGATCCTGGGTGATTTGGTAGATCAGATCCCATTGNNGGTGGCCGTTCCGCCCAGATCCAGGGTTTTGTAAACCAGACGCTCTGAGATCTGGTGGATCAAATCCCATTGCTCGCGGTTGTCCTTTTGACCGGCAATGTTCAAATGCACGTTGCCATTTCCGGCATGGCTGATAATGTAACAGGTTAAATCAGTTGCGCCCAGTTCTTCACGGCTGGCCGCAATCAACTCCGGATAGGCGGTAATCGGAACGGCGACATCCATCACCAGAATACCGCAATCCGGGTGTTTACGGATAATCATTTCACCCAGCGCGTGTCGGGCCTTGAAGATGCGATCGCGTTCCGATCGGCCCACCCCGGGCTCAAATACCTGGCAGCCCTCGCTTTTGCAGATCTCCTCGGCCATCTCCAGAACCTCGGTCAACTGGCTGGTGGTGGCCCCGTGAAATTCCATGATAAGGGTCGGCGAGACCGCCAATTTTAAATTCTCCTCTTCATTCATCAATTCGATGCACTCGGGGCCCAGCAACTCAAGCGCCGCTGGATTGAGGCCGGAACGCATAATCTCGAATACGACTTTGCTGGCAGCCTCTACCGAGGGGAAGGTGGCAACGGCTGCCGAAAATTCAACCGGCAAACCGACCAGGCGCACCGTGGCACCGACGACAATTCCCAGGGTTCCTTCGGAACCGACAAAAAGACGGATGAGATCATATCCCGATGATGTTTTGCTGGCCTGATTGCCGATCTCGATGATCTCTCCGTTGGCCAGAACCACCGACAGGCGCAGAACATAATCTTTGGTGGAGCCGTAATACACCGTGCGGGTTCCGCTGGCGTTATTGGCAATCATGCCGCCAAGCGTGGCGCGGGCGCCCGGGTCCGGCGGGAAGAATAATCCCGTGTGACGGAGCTTGTCATTCAAATCCTGGTAGATCACCCCCGGCTCCACATCGGCTTGAAACGCTTCCGGACGAATATCAAGGATCCGGTTCATCTGTGCAAAATCCAGTACGATGCCACCCGCCACCGGGATCGGATTGCCTTCCNNCGATGCCACCCGCCACCGGGATCGGATTGCCTTCCAGGGAAGACCCCGAACCCCAACCGACAATCGGTATCCGTTTTTCGTTTGCATATTTGACTACCGCGGCGACTTCTGCCGCTGTCAGGGGCCATATCACTGCTTCGGGACGAACGGCGGGATGCTGCGACTGATCTTTGGCGTGCAGGTCAAGAACGGATTCGCCGGTGGAAAAGCGATCGTCGGGTACAATGGTCTTTAGGTAGTTGATATGGGTTGTGTCGAGCGTATTGAATTTCAATTTAATGCCTCCCTTGCGATTTGATAAACACATTCACAATTTTTATCCGGGCTCACCACCTTCCATTTGGGGAACAGCCGGTGGCATTCTTTTTCCCGATTTTTTTCAAATCAGCGATGAAATTTACAGCACAATTCATCTACACAGGTATATGCTGTTGTCAAGTCATTTTACCGATACGGCGAGCCTGCCGGATGGTTTGCCGGCGGCTGAAAAGAGCTGATTCATCTTCTGTTGACAGTTTCGGCTCGACAGGGATATGGTTCTGGGAATTTAATCTAAAGCCAGCGGGGTGGCGACATCGTAACCGTCTTATTCCCAGGAGCAGGCCATGGATCCAAAAGACATCACCATCATCAGCGATCTTGCATTTTTGAAAGCCATGTGAAATAACCCAGACAGACAGTGGATTCAGGATCCGGAGAAAAGATCCGATTGCACATAAACATGATACCGAGTGGAGAGTTCTTATGCAAAAACTCAATCATCAAGACCAAATCGCACTTGAAAAAATTGCGGTCCAAAACCGTAAAAACGTTCTGCGGCTGATGAAGGCCGGCCGCATGGGGCATATCGGCGGGGCCTTATCAGCCATCGACATCATAACGGCCCTTTACTTTAAAATCATGCGGGTTGATCCGCAAAACCCGGGCTGGCCGCAGCGAGATCGATTCGTGCTCTCGGCCGGCCACAAGTGCCTGGCGCTCTATGCGACCCTTGCAGAAAAGGGATTTTTTAGCCATGAAATCCTCGATACATATGGCGCGCTGTGTTCGAAATTAGGGGGACACCCGGATATGTATAAAGTGCCCGGTGTTGAAACCAATACCGGCGCCCTGGGACACGGGCTTTCCATTGCCGGCGGTATGGCCATGGGGCTGAAAATGGACGGCCTCGATGCCAGGGTGTATGTGGTCATGGGGGATGGCGAACTGGCCGAAGGGTCCAACTGGGAGGCGGCGGCAGCGGCCAGTCACCACAAACTCGACAACCTGCTCGTTTTTGTTGACCGCAATCATTTGCAGATCAGCGGCCCGACGGTCGATGTCATGAGCTATGAACCACTGGACAAAAGATGGCAGGCATTCGGCTGGAGTGTGCGTGAAATCGATGGGCATGATATGAAGCAGATTGTCGAGAATGCGACCGACATCCCCTTCGAAAAGGACAAGCCTTCGGTGATCATCGCCGATACGGTGAAATCCAAAGGGCTGTCTTTCTTAGAAAACAAAGTCGAATACCACTACTGGAAGGCCAGCGATGAGGATCTTAAAACCGCAGAACAGGAGCTTAACAAGATCGAAGAGGGGATCAGCTGATGGAAGATTTAAGAGACCCGCGCAAAACATTAGGCGAAGCCCTGGTGGCGGCGGCGGGAAAAAATAAAAAAATTGTGGCCTTCTCGGCCGACAGCTCGAGCGGATCGGGGCTGACTCCTTTTTATGAACGCTTTCCGGAGCGCCACGTCGAGTTCGGTATTATGGAGCAGGGGGTCATGGGTTTTGCGGCCGGCCTGGCCACAACGGGCAAGATTCCCTTTGTGGTCGCCATCGCACCCTTTGTGACGGCGCGGCCGTTTGAAATGTTTAGAAACGATCTGGGCTACATGCGGCAAAATGTCAAGGTGGTGGGGCGCTGCGCCGGGCTGACCTATTCCGATCTGGGAGCGACGCACCAATCGCTGGATGATATTGCCATTATCAGAACCATACCGGGGGTGACGGTTCTCAACCCGGGGGATCCGGTCGATATCGTCAAGGCGGTGCATGCGTCCGTAGCGCATGTCGGCCCGGTTTATATCAAACTGGGCAGCCCCAAGATGCCCGTCCTCATGGACGAAAACTATCCCTTCCAGATCGGAAAGGGGGTTGTCATGGAGGAGGGAAATGACATCACCATCATTGGGACCGGAACGGTGCTGTCCAAGGCCGCCGAAGCCACCCGCATCCTCAAGGAAAAGGGGATTAATGCCCGCCTGATAAATCTGCATACCATCAAACCCCTCGACCGCGAGCTCGTTTTAAAGGCCGCCGCAGAGACGGGCAAAATCGTAACGGTCGAAGAAGGCTATCTGGCCGGGGGGGTGGGCAGCTGCATTGCCGAGCTTCTCGCCACCGAACACCCGGTGCCCATGAAAATGATCGGCATCGACGATCTGTTCTGCGATACGGGTCCTTACGAGGAACTGCTCGCCATGTACGGTCTCCAGGGTGAACAGATCGCAGACACGGTCGAAAAATTTTTGGGATAGACTAAAGTCCATCTCAAAATTGTATCGAATCCCTCTGTTCGAATTCTCAGAATATCAGAAAGATTGAATATCGCGGCAAGATGCCGCTCCCACTGTTTAAGGTGGGATGTGGGAGTGGCTTCCAGCCACGAATCAAGAGCGTGTCTGGCTATTTTTTAGATAGTCTCTAATACCCCAGATCCTCGCCGATGAGCTTAACATGAATGCGGTTTTGGATCATGTGGCCTTCGATGATGCCCCACATATTGCAGATCCGCTGGGGAGTTTTGCAATCACTGCACAGCCCGGTTTCAACACAGGGATTTTTTAAGCCATAGCGGATGTTATTAATGGGGGCTGCGCGGTGTTTCACTCTGGCCATAGCGGATTCCAGGTCGGGGGCAACCTTGTTCATGCCCACCAGCAGAATAACCTTTTTGGGCCCGAATGTTATGGCCGCCACGCGGTTGCCCATACCGTCCAGATTGACCAATTTTCCGTCCAGGGTGATGGCATTGGAGCTGGCAACCATGACATCGGCGGTCAATCCCTGACGCCTGAGTTCCAGGCCCTCTTCCGGTTTTAGCTCCGGCTGATAGGGGTCGATCAGCTTGACTTCCGGCAAGTTCGCGATGTCCTCCCAGAGTCCCATTCCAGTGGCTGTCATGGAGCCGCAGCGAAAGACCGTTGCGCCATGCGGAATCATCGCGAGAACGTCTTCTTTGGCTTGGGCGCCGGTGGGTGCGTAGCTGCCTTCCATACGGCGCTTTTCCAATCTTTTAATAATTTGCATGGCCACTTTTTCGTGCCAAACGACTTGATGCTCCTCCATGTCTTTTCTCCTTTTTTCCGGTGTAAAATATAATTAAGATAAACCATCTTAAAAATAGCCGATCAGGCAATCAGGCTAAACGGTTTGGCCAGTTGAGCCGGTTTAGCCCGTTAGATTCGGTAAAAAGCCCAAATGGCCTTTTTATTCGCCGGGAAGATTTTACAACATTTTGGAGTTATGGTACATCATTAAGTATATCACACGGCGGGGGGGAGACATCATGTTGACCCTGGATCCCTCTCATTTTAAACAGGATTCATATCCATAGGAGGAAATTTTACGATGAAAAAGATTGCCATCGGATGCGATCCGAATGCCGCGGAACTTAAGGCGGCGGTCATGCAACAGTTAACTGATCTGGGTTATGAATATGAGGATTATGGTAGCGACGATCCCATCTATGCCAATGTGGCCATCAAGGTGGCGGAACAGGTGGCAGCCGGGGTCCATGATCGCGGTATTTTGATTTGCGGAACCGGGATCGGTATGTGCATTGCGGCCAACAAGGTTCCCGGCGTCTATGCCGCATTGTGTGCCGATGCCTACTCCACCGAGCGATCCATTAAAAGCAACAACGC
>JABAHR010022600.1_pt4 | contig 10258 bp, 11 predicted proteins | sample 7062101 | NCBI WGS metagenome assembly JABAHR01 (sample SAMN14534553, study PRJNA622989) | marine sediment metagenome | biome: marine biome [ENVO:00000428]; feature: marine pelagic biome [ENVO:01000023]; material: deep marine sediment [ENVO:00002113] | place: India: Gulf of Kutch | collected...
AGGTCCTTAGAGATCGACCCAGCGACCCTCGCGGTGGCTCTGCTGCGCGGCTTCGACCACCCGCTGCACCACGGCGCCGTCGGAAAAATCAGGCCGCACGGCCCTGCCTTCGGCGACGGCGGTGACAAACGCCCTCGTCATCACCTCCTGCCGGCGAAAGACGTCGCGGTAGGTGTTGTGCACGGTGTCACGGCGTGCCCCCTGCCAGATATGCTCGGGGATCTCGATGTTGCGCACCGATCCTTCACCGACGCGCGCCCCGCTGACGCGCTGCACCGTGTCCCAATCGGTGAGGCTGTGGAGCGTGCCCTCAGAACCGTGAAACTCCATCTGATGTACCTGCCCGAACGAGGTGGCTTCATAGGCCACGGTGGTGACGTGAATGCTCCCCAGCGCGCCGTTGGCAAACTGCAGGGTGAGGATGGCGCTGTCGTCGGCCTGCTCGTAGGGGTGTCCGGCAGAATCGGTCGCCGGGCGCGTGATCTGGGTTCCGAGCCGGGCGAAGACCCCGGTGATCTCGCCGAAAAACCAGCGTGCCAGGTAGATGAAGTGGGAACCGATATCGCCGACCGCGCCGGCGCCGGCTTTGCTCATGTCGAAGCGCCAGAGGTAGCTGCTCTCCCGCCCGTAGCCCGTGTAGTAGCGCAGGTTGAGGTGGTACGGCCTGCCGAGATAGCCGCTATCGATCAGCTCCTTGAGGTAGCGGGCGGTCGGCATGCAGGCGTAGGTGAAAGGCGTCAGGTTCGTCACGCCCTTCTCCTGGGCCAGGCGCGCCATCTCGGCGGCCTGGTCATAACTTAGCGCCAGCGGCTTTTCACAGAGCACATGCAGACCGGCTTCGAGCGCCCGAACGGTCATCGGGTAGTGGGTATCGTTGGAACTGGCGACGATCAGCGCATCCAGCTCCCCAGAGGCCAGCATCTCCTCGAAGTCGGTATAAAAGACAGGGATATCCCAGCGATCCGCCATCCGTTGGGCACGCTCACGATTCCGGCCGCAGATCGCGGCGACTCGAGCGTAGGCGTGATCCTGCAAGGCCGGCAGATACATGGCGTCGGTCCACCAGCTGGTCCCGACTACGCCCACGGCCACGGTGTTGTCATCTCGCACCAGGCACCCCCTTCCGGGCGACGATCGATCTCGAGTTGTCAGCAGGCCGAGCGCTCACGCAACCTCCACCAGGCGCACCGGCCGCTTTTCATGGAGGCTGCGGGTCGCCGCGATCGCCACCCGGAGCGACTCGACGGCATCGCGTGGGCCAGGGCTGGGTTTGCGCCCCTCGAGCACGGCGTCGACAAAGGACTGGAGCTCACGAATATAGGCCTGTTTGAACCGTTCTAGAAAGTCGGACCGATAGTCGCCCCGGATGCCCTCACGGGTGTAGGTCCACGCCTGGGTATCGCGCTCCTCTTCGGAGACCACCTTGCCGGCGGCGGCGTGCACCTCGACCCGTACGTCGTGGCCGTAGGCGGTGCGGCGGCTGTTCTGGATGATGCCGAGCGCCCCCGAGGCGAACTCGAGCGTCAAGACGCTGGTGTCGACGTCACCATGTTCCTCCATGCCCGGCTCGATCAAGACGCGCCCCAAGGCCGTCACGCGCTCGACCTCACCGACGATGAAGCGGGCCACATCGATATCGTGGATGGCGGAGTCGAGGTAGATCCCCCCCGAGGTGGCGACGTAATCGAGCGGCGGTGGCGAATGATCTCCGGACTGGCTGCGAAACATCTCGACCTCACCGAGCCCGCCAGAGTGGATCGCCTCGGCCACCGCGGCGATCCCCGGGTCGAAGCGCCGGGTGAAACCGATCTGGAAGGGGACGCCGGTCTCCTCGACCACCTCCATCGCTTCGATCGTCTCGGGCAGGGTGAAGGCGACCGGCTTCTCACAGAAGATCGCCTTGCCGGCTCGAGCCGCCAGCTCGATCTGCTCGGCGTGCAGGGTCGTAGGCGAGGCGATGAGAACGCAGTCGACCGCCTCATCAAAGATCAGCGCCTCGGCGTCCTCGGTAGCGTAGGCACCAGNNGCGTCCTGGGTCGCGTAGGCACCGGCGGAGGCCGCAGCCACCACCTCGGCCGCCTCAGGGATGGCGTCCATCACCCCGACGACCCGAGCTCGATCGACCGCTCCGCTCAGGTTACGGGCGTGGAGCCGGCCGATGCGGCCGGCGCCGAGAACGCCGAAACCGAGACTGGTCATCAAGATTCCCCAGCCGCCGCTGGCAGTGAAATCCGCAAGCCGTACTGGTCGGCTAGTTCCCCGAGCGCCTCCATCTGCTCATCGGTAACCGGCACGGTCGGAAGGCGCACCCTACGACTACCAATGATGCCGGCGCGCATCAGCAAGTACTTGCGGGCGTGGATCGAATACTCGTGGCTGCTGCCCGAAACGGCCGCGACCAGCGGTTGGAGCCTCCTGAGCTGCTGTTCCATGCCGTCGGCATCTCCCGCCTCCCAGGTAGCCCAGGCCTTGAGAAAGAGGTCGTTGAAGCCCACCCCCGGGATCAGACCCGAAGCCCCAGAGCGCAACTCTTCCAAGAAGGTAATGCCACCCCCACCACCAAAGAGCCCGATCCGGTCGGTATCGATCAGCGGCACAAGCGCCTTGACCCGCTCGGGAGCACCGGGACCTTCGATCTTGAAGTAGAGGATATTCGGGCTGCGCTCGGCCATGCCGGCCAGATCCTCAGCCGAGAGGCCACAGTGGCGGTAGCACGGAATATGGGGCGACTGCTGAACCATGATCGGCGTGTCGACCGCTCGGCCCAGAGCGACGTAGTGATCGACAAAGGCTTCGGGGCCGTTGTCCATCGTGGCCGGGGGGAGCGTCATCAGCGCTGCCGGTTGGTAACGTGCAAACTCTCGGGCCTGGCTGATGGCGGCCTCGGTACTACCCGGTGCGATCCCGATGATCAGCGGAACCTCTCCAGCGACCTCGGTCGCGACGATCTCCACCGCACGACGGCGCTCGTCGTCGGTGAGCTTGTACGCTTCCGAAGCGAAGCCGTTGATGCCGAGTCCGTGAACGCCACCCTCGAGCTCGAAGCGCGCCAGGCGGCGCAGGCCGTCCTCATCGATAGCACCTTCGGCATCGAAGGGGATGAACAGAATCGGGAGAATACCTCTCAGTTTCACCTTACGCTCCTCCATTTCGCCAACTCTTGTGACCCGGGGTAACGCAACCCCGATAGGTCCGTGTTCTTGCGTCTCGATCGCCCAGATTACCAGGACGACCATCTCAAACCCAAACGGAGGTCGAAAAGCACCTGCCTTGGAGACCTCCTCTTCGCGCGTTTCCCGGCCGTGTCATGATAGGGCCCTATGTTTTTTGAAATAACGTTCAACGCAGAAACCACGCCCCGGTCCGGCACTCCGTTCGATCCGATCGACCCGCGACCTATAGGCGTAGAGGCTCTCCAGCCGTGAAACTCTACCTCACCGGCGGCACCGGCCTGATCGGCAGCAACGTCATCGCGGTCGCCAGACGTCTCGGGCTCGAGGTGATCGCCTCGCAGTATGGCCCGGAACCGGAGTGGCCGGTCGATTACCAGCTCGATCCCCTCGACCTGAACAATCACGCGGCCATCCACGCCGCCATCAACCGCCACAAGCCCGACGTCGTCATCCACTGCGCCGCCCTGCTCGATCAGGTGTTTATGTACCATCAGCGGGCCAAGGCGTGGGCGTTCATGGTTGCGGGTACCGGAGCGCTGGCTCGAGCCTGCCGCGACGCCGGGGCCAGGCTCATCTTCGTGTCGACCGACTGGGTCTTCGACGGCCGTGAGGCGATCGTCGATGAGGACTCCCCGCCGTTCCCCTTGAACTTCTACGGCCTCATGAAGATGGCCTCCGAGCAACAGCTCGCCGGCATGGATGATCTCGACTACGCGGTGGGCCGGCTGGCGGCCGTGTACGGCCTCAACCGGGCCATACCGTCGGCGACGCGCTGGGACCAGGGCATCGGGCTCGGCGACCTGCCCAACTACTACGTCAAGCAGTTCCACCGAGGCGAGCCGGTAGAGGTGTGGAGCACGGGGGCGGTGAACGAAGCCGCCCACCCCACCCTGGCGAGCGACGCAGCCGAGATGCTCGTCAAACTGGCGCGATCGACCCTCCGTGGCACCTTCCACACCTGCGGTTCGGAGTCGTGCACCCGGGTCACTCTGGCACACCGCTGCGCGAGAGTGTTCGGCGGTGATCCCGGGTTGATCCAGGAGGTAGCGCTCGATCCCGAAGTCGCCCGGCAGCACGCCGACATCCGCCCCCCCTACCGGCTGGTCATGAGCGTCGATAAGACCGCGCAGCTGCTGGATCACCGAGCGTACGACGTGGATGGCGGTCTCGAAGTCTTCAAACGCCAACTCGAAGAGGAGGACCTGTTGTGAGAGCCCTCACCCTACAAGCGGACTGGCAACCGAAGACCGGCTACACGCCGAGCCCGGAAGAGGCTCGCACCCACAAGGCCAGCGCCGGCTCCATGGTTTGGAAAAACCCCAGCTTGGAGCTCGGCCCCGTGAACGATCCGGTACTTCAGCCCGACGAAGTGCTGGTCGAAGTGGCCGCCGTGGGCATCTGCGGTTCGGACATGCACATGTATGAATCGGACCCCGACGGCTACATCCTCTATCCGGGGTTGACACGCTTTCCCAACATCCTCGGCCACGAGTTCTCGGGCCGGGTGGTCGAGGTGGGGAGCAAAGTAAATGAACTGGCTGCCGGCGATCTGGTCACCGCTGAAGAGATTCAGTGGTGCGGACGCTGCGACGCCTGCCGGCGTGGCCTCGTCAACCACTGCACCGACATGGAGGAACTCGGCTTCACCACGCCCGGTGCCATGGCCGAATACATTGCGGTCAAGTCCAAATACTGCTGGAAGCTCGATGAGCTCGCCGAACGGCTCGGCGATGAGCGCGAGGCGCTGATTCTGGGCGCCACGGTCGAACCCGCCGGGGTGTCCTATCACGCCNNTCACGCCATGTTCAACCGCCTGCCCACCTGGCTGCCGGGTGCCTACGTGGCCGTCTTCGGCGGCGGGCCCATCGGCCTGACCGCCATCGCCTTGGCGCGGGCTGCCGGCGCCTCACAGGTCATCGCCTTCGACATCTCCGAAAACCGATTGGCCATGGCAAAAACCCTGGGGGCCACCACTGCCCTCGATCCGAGCGGGTTGGAGCTCAACGACGTCCTGTTGCAGCTCACCCGCGGTCACGGTGTCGACTTCGTGGTCGAGGCGGCCGGAGCACCCCAGCACACGCTCGCTCCGCTCACAAACGGTCTGGCGGTCGGAGCCACCATCTGCCACATCGGGCGCTCAGAGAGGCCCACCCCGCTCTCGCTCGAGCACTACCAAGTGCGGGGCGTGCAGCTGGCCGGCTCGCTGGGTCACGCCGGGCACGGCACCTTCCCGAATGTCATCCGCATGATGGCTGCCGGCAAGTTGGATCTGCGGCCCATGGTGAGCGCCCGCTTGCCGCTTCATCAGGCCAAAGAGGCTTTCAAGCGCCTCGAGGCGCGCGAGGACGCCAAGATCATGCTGATGCCGAACGGCTAGGGGGAGATTATGGGGAATGGGTAAAGGGTAATGCGTGGTTCTACTGCGAAAGAAAAACGAGTCTAGGATTCGCTTTCTCCAAAAAAAGCAAAAACTAGAGAAAACGGGCTCGGACACGAATCTTCGCAACACTCATCACCCGTTCCTCATTACCTTTCTATTCAGACACGACCTTCGATGCAGACTGATCTGGAAGCAAAAATCAACAGTCCCTATCACCCATCACCGACAGAGGTTTGGTAGCAAGGTTGGCGAAACTCTCTCTATACCGTGCCGCTGCGGTCGACCTCATTGTCAGGCAGGTCAGAACAGCAACCGACCNNGTTGACGCAATATCGGTCTGCCTGCACCAGAAGAACAGACAACGTCAATTTAACTGGTTCTGTTCTTTCGGCGGCGTGGGGTCGTCGAGAATCCCTTTATAGAGGGTATCGACATCGAGCGCCACATCGAACTCCGCCAGCTCCACAACGCCCTGGCCTTCCCAGACACGCTGTTCCCAGCCTTCGGCACCCCGAAAGTACCCTTCGACACGCCGCGACTCACTGTCTACCAGCAGGTACGTCTTCAGGCTCGAAAGCGCCAGGTAGGCGCTGCGCTTCTCCCGCCGGTCCGTCGTTTCCGTCGTGGGAGACAATACCTCGACGATCGTACTCGGTTGCTCTTTGTAATACGCACTCGCCTCTTCACCACAACCCACCATCACATCGGGGTAGTAAAAGGCGTCATCGCTCGCACGAAGCTTCATGAGGGCGACGTAGACGTGGCATCCTTTGGACTCTGCTTGCATGAGCAGAGTCGCTGCCAAACGCACGATCAACCGGTTGTGATGATCACTCGAGGTCGGGAGGGCAAAAACCTGGCCGCGCACATATTCTCTCTTGACCTCAGACGTCCTCTCCGACTCGAGATAATCGGAGATCGACATCTGTGTCATGATCCTCTGCCTACTCACGTCACTAGTGTAGCGCACGATGCTCACTCCGTCAGTGATCGATAAGCGGTTGCCAAAGCCTCCCCAAACCGGCTCTCAGTAGACTTGCCATACGGATCCGCTTTACCTCGTTCTACTCGGGTGATCTTGACGCTGCCAAGATCACCAGAAGGCGGCTTGGAGCACCTCAACTGGTCCACACGGGCTTCCCCGCCACATAGACCTCGGCAATGCTCTCTTCTCTGGCCAAAGTAAAGATCNNGCCTGCTTGCCAGGGCTGAAGTCTCCGACCTCTTCTTCGAGCGCGAGCGCCCGCGCGCCCCCTGTGGTTGCCAGGTAGAGCAGGTGGGTTACATGCAACGGATAACCAGCCTGATGTTGGAGCATCTGGCCCTGATAGGCCATGAGACCTTCTTTGAACAGATTGAAGCCGGTTCCCCCACCCACATCCGATCCGAGGGCGACATGCACCCGGTGTTGGAGGTGACGGGTCAGCGAAAAGAGCCCGCTCCCGATGAACATATTGCTCGAGGGGCAGTGGCTGACGCTCGCCTGCGCTGCGGCAAGCCTCGAGAGCTCGCTGTCGGTGACGTATACGTTGTGGGCGTAGACCGAACGGCTTCCTAGAAGCCCGAAGTGTTCATAGGTCTCGAGATAGTCACCAGCCCAGGGGAACAGTTCTCGCACCGTACGGATCTCGTTGACGGTCTCGTTCAGATGGGAGGTGAAGAGCAGGTCCGGGTTCTCCCGGAGTAGCTGTCCGCACATCTCCAGCAGACCTTCGCTGCAGGAGAGCGAAAAGCGGGGGATCACCGCATAGCGCACCCTGCCCACCCCGTGCCACCTTTCGAGCAGCGCACGACTCTCGTGATAGGCCCGCTCAGGCGTGGTGTGAAGAGCTTCGGTCAGATGGCGGTCGGATACGACCAAACCGCTGGTGATCCGTAGGCCGGAGCCGGCAGCCTCAGCGAAAAAGGCGTCCATCGCACCGGAAAAATGGGCACCGAACACCAGGGCGGTGGTGGTGCCGTTTCGTGCGAGTTGACGCAAGAAGATACGTGCTTGAGTCCTGGCATAGGGGACATCCCGGAACTTCTCCTCTTCGGGCAGGGTGCGCTGTTTCAACCACTCGAGCAGTCTCAGTCCCATGGCGCCGATCACGGGAATCTGTGGATAGTGCACGTGGGTATCGATCAGGCCAGGCAATACCACGGCGTCTCTGCGGTCGAGCAGAGACGCCTGAGGATACGCACGTGCCAACTCAGGATAAGATCCCAACGCGAGGATACGCCCCCCCTCGAAGAGCAGNNGATGGCCTGCAAGGCATCCGCCTGCTCGAATGGGTTTAGCGGCGTGTGGTAGAGCTGGGCGCGCAGTAGTGTCAGGCTCGACCCCAAAATTACCTCCGTGGGAGCTTTATGCGTCGACCTCGAAGGGTACCAGTTCACCCCTATACACGTCCACCAACCCCCGATCGGTCAGGCGCAATTCAGGAATCACGGCGAGCCCCAGAAAGGAGAGCGTCATGAAAGGAGAAGGGAGCGTCGCGCCTAAAGAGGCCGCCGCTTCCTCGAGCGCCTCGAGTTTCTGCTGCACCTTCACCAAGGGTTCATCGCTCAAAAGACCGGCGATCGGCAAGGCGAGCTCGGCCAGGATTTCACCGTTCTTGACGGCGACCAAGCCCCCACCTAATCGCTCGAGCCGGCGACAAGCAACAACGAGATCACCATCGCTGACACCTACCGCTATGAGGTTGTGGTGGTCGTGACCCACGGTGGAGGCCAGTGCCCCCTCTTTCAGACCGAAATCGGTCACCAGACCGATACCTATACCGCCGCTCTTGCCANNCGCTCTTACCATAGCGCTCGACGCAGACAAGCTTGAGCAGATCACGTTCGGGATCGGCGACAACTTCGCCATCCCTCACGGTCGGTGCGAGCACCACCTGCTCGGTGAGCAGTTGCTCAGGCACAGGCCTGATACACCGCACTCGGGCCGTCCGTGATTCGAGGCGAAACGAGACCTCGCTCAGTTCGGGTAGGGAAACGGTATTGCTCACGGAGCCGGCGTCGACCCTGGACCGCTCGATCGTCCCGACGATACGACCATCCGTAGCGACCAACCGGCCCTCGTTGTAAACAGAAGAAACGCGGTAGTCGGCAAGGTCCTCGATCACCGCCAGATCGGCAAAATACCCGGCGGCCACCGCACCGCGCCGGGATAGACCGAAGTAGCGCGCGGTATTGAAGCTGGCGCAACGAACCGCGTAGGCCGGCTCCACCCCCGCCGCGATCGCCCTACGCACCAATACGTCCACCCCGCCTTCCTCCAAAAGATCGTGGGGAAACCGGTCGTCGGTGACGAGACCGATTCGGTCACCATGCTTCAGTGCGATCAACGGCATCAGGTCATCTAGAGCGCGAGTAACCGAGCCTTCTCGGATCATCAGAAACCTGCCGGCCTGCAACTTCTCCAACCCCTCTTGAAGCGTGGTCGACTCGTGATCCGAGGCGATCCCCGTAGCGAGATAGGCCTGAAGGTCGCGTCCACTGAGCGACGGAGAGTGACCATCGGCAGGTTTGCGGTGGGAATCGGCCAGCAGGGCCTTGGAGAGGTTTTCGTCATCTCCGGCAATCACCGCCGGAAAGCTCATGATCTCAGCCACACCCACCACCCGCGGATGTGCCAGCAAGGTTTCGATCTCTGCGAGGCCGAGTACCGCTCCAGAGGTTTCAAGCAGGGTCGAGGGCACGCAGCTCGGTGCTGTGGCCCAGACGCTAAGCGGTAGATCCTCGCTGCTGTCGATCAGCCACTCGATTCCGGCGACACCGGCGACATTGCCGATCTCATGAGGGTCGCAAACCACCCCAGTCACCCCTCGCGGCACCACCGCCTCTGCATAGGAAGCCGGCGTCACCAGCGAGGACTCGATGTGAACGTGACCATCGATCAAACCGGGGGCCACGTAGCGGCCATCCAGATCGATAACCCGATCGGCGTCTGCTCCCGCATACACCGCTCCCACCCCCGCGATCAGGCGCCCCGCCAACAGAATGTGGGTTCTCTCGATCTCGAGCGTGAAGACGTTCAAGAGAGTTGCGTTGCTAAGAAGCAGAGTTCCGGGCCGCCGGCCCGCCGCCACATCCACCGCCCGCTTGAGCTCCGCCAGCGAGACTTCACCTTGTCGACCACGAGGATTACCAGACATGCACTACACTCCGTAGTGAAGGATACGTCAGCTGCCCCCATCCGGCATGAGGCCAGTATAGCCCGAGCAAGCACAAGCGAGCCGCCGGCCCCACAAGGCCGGCGACCCAACGACTATATAGGAAATCCTACGCTGCTTACGGTTCCCCTTCCCAGGGACCGACCACGTTCTCGGCAGCCCACTGCAGACTCAAGAGCTCTGCGAGGGTGGCCCGCTCGCCTTCGGCATAGACTCGGTTGCCCTTACGATCGGACAAGGGACCTGTAAACGGATCGAAGGTGGGCTCAGAAACCTGCATCTGTGCCAGACGCTCGAACACGAGGTCGTAGACGCTGATCTCGCCGAACTCGGCGTCGTCGATAATCGCCGCCTGCAAGGCTTCCGCATGAACAGGATTGATGACTACCCCCGGCGCTGCTGCAGCCTCGACGGCTTCATCTTGGAGCAACCAGAAGTAGTCGAGCTCCTCGAGGTTTTCACTGGTGTAGGTGCCGTCTATGACCCCCTGCAAGAAGTCGATATAGATCAATTCCCAATTCACCAGCTGACCGCTGACGACGGTTTCG
>JABAHR010002392.1_pt6 | contig 10255 bp, 8 predicted proteins | sample 7062101 | NCBI WGS metagenome assembly JABAHR01 (sample SAMN14534553, study PRJNA622989) | marine sediment metagenome | biome: marine biome [ENVO:00000428]; feature: marine pelagic biome [ENVO:01000023]; material: deep marine sediment [ENVO:00002113] | place: India: Gulf of Kutch | collected...
CCGCGATACTGCTTGTAGGCTTCGAAATAGGTCTTCTGCGCCACCACCACGTCGAGCGGACGGGTGCGCGAACAGGCGTCGGCATATTTGTCGACCTCGGCCTCCAGCTGGTCACGCGGCACCACCGAGTTGACGAAGTTGCAGTCGGCCATTTCCTGCGCGGTAAACGGCCTGCCGGTGAAGACCATTTCGGAGAACTTGCGGTATCCCATGGTCTCCAGCCAGGTCCACATGCGCGGCCCCCAGCCGGCATAGCGGAAGGAGGGGTGGCCGAGCAGGGCGTCCTCCGAGGCGATGACCATGTCGNNGAACGAGGGATGGCCGAACAGCGCGTCGTCGGACGAGATGACGAGATCGGCATCGCCGCACTGGTAGAAATGCCAGCCGTAGCAATAGCCCTTGGCCTCGACGATGGAGATCTTCTTGAACTCCTGCAGCGGGCGCTGCCCGGCGGCGGCCTTGACGTAATAGTCGGTCAGCGAGTGGAGGTGGCGATAGGAACCGGGCGGAGGCGCCTTGACCCCCGCATGCTGGCCGATCTCGAGATCGTCGAGGAAGTTCTCTCCCTCCTCGGGATTGAGATAGATGTCGCCGTGTTCGTCGAGATCGCCGCCGGTACCGAAATCATCGCCTTCGCCGCGAATGACCAGCACTTTCACCTCGTCGTCGACATTAGCCATGTGGACGTAGTCGGCATAGAGCATGCGCATGCCGATGGTCGTCGAATTGCCGCGTGCGACGCGGTCGAACGTGATGGTGGCGATGCGCCGGGCGACGTCCTTTTCGTAGCGCACATATTGCTGCGCTTCCTCGCGGTGCTGGGCTGGGCTCTTCATCTCGGCCATGGTCTCTCCCTTCTCCTCCCTTGCTGCCACTCCTGCGCCCCGCTGTATAGATCGCAGGCGCAGCAATTGAGGCATTGGACGCGAAGCCGACCCGGCCTATCATGGCTTGCATGGCGCGCGAGACGATCTTCTATGCCATCGAGGGACCGCTCGACACACTGCCCGGCGAAGGGCAATTGCGCGCCGCCAACCTGCAGGGCTTTTCCGATTACGTGCGCCGCCACCGGGCCGATCCGCGCCGCATATTGCAGCGCTTCGATATCGACCTGCACGCGCTGACCGATCCCGACGCCCACGTCAGCGCGAAATCCATGGTGGCGATGTTCGAATACTGCGCCGAACTGTTCGACGATTCCCTGTTCGGCCTGCACCTGGCGCAGCAGCAGGTGCCCGAGGTGTTCGGCTGCATCACCACATTGTGCCGCGCCGCGCCTGACATGCGCACGGCGCTCGGCGCGCTGATCGATTACGTGCCGATCCTCCATTCGCCCGAAGCCGCGCCGGAGCTGATCGTCAATGGCGAGAATGCCGAGCTGCGCTGGGAAGCGGCGCATGATCTCGGCCGCAATGATCAGGCGAATCTGCAAGCCATGGTGCTGCAACTGCGGCTGCTCTCGCGCCTCGGCTTCCCCCATTTCCAGCCGCGCTACGTCGAACTGGCGATAGAGGTCTCGCCCGGCGAGGCCGCCATCATCGAACGCGAGGTCGGCTGCCGCGTGCGCGGCAATGCGCCGGTCAATGCCATCGGCTTTGCCGCCGAACTGCTCGACCGGCCGGTGCCGACGGCCAACCGCCTCGTCTATCGCCTGCTCGGCGGCTATCTCGACCGCGTGCGGCAGGCGAGCCGGGCGACCTTGGTGGAACGGGTGCGCGACTATATTCGCGGCGACCTGCCGCGCGGCACCTGTTCGATCGAACGCTGTGCGGCCAAGATCGGCATGCCGGTGCGCACGCTGCAGGCGCGGCTGGCCGAGGAAGGACGCAGCTTCAGCCAGGTGATGGAAGACGTCCGGCGACACCTCGCCAAGGCCTATCTGCGCCTGCCCGACCGCTCGCTGGACGAGATCGCCGAATGGCTCGGCTATGGCGAACAGACGAGCTTTGGCCGCGCGTTCAAGCGCTGGACCGGGATGACGCCGCAGAAATACCGCGCCAGCCTCTGACCCTGTTTACTGGAAACCGCTCGTGTCGAGCGCAGTCGAGACACGTCGGTATGATCCTCCCGTCTCTCGACTTCGCTCGAGACGAACGGGAAGGATGAACAACCAGCAGGGAAGCGACCGGCTCAGGCCGGACGCAGCTCGTAGTCCCCCGCATCGTCGACCATGGCCTGCCAGCCGGGATAGACGACAATGGTGGTGAAGCTTTCGGTGATCACCGCTGGACCGGTGACGGTGCTGCCCGGGGCAAGCGCGGTGCCATCAAAGATCGGCGTTTCGGCAAAACCACGGCCGAGGTTGACCTGCCGGTGGCTCGATGGCTCGGCGGGTTTCTGCGGCGCGCCGAAACCGCCCTGTGCATCAGGGGATACGGTCCTTGCCTGGCTGGCCAGCCTGACGCCGGTTATCTCGGGCAGCTCGTAATCGCGAATATGGCCGTATTCCTCCATGTGCCGCGCGTTGAACAGGTCCAGCGCCCGTTCGCCCAGTTCCTCGTCGAGCCAGTCGAGATCGCCCAGAGCACCCTGCTCGACATCGAAGGAGAGCGAGAAATTCTGCCCCGGATAGCGCATGTTGAGGCGCCAGGTGGCCGCCACATCCTGCGCCGCGAAGCCGGATTGTTCGAAGAAATCCTGCGCGCGGGACGCCAGTTCGCCCCACAGGCTGCGCATCCGCTCAATCGGCAACTCCTTGACCCCGGCGATGACGGAGCGCTCCTCGTCAATCGTCGGATCGGCCACCAGCGTACCGAGAGCAGAGAAGGTCGGGCTGGCGCGCGGCACCAGCACCCGGTCGATGCCCAGTTCCTCGGCCTGGATCGCGGCAAAGGCCGGGCCATTGCCGCCATAGGCGAGCATTGAAAGGTCAGCCGGGTTGACGCCGCGGCGGGCGGTGGTGCGCAATATGCCGTCGACCATGTTGGCATTGACGATGCGCAAGGCATCGAATGCCACCTCCTCGGCGCTCTTGCCCAGTTCCTCGCCAATCGCGGCAAAGGCCTCTTCCACGCCTTCACGCGAGAGGCGGAAGTCGCCACCGGCAAAGGCCTGTTCGTCGGAGAGGATTCCCAGCAGCAGCAGGGCATCGGTCACGGTCGGTTGCGTGCCGCCGCGCCCATAACAGATCGGCCCCGGCGTCGAGCCGGCGCTTTTCGGCCCGACCATGAGCGCACCTGCGGTGACATGAACGATGGAGCCACCACCGGCGCCGAGCGTTTCGACCTGCACCATCGGCACGCCGACAAGATAGCGGTGATGCATGTTCCAGCCGGCTTCGGCAGGGGCGGTGCCGTCACGCACCAGGCTCATGTCGTAGGAGGTACCGCCCATGTCCACGCACAACAGGTCGCGCGCACCCTTGGCTGCCCCGACATGCGCCGATCCAACCACGCCGCCTGCCGGCCCCGATGCCAGCACGCGCACGGGTGCGCCTTCGATGTAATCGACGCTCATGACTCCGCCGGAAGCCTGCATCACCATCAACCGCCGCGAATAGCCCGCCTCGGCGAGGCGCTGCACCAGCCGGTCGAGGTAGTCGGCGACGACCGGCGCGACGAAGGCATTCACCACCGTGGTGCTGGTGCGGTCATACTCCGGCGCGCGTGGCAGCACGCGGTGGCTCTGCGAGATCAGCACGCCGGGCATTTCCTCGGCCACGATCCCGGCCACGCGTTCCTCGTGCGCCGGGTTGAGGAAGCTGAACAGGAAGGAGATGGCGACCGATTGGACGCCCTGCTTCCTCAGCCGGGCGCATTGCGCGCGCACCGCATCCTCGTCGAGCGCGGTATGCACGCTGCCATCGGCAGTGATCCTTTCCGGCACCGTCAGACGGCGACGGCGCGGGACGATTTCGGGCGGCGGCGCCAGCGTCGCGTCCCAGATATCCTCCTTGTAGCCGCGGCGATATTCCATCTCGTCGCGAAAGCCCTCGGTGCAAAGCAGCCCGGTTCCCGCGCCTTCCATCTCGATCAGCGCATTGTCGGCCACGGTCGTGCCATGGACGATGGCCTCGCATTCACCGAGGAAGGTGGAGAGCTCCTCGCCTTCCATCTGCGCCAGCCGTTCGAGCCCGCTCATCACGCCGAGCGAGCGATCCTCCGGCGTGGTCAGGTTCTTGGTCAGCGATTGCGCCCCGTCATCCCGGAGCAGGGCGAAATCGGTGAAGGTGCCGCCAATATCGATGCCGATGCGATAGGAGGTCATTGTGCTGCCTCCTGCCGCTCGGCCATCTCGGCGCGCAAGGCCGCAGTCGCATCCTCGTCCACCGCGAGATCATACTCATCGAGGCTGCCGGTCAGCACCACGCCATAGCGCGTGCGCGCTCCCTCAAGGCTGACCAGCTCATCGAGCACGTCCTCCAGCACCGCCGCCGGATCGCGCTTGATGGCAGGGCCAAAGCCGCCGCCCCCGCCATGCTGGTAGGCGATCACCGCATCAGCCGGGAGCATGGCCTGTTCGCGCAGGTGGATGCGCCGCTCGTTCTCGCTGCCGACTTCGAAGTGGTTGGTATAGGGCGATCCGGGGTCGCCACCGCACATGCCGCTGATCGGATGGTCGTGGCTGACCATCCACGCGGTCGCCATCATCGGCTGCAGCACCTGCTTGACGTTGCGGCTACCGGGCATGCCGCGCCACTGGCCGGCACCGCCGGCGTCAATGGTCATCTCGCGGCTGATGTTGAGCACCGGGAAACGGCTTTCGCCATCCTCCGCCTGGCTCAGCAGAAGGTTGCCGAGGCTGGACGGGCACGAGCCCCAGCCATCCTGCCCCTTCACCGCATTGGCATCCATGCTGCGGCTGTCGACGCCCTGGTCCATGAACATCTGCCCGTTCTCGTCAAAACCGATCACCGCATTGGGCATGCCGATCTTGTAGACCTGCGGCTGCGCCCGTTCAGGCACGACCTCGGACAGCGCCACGCAGATCGCCTCGGTGATCTCGCAGGCCGGGTGGAAACTGCCCAGTGCCGCCGGCTTGTTGGGCGGCGGATTGGCGATGCAGCCTTCGGGAATGGATATGTCGACCGCATTGAACAGCCCCTCGTTCTTGACGATCGAGGGATCGATCATGCTGGCCAGCTGCACCATCACGTAGCCGCGCGAATTGGCAAAGGTGTTCCACACGCCGGTCAGTTCCTGTCTCTCGTCCGTGCCAGCGAGGTCGACCGAGAGATTGTCGCCATCCACGGTTACGGCGACATGGACCTTGATGTCCTTGGTCCCCGCCGTGTCATGGTCGATCCAGGTCGTCGCCTCGTAAGTGCCGTCGGGCCATGCGGAGACCACCTCGCGGAACTGGCGCTCGGTCTGCTCGATCGAGTGGTTTATTTATCGCCGCGCGCACGGTGTCGGGGCCGTAGCGCCGGGCCAGCCCGGCGATACGCTCCACCCCGCGCTCGACCGCGCCGATCATCGCCGCAAGGTCGCCGGCAAAGGTGGCAAAGCGGTTGTTGCGCACGATCATGTTGATCACATCGCGCCTTTTCTCGCCGCGGTGGACCAGCTTGACGCAAGGAATCGCCAGCCCCTCGGTATAGATATCGGTCGCCTCCAGCGTGAAGCCGCCCGGATCCTTGCCGCCGGTGTCGCCCTGGTGGGCCTGCAGAGCGATGCAGGTCAGCAGCTGCCCCTCGTCGTCGAACACCGGGCCATAGACGTTGTAATCCGGCAGGTGCCCGCCGCCGGCATCGGGATCATTGCCGAGGAAGATATCGCCCGCGCCCCAATCGTATTCCTCGCGGTGCATCAGGCCATAACGCACGGTCAGCTGGGAAACGAAGGTCAGGTGCGGCGTGCCGATGGCGCCCATGGCCAGCCGCCCGTGGGCATCGACGATGGCGGCATTGCGCTCGTTCGACTGGTTGATGATCGGGCTGGAGGCTGCCCGCCCGAGATGGGTTGCCGCCTCGAAGCAGATCGTCTCGAAAGCGCCGCGAATGATGTCTGCGGTGACCGGGTCGATGGCGACCTCGCTCGGCAGGGCTGGCGGGCGCTCGGCAAGCTGGCGGCGCAGGGCAAAGGTCATCTGGCGGTGTTCCCCGGAACTGACATCTCTCTTTCCCTGCAATGCGGGAGGGGAACCGCGCAATCTCTGCACGAGGCGCAATATCTTCTGCCGATCGCGCAGCCCTCGCGCGATTTTCCTGTCAGCCGGAGAGGTCGTCCAGATGCACTTCCCGGCCCGGCCGATCGATTCTTACTTCGATGCAATCGCCCTTCCCCCCCAGCCGGAACTGAAGGCCGGGCGTCGCGGGATCCTCCCAGTCTTCCGGCGTGAGTGGATGGGCCGCAAGGTCGCGCCACTGCCCGTCTTCTGGAAAGCAAAGGAACATTTCGCGCCGCCTGGCACGCAATTCGCCGAGCCGCGCGACATGCGCCTCCAGCTCGCGGTCGCGGTTCTCCCAGTCGAGCCAGCTGATGGCATTGTCCTGCGCATAGGCATTGTTGTTGCCTTGCTGGGTGCGTCCGAATTCGTCGCCCGCCGTGATCATGATTGTGCCGGTGGAGGCGAACAGCGTGCCGAGCATGGCGCGGATATCGGCAGCGCGGCGGGCCAGCAGGTGCGGGTCATCGCTCGGCCCCTCTACTCCATTGTTCCAGCTGAAGTTCTCGCCGTGCCCGTCGCGGTTCTCCTCGCCATTGGCGAGGTTGTGGCGGTGCTCGTACGCCACCGTGTCAGCGAGGGTGAAGCCGTCATGCGCGGCGAGGAAGTTCACGCTGCGACAGTCATCGCCGAAGATGTCGGAAGAGCCGGCAAGCCGCGTCGCCAGCTCGCCAATCGTCGCATCGCCGCGCCAGAAGCGGCGCGCGTCGTCGCGGTACCTGTCGTTCCATTCCAGCCAGTTAGGCGGGAAATTGCCGAGCTGGTAGCCGCCCGGCCCGACGTCCCAGGGCTCGGCGATCAGCACCCGGTCGGCCAGCAGCGGATCGGCAGCAATCTCGGCGAAGATCGGCGCGTCGGCAGCAAAGCCCGGCCCGCGCGCCATCACCGGGGCAAGGTCGAAGCGGAAGCCGTCCACGCCGCAATGGCGGACGAAGTGGCGCAAGGTTGCCAGCGCCAGCTCGCGCACGTGGACATTGGCGAAATCGAGCGTGTTGCCGCAGCCAGTATCGTTGACCAGCCACCCCTCGGGCTCGCGCGCATAGGCGGCATCGTCGAGCCCGCGCAGGCTGATGACCCCGCCCTCCATGTCGCTTTCGCCCGTATGGTTGAGCACGAGGTCGAGGATCACGCCGATCCCCTCGGCATGCAGCGCCGCCACCGTTTCGCGCAGTTCCGCCACCCCGCCCGGACACAGGCCGGGATCGAGCGCCANNAGCGGCGGCAGGTGCCGCTCGTCGATCCAGGCGGTGATCGGCATCAGCTCCACCGCGCTGACATGCAGCTTCTTCAGATGCGCGATGATGGAGGGATGGGCGAGCGCGGCAACGGTGCCGCGCAGCTCCTCCGGCACATCGGAATGCAGGCGCGTGAAGCCCTTGACGTTGAGCTCGTAGACCAGCCCCCCTCGCACGGAGACCGGCGGCTGGCACCTTGCTTGCGGCAGGCTCGGCTGGACCACCGCGCGCGGCACGATGTCCGCCGTATCCTCGCCGAACCGGGCAAGCGAGGGATGCTGGGTAAAGCGCCGGTCGAGCTCCACGGCATAGGGATCGACCAGCAGCTTGGCCGGATCGAACCACAGTCCCTTGTCCGGCGCCCATTCGCCATCGGCGCGGTAGCCATAGGCCTCGCCGCTGCAATCGCGCGGCACATGGGCGACCCACAGATCGCCCTGCTGCGTCATCGGCACGCTCGTCTCGACATTGTTCCCGCCCTCCCACAGGCACAGGGTCACGGCGCGGGCATGGGGGGAACGGACTGCGAAAGTGGTTTCCGAAGGCGTGACGGAAACGCCGGGAGTGATGGTCACTTATGGGCCCCGGTCAACCGCCGGTAGAGATCGGCATAGGCGGCCGCGCTCGCTTCCCAGCCGAAATCGGCGCGCATGCCGCTCTTCTGCAGCGCCTGCCAGGCAGGCTTGTCCGCATAGAGGCGGATCGCCCGGCTGATCGCCAGCGAGAAGTCGTCATAGCTGGCTTCGGAAAAGACAATGCCGGTCGCGCTGCCTTCGGCCATGGCCGCGGGATTGGCGTCGATCACCGTGTCCGCCAGCCCGCCGGTGCGGGTGACGATCGGCACGCAGCCATAGGCAAGGCCGTAGAGCTGGGTCAGCCCGCAGGGTTCGAAGCGAGAGGGGATGAGGATGGCATCGCCCCCGCCCTGCATCAGGTGCGAGAGCGGCTCGTCGTATCCGAACTTCAGCCCCACCCGCCCCGGATGGCGCTCGGCCGCCTGGTTCAGCTCCTGCTCCAGCGCGACATCTCCGGAGCCGAGCAGCGCCAGCCTGCCGCCGAGGCCGACGAGATGGTCAATCACCTCCAGCAGCACGTCCACGCCCTTTTGCCAGGTCAGGCGGCTGATCATCACGAACAGCGGGCCATCGTCCCTTGCAAGACCGAATGTCTTTTCCAGCGCGCGCTTGTTGGCCTTGCGCTTGCCCAGCCCCCGCGCGGTAAAGTTCGCCGCCAGAGCGGGATCGCTTGCCGGGTTCCATTCCGCATGGTCGATGCCGTTCAAGATGCCTTCGACGAGGTGCGAGCGGGCCCTCACCACGCCATCAAGCCCCATGCCGAAGCGGGCGGTGTGGATTTCGCGGGCATAGGTCGGGCTGACGGTGGTGACGGCATCGGCCGTCACCATGGCGCCCTTGAGCATGCCGACGCCGCCGTGAAATTCCACGCCATCCATCGTCCATGCCGCATCGGGCAGGCCGAGGCGGGCGAATATCTCCCCGCCGTAGTAACCCTGGAAGGCCATGTTGTGGATGGTGTTGATGCTCGGCACCGTCGCGCCGCCAAAGCGCAGGTATACGCAGGCCATGGCGGCCTGCCAGTCATGCGCATGGACGAGGTCGAAGCGGCGTTTGCCTCCACCCGCACCCGCCAGCTGTGCCGCCGCCAGGCCGAGGGCGGCGAAGCGGCGCCAGTTGTCGTCCCAGTCGCTGCCGGTGGGATTGGTATAGGGCCCACCCTCGCGGGCAAAATAGGCCGGCGCATCGAGCACCAGCAATTTGCGCCCGTCGGCCAGTTTTGCGGACAGCACGCGCGCCGGCTCGCCCAGCAGGGAATCGAAGGCGAGCAGCTTGCGCGTCTTGCCGACCGCTTCCATCACCGCCGGATAGCCGGGCAGCAGCGTGGTCATCTCCACGTCCTGCGCCACCATGGCGGCAGGCAGGGCACCGACCACATCGGCAAGGCCGCCGGTCTTGATCAGCGGCACCGCCTCGGAAGCGACCGAGAGGACTTTCAGGCTCATCCCAGCTTGTCGATCATGTCCTTGTTGATCAGGCACACGCCCTTTTCGGTGCGACGGAAGCGCTTGGCATCGAGGACCGGATCCTCACCGACGACAAGGCCTTCGGGAATGCGCACGCCGGCATCGATGATGACGTTGCTGAGCTGCGCGCTGCGGCCGATGTTGCAATAGGGCAGGATCACCGCATTCTCGACGCTCGACCAGCTACCCATCTTGACCCCGGTGAACAGCAGGCTCTTTTTCGCCAGCGCGCCCGAGACGATGCAATCCTGCGAGATCAGCGAGGATATCGCATGGCCGCGCCTGCCCTCCTCGTCATGCACGAACTTGGCCGGGGCAGCGACGACCTGGTCGGTCCAGATCGGCCAGTCGCGGTCGTAGAGGTTGAGCTTGGGGACGACGTCGGTGAGGTCGAGATTGGCCTCGAAATAGGCATCCAGCGTGCCGACATCGCGCCAGTATTCCTCGATCTGGTCTGCCGCGCGAATGCAGGAATCGGTGAAGCGATGCGCCTGCGCCTTACCGTGCTTGACGATGTAAGGGATGATGTCGCCGCCAAAGTCGCGCTTCGAATCCGGGTCGGCGGCATCGCGGCGCAACTGCTCGAAGAGGAACTCGGTTTCGAACACGTAAATGCCCATGCTGGCCAGCGCCATGTCCGGCTGGTCGGGAATGCCGGGCGGGTCCTTGGGCTTCTCGACGAAGGCGGTAATCTGGTCGCTCTCGTCGACATGCATGACGCCGAAGCCGGTCGCCTCCATGCGCGGCACCACCAGGCAGCCCACGGTCACGTCCGCGCCGCTGTCGACATGCTGGCGCAGCATCAGCTCGTAATCCATCTTGTAGACATGGTCGCCGGCAAGGATGACCATGTACTTCGGCGCATGGCTCTGGA
>JABAHR010005844.1_pt1 | contig 10250 bp, 8 predicted proteins | sample 7062101 | NCBI WGS metagenome assembly JABAHR01 (sample SAMN14534553, study PRJNA622989) | marine sediment metagenome | biome: marine biome [ENVO:00000428]; feature: marine pelagic biome [ENVO:01000023]; material: deep marine sediment [ENVO:00002113] | place: India: Gulf of Kutch | collected...
GCGGCGACCACGCCGCGTGGCTTTCCCATGCGCAGAGCGTATGTGGTCTGTCTCGCGTAATCCAGTTCATGACAGCCGACCGATGACGCCACGCCATCGTGGCGTCTACCATGAGACTGTAATTTGCGTACAGGCTGCCCGCGCAGAAGCAACGGTCGGGTTCTGTGCCCACTGGCTTGAAGAATGCAACGGCGCGACCAGCGATACCTGGGTGAGCTTCTATCGACATTCAGGCAAACACGCCGTGCAGATACCAGTCGCGGTGCGCGCGCAGCTCGCGGTAGATCCAGTAGCAGGCGCCGCTCGGGTGCAGGGCTTCGAAGTAGTCGCGGGCGATGTCGTTGCCGTCCCACCAGCCGCTCTCGATGCGCTCCGGCCCGCGGGCGAGGTGTAATTTTCCATCGAGCCAGGGAACGCCCGTCACCGACTGCAGCATCTGCGGTGGATTCAGCAGCCACAGCGGCCGGCGCGGATAGTGAAGCGATGCTTCGGCGGCGCTCTCGCCCAAAGCACAAATGCGCCACGCCCGCTCCGGGCGGTGATCTGCCGCGAGCGCGAGCCCCTGCACCGCCTCGCGCCCGAGGCGCGAGCGCAGCCGCTCCACCAGCGCGCGCCAGTCGCCGCCGGCAACCGCCTGCTCGCCGTAGAGATCCGGACTCGAGGGCGCCAGAGGCAGAATATGACGCGCCCGGATCCCCAGATAGACGACCGCTTCGACGAGCGCCACGCGTGCGAGCCGCTCGCGCAGGAGCAATAAAAGATGCGCGGCGTCGCGGCTCGGCGCCACCAGCTCGAGGACGAGACGGGTCGCAGGGCCGCGCCGATGCGCCAGATGCCACTCGAGCGTCTGCACGCCACCGGCCCGGGTCTGCAGATAGCCCGAGAGCTCGAGCAACAGCCGCTCGGCGGCGATCAGCAACGTCTCGGTGTCCCCGATCTCTCCGGGCAGACTCAGGCGGCGCTCGAAGATGGGCGGCGGCGTATAGGGCAGGCGCGGATCGGCGCGCTTGCCGAGGGCGCGATCGAGACACGCCAGCAGCCGCGGATCGGTGCGCCGCGCCGTGCCGTCCCGCGGCAGACGAACGCAATCGCCGAAGCGCTCGATGCCGACGCTGCGCAGGTCCTGCTCGATGCGCGCGGGCAGATCGAGAAACGCCAACGGCACCGGCGCGAGGCGCGCCGGCAATTGATGCATGGCCGTCACCGGCTTCTCCCATCCGGCCCGGGCCAGCAGCCAGGCGCCCAGCGGCGTCGGCGCAACGCCGAAACGCGCGCTGTAACCGAGTCCGTCGATGGCCCGGCGCACCCGCTCGAGGAGCGCGTCCAGGCCGCCGAACAACGCCAGGCTGCCGCCGATCTCCAGCAGCAGCCCGTCGGGCGGCACCAGGCTCACGAACGAGGTGAACTGACCCGCCCAGGCGGCGAGACCCTCCAGCGCGGCGGCTTCCGCCGCCTCGTCGCGGGGTGCGAGAACGAGATTCGGCACCAGCGCGCAGGCGGCGCTTGCCGACAGGCCGGCGTGCACGCCGGCGCGCGCGGCGTTTGCGTCGGCGGCGGCGACGACGGCGCCGGAGATCACCGCCACCGGCGGCGCGGCGGCGCGCGGCCCGCCGAGAACCTCCAGCGCAAAGCGCGGCAGGTAGAGCGCGAGCCACAGATGCGATGGCCTCGCAGGGGACGCACTGGTTTTCCCGGGGACGGATTCGATATCCGTCGCGTCAGAAAATAAGCGTCCCCCCTTCAGAGCCCTCATGATTATTCATCCAGACCGATCTCCACCCGCGCGCCCGGCCTGCCCCGGCACTTGAGCACCTCGACGGCCAGGCCGCGGGCGGCAGGGGCGACGCGCAGGCGCAACGACGCGGGCGATGCGCGAGCGGGCGCCGTCCCGCAGAGGAACAGCAGCGCCCAGGCGCCGCCGCTCTCCGCCGCCAGCTGCAGGCGGCGCAGGCGGCGCGGGTGCATGCGCGCCGGCCACGCCAGCACCGCGCCGCACACTCCCGAACGCAGCGCCTGCTCCACGCTCCACAGCTGCTCGGCGGCATTGTCGGCGCGCACCCACAGAACGCGCGGCAGCACGACGCCCCGGGCCGCGAGCGCCGGAGCGTAGGGCACGCCGGGCGTTCCCACCCACGCGAGCCAGCGGCCACGGCCGCTGAGCTCGGCGAGCGCCGGCATCACCAGGCGCAGCTCGCCGACCCCCTGGCGGGTAACCTGAATCTCGGTGAGCGCGCCCATGGGCCAGCCCGCATCGGGGAGCGCCTCGTCGAGCGGCGGGAAACCGGTGGCCAGGGTACCCGCCGGCGGCGCCCGCCGGCGCCAGATGGCCGGGTGGCGCCGCAGCGCCTCGAGCGCCGCGCTCACAGGTTACGGCGGTTGCGGATGACGCCCACACCGATGCCCTCGATGACCAGGGACTCCCGGCGCAGGTCGACGACCAGGGGCGAGAAGGCGTCGTTCTCCGGCATCAGGCGCACCGTGTTGCCGCGGCGCCGGAAACGCTTGACGGTCACCTCGTCGTCGATGCGGGCGACGACGATCTCGCCGCTCTCGGCCGTGGGCTGGCGGTGCACGGCCAGCAGATCGCCGTCGAGAATGCCGGCGTCGCGCATGCTCATGCCTTTCACGCGCAGCAGATAATCGGCACGTGGACGGAACAGGCGATTGTCGATCTGGTAGTGACGCTGGATGTTCTGCTCGGCGAGGATCGGCTGTCCGGCCGCCACCCGTCCGACCACCGGCAGCCCGGTCTCTGCGCCATCGCCGAGCAGCCGGATACCCCGAGAGGTGCCGGGGAGGATCTCGATGGCCTCCTTGCGCACCAGCGCCTTCAGGTGATCCTCGGCGGCGTTGACCGAGCGAAAACCGAGCCCCTCGGCGATCTCGGCACGGGTGGGCGGGAACCCCTCCTGCTCCATGAATGCCTGGATGAAGAGCAGGACCTGGCTCTGGCGTGGGGTAAGGGGCAGCATGCTTCAGCCTCGCGTAGGAATCTGTAAATATATACAGTATCCCGCGGGCGAAGCCAAGCGTCGGCGCAGCGGGCCGCGCCGCGCCCGGCCCGACCTACACCCGCACCACCATCGGACCCATGGGGCGCCCGCCAATGAGATGCAGGTGCAGATGGTCGACCACCTGACCGCCGTCGCGGTTGCAGTTGATGATGAGCCGGTAGCCGCTCTCGTCGATACCCGCCTCGCGGGCGAGACGCCGGGCCGTCAGCAGCAGGTAGCCTGCCAGCGACTCGTCCTCATCGTCGAGGTCGTTGGCAGTGGCGATCTCCTTGTTGGGGACGATCAGTATGTGCACCGGAGCGGCCGGGTTGATGTCCCGGAAACAGGTCACCCGATCGTCCTGATAAACGATATCCGCCGGCGCCTCGCCGCGGATGATCTTCGAGAAGATGGTCGACATGACGGTGCTCCCCTCGGGCAATTGGCGTGCGCATCATCGGCGAGGCGCCGCGTAAAAACCAGCCGCTCACCCGCACGCCGGGGGATCGCGCGGCGCGCCAATGGCCGCACAATGGGAATCGAAGTAGCTCCAAAACGCGACCATTTCCGGTATGCTACGCTCCACGCCGCAGCCTATCCGGGGCCACCCCGGCGGGTACTGACTTCGGAGAATTCGGAGAATTCGGAGAGGAGGAGGACTCCATGGCCAAAGTGATGAAAACAGGCCATTCAGCGGACGAGCGCGCGGCAAAGCATCTCTATCACTTCATCGACGGCGAGCGGATTTCCGGCGAGAGCAATCGCTTCGGCGACGTCTTCAACCCGGCAACCGGCGGGGTGAGCGCCCACGCGCCCTACGCGAGCGCCCACGAGGTACGCAGAGCGATCGCGTCAGCCAAAGCCGCCTTTCCGGCCTGGTCGGCGACGCCGGCCGCGCAGCGCGCACGCATTCTGTTCCGCTTCCGCGACCTGGTGGAGGCGCACAGCGGCGAGCTCGCGGAGATCGTCTCGCGCGAGCACGGCAAAACCCTCGACGACGCGCGCGGCTCGGTGCAGCGCGGCGCCGAGATCGTCGAGTTCGCCTGCGGCATCCCGCAGCTTCTCAAGGGCGAGATCAACGAGAACGTCGCCAATGAGGTGGACAGCTACAATATCCGCCAGCCGCTCGGCGTGTGCGCAGGTATCACGCCCTTCAACTTTCCGGCGATGGTTCCCATGTGGATGTTCCCCATCGCCATCGCGTGCGGCAACACGTTCGTGCTCAAGCCCTCGGAGCGCGATCCGTCCTGCGGGCTGAGACTCGCCGAGCTCGCCATCGAGGCCGGGCTCCCCAAGGGCGTGCTCAACGTGGTCATCGGTGACAAAGAAGCGGTCGACGCGCTGCTCGAGGATCCGGACGTGGCTGCCGTGAGCTTCGTCGGCTCGACACCCGTCGCCGAGTACGTCTACAACACCGCCAGCGCGAACGGCAAGCGCGTTCAGGCGCTCGGCGGCGCGAAGAATCACCTGGTGGTCATGCCCGATGCCGACATGAATCAGACGGTCGATGCCCTCATGGGCTCCGCCTACGGCTCGGCGGGCGAGCGCTGCATGGCCATCTCGGTGGCGGTGGCCGTCGGCGACGAGACCGCCGACGAGCTGGTCAGCCGTCTCAAGCCGCGGGTGGAGTCGCTCAAGATCGGCGCCTACGACCAGGAAGGCGTCGAGATGGGCCCGCTCGTCACGGGCGCGCACCGGGACAAGGTGAGAGGGTACGTAGATGTCGGCGTCGAGGAAGGCGCAGAGCTGGTCGTCGACGGCCGCAACGAGGCCGTGCCCGATCACGAGCAAGGCTTCTTTCTGGGCGGCTGCCTGTTCGACAAGGTAAAGCCGGACATGCGCATCTACAAAGAGGAAATCTTCGGCCCTGTCCTGAGCGTAGTGCGCGCAAAGGACTACGAAGAAGCGTTGCAGCTCGTCAACGACCACGAATATGGTAACGGCGCTGCAATTTTCACCCGCGACGGTGATGCAGCCCGTAACTTCACGAGTCGCGTGCAGATCGGCATGGTGGGTGTGAACGTGCCGATCCCGGTGCCGACCGCTTATTACAGTTTCGGAGGATGGAAGCGATCGCTTTTCGGTGACCACCACATGCACGGTCCGGAAGGCGTGCGTTTCTTTACGCGCCAGAAAACGATCACCTCGCGATGGCCGTCGGGCATTCGCGAGGGTGCTGATTTTTCGATTCCGCGCACACGCTAGAATCAATCGCCCGGGGGAGGAGCGCCGGCGATGCGCAGGGATGAGAGGAGTGCCGCTCGCGTGAGCGGCCGTAGTATCGATTCGAGCGGTTACCCGCGATGCTCGGGCGATCGCGCGCATCATACGCGAGGTGCAATTCGACTATGCAGAATCTCCGTGCTCATCGGGCAAGCAGCCGACGTCGACACCATGGTGTAACGGCCCTTGCAATAGTGCTCGGTCTCGTGATGGCAGCCGTCACATGGGACCTCTCCCCCTTCTACGACGGTTCCTCCGGCGGCGACACGATCGCAAAGCGCGCCACTCGGGCGGCCAGCGTCGAGCCCATATCCGATCTGAAACAGATCCGGTGGCGGCGCGAGCTGCGCGTGCTGTTGCCGAACGTACGCACAGCGCTCAACTACAGCCCGGACGCCGCCTCCTCGCACGAGTACGAGATCGAGCTCGTCAAGCGCTTTGCCGAGAAACACTATCTCGAGCTCGACTGGATCGAGGTCGATCGGTGGGAAGATCTGGTGCCGACCCTGCTCGCGGGGAAAGGCGATCTCATCGCGGCCAACATGACGATAACCGCGAGCCGCAGAGGCAAGATCGCCTTCACCGTGCCCATCGACACGGTGCGCGAGAAGCTGGTGGTGCGTGTCGGCGACGAGATCAACAGCCCGGCGGATCTCGTCGGACGCGAGGTGGCGGTTCGAGAGCGCTCTTCGTTCTGGAACCTGCTGAAAGAGTTTCGCGGGCAGCACGACAATATCGAGCTGCGCCTGCTCCCCGAGCATATTCCCGCCGCGGCGATATTGAACGGTGTCTCGAGCGGTGAATACGACATCGCGGCGGTGGACATCAGTCAGCTCGAAACGCAATCCGGACAGTGGCCGGACCTCAAGGTGGTCGAGGGCCTCACGCGGGACAGCATCATCGCCTGGGGCGTGAATCCGGAGGCGGTCAATCTTCTCGCCGCGCTCAACAGCTTTCTCGGGCGAGAGCAGCTGAAGCGTCAGAGCCGGCTCGTCTACAAGGACGATCTGCCGGGCATCAAGAACCGCCAGGTGCTTCGCGTCCTGACGCGCAACAATGCGGCCAACTACTTCGTCTGGCGCGGCCAGTTCCTCGGCTTCGAGTACGAGCTCATGAAGCGTTTCGCCGACAGCCAGGGCCTGCACCTGGAAATGATCGTGCCGAGCCGCTGGAGTGACTTGATTCCGACGCTCACGGGCGGCGGCGGCGATCTGATCGCAGCATCGATGACGGTGACGGAGGAACGCAAGAGCCAGGGCATCGCCTTCAGCAAGCCTTATAACCTCGTAACCGAAGAGCTCGTGGGTCGCGCCGACGAAGCGCGCTTCGTGGGGCCGGAGAACCTCGCCGGGCGCAGCGTGGTGCTGCGACGCTCGAGCGCGTACTGGGCGACGATGCAGGCGCTTCGCGACAAAGGCATCGAGTTCGAGCTCGTCGCCGCACCCGACAACATGGAGACCGAGGAGATCATCGCACGCGTGGCCTCGGGACAGTACGACCTCACCGTGTCGGACAGCCATATTCTGAGCGTCGAGCTCAAATGGCGCAGCGACATCAAGTCGGTGCTCACTCTCAACGGTCCTGTCGCCCACGGTTGGGCCGTGCGGGCAGAGAACGAAAAGCTGCTCGCGGCGCTGAACGAGTTCCTCGACAAAGAGTACAAGAGCCGTTTCTACAATCTCGTCTACAGCAAGTACTTCGAGAACTCCAATCGAATCCGCGATCACGTTGCCGCGCACCAGGAGCATTCCGAGAAAGGAAATATCTCGCCCTACGATGCGCAGGTGCAGAAATACGCCGAGGCATACGGCTTCGACTGGGCGCTCATCGTCGCGCAGATGTATCAGGAGAGCCGGTTCGATCCCATGGCGCAGTCCTGGGCCGGTGCGCGCGGCCTCATGCAGATTCTACCCACCACGGGCGAGCTGTTCGGCGTCGAGGATCTGCACGCCGTCGACACGAGCATCGAGACCGGCGTGCGTTATCTCGCCTGGCTGCACGAACGCTTCGAGCCGGAGTTGAGCGTACAGGATAGAATGTGGTTCACCCTCGCCGCCTACAACGCGGGCCTCGGTCACGTGCGCGATGCGCGACGGCTCGCGCGCAAGATGGGCTGGAATCCCGACCGCTGGTTCGACAACGTGGAACGCGCCATGCTGCTGCTGTCCCGGCGCAGCTTCTACCAGCTCGCCACCCATGGCTATGCCCGCGGTCAGGAGACCGTCGACTACGTGCGCCAGATCCGGGATCGCTACAACGCCTACGTACGTCTCGCGAGCGCGCAGTGATCAAATCGAGCCGGGAGGCTCGATGGTCAGCTCGATCTGGTAGCCGCCGAACCTGCGCACGTTGAGCACACCGGCGTCGAGAATCAGATACTGACCCTTGATGCCGAGCAGAGTGCCTCGAACCTCGGGAGTTTTGTCCAGGCTGATGGACGCGACGCGCTGCGGATACTCGAGCACCGGATAGCGGAACGTGCGCGACTCGCTGCCGGTGACGATCTCCGGTGCAATGCTGTCATGCTCGTCGGTGACGTTCGAGAGCGCCTTCTCGCAATCGGCCAGCAACGCGTCGCGGTGCGCCGGCAGATCGACCGCATCGGGCTCGCCTTTGAGCATCCGCCGCCAGTCGGTGCGATCCGAGACGTGATCCTTCAAGATCACCTCCACGAGACCCGAGAGCCGGCGGCTCGCGACGCGCGCAACGGGCAGCGCCTGCGAGGCACCCTGATCGATCCAGCGGGTCGGCACCTGAGACTCTCGCGTGATGCCGACCTTGACCCCGGATGTGTTGGCCAGATAGACGATGTGGGGCCGCATGCAGTGGGTCTCCCCCCACTCGGGCTCGCGGCAGGTGCCGAGATGATAGTGGCAACGCTCGGGGCGCACGATGCAGCCGTCGCAGCGTGCGAGATCGCGCAGGCATGGAAAGCAGTGGCCCTGGTTGAAGCTCTTCCTGGTGCTGCGCCCGCATGCAATACAGTGGATGTCACCGGTGTGTCGGATGCCGATGACGGCGCCGAGAAGCGCATTGAGTGATACCAGCCGATCGCCGACGGGCAGCGCGTAGCGCACCGGATCCCCTTCCTCGACCCGCATCTTGCGCAAATCGCCGGGGGCGAGCGACTCGCTCATCGGCATGCTCGCGCCCGTCAGCGGCATGGTCTGAAACGCGCCGTGCCGTCGCGTTTCAGCTGCTCCACGAGTCCGACCTCCCAGGTGAGATACTCCCGCATGGAATCCTCCACGCCCCAGTCTTTCTCGTAGGGCCGCAGCCAAACGTCATCGGCGACGTCGGCGAGATGCTCGGCACCCGAGGTAACCGCCATGCCCGCCGCGATCCATGCGCCGGTTCCGCCGGCCAGCACCTGCACCGGCTCGTCGGTGAGCGCGGCGGCCTCCGCGGCCGCCAGGCGCGCAAGCACGCCGTCCGACGAAGTCAGCACCAGCCGGCCGCGCCTCGGCACCGCCGCCAGGGCGCCGGCGAGGCGCGCGCGGGTCGCGAACCAGGCACCGGGAATGTGGCCTGCGCGGTACGCGCGACTCAGTCCCAGATCAACGACGCTCGCCTTGCCCTCGCGAAGCGCCGCGTCGAGGTCCGCGACCTCGATCGCGTCTGCGCGAGCCTCATCGAGACCGAGCACATGCACAGGCTCCGGACCCCGCTCGAGCTCCACGCCCTGCAACGCATTGTCGAGCACGGCGACCTCGGGCCAGCCCATCTGGTTGAGCCACGACGCGGTCATGGTGGCACGCACGCCCGTGTCATCCACCAGCACCACCCGCGAGCGCAGCGTGGCGATGAAGTGATCGGTCTCCTGAACCAGCTGCCCGCCGGGCGCCGATCGGGAGCCTGGCAGGTGCCCGGCTTCGTACTCGTACGGATGTCGCACGTCGAAGACGTAGAGCGAGCGCTCGGTCGATTCGGCGCGCCAGGCATTGAGCGTCGCACGATCGATACGCCGAACCCCGAAGCGCTCTGCGACCCGCGCCGCTGCATCGCGCGCCGCGGCCAGGCCATGCTCCGAGATGTCTCTCGCCTCACGCGTCATGCCGTGCTCGAGCCCGTGGCCGGCGAGATGCCAGCCCATGGTGCCGTTGCGAAGCGCCACGACGCGATTTTCAATGCCGGCATTGATCAGGGACTGCGCGCCGATGATGCTGCGCGTGCGCCCGGCACAATTGACGACCACCAGCGTGTCGGCGGACGGCGCAACATCGTGCACCCTGTAAGCCAGCTCTGCGCCGGGCACGCAGATTCCGGTGGGAATGTTGCGCGCGTGATACTCCGTCATCGGCCGGCTGTCGAGCACGACCATCTTCTCTCCCGCATCCATCATCTGCTTGAGCTCGTCTGCGGAAACCGAGGGAGTCTCGTACTCGACCTCGATGAACTCTCCGAATGCCTTGCTCGGGACGTTGACGCCGCTGAAGACTTCGAGCCCCGCTTCGCGCCAGGCATCCACGCCGCCGTCGAGCACAGCGACGTTCCGGTAACCGAGCTGGGACAAGCGTTGCGCGGCGCGCTCGGCAAGGCCCTCGCCGCCGTCGCAGACAACGATGCGCGCCGATCGGCGCGGCACCATCGCATCGGCGAGAAGCTCGAGGCGGCTCAAGGGCATGCAGCTCGCGTAGAGAATGTGTGCCTGACCGAAGCTCAGCTCCTCGCGCGCATCGAGAAGCGCGATCTCCTCATCGCCCTGGAGCAGCTCGTTGAGCTCCTTTGCAGCAACGCGCGGGCAGTCGGGTGTTGCGTTTTTCATGGTTTACTCTCGTGGTCGTCGAAGCGCAGCGCGTGCAGCCCGAGCGCGGCATTCGCGGACAAGCGGCCGTGCCCCGCTCTTGGAAACCTTATCCGGAAAACCCGGTATTGTCATGCTGGAAATCACGACACAGAAGCGCCCTGCGAAAGCGCAGTGCGGCTTGCGCGATGCGTTGCATGCTGGCCGCTCGGCTGCACAAAGGGTGTCGAAGTGATGCACGGCATCTATCTTTTCAGCTCCCAGGTTCTCGAGCCCGTCAGCAAAGCATT
>JABAHR010032790.1_pt1 | contig 10248 bp, 9 predicted proteins | sample 7062101 | NCBI WGS metagenome assembly JABAHR01 (sample SAMN14534553, study PRJNA622989) | marine sediment metagenome | biome: marine biome [ENVO:00000428]; feature: marine pelagic biome [ENVO:01000023]; material: deep marine sediment [ENVO:00002113] | place: India: Gulf of Kutch | collected...
GTCGTTCGCGGCCGGGAAGCCGAGTGTAAGTCGTATTACGGCAAGCTCTGACCCGTAATGACCGCCGCGGCGATGGGCAGCTCTGCTTTGAGAGCCTGCAGGTCCTGCTCGTTGAGCGTCTCCTGCTCGAGCAGCTGGCGGGCACCGGCCTCGAGGATCCCGCGATGCTCGCTCAAGAGGTCGAAAGCGCGCTGAAACCCCTGCTGGACGATCTCGCGAACTGCTTCGTCAATCGCGCGGGCCGTCTCCTCGCTGAACTGCCGAGTGCCTTCTACGGCAGGCATTCCGAGGAAGCTCGGCCTTTCGGTCTCGTAAGTGGCATGTCCGAGACGCTCGTCCATTCCGTATCGCGTGACCATGCTCCGCGCGATATCCGTCGCTTTAGCAAGATCGTCGGCGGCGCCCGTGGAGATCTCCTCGAAGACCAGCTCCTCGGCGGCCCGGCCTGCCAACAGCACGGCCAGCTTGCTCTCGAGCTCCTCGCGGGTCATGAGAAAACGGTCTTCGGTCGGGCGCTGAATGGTGTAACCGAGCGAACCGATACCCCGCGGGATGATCGAGACCTTGTGGACGGGGTCGGAGCCCTTGAGACACATCGCTACGAGCGCGTGCCCCATCTCGTGGTACGCGACGATTCGGCGCTCGTCGGGATTCAGAAGACGGTTGCGTTTCTCGAGGCCGGCGACAATGCGCTCGATCGCCTCCGTGAAATCGGCCAGGGCAACGGCCGCGGCGTCGCGCCGCGTGGCAAGCAGTGCCGCCTCGTTGACCAGATTCGCAAGATCGGCGCCGGAGAAGCCCGGTGTGAGCTCGGCAATTGTCTCGCGGTCGACGTCCTCGGCCAGGCTGATCTTCTTGAGGTGCACGTTGAGAATCTGCACGCGGCCGATCTTGTCGGGCCGGTCGACGAGCACCTGACGGTCGAATCGGCCGGCGCGCAGCAGTGCCGGATCGAGAATCTCGGGTCGATTCGTCGCCGCCAGCAGGATCAGGCCCTGGCTCGGATCGAAGCCATCGAGCTCCGCAAGCAGCTGATTGAGCGTCTGCTCCTTCTCATCGTGACCGCCGACCGGGCTGACGCCACGGACCCGCCCGAGCGCGTCGAGCTCGTCGATGAAGATGNNGCCGCGCCGACGCCCACGAACATCTCGACGAACTCCGAGCCGCTGATCGAGAAGAACGGCACGCCGGCCTCGCCGGCGACGGCGCGGGCCAGCAGCGTCTTGCCCGTCCCCGGTGGCCCCACGAGCAGAACGCCTTTGGGCGCTCTCGCCCCGAGCCGGCCGTAACGCTCGCGGTCCTTGAGGAACTCGACGATCTCCTCGAGCTCGGCCTTGGCCTCGTCCACGCCCGCCACGTCCTCGAAGGTGACGCGCGTGTCCTTCTCCATGTAGACCTTGGCCTTGCTCTTGCCGATGGCCATCATGCCGCCCATGCCCTGACGCTCGGCGAATCGGCGCAGAAGAAAGATCCAGACGCCTACGAATATCAATGCCGGCAGCACCCAGGAAAGGAGGTCGCGGAGGAAAGTGTTCTCGACCACGCCCTTGAATTCGACATCGTAGGGCTCGAGGGCCTCGACGAGCTCCATGTCGACGCGCGGCGTCACGAATTGATTCGGCGCATCGGGCTCACTCGTGCGGTAGGTTCCGCGCAAGGTCGTCCCGGATATCTCGACGTCGGCTATCCGGCCCTGCTCGAGCGCCGTTTGGAACTGGTCGTAGGAGATTTCCTCGACGTTGGCCTGCGCGAGCCATAGATCTCTGAGGAAGATCACCGCAAAGAATGCGAGGACGAAATACCAAATGGTCAATTGACTGGGACGTTCCATCGGTCAGTCACTCGGCAAAACAGGATTGCCCTTCACTGAGCATCGAATCGTCGCGCGGAGTCGTCCCACCGGCCGCTATGACAGCAGGGGTCGTCGACAAGGAATACGCATGCTCGCCGCGGCCGAACTCGGCCTCGGCCACGATGGCCGAGTAGCCGCCGGCTGGTCGCGCGTGCTCGTAGACGAATCTGCCGTGTCGGCTCTGCATATCCATAGACTTCCAGCTTTCGTCCCTAAAGTCACGGTCTTGCGAGTCCGCAAACCAGACGACTAACCGCTCGGCCGGCCGGCCCGCGTTCACGCAGAGCTCGATGGACTCGGGATGCGCTCGATAGGTCCACGACAGCCGCGGCAGCCCTTCGAGGCCGGCGGCATGGCGGTGAAGCGCGCGGGCACCCACAATCACACGCCTGTAGTCCTCGACACTATGCCCCTCGTTGGGCAGGTACAGCGCATACTTCGGTGCTCGCAGCCCCGGCCAGTAAAGATTGATCGAATCTATCGGGAAATACGCGTCATTCGTCGCATTGACGATGAGCTTCGGCTGCCCGAGCCGCGCTCGATAGGCGTACGGATCGATGATGCCGCGTAGAGCCTCGCCCTGCTCTTCGCTCAGAATCGTGTGCAGATTTCGCCGCGTATACGGACGGATCTCGTCCGAAGGCGCGCCCCAGACCTCGGTTTGGTGAGGAAAATGCGCGCTCATGTTGAGCGCATCGATGACGATCGGGGCGATGGCGTTCACTCGGGCGTCGACGGCGCCGGTCAACCAGGCCGTCCAGCCGCGCTTGGAGCCGCCGATCACGGTGAATGCCTCGATGTCCGCGCCCCACTCGCGGCGCGCAAAGGTCTGGCCCGTGTCCATTGCGCGCACGGCGCTTTTCACCATGGGGAGCAGCAGCGGCCAATCGGCATCGTTGGTTGCGAGAAACTGTTCCAACGTGTGGGCAATCAGCTCGTCTTCCGTCAGGTCGAATAGCGGCTGGTAAGGTACGAGATCGAGCACGACTACGATCGACTCGAGCGCTTCGGCTAGTGCCACAAAGAGATCCACGTCCTCGGTCAGCGCGTAATTTTCCGGAACGAGCTCGTATTCGTCCCGCCAGCGCCCCCCGACGAGAACGAGCGAGGCTTGCTGCTCGATCGAGAACGCCGCGGGCTTGATCAGGAACACGCGGTGCTTCCAAAGCAAGCCACGCCAGGTCTGCGAGCTCATGCGCAACTCGACGAGCTCGTTGCCCTGCAATGACAGACGACCGTGGAGCTGCCAGTCGTAGCTCGCGTCCGGATCACTTACATACGCATGCAGCGCCGTCTCTTGGGCATCCAGCTGCAGGGTCGATACGGCCATGACTGCAAAGAGCAGCGCTGCCAGCACGCGAGCTGCGATCTTCTTCGAAGCACGAATCTTCATGTGCTCGTGAAATCCCTTCTCGAACCGAAACTGGCGACGCAAGCTAGTGGCCTGTGACAGGCCACTAGGCAACTAGTTGCCGTGCGGCTTCGGCAAACATGCCAGCCGATTCCAGAACGACGAGCTTCTCACCGAGCCCGGGGCAACGGGCCCGAACATCGCCGACCGTGTCGGTCACCACGATCGAATCGAGATCGGCCGTGGCAAGGATGTCGGCGCTACCTTCTGAAAAAAGGCCATGCGTCACGGCTCCATGCGCAGCAACCGCCCCTCGCTCGCGGCATGCGCTCGCCGCCCGCGCAATCGTCGTGCCGCCGCTGATCAAGTCGTCGATAACGATCACACAAGCATCGGACACGTCTCCAGCGAAAAGCTCACCGCTGACCACGCCCTCGCTGCGATGTTTCTCGACGAATGCAAGGCCCACGTCTCGCCCGAGTTGTTTCGCGAGGACGGCGGCGAACTTCCGGGCACGCTTGACGCCGCCCACATCGGGCGACACTACGACGATCTTGTCGCTGCCGGCAACGAGACCCGAGAAATGGGCGGCCAGCACGTCCGCGGCAGACACGTTGATCTTGCGGCAGCGGAAGGCATTTTCGAATGCAGCCACGTTGTGGACGTCGGCCGTAGCTATACCGGCGACCCCTACGGCCTCGAACATCTGCGCTACGTATCTCGTCGTGATCGGGTCCCGTGACTTGGTGCGCCGGTCTTTGCGGGAAAAAGCAAGGTAAGGAACCAACACGCTCACGCTCGCCGCAGCCGCGTCACGCAGGGCGCCAACGAAGAAAAGCAGCCGGCAGAGCTTGTCGCAGGAGCTTCGACCGCCATCGGCTTGCAGTGAGTCGTACACGAGCACATCCTGACGGTCCACGGAATCGAGCGGACGAATCTTGAACTCCGTGTCCTCGAACGTGCGTTCCTCGTGCGCCGCGAGCTCTAGCCCGAGCAGATCCGCCACTTGCTGCGCCTGCGGCTTACCAGCGTCAATCCCGAACAACATCATCTCGGACAATCCCCGTGCCGTGTCAAACGCGAGTCTCTTCGCGACTGTGGCGACCCGATAAGGTCTCGACGACCTCGCTGTCCTCGAGTTGCGGGAAGTACCGGTACCACGCACCGACTGCGATGTAAGGCTCCGGCGTCGCAAGCGCAATGACCTCGTCGACGACTTCCTCGAGCCAAGCTTTCGCCTCGACGGAGCAGGTCGGCACGGCGACCAGGAGCTGCGCCGGCGCCAGCTCGCGGATCGCCATTGCTGCGGCATACATCGTTGCGCCCGTGGCAACGCCGTCATCCACGAGAATGATCGTCTTGCCCGCGATTACCGGCTGAGGCCGATCCCCGCGATACGCGGACTCGCGGCGCGCAAGCTCGGCCTGCTCACGGGTTTTCGTCGCCTCTAAGGATTCCTCTGTGAGTCCGAGGCTTGCGAGGAGCGGCTCGTTGTATACGACGCCCCCCCCGAATGCGATAGCACCCACACCCAGCTCGGGATTGAACGGCGCTCCGATCTTGCGAACGACGAGGACGTCGAGTGGCGCATCGAGCTCATCGGCAACAGCCGCCGCCACGGGCACTCCACCTCTAGGGAGGCCTAGAACGAGCAGCTCGCCGCTCGGCCGTCTTTCGGCAAGACGCTCGGCCAAGCGGCGCCCGGCATCCTCGCGATCAACGAACACGGCATTCCACCGGCAGGTCGAAGAACACACACTTCATGCCTCAGCATAATCGTTTCTCGCGCGCTCGTGCGACAATATCGGCAGCTACGTATACATGCCGATTTGGTGACTACCTAGACTCGAAAACGTGGGAGAGCCTGCAGACATCGTTCACGCCGCGGTCATCGAGCACCTGCGGCGTCCGGAGGCCTATCCCGACAACCCAGGGAGCGTCGACGCGATCGAGACGCACTTCGCCTGGGTATTCCTGTCGCGCCTATTCGTCTACAAGCTCAAGAAACCCATCCGGTTCCGGGCCATCGACTTTACGACCTTGCCCGCACGACGTGCGGTCTGCGAGCTGGAGCTCAGCTTGAACCGCAGGCTCGCCGAGTCGGTGTATGTAGACGTCGTCCCGCTTTGCCGCGAGGACGGCACCCTGCGGCTCGAAGGCGAAGGCGAAGCCGTCGAATGGCTGATCAAGATGCGTCGACTGCCCGCCGAGCGCTCCCTCGAGTCGGCCGTGACCCACGACCGCCTCGAGCCACAGGATCTCGAGCGATTCGTTCGGAAGCTCGCGCGGTTTTATCGCGCCACGCCGGCCGCGCCCTGGACGGCCAAAGACTACTTGCGAGTGCTCGCCTCGCAGTCCGGCGAGTATTGCGCTCAGCTTCAGGAGCTCGGAGATGAGGATGACCAGGAGGCGATCGAGCGGCTCCGGGCGCTACAGCTCGACTTCATCGAGCGCTCGGCCGGGCCGTTGAGTCGTCGCGTCGAAGACGGCCGCGTTGTGGACGCGCATGGCGACTTGCGGCCCGAGCATGTCTTTCTCGGCGAAGATCCACAGATCATCGACTGCCTCGAGTTCTCGGCGGAGCTGCGTCAGCTCGATACTGCGGAAGAGATATCCTTTCTGGATCTCGAATGCGGCAGGCTCGGACACCCCGAGCTGGGCCGTAAGATCTTCGAGCTCTACAGGGCCGCCTGCAACGACGACGTCGACGAGCACCTGTATCAGTTCTATCGCAGCCGGCGCTGCACCGTCAGGGGTCTCGTCAGCCTGTGGCACATCGAAGACTATCCGGCCGGCCGCCCAAGCCATTTCTGGCTCGATCAGTGCCGCCAATACCTGCAGTTAGCCAAGACGAGTATCGACGCCGCACTCGCTGCGTAACTGGGCCCCGCCATGACTCCCGCACATGTGAAGACCGCAGATGAGGTGATTACGGCGCTCGAGACGGACGCCGCAACCGGTCTCGCACCCGAGCAGGCACGCGCGCGGCTCTCGCGGTACGGCCCCAATGCCATCGAAAGCGGCGAGAGACGCTCGCTGCTCAAGATATGTGTCGGCCAGCTCTCGGATTTCATGATCATCGTGCTGCTCGTCGCAGCCGTCATCTCGGGCGTCGTCGGGACACTCCAGGACGCGGCCGTCATCGTGGTCATCGTCATCTTGAACGCAGCCATTGGCGCCACGCAGGAGCTCCGCGCCCAAAAGGCACTCGAAGCCCTTCGCCGCATGGCCGCGCCGGAAGCGCGCGTCCTGCGCGATGGAAAACCTTTGACGATACCGAGCGCAGACGTCGTGCCCGGCGACATCGTTCTGCTCGAATCGGGAAACGCCGTGCCGGCCGATTTGAGGCTGATAGAGACGACGGACCTGCAGATCGACGAGTCCGCGTTGACCGGTGAGTCGATGAGCGTGAGCAAGAACGTGGCGGTGCTCGAAAACGAGCATATGACACTCGGCGATCGGGTCAACATGGCCTATAAAGACTCGCTCGTCACTCGAGGCAAGGCATCGGGCGTCGTGGTCGCGACTGGCGGGACTACGGAAATTGGCCGCATCGCGAGTCTCTTGAGCGCGCACGATGAGGTCAAGACGCCGTTGCAGGAGCGCGTCGCCCGCTTCGGCCGCCATCTTTCGTACGTGATCCTGGCGCTCTGCGCGCTTATTTTCGCCGTCGGCTTCCTACGCGGCGAGCCGCCTTTGGTCATGTTCCTGACCGCCGTGAGTCTCGCCGTCGCCGCAGTTCCGGAGGCCCTGCCCGCCGTCGTGACCATCGGTCTCGCACTCGGCGCACACAAGCTGACGAAGCGGCGCGCGCTCGTGCGCCACCTGCCGGCCGTGGAAGCACTCGGCTCGGTGTCGTACATCTGTGCGGACAAGACCGGCACTTTGACCGAGAACCGGATGACGCTCGACCGCGTCTACGCCGACGGGCGGCAATACGAGTCGTTGAATGCAATGGATCGCGACAGCGATCTGTTCGAGCACCTTGGCAATGCACTCGTGCTCAATAGCGACGTCCGCGCAGTCGACGGGCGATTGACCGGTGATCCGACGGAGCTGGCTTTGTTTACGGCGGCCATCGAGGCCGGCATTCCCGAGTCGCTACAGTCGACGATGCAGCGCATGGGCGAGGTCTCGTTCAGCGAGGCGCGCAAACGGATGACGACCCTGCATGAATGGGGCGATGGAGTCATCGCTTACGTCAAGGGCGCGCCGGAAGCGGTGCTGCCTCGCTGCAGCACCGAAGCTCGAGCCGACGGCACGACCGGCATCGAGCTCGAGTCGATCGAGGCGCGGGCGGCGGAGCTTGCGTCAAAAGGCTACCGCGTAATTGCCGTCGCCTCGCGTACGCTGCCATCTACGAGCGTCGCGCAGACACCGGAAATGATCGAGCGCGAGCTGAGCTTTCTCGCGCTCGTCGGTCTCATCGATCCGCCACGGGCCGAGGTTCCCGCGGCCGTCGCCGAATGCCATTCGGCAGGCATCGTGCCGATCATGATCACCGGCGACCATCCGGAGACGGCCCGGCACATTGCTGAGCAACTCGGAATCTTGAGAACGGGCGGCACGGTCATGACCGGCGATACGCTGGCGAGACTCCCCGAAGAAGAGCTCGCGCGCCAGGTTGCAGACATTCGCGTATACGCGCGCGTCGATCCCACGCAAAAGATCAAGATCGTCGAAACGATTTCGGGCATGGGCGAGTACGTGGCGATGACCGGCGATGGCGTCAACGACGCTCCGGCATTGACGCGAGCCGCTATCGGTGTGGCGATGGGCGAGCGTGGCACGGATGTCGCTCGCGAAGCCGCCGATATCGTTCTCATGGATGACAATTTCGCGACGATCATCAGCGCCGTACGCGAGGGACGGCGCATATTCGACAACATACGCAAGTTCATCAAGTACACGATGACGAGTAATTGCGGTGAAATCTTGACGTTACTACTCGCACCGTTGCTGGGTCTTCCCATTCCTCTCCTGCCCATTCACATACTTTGGATAAACCTGCTGACAGACGGCTTGCCGGGTCTCGCCTTCACCGCGGAGAAAGCCGAACGGAACATCATGACGCGTCCACCGCGCCCGGCCGCGGAGAACCTGATCACTGCGAGCATGTGGCGCTATATGCTCTCTTACGGTCTGCTCATCGGCGTGCTCGCGATCGCGGGTCAATACCTGACAATCAATCGCGGGCTCGAGTATTGGCAGACCGTNNTTCAATTCACTGGCCGTTCGTTCCGAGCACGACTCCTTGTTCGAGATCGGCTGGCTCACGAATCCCAAGCTCATCGCGGCGATCCTGGCAACCGTCGCGCTGCAGCTGGCGGTCGTCTATATTCCGGTATTGAACACGATCTTTCGAACACAGCCGCTACCGATGGCCGATCTGGCGCTCTGCTTTGCACTGGGCTCTGTCGTTCTGGTACTCGCCGAGATCCACAAGCTCTGGGTCCGGACACGTCAAAACTGAATCAGGTATCAATTGCATGAAGCCACAAGACGCAGCGGAGCACGGACTGTTGAACAGCGCGCTACTCACCGACCTATACGAGCTGACCATGATGCAGGGCTACGTCGAGGCGGACATGATGGAAGACGCGGTATTCGATCTTTTCGTGCGACGTCTACCGCCGCAACGGAACTTTCTGATTGCCGCCGGGCTCGAGCAATCGATCGAATACCTCGAATCGTTGTGTTTTACCTCCGAGGAGATTGACTGCCTTGGGGAGACAGGCCTTTTCGGTCAGAGTTTCCTGTCTTACCTCGAGACAATGCGCTTCAGCGGAGACGTGCATGCCCTCGAGGAAGGCACGGTCTTCTTTGCTAACGAGCCAATCATGCGGGTGACCGCGCCACTGCCGGTCGCGCAACTCGTCGAAAGCAGACTCATCAACATCGTGCATTTCCAGACACTCATTGCTTCGAAGGCTGCGCGCTGCGTGCTCGCAGCACCGGACCGGATGCTCGTGGACTTCGGCATGCGCCGGGCACATGGTGGCGAAGCCGCACTCTGGGCCGCGCGCGCGAGCTATCTTGCCGGATTTCGCGGCACATCCAACGTTCTCGCCAAACCGTGTTTCGATATTCCGATCTTCGGCACGATGGCGCATTCCTACGTTCAAGCGCACGACAGTGAGATCGATGCGTTTCGACACTTCTGCACGGCTCACCGCGGCCCCATCGTGCTCCTGATCGACACTTACGATACCGAGGCGGGCGCCCGGCACGTCATCGAGCTTGCCCGCACGCTGCCGAAGGGCGCGATAAATTCGGTGCGGCTCGACAGCGGCGACCTCGCCGCGTTGTCCCGCAGCGTACGCAGCATTCTCGATGACGGCGGCTGCCCGGACGTGCAGATCTTCGCGAGCGGCAATCTCGACGAGCAGAAACTGCTCGATCTCCGGGATGCGCCAATCGACGGTTTCGGCATCGGTACGAGTCTCGACATATCGTCGGACTGCCCGACTCTCGATTTCGTTTATAAGCTCCAGGAATACGCAGGCAGGCCGCGCAGAAAGAGATCCCCGGGCAAGGAGACCTGGCCCAGCCGTAAGCAGGTCTACCGCGAGCGCGATGAGAACGGAATCATCCTTCGCGACACGCTCACGATCGACGGGGATACGCAACCCGGGGCACCGCTGCTACAGCCCTTCATGCAAGCCGGTAGTCTGACGGGGCCGCTGCCCGGACTCGAAGAGCTGCGCGAACACGCGCAAGCCGAGCTTGGCACGCTCTCGAGGGAGTTGCGCGACCTAGAGCAGCCTGCGGACTACGACGTAGTCGTGAGCGACGCCCTGCGCGCGCTCGCCGACGAAGTCGACAGGGAGTTTCACTAATGCGAAGGAAGTCCGTTGAGTAACGATACAGCACTATTGATAGTCGACGTGCAGCTGGATTTCCTGCCGGGCGGCGCACTGGCCGTGCCCGAAGGGGATGCCGTCATCGAGCCCATAGCCGCGCTCATGAGCAATGGTGAGGTCGACATCTGCGTGGCTACACAGGATTGGCATCCGGCTGGGCATACCTCATTTGCGAGCAGTCA